>Ga0302196_10003353_pt1 | contig 14698 bp, 10 predicted proteins | sample II_Bog_N1_3_FD_198794 | JGI IMG/M metagenome (GOLD analysis project Ga0302196, IMG submission 198794) | Peat permafrost microbial communities from Stordalen Mire near Abisko, Sweden - II_Bog_N1_3 | ecosystem: Environmental > Terrestrial > Soil > Wetlands > Peat | place: Sweden: Abisko...
GCGAGGGCAAGACCCTGGTGTCGACCCTGCCGGTCTATCTGAACGCGCTCGCCGGCAACGGGGTCCATGTCGTGACGGTCAACGACTACCTGGCCACCCGTGACTCCGAGTGGATGGGGCGGCTCCACCGGTTCCTCGGGCTGACGGTCGGCCGGGTCGGTCCCGATGTCACCGATCCCGCCGAGAAGCGCGAGGCGTACTACTCCGACGTCACCTACGGCACCAACACCGAACTCGGTTTCGACTACCTGCGCGACAACATGGCCCGATCGAAGGACGCCATGGTGCAGCGTGGCCACCACTTCGCCATCATCGACGAGGTCGACTCGATCCTCATCGACGAGGCCCGGACCCCGCTGATCATCTCCGGTCCGGCGGCCGAGTCGGCGCAGCTCTACTACCAGTTCGCCGGGATCGTCCGCACCCTGCGGGCTGAACAGGACTACGAGGTCGACGAGGAGAAGCGCACCGTCGTACCCACCGAGCACGGCATCGAAAAGGTCGAACGCCAGCTCGGCGTGGACAACCTGTACGACGCGGTGGCCGTCAACTACGTGCACCACCTGACCCAGGCGCTCCTGGCCAAGGAGCTGTACCGGCGGGACAAGGACTATCTGGTGGCCGAGGGCGAGGTCCGCATCGTGGACGAGTTCACCGGCCGCACCCTCGACGGGCGCCGGTGGGCCGACGGCCTCCACCAGGCGGTCGAGGCGAAGGAACGGGTGAAGATCAAGGAGGAGAACCACACCTGGGCGACGGTGACCCTCCAGAACTACTTCCGCCTCTACGAGAAGCTGGGCGGCATGACCGGCACCGCCGAGACCGAGGCGTCGGAGTTCGCCAATACCTACGAGCTCCCGGTGGTGCCCATCCCGCCCAACCGGCCACTGGTCCGGGCGGACCAGCCCGACCTCATCTACAAGTCGGAGGAAGCAAAGTTCAACGCCGTCGTCGAGGACATCGCCGAGCGCCATGCCAGTGGCCAGCCGGTGCTCGTCGGTACCGCGTCGGTGTCCAAGTCGGAGCAGCTGTCCCGTCTCCTGGACAAGAAGGGCATCCCCCACGAGGTCCTCAACGCCAAGCAGCACTTCCGCGAGGCCGAGATCGTGGCCCAGGCCGGTCGGGTCGGCGCGGTCACCGTGGCCACCAACATGGCCGGACGAGGCGTCGACATCATCCTCGGTGGCAATCCGGAGGGACTCGCCGTCCGCGAGGCGAATGCCAGGGGTATCGACCTCACCTCGGAGGAGGGCGCCGCGGAACTGGCCCGACTCGAGGAGGAGTTCGAGGCGCGGTGCACGGCCGAAGGCGACCAGGTGCGTGCCCTGGGGGGCCTCTACGTCCTGGGGAGCGAACGCCACGAGAGCCGCCGGATCGACAACCAGCTGCGAGGTCGCTCGGGGCGTCAGGGCGATCCCGGCGAGAGCAGGTTCTTCCTCTCGCTCGAGGACGAGTTGATGCGCCTGTTCGCCACGGGGGCGATGAACTGGGTGATGGGCCGGGCGCTGCCCGACGACATCCCGATCGAGGCGAAGATGGTGACCAAGGCCATCGAACGGGCGCAGAACACCGTCGAAGGTCGCAACGCCGAGTCCCGCAAGGACGTGCTCAAGTACGACGACGTGATGAACGAGCAGCGCAAGGTGATCTACGCGCGCCGGATGCAGATCATCGACGGCGAGGACCTGCACGAGGACACGGTCGAGCTGCTCGAGCAGACCATGACCAGCGTCGTGTCCACCTACTGTCCGACCGACTACCCCGAGGAGTGGGACATCCCCGGCCTGCTGGCCGAGGTCACGCAGTACTACCCGACCAAGTTCGTCGCAGACGACTTCGCCGAGGCGGCGACCGCCGGTCAGGTGACCGAGAGCATCATCACCGAGGCGCTCGAGCTGTACGCCGAGCGTGACGAGACGATCCCGGGAGGCGAGGAGACGGCCCGCCAGCTCGAGCGGGACATCATGCTGCAGATCATCGATCAGCGGTGGCAGGACCACCTGGCCGACATGGACTACCTGAAGGAAGGGATCAATCTGCGGGCCATGGGGAACCAGGACCCCCTGGTGGCCTGGCAGCGCGAGGGCTTCGCCATGTTCGGGAAGCTCATGGACGGGATCAGCGACGACTACCTCCGCTACGTGTTCCACGTGCAGGTGCTGACCGAGGAGAACGCGGCCGAGCCGGACCTCGCCCAGGCCAGCTACGTGGCCGCCGACGACCCGGTCCAGGGCGACATCGGCATCTCGGCCGCCTTCGCGAACGCCACACCCGAGGAGCTCGAGGCGGCGGCGGCCATCACCGACGGCGCATCGCTCGGTTCAGGAGGAGCGTCCGGATTCGACGACGGCGAGTCCCAGACGCCGATCGTCAAGTCGGACCGGGAGAAGATCGGTCGCAACGAGCCGTGCTGGTGCGGCAGCGGCAAGAAGTACAAGCTCTGCCACGGCGCCAACTGAGATGGCCGCGGACGGCCCCCGTCGGGGGGACGGTGACGCCGACAAGGTCGACATCACCGAAGCACTCGGTCAACTCGCCGACCGGTATCAGGAGGCGGAGCGGTTCCTGGGTGCCGACGAGTTGGCCGAACGTCGCGCGGAGCTGGAGAAGGCCGCCTCCGAGCCCGGCCTGTGGGACGACGCGGACAACGCCCGCGAGGTGACCACCGCACTCGGGCGTGTGACCGAGGATCTCGAGCTCCTGGGCGCACTGTCGGGCCAGCTGTCCGACGCGCAGACCCTGCACGAGCTCATGCGGGAGGAGGACGACGAGTCACTGCGTCCCGAGGTCGAGGGCATCATCGGCGACCTCGACCGGCGGCTCCGTGTGCTCGAACTGCGATCGCTGTTCGGTGGCGAGTACGACGACGGTGACGCGGTGGCCGAGATCCACGCCGGTGCCGGGGGTACCGACGCCCAGGACTGGGCGGAGATGATGCTGCGGATGTACACCCGCTGGGCCGAGCGACGCGGCTTCGTGATCGAGGTGGAGGAGGCCACGCCGGGCCAGGAGGCCGGATTGATGTCGGCGACCTTCATCGTCCGTGGTCGCTACGCGTTCGGCCTCCTGGCCGCCGAGCGGGGTGTGCACCGACTGGTGCGGATCTCCCCGTTCGATGCCCAGCACCGTCGCCAGACGAGTTTCGCCTCACTCGATGTGGTGCCGTTCCTGGAGGACGTGTCCGGGGAGGTCGAGATCGACGAGAAGGACCTGCGCGTCGACACCTACAGGTCGTCGGGGGCCGGCGGCCAGCACGTGAACAAGACGGACTCGGCGGTGCGGCTCACCCACCTCCCGACGGGCATCGTGGTGACCTGCCAGAACCAGCGCAGCCAGACCCAGAACAAGGCCAAGGCCATGCAGGTGCTCGGGGCCAAACTGGCCGAACGCCAGCGCGCCGAGCACCAGGCCACGTTGGACCAGCTGGCCGGTGACCGCACCGACAACGCCTGGGGCAACCAGATCCGCTCCTACGTGATGGCGCCGTACCAGCTGGTCAAGGATCTGCGCACCAACGCGGAGACCGGCAACGTGGAAGCCGTACTCGACGGCGACCTCGACGTGTTGATCGAGGCCGAGTTGCGCCGCGGCGCCGAGTTGCGGCGCGACAAGCACTGACCTGGTGACGGGTCGACGTGGTGTCCCCCGGGACGCGCACGGCGGCGATCCCGCGCCGCGAGGTGCGCCGACGCGCGTCGTGGGAGGTCAGGGGGGCTGCCCCGGTTCGGCCACGACCCCGGGTACAATGTTCCCGCGGACGTCCCGCACACCCGTGCCCAGGCACCTCCGAAGTACCGCTGACCCATGATCAAATTCCAGAACGTCAGAAAGACGTACAAGGGATCCACGGTCGCCCTCGACGACTGCACCGTAGAGATCGACAAAGGTGAGTTCGTGTTCCTGGTCGGCCCGTCGGGTTCCGGGAAGACGACCTTCATCCGGCTGCTGCTGCGCGAGGAGATGCCGGACTCCGGACGCATCTGGGAAGCGGGCAAGGAGATCGGGCACCTGCCCAAGTGGCGCATCCCCTACCTCCGCCGCAACATCGGCTGCGTGTTCCAGGACTTCCGCCTGCTCCCCAACAAGACCGTCTTCGAGAACGTGGCGTTCGCCCTCGAGGTGATCGGTCGGCCGAAGCACGTGATCGCCGCCCAGGTGCCACAGGTCCTCGATCTGGTGGGCCTGGCCAAGAAGCGCGACAACCTCCCCAACGAGCTGTCCGGTGGCGAGCAGCAACGAGTCGCCGTCGCCCGGGCCTTCGTGAACCGGCCGTTGATCCTCCTGGCGGACGAGCCCACCGGCAACCTCGACCCGACGACCAGCCTGGGCATCATGCGGCTGCTCGACCGGATCAACCGCACCGGGACGACGGTCATCATCGCCACCCATGACGCGGGCATGGTCAATCAGATGCGACGCCGGGTGATCGAGCTCGACCGGGGGATCCTGGTGCGGGACCAGGCGCACGGGGTCTACGACATCGACAGCACCACGCTGGCCGGCGGTGCCGGCTCGCCGACCGGTGCGCTGGTGGAACAGATGCCACGACCGGACGACGACTTCGACGAGGTGCCCGACACCTTCATGGCCCGTCCCTGATGGCCGTCTCGCCGGGCTACGTCACGAAGGAGGCCGCCACAAATCTGTGGCGCAACCGTCTGATGACGGCTGCCGCCATCCTGACCGTGGCCGTCTCGCTGGCGCTGGTGGGATCGGCGCTGCTGTTGAAGCAGGGCGCATCCAAGGCGACGGAGCTGTGGCAGAACGGCGTCCAGACCATCGTCTGGGTCAAGCCGGAGGCCGGACCGACGCTCACGAACGCCATCAAGACCGAACTGGTGGCGTCGCCCTACGTCCGCACGTGCAACTACAAGTCCCAGGCGTTCGACTACAACGAGGCGAAGAACGTGCTCCCGGCCGACGAGTCGGCCGTCACCACGGAAAGTCAGGTGCCGGCGTCGTTCCGGTGCGAGCTGAAGGACCCGTCTGACGCCCCCGCGGTGTACCAGGCCTTCTACGGGAAACCCGGGGTCTTCGACGTCAAGTACCCGGGCCAGCAGATCAAGACGATGCAGAGCGTGATCCGGGTGCTCCAATGGGTCTTCCTGACCGTTGCCGTCGTGCTGCTGCTGTCGGCCTCCGTGCTGATCCTGAACACCATCCGCATGGCCATCTTCGCCCGACGGCGGGAGGTCTCGGTGATGAAGCTGGTGGGCGCGACCAACTGGTTCATCCGATTGCCGTTCATGGCCGAAGGAATGATCCAGGGGCTACTGGGTGCCGGTGTGGCCGTCCTCGTGGTCCTCGCCCTCTACTGGGGTATCGGACTGGACCAGGGCAGTACCGCCGCGGATGCCAACAGCATCATCCACCAGATGTCGTTGAGCGGGTGGGAGGTCTTCGGGACCTGCCTCCTCGTGTCGGTGGTCGGTGTCGGCGTCGGAGTGGTCGGGTCGGCGTTCGCCGTCCGGCGCTTCCTCGACGTCTGACGGTCCAACCCTGACCGTCCAACCCTGGCCATCCAGCCCTGACGAGGCGGACGTTCTGCCGCGTCGTGACCGGTGGGCGGGCGCCGACCGGTCGTCACGCCGCCGGGTGCCGGACCACTACGGGTCCGGCAATCAGTGCAGGTGGCCGATACCCAACCCCGGACGGGTGCAGGAGTCCACCATGGCCGTGCCTGCGAAACGCGCATGGATCCACCGGATGATGGTCCCTGCGGCCAGGTCGAGGGTCTGGCTGTGGCCGCCCCCGGGCACGACCACGTAGTCGACCGTGTCGTACTGGCTTCGGCACAGGCGGCCACTCACGAAGTCGGTGGTGCGTTCGAAGGGGACCACTTCGTCGGCGGTTCCCTGGACCACCAGGATCGGTGCCGACGTCGGTGAGCTGCCGGGTTGGTTGGCCCGGTTGGCCGCCTGTACCGCGGGGTCCTGCTCCCAACCGGGCTGGAAGAAGCGGGAGGGGGCGACGGCGTCGTACAGGGAGGCCACGGTGTCCACGCAGGAGGTCGACACCGCGCTGAGGCCGGCGAGGCCGGCGGGTGTGAGCACCGACCCGAGACCGAAGGTGCGGTAGTGCCGTGCCCACGCGAACAGCGCCATGGCGGTGAAGGCGGACTGACCGGAGGGTGGTGGCTGGTCCCCGGTCGGGGCGAGGTCGAGCACGGACGTGACCGGGGCGACCGCGGCCACGCCGGCAATGAACAGTTCCGGCGCGTAGTTCTGGGCCATCTCGCCGGCGAACAGTGCGGCCTGGCCACCCTGGGAGTACCCGAGCACGACGACGACGTTGGATGCCGCTGACCCGACCAGCGAACGGGCGGCCCGTGCCGCGTCCAGGACGTCCTCGCCTTCGCTGTTGCCCACCAGGTAGGGATGCTGGCCCGGTGTACCCAGGCCGCGGTAGTCGGCGGCGACCACGATCTCCCGGTCGGCGACGAGGGCGCCGAGGTCGGGGAGGGAGGAGGTCCCGTCGATCGATGGCGCACAACCGGACGCGATCCCGGTCGTCCCGTGGGCCCAGCTCACGATGGGGAACCCGCCCGGGGGCGGTGTCCCGCCGGGAACCACGATCACGCCCGACTCCGCCAGGTCGCCACCGGACCCCGAGGTGGAGTGGAAGAGGACCCGGTAGGCATGGGCACCGGCGGGTACGCCGGGCCCGGCGCTGATCGCCTCGGCCCGGATGATCGACCCGGCCGGCGCATAGGGCAGGGGAGAAGGGGGTCGGTAGAAGCCGGCCAACGCCCCGGTGACCACGGCGTCCGCACCGTGCAGGACCGATGTCGCCGGTGACGCCGCCGCCGACACCGGCTGGGTGGGCTTCGGGGTGGTGGCCGTCGGTGCCAGGGAGAGCGATGCGGAGACCGACGCCGACGGTGCCGCCTCGGCCCGGGGGGTCGCCACGGTGACGGCCATCAGAGCGCTGACGACGAGCAGGGTTCCTGCCGCCGTCAGTGTCGACGGCGCGAGCCGGCGCGTGCGGAAGGTCACCATGGCCGTTCCACAGTAGCCAGGAGGTGGAACCCCCGTCGTCCTCTAGGCTGTGGGCACGATGGAGGCGTTCGCAGCGGTCGCGGGCTGGCCGGTCGGGTCGGCGGCCGTCGGGGTACTGCGCCTCGGTGCGACCGGACCGTCACCGTCCCGATCGGATGGGGAGACGGTCGGTGACGTCGAACGTCCCTTTCCCTGGGCATCGGTGACCAAGCCGGCGACGGCACTGGCGGTCCTGGTCGCAGTGGAAGAGGGCACTCTCGCCCTCGACGAGCCGGCGGGACCCCCCGGCTCCACGGTCCGCCACCTGCTGGCCCACGCCTCCGGTCTGGGCCCTGCGCCCGGACCTCCCATCGAGTCGCCGGCAACCCGCCGGATCTACTCGAATGCGGGCTACGACCTGCTGGCCGACATCCTGGGCCGCCGCTCCGGGATGGCCTTCGCCGACTATCTGACCCAGGGCGTCCTGGAGCCACTCGGGATGGGCGGGACCACGCTGGACGGTGCCGGTGCCGGTGCCGGTGGCGTGTCGGGAGCCGGGCCTGGGGCCGCCGGGTTGTCGGGACCGCTGGTCGATCTGCTGGCCCTCGCCGGCGAGTGGGCCCGACCCACGTTGATCAGCCCCGCTACCTGGCTGGACGCCACGTCGGTCCAGTTTCCCGGCCTCGCAGGGGTGCTCCCCGGATACGGGCCCTTCGCGCCGTGCGACTGGGGGCTGGGGGTCGAGGTGCGTGGTCACAAGCACCCCCACTGGACGGGCACCACCAACTCACCGGCGACGTTCGGCCACTTCGGCCAGACAGGATCGTTCCTGTGGGTGGACCCCGTTGCCGGAGTGGTCTGCGCCGGACTCGCCGACCGACCGTTCGGAGTGTGGGCCTCGCGCGCCTGGCCGGCCCTGTCGGACGCGGTCCTGGCCGAGTCGGTGACCCGACCGGGCTGAGACCCGGCGTGGTCCGGGTGGTGGGTCCAGGCGGGTTCTCGACGGCGGCACCGCCGCGCGCCGCACACGGCCACGTCTAGGCTGCGCGGCATGAAGGGTGTCCTCCTCGCCGGTGGTACCGGCTCCCGTCTCCATCCGCTGACCCGGATCACCAACAAGCACCTGTTGCCGATCTACGACCGGCCGATGATCAACTGGGGGATCGAGGCTCTGGTCCGTGCCGGGATCACCGAGATCATGCTGGTCACCGGGGGTACCCATGCCGGGGAGTTCCTCCGGCTGCTGGGCAACGGCCACGAATTCGGGATCGACCGTCTGAGCTACGGCTACCAGGACAAGCCGGGTGGGATCGCCGAGGCACTCGGCCTCGCCGCACGGTTCGTCGACGGCGAACCTGTGCTGGTGATGTTGGCCGACAACATCGTCGAGAACTCGATCCAGCCGATGGTCGACTCTTTCCTGGCCGAGCCGCACGGGGCCCGCATCCTGCTCACCCCGGTCGAGGAGGACGAACACCTCCGACATCTCGGCGTCCCCACGTTCGACGACCAGGACCGCGTCGTGGGTATTGTCGAGAAACCTGAGCACCCGGCATCCAAATTCGGTGTCACCGGGATCTACTGCTACGACGCCGACGTCTTCGACGTGATCCCGACCCTGGTGCCCTCCGGTCGTGGCGAGCTCGAGATCACCGACGTGAACAACCACTACATCGCCCAGGGTGCCATGGCCTACGACATCCTCGACGGCTTCTGGGGCGATGCCGGCGAGTCGATCGACGCGTACTACGCGGTAAACGACTTCGTCCGAAAGCACGGCGCCAACAAGGGCTGAGCGCACGTCGCGGCGGCGCTGCACCGGAGCCGGTCAGCCCAGCGACACTCCCAACCACTCCGCCGTCTCACTGCGGTGCCGGCTGTAGTCGACCTTGCCGGACGGTGAACGCCCGATGGTCTCGACGAAGCGGACCTGTCGGGGGGCCTTGTAGCCGGCGAGGTGGTCCTTTACGTGGTCGATGACCGTGTCGGGGGCGATCGTGCCGTCGGCGGTGCCGGGCGCGAGCTGGACCACGGCGACGATCTCCTCGCCGAAGCGCTCGTTGGGGATGCCGACGACCACGGCGTCGAGGACACCCGGTACGGTCTTGACCACTTCCTCGACCTCTTCGGGGTAGACCTTCTCGCCCCCGGTGTTGATGCAGACCGAGCCACGACCGAGGAGGTGGATCGAACCGTCCGCCCGGATCTCCGCGTAGTCACCCGGGATCGAGTAGCGGACACCGTCGATCACCCGGAAGGTCGCGGCCGACTTGGCCTCGTCCTTGTAGTACCCGACCGGGATGCGCCCGCCGAGTGCGAGCACGCCGGTCTGGCCGGATCCCGGCTCGATGTCCGCACCGGCTGCGTCGATCACCCGGACGTCGGGCCCGAGCCGGAACTGTGCCGTCTTGGCTGCTCCCTGGGAGGACGACACCGAGTTCCCCATGCCGAGGGCCTCCGACGACGAGAACGCGTCGACCAGGAGCATCCCGGGATGATGTCCGAGGAGTGCCTGCTTCGACTCTTCGCTCCACATCACGCCTGACGAGATGATGGCCACCAGGCTGGACAGGTCCCATCGTCCGCGATCGGCGTCGAGTGCGGCCAGGATCGGCTTGGCGAACGCGTCCCCCACGATGATCAACCCGTTGACCTTCTGCGCCTCCACCGTGTCGAGCAGTTCGATGGGATCGAACTGGCGGGAGGTGAGGGTCACCACGTGGCCACCCTCACTCAGGCACTCCATCGCGGTGAACCCGCCGGTGCCGTGCATCAGCGGGCACGCGGGCAGCAGCGTCATGCCCGGGCCACCGGCCACCAACTCGGCTCGCACGTCGTCGATGCCCCCTTCGAGGGGATAGCGGCGGAAGCCGGCACCGTTCAGTCGGGCGAACAGGTCGTCCTGGCGCCACATCACCCCCTTGGGCATCCCGGTGGTCCCCCCGGTGTAGAGCATGTGGAGGTCATCGGGGCCGCGTCCCCACGGTGCACGCACCCGTTCGTGGGCGTGGGTGGCCGAGCCACCCGTCGTCGCGGCGGCCTCCTCGTAGGGGACGGCCCAGGCAGGGCACCCACCCGTGCCGTCGTCGACCCACAGCCAGCTGTGCACCCCCGGGACCCGATCGCGGATCCCCTCGATCCGCTCGACGAAGATGCCGTGGAAGACCACGGCGGCGGCATCGGCGTTCTCCCACAGGTACACCAGCTCATCGTCGGCATAGCGGTAGTTGGTGTTGATGGGGACGAGTCCGACCTTGTAGGCGGCAAAGGTCGCCTCGAGGAACTCCGAGCAGTTGTAGAGGTAGAGCGCGACCTTGTCCTGCTCCGCCACGTCCGCCCCCAGCAGCCATCGCCCGACGTTGTCGGCCCGCTGGTCGAATTCCCTCCAGGACCGGGTGTGGCTCCCGTGGACCAGGGCCGGGGCATCGGGCAGTTCGTCTGCCACCGTCTCCCACACGTCGGCGAAGTTCCACTTGCTCACGTCGGTCTCCTCATCCCCTGACGGACCCGGGCTGTTGCCCGCGCCCTGCGCTCGACCTGATCCGTCCCCGAGCTTCTCCCCACCGCGGTGACGGCGTCCGCCGCGTCCTGGATCAAGGCATCCTCACCCCGGCATCCTCACCCCGGCATCCTCCACCACGCTGCCACCGCCGGGCGAACCGGAGCACGCCCACGATCGGCGTGTCCAGCCTACGCTGGCGCCCGTGGAGACCGCACTGCCCCCGGACGACGATCCCCGACGGGCGGAGCTGCGGGCCTGGTTCGCCGACCACCCGTCGCCGACCGGCCGTCAGCTGGCCGAACGGGGCCTGGTGGCACCGCACTGGCCTGCCCCGTGGGGACTGGGCGCGGATCCGACCTACCAGCTGCTGGTGGACGACGAACTGCGGCGGGCCCGGATCCGGCGGCCCGAGAACACCATCGGGATCGGATGGGCGGGGCCGACCATCATGCACGCCGGCACCGACGAGCAGAAGGCGCGTTACCTGCTGCCGCTGCTGGCCGCCGAGGAGATCTGGTGCCAGCTCTTCAGCGAGCCCGGTGCCGGATCCGACCTGGCCTCGCTCACCACCCGGGCCGAGCTGGACGGCGACCAGTGGGTGGTCCAGGGCCAGAAGGTGTGGACCAGCTACGCACACCGGGCCGATGTCGGCATCCTCCTGGCCCGCACCGAGCCGGATGCCCCGAAGCATCAGGGGATCTCGTACTTCATCTGCCCGATGGACGCCCCGGGGATCACTGTTCGGCCACTCGTCGACATGACGGGGGCCCACACCTTCAACGAGGTCTTCCTGGACGAGGTGCGCCTTCCGCGCGACAGCCTGGTGGGGGACCGGGGACAGGGATGGGCCTTGGCCAAGGTCACCCTGGCCAACGAACGGGTGTCGCTGTCCGGAGCCGGTGCCCTGTGGGGGATGGGTCCGACGGCCGAGGACCTGATCGACACGGTGCGCTCGGCCGGCGGGACGGCGGACCCGTTGCTGCGCCAACGCCTGGCCTCGGTGTGGATGGAGGGGGAGATCCTCCGACTGCTGCGCCTCCGGACGGTGTCGGCTGCGGTGGCCGGGGTGCCGCCCGGTCCGGAGGCATCGGTGCGAAAGGCGCTGGCGGACGAGCACGGGCAGCACATCATGGATCTGGCCCGGGACATGGCCGGGGCGTCGGGGATGATCTCCGCCACCGGCCCGATCCCGGGGTCGCCCGATGCCGGTCCCTGGCCCGACGCGCTGTGGTCCTACGGATTCCTGTTCGCACCGGCGCTGACCATCGGCGGCGGCACCTCGGAGGTCCAGCGCAACATCATCGCCGAACGGACCCTGGGACTTCCCCACGATCCACAGGTCTGAACCGGCCCCTGTCCGCAGTGGGCTGTACCCCCGGCACGGCACCGGGAGCGCGTCCTCAGCCGACCAGCGGCCCGGCGTCCTCGTAGCCCTGGCGCACGCCCTGGCCTGCGTTGCGGGTCAGCTGCTCGGGCTCGTACAACATCCAGTAGGCGTTACGGGCGTGCTTGCGGGCCCGGTTGACGCAGACCACGGCCAGCTTCGCCGGGTCCTCCTCCTCGTTCTCATGCACGAAGACCTCGAGGATGTGGGTGGAGGTCAACAGCTGGGCGAGCATGATGCCCTGTGAGGCTTCGTGGGCGCAGACCTGGTCGATGTCGGCCTTGCCCGGCATGCCGAGGGCCACCACGATCTTGCAGTCCTCCTGCTCGATCAGCCGCTTGCAGGCCACTCCGAGGTCCTTGAACCCCGGCACGGTCCGCCGCACGACCTCGAAACGGGTTCCGAATCCGGGGCAGTCGGTCAACTCGTCGAGGGCCTCCGCGCCCATGTCGTAGCGGGCGAACATGGTGTCGACAACCCCGATGCGGTCCATGGCACCACTCTACCGGCGACCCCCTCGGCAAGGCCCCGGCGGACGGCCCACCGGAGGTCCCGTCGTCTGTCGCCCCGGACGGTTCGCCGGACGTCGCCCCGGTGGGCAAGACTCGGGACCGATGAGCGACGCGACACCCCCCCAGTCCGGAATCGACCCCTGGGTGGCCCGGGACGTGGCCGTGGTCTGGCACGGGTTCACCCAGATGGCCGCCTACCCCGACAACGTGCCGATCACGGTGGAGCGTGCCGAAGGGCGGGAGCTGATCGACGTCCACGGCAACCGGTACTTCGACGCCATCTCCTCACTGTGGGTCACGACACTGGGCCACCGGGTCCCCGAGCTCGACGCCGCAGTGGTGGACCAGTTGGGCAGAGTGGCCCACGCCACCCTGCTCGGCAACGGCAGCCGTGCCGTCGTGGAATTCGCCGAGGCCCTGACCGCGGTGGTGCCCGTCGACGAGGCCCATGTCGTGTTCGCCTCGGACGGGGCTGTGGCCGTGGAGCAGGCCCTCAAGATCGCCTTCCAGTACTGGGTCAACCGTGGAGAGCCGGGTCACCACGGGTTCCTGGCGCTCGGCGACGCCTACCACGGGGACACCGTCGGGGCCCTCTCCGTCGGGGACGGCGGGTTCGGGACCACCGTGTTCGACCCGTTGCGGTTCCCGGTCCTGCGCACCCCGGGTTACGCCAGCGCGGACTGGGCGGACAAGGCGGTGGCCGCCATCGCCACCCATGCCGACTCGCTGGCCGCCATGATCATCGAGCCACTGGTCCAGGGGGCCTCGGGCATCCTGGTGGCCGACCCCGAGGACCTGGCCGCCGTCGGTCGGGCCTGCGCCGAGCACGGGGTCCTGCTCATCTGCGACGAGGTGGCCACCGGATTCGGCCGGACGGGCAAGCTGTTCGCCTCCGAGTGGGCGGGGCCGGGCTTCCGCCCGGACATCGTCTGCCTGGGCAAGGGGATCACCGGTGGGTACCTGCCGCTGTCGGCCACCGTGGCGTCGCGCCGGGTCTACGAGGGGTTCCTGGGGGCCGATCTCGGCACGGCGACCTTCTACCACGGCCATTCCTACGGAGGGAACGCCCTGGCCTGTGCGGTGGCCCACCGTCACCTGCAGCTGCTCGACGAGTGGGACGTGCTGGCCCACGTGTCCGAGGTGGCCGTCCATCTGGGTGCCCGGCTCGAGGGATCGATCGGCGGACGCCACGGAGTGGCCGACGTGCGTCAACGGGGCCTCATGGTCGGGGTCGAGTTGGCACCGCCTGCGGGCGCAGCGCGCTGGGGTCGCCGTGTCTGCGCCGCCGGGGTGCGACGCGGTGTGCTCCTGCGGCCCCTGGGTGACGTGGTGGTGGTGATGCCACCCCTCACCAGCACGGCCGAAGAGCTCGACCGGGTGGTGGACGTGCTGGCCCAGTCCATCGACGAGGTGTGGACAGAGGATTCCCGATGACCGACGGCCGTCCGTCGGAGTGGCGATCCTGGGTGGAGCACGCCTGCGACGAGGTGGCGGGCGCGGGACGGTGGCGGGCACCCCGTCCGTTCGACGCCCGTGGACACGAGGGGTCGCTCGCCGACCCCCTCAGTGCCGAGCGGCCCCGCACGGTCGTCTCCTTCGCCTCCAACGACTACCTGGGCCTGAGCACACATCCCGATGTGGTGGCCGGCGCCCGGACCGCGCTGGAGCGATGGGGTGCGGGATCGGGTGCGTCGCGACTGGTGACGGGCTCGCGCCCGGTCCACCATGCACTGGAGGAGTCCCTGGCCGACTGGAAGGGGACCGAGTCCGCCGTGGTCTTCCCCACCGGGTTCGCGGCCAATCTGTCGGTGCTGTCGGTCTTTGCGTCCGGCGGCGTGGTGGTCCACTCCGACGAACTCAACCATGCGTCGATCATCGACGGCTGCCGGCTGGCCCGGGCCGACGTCCGCATCTACCCGCACCGCGACCTGAGTCGACTGGACGCGGCGCTTGCCGACACGCCCGGTCGGGCGATCGTGGTGTCCGACACGGTGTTCTCCATGGACGGGGACGCCTGTGACCTCGAGGGCCTTGTCGAGGTGGCCGGGCGGCACGGCGCCCTCCTCGTGCTGGACGAGGCCCACGCCGTGCTCGGTCCCGAACCCGGGGACGTGCACGGCACCGACGTCCTGCGCATCGGGACCCTGTCCAAGACCCTCGGGTCGCTCGGTGGATTCGTGGCCGGCCCCCAGCGGTTCGTGGAACTGCTGGTCAACCGGGGACGGCCCTACATCTTCACCACCGCACCCAGTCCGGCCGACGCCGGAGCCGCACTGGCGGCACTCGGTGTCCTCCGCTCGGGCGAAGGTGACGAGCTGCGTGC
>Ga0302196_10003364_pt1 | contig 14677 bp, 14 predicted proteins | sample II_Bog_N1_3_FD_198794 | JGI IMG/M metagenome (GOLD analysis project Ga0302196, IMG submission 198794) | Peat permafrost microbial communities from Stordalen Mire near Abisko, Sweden - II_Bog_N1_3 | ecosystem: Environmental > Terrestrial > Soil > Wetlands > Peat | place: Sweden: Abisko...
CGCCCCCGGTGTGGTTCCATTTGAAACCGTCTATGCCAAGGGCGGCTCGGCGGAGCATCAGCGGCTGATGGATCTGGCGCGCACTTTGCAATTCGATGAGCCGATCAATATCCAGTTTACCTCCGGAACGACCGGACTGCCCAAGGGGGCGACATTAACGCATCATAATATCCTCAACAACGGTTTTTTCCTGGGCGAGGAGATGCACTACACCGAGCAGGACAAAGTTTGCATTCCGGTACCGCTGTATCATTGTTTCGGTATGGTGATAGGCAACCTCGCCTGCATCACCCATGGTGCGGCGATGGTGCTGCCGGGGGAGGGCTTCGATCCGCTGGCAACCCTGCAGACGGTGGCAGAGGAACGCTGCACGTCCTTGTACGGCGTGCCGACCATGTTCATCGCCGAACTCGACCACCCCGATTTTGCCCGCTTCGATCTGTCCAGCCTGCGCACCGGCATGATGGCGGGGGCACCCTGCCCGATCGAGGTGATGCGCCGCTGCATCCGCGATATGAACCTGACGGAAATGACGATCGGATACGGCATGACCGAAACGAGCCCGGTCAGCACCCAGACCCGCATCGGCGACCCGTTGGAACGCCAGGTCTCCACCGTCGGCACCGTGCATCCGCATGTGGAGGTGAAGATCATCGATGCCGAGGGCCGCATCGTGCCGCGCGGCACACCCGGCGAGTTCTGCACCCGCGGTTATTCGGTGATGCTGGGCTACTGGGACGACCCGGAACGCACCAGCCAGGCGATCGATGCGGCGGGCTGGATGCACACCGGCGACCTGGCGACGATGGATGCCGAGGGTTATTGCAACATCGTCGGCCGCATCAAGGACATGGTGATCCGCGGCGGGGAGAACGTCTACCCGCGGGAGATCGAGGAATTCCTCTACCGCCATCCCGCGATCGTCGACGTGCAGGTGTTCGGCGTGCCGGATGCGCGTTACGGTGAAGAACTGTGCGCCTGGATCAAGCTGCGCGCCGGCGAATCCCTGACCGCGGAGGATGTGCGGGCCTTCTGCCAGGACCAGATCGCGCATTACAAAGTGCCGCGGCATATCCGGTTCGTTGATGATTTCCCGATGACGGTGACCGGCAAGATGCAGAAATTCATCATGCGGGAGAAGATGGCCGAGGAACTCAAGACCTAGGACCGGTGGTGGACCCGCCGCCTGGCGTGTAGGCTGCGGGCCGTTGCAAGGGGAAGGAAACCGGACATGCGGTGGGCACGCTTCGAACATAACAATGTGGTCAGCTATGGCGCGGTCGAGGGGGACACCGTCATTCCCGTGCGCGGCTCGCCCTTCGATGCCTGGGAACGCACCGGCACGCGGCTGAATCTGGACGACGTGACGCTGCTGGTGCCGGTTATCCCGCCCACCTTCTACGCCGCCGGCCTCAACTACGCCCAGCACGTGCGCGAAGCCGCCGAGAAACTCGGCTTGCCGGTCAATCTGCCGACCCAACCGGACATCGGCTACCGCACCACCAACGCGCTGATCGCCCAGGGCGAACCCATCGTCATCCCGGCGGACGCCTCCGATCAGGTGCAGTACGAGGGCGAGCTGGTCGTGGTGATCGGGCGCAAGTGCAAGAACCTGACCCGGCAGAACGCGTTGTCCGCGGTGCTGGGCTATACGATCGGCAACGACGTCAGCGAGCGGACCTGGCAGAAATCGGACCGGACCCTGTGGCGGGCGAAGAACACCGACACCTTCAAGCCGATGGGTCCGTGGATCGAGACGGACGTGAAGCTCGATGACCTGGTGACCACCATCCGGCTGAACGGGGAGCAGAAGATCGCCTTCCCCACCAACAACATGGTCTTCGGTGTGGTCGATTACCTGGTGGCGATGACGACCTGCCTCACCTTGTATCCCGGCGACGTGATGTGGATGGGCACCGAGGGGGCGACCGCCAACATGAAGCATGGCGACCGGATCGAGGTGGAAATCAGCGGAATCGGCACCTTGAGCAACCCGGTGGTGCGGGCGGGCGTGTAGAACGGCGGGATTTCTGACCTTGCCGCCGAGCGACGGGCAACCCGAACGGTGGTTGGTCGCATTGCGGCGCCTTGATCACCCAATAATAAGACTATCCGACACTCGTTGAGCCTGCCTTGCCGCCGAACCGCAACTGCGGTACAGGCGCATTTGGGGATTGCCGTGCTTGGGTGGTGCGGCTGGGCTGGTTCAAAATTGGGGATCTTGAACATGTTTCGGACACTTGTGGCCGGCCTGGCGCTCGCATGCGGCGCCGGACCGGCGAATGCCGCGCTTGTCTATTACGAGACGAACGCAACGACGACGGCCGCCCCGGGAACGATCGCGAGCGGCGGGTCAGGCGGCAACTTCGGTGGCCTTTGCGTGCCAGGTTCAGCCAACTGCCCGCAATTTACAGGCACCAAGGGCATGCTGACCGGAGGCTTGATCCAGTTGACCGCGACCGGCGGCAGCGGGCTTGGCAACTACCTTCTGAGCATCTCCTTATCCGGTGCCAATGCAACCGCCGACGGTTCGATCTGGGACGTGACCTTGGTCAACACCGTCTTGAACACCGGCACCAGTCTCGGCATCACCACCATCGTGAACCAAACCACAATGGGTAGCGGCACGATCCCCGCGACAGTGATCAGCGGCAATGGCACGTTTACGATCGGCATCACCGATCTGCTGGAACAATATGTCGGGCAGCGCGATACCCTTCCGGGCTATCTCGGCAATTCGTTGGATAACAGCCTGACGGGGACCGTGACACAGACGTTCAGCCAGTTCTCGTTGTCCTATACCCTTACACCGGACCCGGAGCCCGCGAGCATCGCCATTCTCGCCAGCGGCCTGGCGGTACTCGGCGCCCTGCGCCGCCGCCGCCGCTAAACCCTTCCCCCTAACCGGCGCTCGCTGTGTCATATCGGCCAGGCCTTCAATAGGAATAGGTGGTGGTCTGCGTCACCTGGCTGTCCATCGCGCTCAGCAGAGCCATCGTCGCGGTGAATGGATAGCTTACCGTCACCTGTACTTGTGTCACGCCCAGACCGCTCTGATAATTCAGGAACGTGATGCAAACTTGGCCTTGCGACGGGTCCAGCAAAAGCGGCGGCGGCGAGACCGCGGTCAGGTTGGAGAAGGTCTCGATGTCGTAGCAGCCCTGCTGCACCAGGCCAGGGTTGGTGACGATGGCATAGCGCATCACCTCGTTCATCAGGGTCGTGACCGCCTGTAGGGTGAACACATAGCGCGTGACCTCGAAAATGGCCAGGACCATTGCCATCAGGGCCCAGGCAACCAGCGCCAGTTCCACGCTGGTGATGCCCGCGTTTCGGCGGCGCCGCCTATTGGATGCGAACGACATAGTTGACCGATAGGGTGGTGATGGGAAGCAGCAGCGGCGAGAAGGGGCAGGACGCGCTCAGTGCAACATAGCTCGGCGGCCCCAGCGTCACGACCGGGGTTGCGACCGTCACATTCGCCAGGTTCGCCGGCAGCGCCTGCTGGATCGCCAGCAGAATGCCATTGTTCGGGTCATCGATCGATCCGCTCTGGGTCGGGAACGACACGGCGTACTGGCCGCCCGCCCGCAACGCCTGCTGCAGCATCGCCTGCTGATAGACGGCGCCGCCGATATCGACGACCCCCACCAGCAAGGTCGCCAGCACCGGCGCCACCAGCGCAAATTCGGTGACCGCGACGCCGAACCGGTCATGCCGCAGCCGCCGGACCAAGGATGGGAACTGGCGCAGGGTCCGCATGCTATTCAACCAACTGCGCCGCTTGAACGTTCGGCATCGGCGTGCCGTAATTCAAGGCGCAGGACGCTGGGCTGAACTGGCTGGGATTGGCCTGGCTGTCGTTCGGATTAAAGAAACCCAGGGTCGCGTTGCCGGCCACCAGGAAGGAGCAGGTCGGCGTATATTGCGGCGTCGGGTTGGTGTTGGCGGTGTAAAACACATAGGACACGGGAAAATACATCCCACCGTTGAGCAACACGTTGCCGCTCGTGTCGGAAATGTTGACGCCCGGCGCGGCATAGCTCTCACCGCTGCTCTGGCCCGCCCGATAGAACAGCATGCCGTTCAACGTGGCGGAAAAGCTGTTGACCGCGGGGGCAGCCAGATTGGCCGAGGCGCCCGATGAAATCGTGAGGGTCCCGACCTGACTGCCGGCGAACACGATCGTCACCCCGTACGCACCCGGCGGCGTGCTGTAGCCATCGGCATTCTGCGGGCCGGGCGCGCAGGGCAGGTTTCCATTGAAATAAGCCACCTGCCAATTGACCATGCATTGGACGGTCGCACCGCTTTGAACCGTCAGCGAGGCATTGACGAACAGAAACGTGCTGTTGCCGCCGCTGCCGCCATAGGCCGCCGTCAACAAGGTCGCCGTCGGCGGCAAGGTCACCGTCGCCCCTGAGCCGGCCGGACAAGGGGAGACTCCGAGATTGCCGCAGATCACCAGGGTCATATTATAATAGCCGCAGTACCGGCCGGCGGTGGGCGTGCAGGTCGCGCCGTTCGGATTGCCGGGATCGCCAACCGACGGCACCAGGTTTGCCGTGGAGGTGACGATCGCGCGCGCCCCGCTGGTCGTCGGACAATGGGTCACCGGGTCCAGCGGCGTATTGTTGGGCACGTAGGCGAGGCCGGTCGGACAGATGATCTGCATGGACGGGCTCGGCAGCAGCGCGGCGACCGCTGGATCGATCGCCGCATAGGGCAGCCAGGTTGTCGGCGGCTGGTAGGAGGCATTCGGCCGCAGCAGGAGGTTCTGGCCGGTGCTGTCGGTGCCGCCGGTCACCGGCGACTGCGAACCATTGGCAACGACCGGACAGTTGGTGCAATCGCCGGGCGTGGTGATCCCGTAGGTCTGGATCCAGGCGCTGCTGGCGAACCCGACCGCATCCGAACGGGTGCTGTTGGAGGCATAGTAGCAGTAACCGTCGGCCAGGCCCTGCTGGCTCTGCATAATCGTCAACGGACCGGCCGTCGTCAGCACGCAGGCACTGCCGATGGTCTGCAGCCGCCCGACCGAGCGCGATGCCAGCGCCGGGGTCTGGCTGGTGAACAGGCTGGCGAAGATCGGCGGCAGGCCGATCCTGACGATGACCTCGGTGGCGGCCGGGTCGCCGGCATAGTTGCCGCTGAGCGGCGGGCTGTTGGCGGCCACCGCGACGGTTCGGCCGGTCATCACGGCCGCTGGCCCCGGCGGGGTCGTCCCCGCCCCGGTGGCGGGCGCCGTCGAACCGCCACTGGCCGAGATGCCGTTCAAAGACAGTACAGTCATGGCGGAGTCTGTGGCGGCGCCCGAATCGAGGGTGATCGCGTAGGCCTGCGCGCCCGCGATGGCGGCCGCGTCGGCTGCATTGGTTGTCTGCAACCGGATCAGGTACCAGGCGCCGACCTCGGTTGCGAGGCCTGCAACTCCGAGCAGCACCGCGGCCGTCACGGCAAACACCAGGGCGGTGACGCCGCGCCGGTCTGCGACCAGTTTTCCCGCTCTGGCAGGTACCGACGGTTGCAAACCGCGCCAGAATTGTAGAAATTTTTGTCTCATGCGTCCCAATAATGGTTAAAGGGTTATTTTTTACTTGCGTCAGGTTACGAGATGGTTTAACCCTTGTCAACAGATCGACGGAGCCAACGGGGCAACGCGATCGCCGGGACCAAAAGGTCTCGGGATAGCGCATCTAAAACAGAGGAGAAATGGACATGATCAACCACGTACTGACGACACTCCGGAACACGTTCGGCGACAGCAAGGGCATCTCCGCCCTGGAATATGGCATCCTTGCAGCCGCCATCATCACCGCCGTCGCCTCTGGCGTCGGCCTGCTCAGCACGGAAATCGGCTCGATGTTCAATGCGGTCATCACCGACCTCAAGAACGTCGCTGGCTGAGACCCGCGTCGCCGCTCACCGCTTTCGCTCGGGCAGGCTGGAAAGGTCTGCGGGTCGCAGCCCTTTCTGGTTGACGCCCGAGCGAATGCTTATTTTACGGGATAAGGGTGGGAATTTAGATAAGGTCATGCACAGCACAGACTGGCCATGCGCCGTCGAAGCCGCACTGGTTGTGCCGCTCCTGACGATTGCCGCCTGGACCGATATCGCCACCCGAACCATCCCCGACAGCATTGCCGCCGCCATCGCTGTCCTCGGCATCGCGGTCCGGCTGTTCGCCGGTCCGTCCGAGCTGCTCATTTCAATCGCAGTCGCGCTGGTGTTGTTTGCCTTGTTCGTCGTCCTGCACGCCCGTGGCGCTTTCGGCGGCGGCGACGTGAAACTGGCGGCGGCAATCTGCCTTGGGTTGTCGCCCTTCGCAGTCTATCGCTTCATCTATGTCACGGCGATGGCCGGCGGCGTCCTCGCTTTGCTCCATCTCGCAGCCCGGCGCGCCGTCAAAAACCGGCCGCCATCGCCGCCACCGCCGCGCGGTGCTCCGCTGTTGCGCCGGGTTTTCTGCGCCGAACGCTGGCGAATCGCCCGCCACGGGTCACTGTCCTACGGCGTTGCGATCGCCTATGGTGGTATCTGGGCCGTCATGAACGAATTGGGAAATTAACATGTCGATGCGCTTCGTCGTCGTCGGGCTGATGTTCGCGACCGCGCTGGTCCTGGGAGTTTTCGCCTGGCAACTCGGCAACCGGCCGGCCGGTCCGGCATCGCAGGCGGCGGTTACGCCGGCGACGCTCGCCTATCTGGTCGCAGCCCACCCTTTGACCGCCGGCACACTGGCGCGAATCGATGATTTCACGCCAAGAACGGCAACCCAGGACAAGGTGCCGCCCGGCGCCATGATCGATTCGCCCGATGCGCGCGCCGATCTGCGGGGTTCCCTGATCCGCCGCTACCTGGAACCCGGCGCTGTGTTGCTGTCATCGGATTTCATGCGGCTGCGCGAACGCGGCTTCCTCGCCGCGGTGCTCGCCCCCGATACCAGGGCGGTGTCGATCGGCGTCAACGCGGTGACCGGCGTCGCCGGGCTGATCTGGCCGGGCGACCATGTCGATGTCATTCTCACCCAGGAGATCCAGGCGAGTGCCGAACGCACCACGCATCTCATTTCCAGCGAGACCGTGCTCGCCAATGTCCGCGTCCTCGCGGTTGACCAGGACATCTCCCAGGGGGCACCGGTGAATGGGACGGCGGCCGGACGGCTGGTCAACACCGTGACCATCCAGGCCACGACCGACCAGGCCGAAAAGCTCGCCGTCGCCCAGCAGCTTGGCAAGCTCAGCCTCGCCGTCAGATCATCCGAGGATACCAGAGCCGAGACCGGCAACGCCGTGTCCAGTTCCGATGTGTCCTCCGCGCTGGCCAGAGCGAGTGTCGGGGCGGGTTCGCGCGTTCAGGTCATCCAGGGCGACCAGCGCGCCGAAGTGACCTTCAAATGAGACCTTTGTTCGATCGCATGGCTTGGCTGCTGGCGCTCGCCGTCCTGTCCGGCCCCCTGGCCGGCCCGCTGGCCGCGCAGCCGCAGCACCCGCTTGGGCAGGCCGTGCCGCCGACCCCGCCGGCGGTGCCCGAACCGGTGCGCGGCCAACCGATTAGCATTGACGCCGGCACCGGCCTGCTGCTGCCGCTGCCACACCCGGCGACCACCGTCATGTCGGCCGAACCGGGGATCGCGCGGGTGCAGCCGGCCTCGCCGACCAGCCTGTTCCTGATGGGCGTCGCGCCCGGCCGCACCACGATCATCGCCACCTCCGACACCGGCGCCCCGATCGTGCAGTACGACGTCACCGTCACCGGCGCCGCGCGTGCGGCGGCGGTGCCCAGCCCCTTGCTGGAGCCAGGCGGGCCGGTCGCCCCGGCGGAGGTCGCAACGATCAGTGCGGCCACCGTCACCGCGATCCAGACCGCGATCCACCGGCTGGTGCCCGGCGGCACCTCGGTTGGCGTCAGCGCCGCCGGCAGCCGCCTGGTGCTGACCGGATCGGTGCCGAACGCCGCCGCCGCCCAACAGGCCGAAGCCATCGCGCGCGGCTTCGCCGGCGAACGGGCGGTAATCGTTGGCGAATTCGCCGTGCTCAGCAGCATCCAGGTGAATGTCCGGGTCCGGATCGCCGAGATCGACCGGACCGTCACCCGCCAACTGGGCTTCAACTGGCAAGCACTCGCCAATAACGGATTCCGGTTCGGCTTGTTCACGAACGCCGCGGCCAGCGGTGCGCCAGCGCTGCTCAGCGCCACCACCGCCGGCTTTCCCGCCTCGAGCTTCAATCCGTTGCAGCCGCTGGGCCTTGCCACCGTGCCCAGCCAGATCGGCGCCGGCTTCCGCTCCGGCAACTGGGACGTGAACGGCATCATCGACGCGCTCGCCACCGATCAGCTCGTCTCCATCCTGGCCGAACCCAACCTGACCGCGCAGTCGGGCGAGCCGGCGAGCTTCCTGGCCGGCGGCGAATTCCCGATCCCGGTCGCCGGCAGCACCAGCAATGGGGCCACCACGATCACCGTCGAGTTCAAGCAGTACGGCGTCAGTCTCGAAGTCGTGCCCACTGTGCTGTCGCCGCAACGGCTCAACCTGCGGATCCGCCCGGAAGTGAGCCAGTTGTCCACCAACGGCGCGGTCAGCGTGCCGGTCGCCGGCGGCACCCTGACGATCCCCGCTTTGTCCGTCCGGCGCGCCGAGACCACCGTCGAACTGGGCAGCGGCCAGAGCTTCGCGATCGCCGGGCTGCTGCAGAAGACCACCACCGACAGCACCAACACCGTGCCCGGAGTCGGCGAACTGCCGGTGATCGGTGCGCTGTTCAAATCGACCAGCTTCCAGCGGGGCGAGAGCGAACTCGTGATCATCGTGACACCCTATCTGGTCAAGCCGGCCCCCAGCCCGGCGTCGTTCCAACTCCCGACCGACGGCTACCGGCCGGCCACCGACCTCGACCGCATCCTGCTGGGCCGGCAGATCGCGCGGCCGGGCGGGGCGCCGCTCGATGCCGGGTTCATCCTGAAATGAGAACCCTCATGCGCGCGAACCTGGCATTGGCGGCGCTGCTGGCATTGGCCGGCTGCGACAAGGACCCCTTCGCGCAGCCCGGCACATGGAGCCTGCCGCCAGCCGGTCTGGGCGCCAACGACTCGAACCTGCGGACGATGGTGATAAATCCCAACGATCTCGTGGCGGGAACCGGCGATGACAACGGCCTCGCTGCGCTGTCGACGCGTCCGATCGATCTGATGGTGGCCGGGCGACGCCGGCCGTTGCCATCGGTCAACGCAAGCGAGATCGGTGCGGCCCAGGGTGGCCAGCAGCAGGGCGGTCAGGGATCGCAGGGGGGCGCCGGTGGCAGCGGGACTCAGTAGCAACAACGTGGTCCGGATGGCGGCGCCCGCCGCGTCCGTCCCCACCCTCGATCTGGGACGCCGGGTCGTCGCCATCGTGGACGACGAAACGACGGCCACGGCGCTGCGCACCGGCCTCACGCCGCTGGGCGACGACTTCGAATTGCAGCGCGGCAATATCCGCACCGCGATCCGCCTGTTCGAAAAGGAAACCCCAGCCACCATCCTGATTGTCGATATCGCCGGGGTCGACAACCCGCAGGCAGCCCTGGACGACCTCGCGCGCGTCTGCCCGCCGGATGTTCAGGTCTTCGCCATCGGGGAAAATACCGACATCAGCTTCTACCGGCTGCTGGTGCATGATCTCGGGATCAGCGACTATCTGGCGAAGCCGCTCACGCGCGACATTGTCCTGCGCGTGCTGCTGCCGCATCTGTCCGGCGGCCAGCTTGGAAAAAGCGACGGGCGCGGCGGCCATCTGGTGGCGGTCTGCGGGGCCCGCGGCGGGGTCGGCACCAGCAGTATCGCGCTCAACCTGGCGTACGAGATCATGTCCACGGTGAAGGGCCACGTGGCGCTGCTGGATCTGCACGTGCAGGGCGGCGAGCTGGCCCTGATGCTGGCGCAGCATCCCGGGCCGGGCCTTCGCATCGCGCTGGAAGATGCCACGCGGGTGGATGCCTTGTTCCTGGACCGGGCATCGATCGAGATCGAGCCGCGGTTGCGGCTGATCGCGTCGGAGGAAGCGTTCGACACCGAAGCGACCGTGACCGAAACCGGCCTGGCGCGGGTGCTGGACCTGTTGCAGAAAAAATTCAATTTCATCGTTGCCGACATCCCGATGCCGCTGCCGCCGGCGATGACCCGGGTGCTGAACCTGGCGCGGCAAGTGGTGACCGTCCTCACCCCAGACGTCGCCAGCCTGCGCGACACGCAGAACATCCGCCACTTCGTCGCCGGCGTGACCGGGGCCGACCGGGTCATCAGCGTGCTCAATCGCGCCGACATGAAGGGCGGGCTGGAACGGGCCTTGATCGACAAGGCCCTGGGCGGTCCCCCCAACGTCGTCATCGCCGAACTCGGCCGCGGCATGCTGGAGGCGATCAATCTCGGCGTCCCCGCGGTCCAGAAGGTCCCAGCCCTGCGCCGCTATCTCGCCCCCCTGGTGCGTGAGATCGCCGGTGTCAGACCAGCGGGTTCAAGCCAGTCCTTGATGCAAAGGGTATTCGGGCGATGACGATCTTTGGCCGGCGCGAGCCGCAACAAACCGCCTCGGACCTGGTCAGCCGCGTCACCGACGCGGTCCTGCTGGACCCGCTGCCGCCCACGCCCCGCCCGACCGGCCTGCTCAAGGTCGAGCAGATGACCAGCGCGCTGCGAACCAGGGCGCTGAAGCAGATCGACCCGGCCGCGGTGTCAGACCTGCCGCTGGGCGTCTTGCAGCGCCAGCTCGAGCAGGTGATCCATGACATTGCCAACGAAGAACGCTACGAGCTGTCCGCCCGCGAGCAATGCCGCCTCGCCGAGGAGCTGGCCCAGGACATGATGGGCTACGGCCCGATCGAGCCGCTGCTGCGCGACGACGAAGTCACCGACATCATGGTGAACGGACCCGACTCCGTCTATGTCGAACGCCGCGGGAAGATCGAGCTGTCCGACGTGCAGTTCCGCGACAACGACCACATTGCCGGGCTGGCGCAGAAGATCGTCGCACGCGTCGGCCGCCGGATCGACGAATCCAGCCCGATGGTCGATGCCAGGCTGCATGACGGCAGCCGGGTCAACGTCGTCTTCCCGCCACTCGCCATCGACAGCCCCTGCATCTCCATCCGCAAATTCTCCCGCCGCCGGCTGGGCCTGAAGGAGATGACGGAAAACGGCACCATGACCTCGGGCATCGCGCGCATGCTGGGCATCGCCGCGCGCGCGCGGCTGAACATCCTGATTGCCGGCGGCACCGGATCGGGCAAGACCATGCTGCTCAATGCCATGAGCCACATGATCGACCGTGGCGAGCGCATCATCACCATCGAGGACGCGGCCGAACTCAAGCTGCAGCAGCGCCACGTGATCCGGCTGGAGACCCGGCCGGCGAACCTGGAGGGTAGTGGCCATATTTCCCAGCGCGACCTGGTGCACAATGCGCTGCGCATGCGCCCCGACCGCATCATCCTGGGCGAGGTCCGTGGCGCGGAGGCCTTCGACATGCTGCAGGCGATGAACACCGGCCATGACGGCTCGATGTGCACGATGCACGCCAATAACAGCCGCGAAGCGCTGATCCGGGTGGAGAACATGGTGCAGATGGGCCAGGCGCAGTTGCCGCTGCGGGCCATCCGCCAGCAGATCGTCGGGGCCATCGACCTGATCGTGCATGTCGAGCGCATGCATGACGGACAGCGGCGGATCACCCAGTTGACCGACGTCTGCAACCTGGAGGGTGATGTCATCACCACCAACGACATCGCGGCCTTCGAATTCGACCACGAGGACCCGCAAGGCCGGATCACCGGCCACTATCGGGTGTCCCGTATCCGCCCCAGTTTCATTGCAAGGTTGGACTTTTTTGGCCTGAGCCGGAGCTGGGCGGCCGCAAGCGGCGAGTCCTGACGATGCGCGCCGGCCTGCTTCTGCCGCTGCTGCTGCTGGTCTGCCTCGCGGTGGGCTGGGCGATGGCGCTGTTATCCTCCCGGCGCCGGCGCCAGCTCACCGGCCGCGTCGCTGCCGCGGTTCCCGGCGGCGCGGTCGCGCCCGCCAACACGGCGCTTCCCAGTATCCGCCTGCGGCAGCGGGAGGCATCCCGCATGCGCCGGGTCGCCCGCCTGCTGCGGGTCCCGCTGGACATTCCGCGGGCGAATCTGATCCCGCCCGCCTGGATCTTCCTGTTCGCGACCGCCGGTGCGGCGATTTCGGCCTGGATGGGACATTTCCTGCTCTCAATGCCGATGGTCGCGCTGGACGGGATCATCACCGGGATCGTGCTGGTGCGCGGCCTGTTCGGATGGGAGATCCGCCGCTATCAGGGAAAGCTCGTGCGGCAGCTTCCCGATGCCGTTCAACTGGTGGTCAGCGCGACGCGCGCCGGGCTGCCGGTCTCCGAGGCGTTCCGAGCGATCGCGCAGGAAATGCCGTCGCCGACGCGCGATGAATTCATCCAGGTCGAGCGCGAGATGGCGCTGGGCACCAGCGCGGATGCGGCCCTGCTGGCCCTGCACCGACGCACCGGTGTGACCGAATACGCGATTTTCGCCGTCACCATCGGGGTTCAGGCGCGCAGCGGCGGCCGGCTGGCCGAGACGATCCAGAATCTGGCGGACACCGTGCGCGAGCGGCTGGCCATCGGCGGAAAGGCCCGGGCCCTGGCGGGCGAGGCAAAGGTGTCGGCGATCATCATGATCGTGCTGCCCATCATCGTCGCCCTGCTCCAAAGCATCATGGCGCCGCAGCAAATGGCGCTGCTGTTCACCGAACCGCGCGGCCTGCGATTGTTCGCCATCGGCCTGATCACCCTGATCACCGGCTCCTTGACGATGCAATTCATGATCAGAGGAGCGACCCGGGATTGATCGACACCCAGACACTCACCGCGCTGCTCGCCGCGGGATCCACGTTGCTGGCGGGCCTGGCGGTGATCATGATGCTGCGCAGCCTGACGAGCCGGACCCTGGATCAGCGGGTCACCTCGCTGGCCGGCCTTCGCGCCGGTGCCGACACGCCACCGGACCTGTCCGCGCTGGGATCGGCGCAGCGGCTGCTGCGCTGGATCGGGGAAACGGTCCGCGGGCGGACCCGCTTCTATTCCGAAAAGGACATCGTCGCGCTGGAAGGCGTCATCGTCAGTGCCGGCTTCCGTCCGCGCAACGTGCTGCCGGTCCTCCTCGGCATCAAGGTCGTGCTGGCCATCGCGGTTCCGGCGGCGGCGATCCTGTACGGGCAGTTCGCCGGCTCGTCCGGGGCCCATATCCTGATCATGACCGTCTTCGCGATCCCGGTCGGACTCCTCGGACCCGACTGGCTGATTTCCGCGATGCGCCGGCCTTATCTTGCCGCCATGCGCCGGGGCGTGCCGGACGCGCTCGACCTGCTGGTGGTGTGCAGCGAAGCGGGCATGGGACTCGAAAGCGCGCTGGCGCACGTGAGCCACGAAATGCTGCACTCCAACCCGGCGATTTCGGTCGCGCTGGGCAAGCTGCTGGATGACATGCGGATTTTGCCCGACCGGCGCGAGGCCTTCACCAACTTCGCGCAGCGCACCGGGGTGGAGGGCGCGCGCCGCGTGTCCGGCATGCTGGCACAGTCGATCCAGTACGGCACGCCGCTCAGCCAGGCGCTGCGGACGGTGGCCCTGGATTTGCGCCGGGACCGGATGATCGCGCTGGAGGCCAAGACCGCTCGTCTGCCGGCGCTGCTGACCCTGCCGCTGATCCTGTTCATCATGCCGTCGCTGTTCATCGTGTTGATCGGCCCGGCGGTGATGCGGCTGGGCGACGCCTTTCGTTTGATGCACCATTGAAGCGGAGCCATCGCATGCTGTGTCCCAGTCTGAAGGCCGCGCTGATCCCCATAGGCATCAGGATAGCAGTGTGGCTGGAGAAAAAGCCTCTCCCCCTCCCCTCGTGGGAGGGGGTTGGGGGGAGGGGGCGGTCGAAGGTGGCCTGTGGGGTCGGAGCTTCTCCTGGCGGATCCCCCTCCCCCTGTCCCCCTCCCACGAGGGGAGGGGGAAAGATTTTGCTATGGCCGCACCCTATCCTGATGCGGATGGGGCTTGTCCCGGCGCTGGCGTGCTGGTTGCTGGCCGGCTGCGGGGGCCACCAGAGCGACAGTCAGCAGCCGTCCATGAACGCCGAGTCGCGCCTGCATGTCGCGGCGGCCGCCGAGGAGTCCGGCGATCGTGATCTGGCGATCTCCATGTACACCGCCGCGGCGAGCGAGGCTCCGGCCGACACGCCGACCCAGCTTCGCTGCGCCGAGGGCCTGGCGCGCAGCGGCAAGCTGGAGGACGCCGCCGGCCTGCTGGCGCGCCGCCTGAAGACCGCCCCTCATGACCCCGAGGTGCTGCGGACGATGGGGGCCATTCAGGTGATGGCCGGCCAGCCGGTCCAGGCGATCCAGACCCTGTCGTTGGTGTTGGCGGCGAAGCCGGACGATCCTACGGCACTGGCCAACAAGGCGGTCGCCCTGGATATCCTGCACCGGCACGACGAGGCGCAGGGCCTCTACCGCCAGGCGCTGAGCGCACTGCCGAACGATCCAACCATCAGCAACGACCTCGCTCTGTCGCTGATGCTGTCGGGCCGGACGGAGGAGGCGCGGCAGACCTTGTCGCCCTTCCGCGATGTGGCCGGCCTGCCGGAGCGGATGACCATCAATCTCGGGATCATGG
>Ga0302196_10003367_pt1 | contig 14676 bp, 12 predicted proteins | sample II_Bog_N1_3_FD_198794 | JGI IMG/M metagenome (GOLD analysis project Ga0302196, IMG submission 198794) | Peat permafrost microbial communities from Stordalen Mire near Abisko, Sweden - II_Bog_N1_3 | ecosystem: Environmental > Terrestrial > Soil > Wetlands > Peat | place: Sweden: Abisko...
CAGGGCCGGTCGGGATTTCTCCGTCAGCCGTACTTGGGGACCGGCGGGCGGGGCTCGTCCAACTTCAGCCCAGAGGTGCTCGAAGAGGAGATCGGGTACGGGCATCGCCAGGGATGGCAGGTGATGGCCCACGCCAATGGGGACGCCGCTATCGACGCCGTCCTCGACGCCTACCAGTCGGCGCTGGCCCACGGACCGTCCGAGCTCCGTCACCGGATCGAACACTGCTCCATCACCGACGACGGCCAGCTGGCCCGCATGGCCGAGCTGGGACTGTCCCCCAGCTTCCTGATCGACCATGTGGGCCACTGGGGCCGGGTGTTCCGCGACACCTTGCTCGGTCCCGAACGGGCCGGACGCCTCGATCGGGTGGCCGGCGCGGTGGCCCACGGTCTCCGCCCCAGCCTCCATAGCGACTACGCGGTCTCGCCCATCCATCCGCTCCGAGCCGTCCAGACGGCGGTCACCCGGGTCATGCACGACGGCGGTGAGGTGCTGAATCCGGCCGAACGGGTCGACGTTGCCACCGCCCTCCGGGCGGTGACCATTGACGCCGCCTGGCAGAACCACGCCGACCAGCTGGTGGGATCACTGGTGGTGGGTAAGGCGGCCGACCTGGTGGTCCTGTCCGCGGATCCGACGGAGGTCGACCCATCGGGGATCGCCGAGATCGTCGTCGAAGAGACCCGTCTGGCCGGCACCGTGGTCCACCGTTCCGCCTGAGTGATCCGACGGGGCTTGTCACCCCGGACACGACTCAGTTGCCGAACGGGTCGGGAGAACCGCTCGGAGCGGTGGTCGTTGTGGTCGATGGCACCTGGCCGGTCACGGCGGCGATGCGGGCGATCGCCACCTGCAGCTGGGCGACGGCCTTCAACCGCAGCGAGGTGGAGGCGGCCAACAGCTTCTTGTTGCCTCCCGATCCGTTGTAGCAGTCGTTGCCGGCGTCATAGGCGGTGGCGTAGGCCGTGGAGAGATCATCGGTGAGCTTCTGATCGGGGGTGGGGAGGTTGCCGTTGGCGGTGGCGGCATCGCTGGACAGCAGGGCACAGACCGAGCGGAGTTCGCCGGTTGGATCGTGCTGGCGGACCGCCAGGTCGATATTTTGCGTGTCGACCTCGATGCCGCCGATCTGCGAGCCGGCCCCGGCACCTCCCACCCAGGTGGACACCTGATGGGCCGGCGTTCCCGACTGTTCCTGCCCGGCGCACCCGGCCAGAGCCAGACAGCCCACCACCGCAAGACCCAGTGCCACCACCGCCCGGGACGGGCGGGCAGCGTGGATCACGCTGGAATACCGGTCCGGTCCGGACGCCATGACGGGTCCAGCTGGCGGAGGAAGAGGGCGCACCGCTCTTCTTCCACCTGCTCGCCGATGGCACCAGCCGACGAACGGAGCCCGTCCAGGCAACGGAGGAACGGACGATTTGATTCGTTCGCCCACCGGACCACGCCGGAGCCCTTCCAGCCCGCCTTCCGGAGGGCGTCGAGGCCGCGGTGGTAACCAACCCGGTAGTAGGCGTAGGCCTCCACGTCATCACGGGCCAGCGAGCCGAGCGTGGCCCAGGCAGCCAACGACGACGGGTGGATCCGCACCACGTCCGCCACCTCATGCCGACGTCGCTCGCCGGGCTGGGCCAGGGCAGCCTGCAGTCCCAGCACCACGCTGTCCGGTTCAGGAGGGAGGACCGTTTCGGGAAGCCCCGTGGTCAGTCGCACCGGCGACTCGTCGGCGGAGGGTGGCGGGGTGCTCATGGCGGTCAGTGTAGGTCCGGGTCCTCAGCGACTCCCATCGGGGTCGATGCTCTTGATGGGACCACCGCGGTTCGGCGCTACCCGGCAGTCACCAGGTGATAATCAGCTTTGCCCCGCCGGAGCACCAGGTAGCGGCCGGCCACCAGGTCAGCGGTGGTCAGGTTGCGGGCCACATCGGCCTCTCGCTGATCGTTGACGTAGGCCCCGCCCTGCTCCACGGTGGTCCGAGCCCGGCCCTTGGAGGGAACCATGCCCGTCTCGGCCAAGAGGTCAACCAGCCCCACTCCATTCCCCTCCAGCCGGGACCGGTCGATGGCGGTGGACGGCGCATCGGCCAGCACCTCGAGGAGCGACCGCTCGTCGAGCTGTGCCACCTCCCGACTGAAGAGGGCGGCGGCGGCCTGCTCTGCCCGACGCATCTCCTCCTCGCCGTGCACCAGGGTGCAGACCTCACGGGCCAGCTGGCGCGGCGCCTCGCGACGCTCCGGGTGCTCGGTGGTGGCCCGGTCGAGATCGAGGATCTCCTCGTGGGTGAGGAAGGTGAAGTAGCGGAGGTAGGCGCCGACCACCGCGTCCTCGCTCCGGACGAAGTATTGGAACAATTGGTACGGACTGGTCCGGTCCGGATCCAACCACACCGTGCCGGTCTCCGTCTTTCCGAACTTGGTCCCGTCGGCCTTCAGCACCAGCGGACTGGTCAGGCCCCAGCTCTCTTCCCGCCGAAGCTTGCGGATGAGCTCGATCCCCATGGTGATGTTGCCCCACTGGTCGCTCCCCCCGATCTGGAGGCGGCAGCCGTGGGCATCGAACAGATGCAGGAAGTCGTAGGCCTGCAACAGCATGTAGCTGAACTCGGTGAAGGAGATCCCCTGACCCTCCCGATCCAGGCGGGCCTTCACCGACTCCTTCGACACCATCTGATTGACGGTGAAGTGCTTCCCGATGTCCCGGAGGAACTCGAAGAGCGACATGGGAGCCAGCCAGTCGGCGTTGTTGAGCAGGAGTGCCTGCGTGTTGCCGGCGCCGGTGCTGAAGTCGAGGAATCCGCCCAGCTGCCGTCGGATCCCCTCGAGGTTGGCCGCCAGATCCGCCTCGGACAGCAGCACCCGTTCCTCCGACTTGCCGCCCGGGTCGCCGATGAACCCGGTACCCCCGCCGGCCAAGGTGATGGGCCGGTGTCCGCCGAGCTGCATGCGACGAAGGGTGCAGACCTGGAGGAGATGCCCGACGTGGAGGCTATTGGCAGTGGGGTCGAAGCCGCTATAGACGGTGAGGCCACCGGTATCGAGATGGGCTTCGAGGCCTGGGTCGGTCATCTGGTGCACCAGCCCCCGAAAGCGGAGGTCCTCGGTGAGTCGGGCCATGGCCTCAGCCTGCCACGTCGACCACCTCCCCTCGTGCCCAAGCGAGAAGTCGGGCTCTGCTACATTGCCGCCACCTCCGGAGCCGACCGGCAGGCCGACCGGGGAGCAGGCACCCATGATCCATCGTCACCACGGGCACGGGCGGTCCCGTCGCTCCGCCAGCGCCCGTACCGTTTTGGTAGCGGTCCCGCTGACCGTGCTGACCGTCCTGGGTGCCGCCTGCTCGAGTTCGTCGAGTACGTCGACCACCACCACGAAGGCCACCACCACCACGACCACCTCGGCGACCAATGCGGCGGCCGACACCGCCCTGGCCAAGACGCAGCTGTTGCCGGCCTCCGCCTATCCGGCGGGTTGGACGGGTCAGGGCAGCGGGAGCACCAACACCCAGGCCAGTTTCTTCGGAGGGACCGATGCGGCCGGCGTCGCGGCCATGGTCCACTGCCTGGGCATCCCGGCCGCCTCGGTGAACGCCAACCCCGCAGAGGCCGCTGACCAGGAGTACGACGACCCCAACAGCTCAACCACGGTTACCGACACCGTGGACGTGTATCCCAGCCCGGCCCAGGCCCTCGTCGACGTGCAGGCGGCCGCCAGTCCGAAGGCCCCCGGGTGCGTCAACTCCTTGATCGTCCCCGGCAAGAGCCAACAGATCGCCCAGCAGATCGGCGAGGGCGCCACCGTCGGCAAGGTCACCGTCACCGCGGCCACCGTCCCGCCGGCCGGCGTTCACAGCGCGGCGTTGGTGATCGCGGTTCCGTTCACCTACCAGGGGGTGAGCGGGACCATCTCGGTCGAGGACGTGGCGGTGCAGAAGGGACGTTCGGAGTCGATCCTGGTGTTCACCGGTACCGACCTGGCCTCCCAATCCGCAACCATCGACAGCCTGGTCACGGCGGCCGGCAACCAACTGACCACCTGACGGGCACCGGGACCTACCAGGGTCCCACCATCGACGGTCGGCCTGTTCAGAACGCTCCGCCAGGCCGGTCGCTACGATGATTCCGAAGCCGCCGGGACCGCCCCCGTCAGCCGTGCAAGGAGTTCCGTGCCCAACCCGTACCTCGAGGGCAACTTCGCCCCGGTCACCGATGAGCGGACTGACGACCACCAGCTGCCGGTGGACGGCGTCATTCCGCCCGACCTCGAGGGTCACCTGGTCCGCAACGGCCCCAACCCGGCCGTACTCCCCACCGACGACACTGAATACCACTGGTTCAGCGGCGATGGAATGCTCCACGACGTCGCCCTGCAGGGGGGCTTGGCGATCGGGTACCGCAACCGCTGGGTGCGGACTCGGAAGCTGGCCGCCGAAATCGGCAGTCCGGAGCCGAAAGGACCCTCCGAACCGCTCGACGGGCCGGCCAACACCCACGTCATTCGACACGCCGGGACCACCCTGGCCCTGGTGGAGTCGGGCTTCCCGCACGCCATCTCCCCCGACCGGGGACGGGCCCGGATTCACGACTTCGACGGCGCCCTGGCCTCGCCGATGACCGCCCACCCCAAAGTGGACCCTGACACCGGCGAGCTGCTGTTCTTCGGCTACGACGTCTTCGGACCGCCGTTCCTCCGGTACCACTCGGTGGATGCTGCCGGGGTACTGACACGTACGGAGGCCATCGAGACGCCTCGGGCCACCATGATCCACGACTTCGGAGTGACGGCCACCCGGGTGGTCTTCCTCGACCTGCCGGTGGTCTTCGACCTCGACCTGGCAGTCAATGGCCAATCGCTGCCCTTCCGGTGGATGCCCGACGCCGGCGCCCGGGTCGGAGTGATGCGGCGGGACGGCTCCGGCGACGACATCCAATGGATCACCATCGACCCGGTGTACGTCTTCCATGTCCTCAACGCCTACGACGACGGCGACCAGGTGGTGCTGGACGTGATCCGATACGACTCGGCCTTCGACACCCATCCCGGCGAGGTCATCTCCAGCTCCACGCCGGTACTGGCCCGGTGGATCATCGACCCCGCCGGCAATCAGGTCACACAGCGCCAGCTCGACGACACCACAATCGAATTCCCCCGCATCGACGACACGGTGGCCGGGCGCCCTCATCGCTACGGCTACTGCCAGACCACCGACGTCCAGATTCCCGAACGCCCCACCGGGTTGATCAAGTACGACCTCCGACGCGACTCGTCCGAACTCTTCGACCCCGGCCCTCACCGGTCGGCCGGCGAGCCGGTCTTCGTGCGAGCCGCCGATGGCCACGGTGAAGACGAGGGATGGGTGCTGAGCGTGGTCTACGACGGCACCCGGGAGGCCAGCGACCTGGTCATCCTGGATGCCACCTCCTTCGCCGGGCCGCCGGTAGCCACCGTGCAGCTGCCCGCCCGGGTGCCGTTCGGGTTCCACGGATCGTGGATTTCGAACATCGCCTGACCGCCTGCTGACGGGCGTCCACCGCAGGGTGACCCCGACCGGTGGCCGTCCCATGGAAAACTGTGCCTGATTGACGGGGAACGCCCCGGGCACTCCTTCCACCGATCGAGCGACAGGGCCATCAATTGAGTTCAGACGACCCACGACGCCCCTCGGGGCAGAACGGCCAGGGATCACCGAGCAAAGGGGAGTTCCCCGGACCCATCCTCGGTGGACGAGCTCCCATCCCGAGCTCCCGTCGGAAGGCGGCCAAGTCCTCCAGCAGGGACGGGTCGGATCTCGATCGTGGAGGGCGGTCGGACAAGCGGCGGAAACGTCGCCGGAGCGGGGGCGAGCGGTTGATGCGGGTACTGGTCATCGTGGTGGCCTGCCTGGTCCTCGTCGCCGGCCTGGGCTATGGCTACTACCGGTACGAGTGGTCGAAGATCCAGACTGCCAAGTGCGCGGCCTGCACAGCCGCGGTTGACGGTGCCCCCTACAACGTGTTGGTGATCGGCTCGGACACCCGAGTCGGTGAGACCGCCGCGGAGGCGGCCCAGTTCGGCGACTCCTCAGTAGCCGGCGGCCAGCGGTCCGACACCATCAAGATCATCCACGTCGACCCGCAGACCGGCACTGCCAGCACCCTGTCGATCCCCCGTGACACCTTCGTCACCCTCTCGGGTGTCCCGGCCGCCGCCGGGGTCTCCACCATGAACAAGATCAACTCCGCATTCGCCAGCGGACCCAACGATCCGGACCCCAACGGCACCGGAGCCAACGGCCTGGTGACCACCATCCAGAACACCTTCGGGATCCCCATCAATCACTGGATCGTGGTCAACTTCTACGGTCTGATGGACGCCGTCACCGCCTTGGGCGGCGTCTCGATGAACGTGCCCTACCCGATACGCGACTACGGCGACTGCAACGCCAACGGCGTCGACTCCAACTGCACGGGCCTGGACATCCAGACCACCGGCTGCCAGACATTGACCGGCACCGAGGCGCTGGCACTGTCGAGGTCACGCCATTTCGAGTGGTACCAGAACGGCGAGTGGAACAGTGACCTGTCCTCCGACATCGGACGGATCGAGCGGCAGAACCTGATCATCGAGGCGGTCGTCAACAAGGCCAAGTCCACCTACAACCCGATCGCCGCCGCCTCTTTCATCTCCTCCCTCACCCACGATGTGACGCTGGACAACCAGCTGAACGCCAGTACCCTGCTCGACCTGGCCGAGCGCTATCACGCCTTTTCGGGTTCGTCGCTAACCAACTACACGCTCCCCACCACGGGTGCCGAATACCTTCCGTACCATGAGGATGTGGAGGTGGTGCAGCAACCCCAGGCCCAGGCGATGATCAACCAGTTCCTCGGGACCGCCCCCAACCCGGTGACCACTCCCCCGCTCGACCAGTACGGCGAGCCGATACCGGTGCCAGCCACCACGACGACCACCCCTCCACCGGCCACCGCCGCCACCACGGCTGGCAAGGCCGCCACGACGGCCACCACGGCGCCGTCGACCGCCACCACCAAGTCGGACATCCCGGCCTACGACCCCACACCCTGTTGATCTGCTCGGCAAACGATCGGCCGCCGCCGGTCGCCGATAGCCTGCCGGCATGAGCGCACCCCGTCAGCGACGCCTCGGGCAGTCGGGCCTCTCCGTCTCGACGGTGGGCCTCGGCTGCAACAACTTCGGGAGAAAACTCGATCTGGAGGCCAGCCGCCAGGTCATCGACGCCGCCATCGATGAGGGCATCACCCTCTTCGACACCTCCGACAGCTACGGCACCTCGGAAGACATCCTGGGAGAGGTGCTCGAGGGTCGTCGTGACCAGGTGGTGGTAGCCACCAAGTTCGGCAGTGACCTGGCCGGTGCCAATGGCCCCGACTGGGGGGCGCGGGGCTCCCGGCGCTATATCCGCAAGGCGGTGGAACGCTCGCTTCGTCGGCTCCGCACCGACTGGATCGATCTCTACCAGCTGCACTTCCCTGACCGCCGCACGCCGATGGAGGAGACACTGGGGGCGCTCGACGAGCTGGTGCATGAGGGCAAGGTCCGCTACATCGGCTCCTCCAACCTGGCCGCCTGGCAGGTCACCGACGCCGAATGGCTGGCGAGGACCCGCGGATTCGGTCGGTTCATCGCCGCTCAGAACAATTACAACCTGCTCGACCGCCGGGTGGAGGCAGAGCTCGCCCCGGCCTGTGAGCAGTTCGGGATCGGCATCCTCCCCTACTTCCCGCTGGCCAGCGGGCTCCTCACCGGCCGCTACCGGCGGGGCGAGGCAGCCCCCGACGGCAGTCGGATGAAGGAGTGGGGCATGGAGTCCCAACTGACCGATCAGCGGTTCGATGTCATCGACCAGCTCCAGTCCTACGCCGATGAGCGGGCCATCACACTCCTCGACGTGGCCATCGGCGGTCTCGCCGCCCAGCGGGCCGTGGGCTCGGTCATCGCCGGTGCCACCTCACCGGATCAGGTAGCCGCCAACGTGTCGGCCGGGGCCTGGGTGCCGTCCAAGGAGGACCGGGCCGCCCTCGATGCCATCGTCCCGTCGGGATCGCAGGTCAGCTGACCAGCGGTTGACCGACCCCTCCGGGGCTCAGCTCCATGGGGTGGCTCCGGCCACGTCGCCGGCCAGTGTGCTGGCGATCGGGTTGACATAGGCGGGGACGGTGGTGATCACGCCGAGTTCCCGGTTGTAGACCATCGAGGCGGTCGAGAAGTTCTGCGAGCCGACGAACACCTGTTGGTCGGTGAGGCCGGCATCGACCAGCACCACCTTGGCGTGGATGTAGAGCGGCGACTCCCCCTCGTAGACCAGCACGTGCACTCCCGCCGCCTGCAGCCGGGCGAACGCCGAGCTCCACGACGACGAGTCGGTCATCACCACGTCGACGTCCACCCCACGCTGCGCATCAGTCTCCAGCGCCCCTGCAATGGCGGCGGAGTCCATCTCTTCGCTCTCGGCAACCAAGGTGTGCTGGGCGGAGCCGATGAGTGCGACCAGGGCGGCCTCGGAATTCGGGCTCCAGAGCAGGTAGTCCGCCGGTGGGGCCGGAGCCGGGCTCCCACCTGCGAAATCGGCGGTGAAGGTCGTCTCGATGGCGGCCACGTCGGTGGCGTCGGTGTCATAGACGGCGAAGTCGCGGGTGGTGGCGTAGTACTGGGCTGTGAGGTTGCCGGTCATGATCAGCGAGGTGGCCCCATCGACGGTGATGGTCTTCTGGTGGAAGATTTCTCCGCGGTAGGACCAGGCCACATGGACGCCCCCCGCTGCCAGCGCCTGGGAGGCCGGACCGTTCACCGACGCACCCTCGTCGTCGGCGTCCAGGAGGACCCGTACATCGACCCCCCGGGCGGCATCGGCGGTGAGCGCCGCCTCGGCGGTCGGATCGGCCAACTCGTACATCGTCATGTCCACCCGGTGACGGGCGCCGGCGATGAAGGCGTCCACCGGTCCGTAGCCGTCGTTCGGCTCCACCAGGACAGGATCAGCGGGTGCCGGGGGTGGTGGTGAGGTGGTGGTGGTGGTTGGCGCCGACGTTGTCGGGGTCGGGGCGGGGTGAGCGGTGGCAGGCGGGGCCGGGGGATGTCCGGTCGTGAAGGTGGGAGCTGACGTGGAGGAAGTGGTCGTCGGCACCCGATCGGCCGACGACGTGCACGAAGCGGCCAGAAGGCCCACAGCCAGTACGAGCACCGGGCCCAATGAGCTGGCCGGACGTCGAAGGTTCATCCTGTCGACCCTACGACCCAGGTGTCCCATGCTCCGCAACGAGATCCCGATCCATGATCTGCAGGGCAACGCGGGATCCACGGTCGGCCAACTCAGCCGGCCGCCTCCACCGCTTCGGTCACCATTCGGTTGATGCGGGCGTGGCGTTCCACGTTCTCGGACCGACCCGGAAGGCGGACCCGGACCACCGTCACGCCGTCGTGGTCCGACAGATCCCCGAGAGCCGCCGTGAGGGCATCCGGACCGTCGTGGGTTCCGATCTCCACCACCGGCAGCCCGAAGCCGGCAGCCACCCGGCCCACGTCGGGCAGCTGAGGGGTCCCGAAGAGTGTCTCGAAGGAGTCCGGTTCGAGCGCGTTGGCCGGTGGAAGGAAGGAGAAGATCCCTCCACCTCCGTTGTCGGCGACCACGACCGTGCCCCGGACCCTGGACCCTCGACTCCGGACCAGTGCCGATACATCGTGCAGGAAGGCCAGGTCGCCCACCAGCGCCACGGTTGGGCGGCCGGTGCCGAGTTCCACGCCCAAAGCGGTAGAGACCACACCATCGATGCCGTTGGCCCCCCGGTTGGCCAACACACGGGGGTGACCCATTCGGGGGGCCCCGAATGCCTCGACGTCCCGGATGGGCATTGACGAAGACACCACCAGGTCGGACTCGTCGGGCAGCGCCGCCACCAACCGACGGGCCAGGGCCGGCTCCGACCACCCGCCCGTGCCGTCCTCCAGTGCCCGGTCGATCGCCGACTGCGCTGCCTCCTCGGCTGCCGCCCACTGATGTCGCCAGGCCGTCCCGGGCGCCGCTCCGGCACCTATCCGATCGGCCACCGCCCGACACCAGCTACTCGGATCCGCCCGCACGACCCGCCCGGTCGATCGGTCGGGATCCACCCACCGCCACCACGGGTCGACCCCCACCGTCTCCGCCCCCCACCCTGATGCCGACGCCAAAAAGGTGGTGACCACCTTCGAGACCCAGGGACCGCCCAGACGGAGGATGAACTCGGGTCGGTGGCCAGCGGCGAACGCCTCCGACCGGAGCAGGCCATCAGCTGCCGCCACCACCCTGCCGGTGCCGTCCCGGAGGCCCGATCGGGGATCGGCCAGTACCGGCCAGCCCAGCGAATCGGCCAGCGCCATCACCGCGCTGGGGTCACCACCGCCAGCGCCCACCACCATCAGCCCGCGCACCCCGGAGGTGGCTGCCGATGCCAACTCGTCGGCCAGCCCATCGGGGCCCACCGACCCGATGGGCTCCACCCGGTGCCACGGTGCCCGCTCCGGACGTCCGGGAGGCACCTGGCCCGGGCCCGGAACACCCAGCAGCGGCTCGCGGAACGGGAGGTTGAGGTGCACCGGGCCCGGGCCCTCCGGTCCGTCGACGGCCTCTGCCACGGCACGCGATCCCAACGACCGCCAGGTGGATCGGTTGCCGTCGTCGGCGACCCCGGGGTCAGCGAACCACCGGGTGGCCGTCCCGTACAGCCGGTGCTGGTCGATGGTCTGAGGGGCACCGACCCCACGGAGCTCAGGCGGTCGGTCGGCGGTGCACACCACCATCGGCACCCGGGCCAGGTCGGCCTCGACGACCGCGGCATGGAGCTCGGACGCCGCGGTGCCGCTGGTGGTGACCAGCACCGCCGGAATTCCAGTGGCCAGTCCCACACCCAGGGCAGTGAAGGCCGCCGACCGCTCGTCGAGGCGGACGTGCACCGCCAACCCGCCGTGATCAGCCAGCGCCAACGCCAGCGGGGTCGAGCGTGAGCCGGGGCACACGACGGCGTGGGCCACGCCCCTCCGGACCCACTCATCCACCAGGGTGGCGGCGAACGCCGCCTGCAGGTCACCATCCCCGAGTGCAGCGTCCGACCTCGGTACGCTCACCCTCGGTGCCGCCCACTGTTCTGACACCCATCCCCGGACACATGGAACCCGCTCCGACCGGCACGACCGACATCTCGTTGCACACCGAGGTGATCGGTCACGGCCCGCGAGTGACCCTGGCCCACGGTTTCACCCAGACCGGTCGGCTGTGGAACTCGGTGGAGCAACGTTTGGCTGCCGGACATCAGGTGGTGATGGTCGACATGCCCGGCCATGCAGGGTCCTCCCACGTGGCGGCCGACCTGACCGAGGGTGCCCACCTGCTGGGAGCCGCAGGTGGCCGGGCGGCCTACGTCGGGTACTCGATGGGCGCCCGATTTGCGCTGCACCTGGCCCTGGCCCGCCCCGATCTGACCACCTCGCTCATCCTCATCTCCGGCACCGCCGGCTTCGACCGGCCCGAAGACCGCGCCGCCCGTCGGGCCAGTGACGAGCAGCTGGCCGACCAGCTCGATCCCCCGGCCCACCTCGACGACACCGCGGGGCTCAAATCGGTTCGCCAGGATCGCCTCGACGCCTTCCTGCGTCGATGGCTGGATAATCCGCTCTTCGCCGACGTGCCTCCCGACGCCACCGGATTCGAAGAGCGGCGTCGGAACACCGGACCCGGCCTGGCCTCCAGCCTGCGGCTGGCCGGCACCGGTACCCAGCTGCCGCTGTGGGACTGGCTGGACCGACTCACCATGCCGGTGCTGATCATCACCGGTGAGTACGACGAGCGGTTCACCGATACCGGCCGGCGAATGGTCTCGACCATCGGCTCCAACGCCACCCAGGTGGTGGTCCCAGGCGCCGGGCACTCGCCGCACCTGCAGTTCCCCGAGCTGGTCGCCGAGCTGATCGGCACCTGGGTCGACCGGTCGGGCCCACCGCCGACGACATCGGCCGACTGAGGCGCTCACACCACCCACCAGAACAGGGCCACCGACAACAGCACCCCGAATGCCAGTTGCAAGCGTCCCGTCCCTGCCAGCACCGGAAGGAGGGCACGTCCATTGGCGTCGCTGCGCACCGTCCGGACCGGCGGGAGGGCGAAGGGCAGGGCCAGCAGGGGCAGGAAGGCGATGCCGGGGAACCGACTGCTGACGGTGCCGGTCACCGACAGGATCCCCCATGCCACGACTCCGGCAAAGGGAAGCAGCACCGCCGCCACATAGCACCGCCCACCGGACTGGCGTCCGATGCGGGCAGCCAGCGTCCGCTTGCCCGACTGGCGATCAGTCTCGATGTCGCGGAGGTTGTTGGCCAGCAGCAGGGCCGTGGCCAACAACCCGACCGCCACCGCCGCCGACAGCACCACCCAGCCACCCAGGTGGTCGGTCTGTACGTAGTAGGTGCCTTCGGTGGCGACGAGGCCGAAGAAGACGAAGACAAACAGCTCGCCGAAGCCGGCGTAGCCGTAGGGACGGGGTCCACCGGTATAGAACCAACCAGCCGCCAGGCAGGCCGCCCCCACCAGCAGTACCCACCACGAGGTGACGGCCGCCAACCACAGTCCCACGGCACCGGCCACACCGAAGGCCAGGAAGGCCGCCCGCTTGACCGACCCGGGGGAGGCCAGGTCGGAAGCCACCAGGCGGATGGGGCCGACCCGCACATCGTCGGTGCCGCGGATGCCATCGGAGTAGTCGTTGGCGTAGTTGGTCCCGACCTGGATGGCCAGGGCCACCACCAAGGCGCCCAACGCCCGCCACCACGACGTGGCGGGCAGTCGGTGGGCAACGTGGGCCTGAGCGATCGCCGTTCCCACCAGTACCGGCACCACAGCCGCCGGCAGGGTCCTTGGCCTGGCACCGAGCACCCACTTCTTCACCGAGCCGGGCGCTGGCGGCGCGGCGGCCGAAGCGGAGGTGGTCACGGACGTCGAGGGAACCGCCCGAAGTCGGGCTCCCGGTGCTCTTGAAAGGCGTTCCGGCCCTCTTGTCCCTCTTCGCTCATGTAGAAGAGCATGGTGGCATCGCCGGCGAACTGCTGCAGGCCGGCCAGCCCGTCATCGGCGGCGTGCAGCCCGCCTTTCAGCATCCGGAGGGCCAGGGGTGAAAGTGACAACATCTGTCGACACCAGGCCACCGTCTCCCGCTCCAGCTCGGCCAGGGGCACCACTTCGTTCACCAGTCCCCAGTCGAGGGCGGTGTCGGCGTCGTACTGGCGACAGAGGAACCACACCTCTTTGGCCCGCTTCAGGCCAATGGTGCGGGCCAACAAGCTGGCGCCGTAGCCACCGTCGAAGCTCCCCACCTTGGGGCCGGTCTGTCCGAAACGGGCATTGTCGGCGGCGATGGTGAGGTCACAGACCAGGTGGAGGATGTGGCCTCCGCCGATGGCGTAGCCGGCCACCATGGCCACCACCGGCTTGGGCAGCCGGCGAATCTGGATCTGGAGGTCGAGGACGTTGAGACGCCCGATCCCCTGCTGGGCGACTTCGTCGTCGCCGATGTAGCCGTCGTCACCCCGGATCTTCTGGTCACCTCCCGAACAGAAGGCGTCGGGGCCCTGGCCGGTCAAGACGATGACTCCGACAGACGGGTCGTCGCGGGCGATGGTGAAGGCCTCAGCCAGTTCGAACAGGGTTTGGGGTCGGAAGGCGTTCCGGACATCGGGTCGGTCGATGGTGAGCTTGGCGATTCCCTCCGCCACTTCGAACCGGATATCGGTGTACGTCCCCCGCGACTCCCAGGCCGGCAGCGGCAGTCCTCGGAATCGCTCCACCGGGTCTACCGGTGGGCCTACGATCACCGTCTGTGGCACCCCGGAATCCTGAGCTGCTCCATCTCCGCTCCCTGACACAACCATTCGACCATTCACTCCTAGAGTCACCACTCGTATGGTTGACCACGCTACTCCGGTGACCGAACTCGTCGCACTCGACTTCCCGGCTGGCCAGCCATTCGTCGATGCCCTCCGCCGGACCTGGGACTCGGGGGATGCCGCCTTCCCGATTGATCCGCGGCTGCCGAAGACCGCCGTCGATCGCCTGCTGGCCGAGGTCCGTCCAACCTGGTTGGTCGACCCGACCGGCGCCTATCGGCTGGATGGTGGGTTTCCAGCCGAACCCGGTGACGCCCTGGTGGTGGCGACCAGTGGCACCACCGGCGAGGCCAAAGGGGTGGTCCTCACCCACCATGCGGTCCAAGCCTCCGCCGAGGCCAGCTCCGCTCGGCTGGAGGTCGACCCGGCTGTCGACCACTGGCTGGCCTGTCTCCCATTGGCCCACATCGGCGGCCTTTCAGTGGTCACCCGGGCGCTCCTGACCGGGACACCATGCACCCTGTTGGAGCGATTCGACGCCGACCGGGTGGAGTCGGCGGCCCGGGACGGCGCCACCCTGGTCTCATTGGTGACCACCGCCCTCCGCCGCACCGATATCACCGGCTTTCGGGCAGTGCTGCTCGGTGGGGCGGCTCCGCCTCGGGGACTCCCCGCCAACGTGGTCACCACCTACGGGATGACCGAGACCGGATCCGGTGTCGTCTACGACGGCCGTCCGCTTGACGGCGTGGAGGTCCGGATCGGTGACGGTGCCGTCGGTGCCGTCGGTGCCGTCGGTGCCGTC
>Ga0302196_10003376_pt1 | contig 14652 bp, 10 predicted proteins | sample II_Bog_N1_3_FD_198794 | JGI IMG/M metagenome (GOLD analysis project Ga0302196, IMG submission 198794) | Peat permafrost microbial communities from Stordalen Mire near Abisko, Sweden - II_Bog_N1_3 | ecosystem: Environmental > Terrestrial > Soil > Wetlands > Peat | place: Sweden: Abisko...
ACAACTGCGGCAACAACGCGCCGAGCTGCGGCCAGGTCGGTGAGTCGTACGGGTACTACGACGGCGCCAACGTGGACCTCCTCTACAGCGAGAACTACTACTGCGACACCGCCGTGCCCTCCAACGCGGCGACGGGCTGCGAGGTCGGTGCGGGGCCGTCGTCACCCGACCCGACAGCACCGTCGCCCGACGGCACGTCACTCGGGAACACGACCCACGGCGACACGCTGTACATCCCGGTGCCACTCTTCGCCGACGCCCCACCGACCCAGTGCACGGCGACGGCTACCTGCATCGACCACCCGCCGACCATCGACCTGTCGAGGATCGCCGGGGCGCTTCCGGGCAGCCCGAGCGCGTCGTCCCTCGACAATGTGCCGATCCCCGCACACGACCACGTGGTCGGCACCCGCAACGGCGGACTACCGGAGTGGTGGAACGTCCGGGTGGTCGCCACGGCCGATCCGGCGACGTTCGCCACCCTGACCAGCGTGGCGGCCATCGACGCGGCAGTCAGCGCCTCGACGGCGGTCTCCGTCCCCACCAACGCCTTCCTGTTCTTCCAGGTGCTGGCCGGCACGGTGCCCGCGACCCAGGCGGCCGACCTGACGGCCACGGCCCCGCCCGGGCCGGCCGTGCCCACCGCACCCGCTGCGCCGCCGGCCAGCCAGGTCGAGCCGGGGGTCACGTTCGACAACCTCGTGAACGACTGCGGGGCCACGGCGCCCAACTGCCAGAACATCGGCATCAGCCACGACTGGATCCAGGGGCAGGACGTCGACGCCCTGTACAGCGAGCCGTTCTACTGCGGTGCGACCGCGGCCCCGGTCCACTCGACCACCGGCTGCGAGGCTGGTGCCGCCCCCACGTCGGTCCCTCCGGGCGTGTCGGACCCGACGCCGCCCTCGCCGACCGTCACGAACAGCCAGATCGATCCGCTGTACATCCCGGTGCCACTCTACGCGAGCCCACCGGTGGCCTACACGCAGTGCCCGGGAGCCATCACCTGCATCGACCACCCGGCCTCCATCGACCTGTCCCTGCTCGCCCCGACCCTGGGTGTGGCCGATGGGTCGTCGCTCGACAACGTTCCGTTGCCGTCGCACGACCACCTGCTGACCACCCGCAACGGTGACCAACCGGAGTGGTGGAACGTCATCGTCATCCCCGTCACGTCCGCGCAGGGCCTCGCCTCGGTCGAATCCGCCAAGGACTACTCGGCAGTGAAGGCCCTCGAGAGCGCCCCGGGTTCCGGGGTCGGCGTCCCCGGGGCGCCCGAGGTCCCGACGAACGCCTACCTGTGGTTCCAGACACTGCCCGGTGCCGGTCCGGCCACACCGGGCCCGGTGTCGTCGCACTGTGTGTCGACGCTGCCGTCCGGTTCCGTGGTCGGTGGCGCCTCCCTCGACGACGGGACGGGATACTACGAGATCGATGCCTCGGGTGACGTTGCCACCTTCGGGGCGGCCACTTGCTACGGCTCGCTGGCCGGTGTCGCCCTCAACAAGCCCATCGTCGGCATGGCCGTCGATCGGGCGACGGGTGGCTACTGGCTGGTGGGAGCGGACGGGGGGGTGTTCGCCTTCAATGCACCCTGGCTGGGTTCGACCGGTGACCTCCGGCTGAACGCTCCCGTCGTGGGCATGTCCGCCACACTCGACGGCTCGGGCTACTGGCTCGTGGCGGCCGACGGCGGGGTGTTCGCCTACGACGCGCCGTTCCAGGGCTCGGCGGGGGGCATCCGTCTCAACAAGCCGGTGGTGGGCCTCGGCCTCGACCGGGCCACCGGCGGGTACTGGCTGGTGGCCTCCGACGGCGGGGTGTTCGCCTACGACGCGCCGTTCCAGGGCTCGAGCGGCAACCTGGTGCTCAACAAGCCGGTGGTGGGCATCGCCCCGGTGTCGGACGGCAGCGGCTACCGGCTCATCGCCAGCGACGGCGGCGTCTTCAGCTACGGCGCCCCATTCTACGGCTCCGCCGGCTCACTGACCTTGAACAAGCCGGTGGTGGCCGGCTTCGACGACAACTCCTACGACGGGTACTGGCTGGAGGCCGCCGACGGTGGGATCTTCACCTACAGCCCACCGGATGAGGGCATGCCGTTCTTCGGATCGGCAGTCTGAGCCCAGCGTCCGTCGCCGGCACGGCCGACAGCGGGCGCGGCGGGCATGGAGGGTGGGGGGGCGCCCCACCCTCCGCCGCGTCCGGGGTGCACCGATCGGCGTCCTGCGTGCTGCCCACCTACCCCTGGTCCAGGTCCTCCACCCGCTCCACCCACCAGGCCACGATGTCGACCTTCACCTGTTCGCTCAGGACACCGTCGGCGAGCACGGCCCGGTGGTCGATCTGCCCCAGGTTCATGGCCGCGATGTCGTCCTCCAACCACTCGGCGAACTGGTCGACCAGAGACGGATGATCCTCGGCGATGCGGTCGGAGAACCAGATCTCGTACCCGTCCGGCCTCGACTCGAAGTTCACGTCGTGGCGGAGTGCGGGCGGGGCGGGATCGTCCTCCATGGTGCCGATCCTACGGAGCCGCCCGGCGGCGGCGACCCACTGCGGCGCACCGGATCCCCTGTCGCCGGATCGGCGGCCACCGGCCACGGCTCGGGCCGGAGGGATGCCCGGGTGTCCGGTCCGGCACGGTGCGCACGAAACCCCCGTCGCCTGGAATACTGCGGAGGATCACCACGGAGGTGCGAACGGTGCCCGAACGATTCCAAGACCGTCCGGTCACCGCAGCCGCCCGGTCCACCCGGGCCGCCCGATCGACGAGTCGTGGACGGTGAACGCGGTCCTGTTCGCCCTCGGTCTGGCCATCGTCCTGGTGACCGTGCTCAACGTCCTGTTCGCCCTGGTGCTCCCGCGCCGGCCCTCGGGGATCGAGCGCATGAACCTGATGGTGAACCGGGCCGTCCGACTGGCCTTCGTCGGCCTGTCCCGACTGGCGTCCACCTACGAGGGAAAGGACGCGCTCCTGGCCCCCACCGCGCCTGTCGCCCTCCTCGCCCAGCTGCTGTTCTGGGCCGCGACCCTCGTGCTCGGGTTCGGACTGATGCTGGTAGCCACCACGCACAACATCCCCGAAGGGCTGCTCCAGGCGCTGACCGCCCTCTTCACGGTGGGAACGGTCCACGTCGGAGGTCCACCGGATACCGGGATCGACGTCTCGGTGGGCGCCATCTGGGTGGTGATCGTCGCCCTCCAGATCGCCTACCTGCCCGCCCTCTACAGTTCGTTCAACCGGCGCGAGGGATTGGTGACGCTGCTCGAGAGCCGGGCCGGCCAGCCGGCATGGGGTCCGGAGATCCTTATCCGCCACCAGTTGGTGGGGATCATCGACACCCTCCCGGACCTCTATGCGGCGTGGGAGGAGTGGTCGGCAGACGTCGCCGAGAGTCACACCACGTATCCGATCCTCCTGCTCTTCCGGTCCCCCGAGCCATGGCTCTCGTGGATGCTCGGTCTCCTGGCCGTGCTCGACGCCGCCGCCATGCATCTGTCCGTCTCCCCGGACACCGCCCCGTCACAGGCCCGGCTGTGCCTCCGGATGGGATTCACGCTGACCAACCGGGTGGCGACGACGCTCGGATGGCCGGTCGATCCCGACCCCGATCCGGAAGGTCCCATCCAGCTCACCTTCGAGGAGTTCGCCCAGGCGGTCGCCCAGCTGGAGGAGAGCGGTTTCCCCGTGGAGCGCACGGCCGAGGAGGCATGGCCGGACTTCCGGGGCTGGCGGGTCAACTACGAGCGCGTCGCCTACCGACTGGCCGATCGTCTGACCGCCCCACCCGCACCCTGGTCGGGCGCACGCCGCCACCTCCGGACCGGAGTGGTCGAACCACGGAGGCCACCGCAGCGCCGGCCCGGGGCCCCGTTCGTCGTGGAACGCCCGGCGGTGCAGAACCCGGGCCACGGCCGGCATGCAGAGGGCCCCGACGACCGGACCTGAGCCGCGCTCCGCCCCTCGGCGCCCGACGGGTCCGGAGGTCGCGGCGTCGGACTACCTCGGCGCCCGGTCGATCCGTTCCACGACGTCTCCCCGGCCGATCAGGACCGTGCGCACCAGCTCCGGCGGGAACAGGCCGTGGCCGATCACACCCGGCGTGGAGTCCAGCACGCCGGCCAGGACCGCCGGGTCGTCGAACGCGCCGGTGTAGTCCGCCAGGACACCGCCATCGGGGCTGGTCCGGCCGTCACGTCGCCGGACGGCACCGATCCGGGAAAGCGTCGAATCGACGCCGAACGCGAGGATCTCGAGCGGCACCGGACCGTGGAGCACGGGCACCGGCTTGCCCGAGTCGGCGATCACGACGAAGACGTCGGCCGCCGCGGCCACCAGCTTCTCCCGGGTGTGTGCACCCCCTCCCCCCTTCACCAGCCAGCCGTCCGGGGCGATCTGGTCGGCTCCGTCGATCGCCATGTCCAGTCGATCGGTCGAGAACGCCTCCACCCGCAACCCCAGCCGGGTGGCGATCCTCCCGGTGCGGGGCGACGTGGCGACACAGCGCAGGGAGAGGTTCCGTCGGGCGAGCGCCGGCAACAGGTGGGCCACAGTCGAGCCGGTCCCGAGGCCGATGGTCATCGAATCCTCGACCAGCAGGGCCGCGGCCTGTGCCGCCAGGCGCTTCTCCTTTTCACGGTCCGGCGTCAACAGGCTCCCGGGCGGGTCACGCCGAGGGTCGGGACGACAACGGATCTACGAGGACAGCCAGGCCGGTGACCTGCGTCCCCGGGATCGGGGACCTCGCGCCACACCGGTCAGCGCTGCTCCGGCGGGTCGACGACCCCGGCGCGCCGACGCCCCACATCGTCGGTACCGGCCCACGACGACGGTGGGTCACTGGCGGGGAACGACTCCCGGTCGGCCTCGTCCACCGCCTCGTCACCGGGCACCGACTCGGTGCCCGGATCGTCGGTCGTCGGCGGGTCCACGGGCATGGATCCAGGATAGTTGCCTCCCGTCCCGTCCGATCGGCCCGACGGGACGGCGCGGCGGACCGTGGGCCGACCTGGTCGCACCGGGAGAGGTGGTCACTAATGTGCACGTATGGCTCACGACACCGACACCTGGGACGTGGTTGTCATCGGCGGCGGACCACCCGGCGAAAACGTGGCCCAGTACGCCATCGCCGGAAGCGACCGCACCGCGGTCATCGTGGAGAAGGAACTGGTCGGCGGGGAGTGCTCCTACTGGGCGTGCATGCCCAGCAAGGCCCTCCTGCGTCCCATCGAGGTCCTCGACGCCGCCCGGACGATGCCCGGCGTGTCCGCCGCGGTCACCGGCGAACTCGACGTGGAGGCGGTCCTCGGTCGTCGCGACGGGTTCACCAGCCACCACGACGACGGATCGCAGGTCGCCTGGGCGGAGGGGATCGGCATCGATGTGGTCCGGGGTGCCGGGCGGCTGAGCGGCGAGCGGACCGTGACCGTCACCGGTGCGGACGGCACGGAGCGGACCCTGCACGCCCGTCACGCCGTGGTCCTGGCCACCGGCTCCACCGCCGCCGTGCCCCCTGTGCCCGGACTGGCCGAGGCGCGGCCGTGGACGTCACGCGACGTCACCAACCTTCATGAGGTGCCCCGACGGGTGGCGATCATCGGCGGCGGGGTGGTGGCGTGTGAGTCCGCCACCTGGCTGCGCGGCCTGGGCGCCGAGGAGGTCACCCTGGTGGAACCGGCACCGGTACTGCTGGGCCGCCTGGAGCCGTTCGCCAGCGAGTTGGTGACCCGACGATTCGGGCAGCTCGGGATCACCGTGCGCACCTCCACCCCCGTCGATCGCGTCGAGCGGGAGTCACCCGTGGATCGTGGTGAGGGCCACATCCACGGAGGTCCGGTGACCATCCATGCCGGGGACCGGCGCATCGAGGTGGACGAGGTCGTGGTCGCCGCCGGGCGCACCCCTGCCTCGTCCGACCTCGGGCTCGACACCGTCGGCCTCGATCCGGCGGCCAACCACGGGTTCGTGGCCGTCGACGACCACCTCGCCGTCGTCGACGTCCCCGGGGAATGGCTCTACGCCATCGGTGACCTGTGCGGCCGGGCGCTGCTGACCCACATGGGCAAGTACCAGGGCCGTATCGCCGGCGATGTCATCGCCGCCCGGGCAGAGGGACGCATCCTCGAGGGATCGCGCTTCTGGGACCTGGCCGACCATGACATGGTGCCCGCCGTGGTCTTCACCGATCCCCAGGTCGCGTCGGTGGGCCTCACCGAGTCGGCGGCACGCCGACGAGGCGTCGATCCGGAGGTCCTCGACTACGACATCGGCGCGGTGGCGGGCGCGGCGCTGCTGCGCGAAGGCTACGAGGGGCATGCCCGCCTGGTCGTCGACCGGTCGGCCGACATCCTGGTCGGTGCCACGTTCGTCGGGTACGACGTGGCCGAACTGCTCCATTCGGCCACCGCCGCCATCGTCGGGAAGGTGCCGCTGGACACGTTGTGGCACGTCGTCCCCTCGTACCCGACCATCAGCGAGGTCTGGCTCCGGTTGCTCGAGTCCCGCCGCTGAGCCTGCACCTGCCGGACACCGTCGCTCAGGGCGACGGCGGGCCCGGCTGGTCGTCGGGTCCGCCCAGGGCCGTGACCAGACCGTCGAGGTCGGTGACGGTCACCGTCAGCGCCGAGTGGCCGTTCCTTCGCAGTCGGGAGGGCACCTTGTGGTTGAAGTGGACGCAGACGCCCGCATGGCTGTTGGTGCCGAAGGTCAGGCCGTCGTCGACCCGCGACATGCGAGGCCCGACGGCCGTCCACCAGCGGTAGTCCCGGGTCACGTGGGCCCCGACGACGTTGTCCCGGGGAGTCACGACCCGGAGGAGTCCGAAGGTGGCGACGAACGAACCGTCGTCCGTCAGGGTGACGCCGTCCTTCGACGGTCGCACCAGGAGGGGCAGCAGCACGGGTAGGTAGCGTCTGTCGATGTCGTAACCGAAGTGCTCAGCCATTCCGTCACCTCGATCGCCTCTGGATCCGTCGGTCGGTCGACCGTGCCCGTCGTACCACTATCGCGCGCCGGATCTGCCGTCATGACGAACGGATCCACTGCGCCAGTTGGCCGGCGCAACCGTGGCGGAGCCTCGCGTCGACCCGCTCACCCGGGACTGCGCCCGGCTGCCCCACCGGACGCTGCGGCTACCCTTGGAGGATGCACGTCACCCGATGGATCGTCGGCACCACTGTCCTCGGGCTGGGAGCGGCCGTGGCGGTCACCCGCCGCCAGCTCGACGAGGAGCGGAAGGCCCACCGGGAGACGGTCCTCGCCCTGGAGACCATCAACCAGGTGACGGCGCCCCGCGACGATTCCTAGGTGTCCTGCCCGACCGGGAGCCGGTGGCAGGTCCGGTGCGCCGGGGCGTGACGCCGCCCGATGGCTCCGTCCCGGCCCCACGGACCCGGTGCCGCGGCGGAGCACGGCCGGACCGATCAGGTGAGATGGTGAGTCATGGATGATCTTCCCTACGTGCGGACTGAGCGAACCATCGAGGAGCCACTCGATGCTGCGCTGCACGTGGTCGCACCACGGGAGCGACAGAACCTGGAAGAGCTGATCACCCAGGAGCTGAAGACACCGGTCGGGGAGATGGTGATCATCCCGGCGCAGCAGGACTCCCCGCTGCCCGAAGGCCACCACACGTTCGAGTTCAGACTCCATCACACCGCCTGAGATCATCGCTCCATCGGCATGACCCGTGGAGGTCCGGTGGCCGACCGCCCCTCCCTGGTCCGGTGACCGTTCCCGCCGCGGTGGCCCCCGGCCGCGGACCTCAGGCCTGGGGGGTCAGCGTGATCAGCTGTACCGACTCACCGGCCAGCGACAGGGTGAGGGTGTGCGCCGGCCCGGTCAGCGGCGCCCCGGTGGTCGTCTGATCGGTGTACGACCCGTCGACCAGCTCCTGGGTGACGGAGTAGCCGGTCGCTCCCAGGCCCGACAGGCCGAGGGTGACCGAGTCGTCGTACGCGGTCGGATCGACGGACCCGTACACGCCCGACGGGTCGTACGGGTCGAAGTTGTACAGGAGCACGTGCACCGTCCCCGACGGGGTCACCGAGGCCACGGCACCGATCTGGGGAACACCCGGTCCCGGAGCCTGCGTGGGCGTGAGGTTCACCGGGAGGAGCGCGCCGGCGAGCTCGTGCCACATGGCGAACGCGTAGTAGACGGGCTTCGGGGTGAGGTCCCCGAAGAGCACGCCGAAATTGCCGTACGGGGACGGCGTCGCCGGGTCGGCCACGTCGAAGTAGCTCATCCGGTCGATTCCGGACTGCTGGGCACCGTCCAGTGCGGCGGCGACGAAGGCGGCGCCGAACGGTCCGCTCTCGCGGACGTCATTGCCGGAGTCCGGGGCCCACTCGTCCACCCACAGGAACGGGTGCAGGGTCGGGAAGGCGGCCAGGGCGGCCCGGGTGGCTGCCGCTCCCCGGGCGTAGAGCCCGACGTCAAAGCTGGGATCGTTCCAGCACGGCTGGCCGCCGAGCGGGGCTCCGGTCTGGCAGATCCCACTGGGCAGGAACGACTGCGGACCCTCGTCCGGGTCATTGGGGTACTGGTGCCACGAGACGAAGTCGAGCGGGAGGTTGTGGCTGACCGCCTCGGCCGCCAGTGCCGTCACCCAGCTGACATCGATCTGGCCGAACTCGTCCACCCCGGGCCCACCGACCTCGATCGCCGTGCCCACCTTGGCCGCCGCCTTCTCGAGTTGGATGGCGGTCAGCTTGTAGAGGGTGAGGTAGCCGGGGACCGAGCCCGAGTTCTTGAGCGTCATCTTGAAGCTGGGCTCGTTCCAGACCTCGAAGGTGGTCACGTGCTCGGCGCCGATCTCGTGGAGCGCCATCTGGTAGACGAGTGCCTCCCACTTCTTCTCGTCGGCGGCGACCACGGCCGTGCTCAGCCCGGCGGTCTGGAAGTCGATGCACGAGGGGAAGTAGTCGACGATGAGTTCGGGCTGGGCGCCCGCGGCCCGGTCGATGGCGATGTTGCCGTCGAGGTAGGTCGGATCCCACGTCCCCGTCGTGCAGTCGTAGGCCGCCTGGCTCGTTCCCTCGTTCAGTTCGAACGACACGTCGGTGCGGGCCCACGCCGTCCCGAGGGCCGACAGGGCACCCTCGGACCCGGCGACCGGGTGGTTGAACTCGACGAGGTCCTGGTTGACGCTCGACCCCGGGTCGGCCGCGTCGACGGACACGGAGACCGGCACCGGTGTCGGGGGTGTCGACGGCGGGGTCACCGGGACCTCACCCACCGTCAGCGTGGAGGCTCCGTTCACCCCGGTGAACGTGAAGCCGGTGAGCCCACTGGACTGGTTGTTGCATCCGGCGGCAAACGTGGGCACCGACTGGTCGACGACGAGCGTGGCGGACAGTCGCTCGTCGGCGAACGACCCGGTGACCACGGTGGTGCCCACGGGCGGTGACGGTCCCGAGCTCGGGAGCACGATGCTGATCCCGGCGCCGGTGATGGCGAAGTTGCCGTTGGAGATGTCGATGGTGGACGGCGCGAAGTTGCCCTTCCATCTGATCGTGCCGCTCATGGCGGGAACACCGGTGTTGGCCAGGATGCCGCAGTCGTTGGACGGCCCGGTCCCCGACGCCGCGATCGTCCCACCCTTCACCCCCGACGAGCCGTACGCGCACAACAGTTTGGCGGTCAACGAGAACGTGGCGGCCGTCGCCGTCCCCCCGAACTGGAGTCCGGGAGCGATGGTCATCGAGCCCTTCGACATCGTGCAGATGGCGGAGCCACTTGCCGCGTTCGACGGCGTGGCCGCAGCGGACGGCGTCGTTCCGACCCGGACAGCCGCGGCCAGGCTGGACGCCAACAGGACGATGACCGCGATCCCCCGAAGCTTCGCCTTCACGACATACCCCTCTCGGATCGGAGCACCGTGGTCCCTGGTCCTGCCCCCGGACCACGGATGCCCCGCAGGACTGGAGTGTCCTACCCAGCAAGAGCGTACCGAACAGGCCGGCGTTGCGCTCTTGCGATGCCCTGTTGATCGGCGGACCCGCACCCGCTCGAGCCTGCGGCTGGCACGCTCCCGTGGAGCGGACAGGACAGGAGGACGGTGGCGCACCGACCCCGGCACAGCAGCGGTACCGCGAGCGGTCCCGACGGTGTGGGTGCACCGGACGGGGGCGCATACCCCCGGACACAGCTACCACCACCTCCGCGACGGTCGGGCAGGTCGGACGCCCGCCTGGTCATCACGGCGCCGGTCGGAGGACCGGACGTAGGGGGCCCGCCACCGGCCCCCGTCCGGCTACATGCTGAAGGTGGAGCCACTCACCAGAACGAACTTGCCGGACCTGGCCGCGCAGGTCGCGCCATAGACCGTGTCGCCGAGCGTCGTGTAGGTGGAGGTGCCACCGGTAACGCCACCGGAGATGTCGTACTCGGTGCGCCCCTTCGGGCATGCGCCCTGGCCCACATTCGTGAAAGTCAGCGACACCGCGGTGGTCTGGCCGCTCTTCGACCAGGTGAAGAACGTGCCCGTCGGGTCGAGGACCGCCTTGACGTTCCCCGTCGATGCCGGCGAGCATTTCGAGACGGTCATCGACCCACCCACCGTACCGGTGACCTTCGAGCAGGCGACCGGCTGGCCGTAGGTGAACTGGTCGGCCGACGACCGGGCGCTCGTCCCACCGATGGTGGTGATCGTCAGGTCGACGGCCTCCGCCGTCTCGCCGGCGGGTGCCGTCACCGTGATCGACGTGTCACTTGTGGGTAGGCCGTAGGCCGGGATCCCGCCGAAGTCGACCGACGTGGCTCCAGAGAAACCCGAACCGGTGATCGTGACCGGTGTGCCGCCTCCGAGCGGACCCGCGGAGGGACTGATCAAGGTGATCGTCGGCTGGACGATGAACGTGAACTGGTCGGCCGGCGAGGCCGACCCTGTGCCGGCGGCCGAGGTCACGGACACGTCCACGGTCTGATCGGCCGATGTCGGGTCACCGGCCGTGGTGGCCGTGATGGTCGTGTCATCGACCACGTTGAACGAGGCCGCGGCGAGCGGGCCGAAGTCGACCGCCGTGGCGCCGAGGAACCCGACCCCGGTGACGGTGACCGGGGTCCCTCCGGACGTCGGCCCGGCCGACACCGACAGCCCGGTGACCTGCGGGAGCGAGTAGGTGAACTGGTCGGCCGGCGACGTGGCGCTCGTCCCCTCCGACGAGGCGACGGTGACGTCGACGGTCGTGTCCGCCGTCACGGCGTCCGGAGGTGTGGCCACGGTGATCGTGGTGTCGTCCACCACCGTGAACGGCACGCTGGCCGCACCGAACGCGACGGTGACGGCGTTGGTGAAACCGGTCCCGGCAATGGTCTCGGCTTCACCACCGACGGTCGAACCGGCGGTGATCGACAACCCCGTCACCCTGGGCACGGGAACGAAGCCGGCAGCCCACTGGAGGTAGGTGTTCGATCCGGACTGGTATTCCTCGTTGCCGTAGCCGTCGTACGCGGTGAAGGTGGGACCGGCGCTTGGGTTGGCGGGGACCGTCTGGAGCGTGTCGAAATGTCCGGAGGCGTCCCAGACGGCACCGGAGAAGGCCGTATAGGTGTGATGGCCACCGCCGCCTCTGCCGCTCCCACTGCAGGTCGTGGCCATCTCCACGTTGGCGGACGGGTATCCGGTCGCCGGGTCGAACCCCTCCGCGGTGACGATCTCCTGCACCGGGGTGCAGGAGTACCCGAGGAGCCCGTACGCTACCGAGCCGGGGATCAGTAGCTGGATCGGGCCGGGACTGGTCGCTCCGGCGACGCCCGGAGGGGCGACGACCGCGGCTCCTCCGACGACGAGAAGTACGGTGAGCAGGCGTCGAAACATGGTGATCCCCCCGTGGCGAGTCCGACGGCAACTCCTGTGGATGGTACGGGACGATCGCCGCTTTGCCTAGACCCCGGTCCGGTGGGAGCTCCCCGGACGTCCTGGAGGCCCGGTTCACTTCCCCGCTCCCCGGACGCGCCGCACGCCGCGTCACCCACGGGTGCACGTCGACGTACTGACGGACGAAAGACGGACGACGTCGGCCGAGAGTGAGGAGGCCGAGGCCTCCGTCACCCTCCAGACGTGCGGTGATGCAGAGCAGTCCCAACGGGATTCGAACCCGTGTCGCCACCTTGAGAGGGCGAGCCGGTTCGTTGCATCGCGGCCCAGCCTGTCCTGCTGAATCTCAATTCCGCACCTCAGAACGGCCACCCCGGACGATCGGCGGAACCAACCGCATCGTCACGGGACACCCTGGAACGGAGTTGTCGGGCGGAATGTTGGGATCGGTAGTGCGCTTGACGATGTGGAATATCTGATCAGTCCGGCTCGCGGGTTGGTCGACGTGCTGTCGCGCGCCTCACGGTGCGCCCTTCGTGATGGGCCATACCGATCCGCGTCGGGCAGCTGCAGGAGAGAAAGTAGGTCGCGTCCTCGAGTCGATCTTCGCAGTGCCGGCCATCGGCCAGGCACGTGAGGACCGGACCTGTTCACTTTCATTGCCTCTGCTCTATGCAACACCTCACTGCCGGTTCAGCGCTCGATCATCGCCAACTTGAAAGGGCGTTCATGGATGTCGCGGTATCGGTGCTCTCTGGTGTCCCGGCATCGAGCCAACGTTGACCTCATGCGGTTCTCGCGTCTCGGGAACCTCTTCGCCTGCGCAAGGACGGAGGGGTATGTCTCCTCCGGAGGTATCAGGCGGCCACAGTGATGGCATTGGGAACACTGGTGGTCCCACCAGATTCGGTGATGGTGACCGAGAACGGCCCGACGGCTGCCGTCTTCGACGCCGACAGCTTGAGTGTGATGACCGGGTAGGGCTTCTTCTTGGTGGCCTTGCTCACTTTGACGGATACGACGGTGACTCCAGGGTTGGAGACCGTCACCACGGCGGTCGCGTTCAACCCGTAACCGCTGATCTTGGTGGTCAGCTTGTGACCTGCCTTGATCGTCGTCTTCGAGAATGCCGTGACGTCCGGCCCGATGGTCACCGATTGGGTCGTCGTGGCCGAGGTGCCGTCGGTGTTCGACACGACGACAGTCACCGTGTAGGTGCCGAAGGCGGAATAGGTGTGGGTGGGTGCCGTCACCGAGCCGCTCGATCCGGTCACGGTGACCGGTGCCGCCTGGGTCGGTGAACCGTCTCCCCAGTTGACAGTGGCCGAGTACCCGCCGGACGGAGCCAGGTCGGCGCGTGCGATGCTGGCGACCACAACCGGTCCGGTGGCCAGGCCGTCCTCTGGTGTGATGGCGACCGGAGCCACAGTGAACGGCGTGCCGGTGACCAACTGGACCGATGTCCCGGACGGGTACGAGACCCCGTAGGCGGCGGGACCGAACGCGAGGGTGGTGAAGGTGCCGGTCGAACCGGTGATCGGGGTGAAGACGGTCCCGACGGTCGGCGTGCCGACGGTGGTGACCTGGAGCGTGCCCCCGAGGGTGACACCAGGTCCGGTGATCCCGCCCGCACTACCGCCCACCGTGACTCCCAGCACGCCGGTGTTGGTGAGTGTGGATCCGTTCGCCAGGGCCAGGGTGCCGCCACTGGCCACCTGCACCGTCCCGGCGTTGGTGGTGAGGGTGCCGGCGTCCTGGTGGGCGGTGCCGGCCGGTCCGCCGGGTCCGATGGCGAGGGTGCCGCCGGCCTGGTTGGTGATCGGGACCCGCAGCCAGCTGACGTTGCTGTTGGAGGCGCCGTAGGTCTGGAGGGTGCCGCCCGAGGAGATCGTCAGGGAGCCGCTGCCGTTGAGGAAGGCGCTGCCGTTTCCGGTGGGCGCCTCCACCAGCATTCCGTCGTCGGTCACCACGCCGCTCAGGGCCAGGGTCGAGTTGCCGCCCGTGGATTGGTTGGTGACGGTCTGGCCCACCGGGACGGTCCCCGACAGGGTCACGTCGCCGGTGTCGAGGAACGACCCTGTGCCGGCGCTGTCGACCAGCGAGCCGCCGGTCATCCCCAGCGGATTGCCCGTCTCGGTGCCGCCCGATTCGGTGAACGTCCCGCTGCCCTGGAGGTAGGTGCCGTTGTTGACGATCGTCCCGGCGGTGCTGGTGAAGCTGCTGCCTCCGTTGAGGGCCAGGGATCCGGTGCTCGACACGGTGACGGACCCGGCGTTGGTGGTGAGGGTGCCGGCGTCCTGGTCGGCCGTGCCCGCCGGTCCGCCGGGTCCGATGGCCAGGGTGCCGCCGGCCTGGTTGGTGATCGGGACCCGCAGCCAGCTGACGTTGCTGTTGGAGGCGCCGTAGGTCTGGAGGGTGCCGCCCGAGGAGATCGTCAGGGAGCCGCTGCCGTTGAGGAAGGCGCTGCCGTTTCCGGTGGGCGCCTCCACCAGCATTCCGTCGTCGGTCACCACGCCGCTCAGGGCCAGGGTCGAGTTGCCGCCCGTGGATTCGTTGGTGACGGTCTGGCCCACCGGGACGGTCCCCGACAGGGTCACGTCGCCGGTGTCGACGAACGCCCCCGTGCCGCCGCTGTCGACCAGTGCGCCGCCGGTCATCCCCAGTGGGTTGCCCGTCTCGGTGCCGCCCGATTCGGTGAACGTCCCGCTGCCCTGGAGGTAGGTGCCGCTGTTGACGATCGTCCCGCCGGTGCTGGTGAAGCTGCTGCCCCCGTTGAGGGCGATGGATCCGGTGCTCGACACGGTCACGGTCCCGGCGTTGGAGGTGA
>Ga0302196_10003377_pt1 | contig 14649 bp, 12 predicted proteins | sample II_Bog_N1_3_FD_198794 | JGI IMG/M metagenome (GOLD analysis project Ga0302196, IMG submission 198794) | Peat permafrost microbial communities from Stordalen Mire near Abisko, Sweden - II_Bog_N1_3 | ecosystem: Environmental > Terrestrial > Soil > Wetlands > Peat | place: Sweden: Abisko...
CACCTTCACCGACGTCACCGAAACCCGCACGGCACAGGAGGAGTTGCAACGAGCCAAGGTCGCGGCCGAAGCGGCTAACCAGGCGAAGTCCCGCTTCCTGGCAACCATGAGCCACGAGCTGCGCACGCCGTTGAACGCGGTGATCGGGTTCTCGGATGCCTTGCTGCGGGAGGCGGCCGTCGCGGACCCGGTCCGCACCGGTGAATTCGCCCAGCAGATCAACGCCGCCGGACGGCAGTTGCTGAGCCTGATCAACATCATCCTCGATGTGGCGCGAATCGAGTCCGGCCGGTTTGATCTTGCGTCGGAGTGGGTTGACGTGGCCCGCCTGATCAGAGGCGCTATTCGCCAGTCCGACTCCGCGGCCCAGGCGGCGGAGATCGCCGTGGTGGCCAACCTGCCCAACGGGTTGCCGGCGCTGCGGTCCGACGAACGGCGGCTGACACAGGCACTGAGTCAGTTGCTGTCGAACGCGATCAAGTTCACCGACGCCGGCGGCGTGGTGACCATCGGGGCCAGGCTGGAGTCCGATGGCGATATGCTGATCTCCGTGCACGACACCGGGATCGGCATTCCCGCTGGCGACCTCGAACGCGTGTTCGAGCCTTTCACCCAACTCGACAGCACCCTGTCCCGCCGCTACCAGGGCGCCGGTCTCGGTCTCTACATCGCTCGGGCGCTGGTGACCGGGCATGGGGGTCGCCTCACGCTGCGCAGTGCGCCGGGCGAGGGCACCACCGCGGAAATCCGACTGCCCGCGAGCCGGGTGGCATAGAGGTCGGCATCTTTGCACGACCGCCGGTAGTCAAACCGCACCCGCCGCCCCATTCTCTTGGCGGACAGCAGCCTCCCGGAGACCAAGCCATGACCGCGCTCGCCGCCACCGACAAGCTTTTCTTCCAACGGGCCGACACGGCACTGGACCAGGCCGCGGCCGTGGCGATCGTCGAGCGGACGCTGGGCAACAGCGATGACGGCGAGATGTTTCTGGAATACCGCGAAAGCGAGCAGATCAGCCTGGACGATGGCCGCATCCGCAGCGCGACCTCGGACGTGACCCTGGGCTTCGGGCTGCGCGCGGTCGCCGGGGAGGCGACGGGCTATGCCCATGCCGGCGAAATTTCTGAGCCCGCGCTGCGCCGCGCCGCGGCCAGCGTTGCGGCGGTGGCGGCGGGCCATTCCGGCGTGGCGGCCGAGGCGCCGCGAGCCACCAATGCGCGCCTGTATTCCGATGCCAACCCTTTGACCCTGACGGATTTCGGTAGCCGCACCGCGCTGTTGTCGGAGATCGACGCCTTCGCCCGCGGCAAGGATGCGCGGGTGATCCAGGTGATGGCCTCGATCGGCGGCGAGTGGCAGGCGGTGCAGGTGCTGCGCGGCGACGGCACACGGGTGGCGGACCTGCGGCCCTTGGTGCGGCTGAACGTCTCGGTGGTGGTCGAGCAGGGCGGACGGCGGGAAACCGGCAGCTACGGCACCGGCGGGCGGTTTTCCTACGACGCGGTCACCGATCCGAAGGTGTGGCGCGGCGCGGTCGAGGAAGCGCTGCGCCAGGCGCTGGTCAATCTGGACAGCCGCCCCGCCCCCGCCGGCGAGATGGAGGTCGTGCTTGGCCCGGGCTGGCCGGGCATCCTGCTGCACGAGGCGATCGGCCACGGGCTGGAGGGAGATTTCAACCGCAAGAAGACCTCGGCTTTCTCGGGCCTGCTGGGCCAGCGGATCGCCGTGCCGGGGGTAACCGTGGTCGATGACGGCACGATCCCAAACCGCCGCGGCAGCCTGACCGTCGATGACGAGGGCACACCCACCAACCGCACCGTGCTGATCGAGGACGGCATCCTGGTCGGCTACCTGCAGGACCGGCTGAATGCGCGCCTGATGGGGATGCCGGCGACCGGTAACGGGCGGCGCGAATCCTTCGCCCATTCGCCGATGCCACGGATGACCAACACCATTATGTTGTCCGGCGACACCCCGCCCGAGGACATGATCAAGTCGGTCAAACGCGGCCTCTATGCCGTGAATTTCGGCGGCGGGCAGGTCGATATTACCTCCGGCAAATTCGTGTTCTCGGCCAGCGAGGCTTACCTGATCGAGGACGGCAAGGTGACGGCGCCGGTCAAGGGCGCAACGTTGATCGGCAATGGGCCGGATGCGCTGACCAAGGTGGCGATGGTCGGCAACGATATGGCGCTGGATCCCGGGATCGGGACGTGTGGCAAGAGCGGCCAGGGTGTGCCGGTTGGGGTTGGCCAGCCGACGTTGAAATTGATGGGCCTGACTGTCGGCGGCACCGCCGACTGAGCGCGAATCGATGGAGGGGTGTTCGGCCGCCCTTCCTGTTCGCCAAATCGGAGCGGCCGTGAGGCGCGCTTGCCCAGGTTTTCTCAGGAGTGACGGGGCGTATCGCCGGAAATGGCGGCGGCGAATCACGCACTGGACGGTGTCAAGGCGAATCTTTGTCGATTTGACGAGCCGATAACGTCAAAAAAACGATAAAAAATCCTCAATGCGGAAATATCGGTCTCAACGGGGATGACCTGGCGCACAGACGCTTCGCCCTGAGGTATCAACGGCTAGAATGTAAGGGTAAGGCAATGATCAACGGTGCAATCGTCGCTATGCTGAACACAGTTGCCGATGCTGGCAAGGTCCGCCTGGGTGGCTACGCCCCCACTCTGCCAACCGCAGATGCCGGCAAGGTTCGTCTCGGTGGCTATGCCCCGACACTCGCGACCGCCGATACCGGCAAGGTCCGCCTGGGTGGCTATGCCCCAGCACTCGCGACCGCCGATGCCGGCAAGGTCCGTCTGGGTGGCTATGCCCCGACACTCGCGACCGCCGATGCCGGCAAGGTCCGTCTGGGTGGCTATGCCCCGACACTCGCGACCACCGATGCGGGCAAGGTCCGCCTGGGTGGCTATGCCCCGACGCTCGCGACCACCGATGCGGGCAAGATCCGCCTGGGTGGCTATGCCCCGACACTCGCGACCGCCGATGCCGGCAAGGTCCGCCTGGGTGGCTATGCCCCGACGCTCGCGACCACCGATGCCGGCAAGGTCCGCCTGGGTGGCTATGCCCCGACACTCGCGACCGCCGATGTTGGCAAAGTCCGTCTGGGTGGCTATGCCCCGACGCTCGCGACCGCCGACGTTGGCAAAGTCCGTCTGGGTGGCTATGCCCCGACGCTCGCGACCGCCGACGCTGGCAAAGTCCGTCTGGGTGGCTATGCCCCCGCGCTCGCAACCGCCGATGCCGGCAAGGTCCGCCTCGGTGGCTATGCGCCAACCCTGCCGGCCGGCCGCTGATCCGCCACGCGGCGGAATTCGCCGCCCAGCCGAAATTATCGTAGGCTGACAAGACCGGGCCCCGCGGCCCGGTCTTCTTTATGTTGGGCACTCAGCGAAGGAAGGCGGCAATGACCAACCCCGATTCCGTCCCACACGACGCCGCTGCGGCACAATCCAGGTCGAAGCTGGTGACGTTCCATCGGCTCGTAGCGTCAGCCCGGCTGCCGCAGAGAGCCGACCGGTCCGCCGCCGGATCATTGCCAACCAGAGCATTCCGGTACTGCGAACCGGCAGCGTCCGCGTCGGGGTTCGGTTACTATATTTTTCCCCCCATCGGATTCTCCGTGCAATGGGATGGCCATGACATGATGTGGACCTGGGAGGGTGCCGGCGACTGGTTCCCATTGAAGTCCGCGCAATTCCCCGGCTTCCGCGACCAGTTCGCCGCAGCCGCGCCGGAGGAGATCAAGGATTATTCACCCCCCTTCCTGGGCGCGTTGCAGGAACCGGGATTGATCCAGCTCTGGACCGGCCTCGTCGCGCGCACCGCCCCGGGATGGAGCCTGCTGGTCCGCGCGCCGGCCAACCTGCCACGGGCGGGCGGCTACGAACCCTTCGAGGGCATCATCGAGACCGATCGCTGGTTCGGCCCCCTGATCACGAACATCCGGCTGACCAAGACCGACGTGCCGATCGACTTCAAACCGGATTATCCGCTGTTGCAGGTGCAGCCGATCCCGCGCCATGCCTATGACGATGCGACGCTCAACAATTACGAGCTGGTGCCCGATCTGCACCAATTCACGCCGGAGGATTGGGACGACTACTACGATACGGTCGTGCGGCCGCACGTCCAGGAGACCCGGCCACGCGGTCAGTATGCCGCCGCGGCGCGCAAGCGGCGGGCGGCCGAAACCGGCAATCCATAGGGGGCCGTGGCGTTTGCGGGATCGTCGGCGAATCATAGCGACTGACCCGAAACGCGGCTCACTCGACCGCGTCGGGCACGGCACGCTTGTTCAGAAGGACCGCGGCGGCCTCATCGTTTTCCGGAACACCCGCCAGCCGCAGGCCCGCGGCCCAGTCGTCACGGTCGGTCTCCCGGTCCAGCGGCGACGTCGCGATGAAGCGCTCGACCGTGAAATCCGGTTCAGTCTCCAACAATCGCCGCAACGCGATGCCGGCTTCCTGGGTCCGCCCCAAATGACCCAGCGCGGATAAATACGGTTTGAATCCGGCTGACAGCGACGGGTTTATCTGCGTCACTGCTCGACCTGCCGCCACCGCCGATTCATAATCGCGCTTCAGCAGATGGATCACGGTGAAGAACCCGTCGAAAAAAAACGCATGCGGATCCAACGGCGACAGGCGCTTATAGCGGTTGTTGCGCCGCTCCGCCTCCGCCACGTCACCCAGATAGGCATGGGTGATCGCCGACAGCGCCCAGGCCATCGCCAGGTTCGGGTTCAGCGACAGTGCCCGTTCATGCAGTGAGGCCGCTTCCCGCAGACGATGATGCAGGAAGGCTCTGACATGGCCGGCGATCGTGAGCGCCCGCGCATCGAAGGGATCGAGCACGATCGCGCGTTCCGCCAGGCGTCCCGCTTCTTCGATGCTGGCTTTCGGTTGGGTGGACCAACCCTGGCCGACCAGGAAGATATGCCAATACGCATACCAGGCATGCGCCGCCGCATAGTCCGGCTCCAGCGCGATCGCATCCTTGAGAAACTGTTCGGCGCGCGTGAAGTGCTCGCGCTCCATACGCCAGATCAGCGGAATCGCGCGCAGCACGAGGTCGTAGGCGGTGGCGCCAACGGGCGGGCGTGACGTGCTGCGGGTAGCCTCGATCAGCAGGATTTCCGGATCGATCTGCGCCACGACCTCGGCGGCGATCTCGTCTTGCAACGTCAACAGATCATTGGTTTGCCGGTCGAAGCGGCGCGCCCAGACGACCTGGTTGCCGGCCCGCAGGTCCAGCAGGCGCACCGTGACGCGTAGCCGGTTGCGCACGCGCTGGATCATGCCATCGAGCAGGAAATCAATGCCGAACGTGCGGCGGATCGCCGCCTCATCACGCCCCTCGGCCGCGTAGCGCCCTAGCGAACTGGACGACACGACGAACATCCAGCGAAATCGCGACAGGGCGGCGGTGATCTCCTCCGCCAGGCCCGGCGCCAGATGCGCATCTTCCTCGGTCACGCCAACAAGTTGCATGGGCATCACGCCAACATGCGCGCCGCCGCGGGAGGACTGCGCGTCCGGCGCCGGCGCCGGCGTCTCGGCCATACCCTCCGGCTCGTCCAAGACCACGGGTTGCGGCAGCGGTGGCGCGGCGGGCGGTCGCAGCGGCACCCGATTACTGGCGGGGCCGCGGATTTCCGTCAGCAGTTTCTGCGTTTCCACCGATGGCGCGGCATCCAGCAAATCCGCCAGCACCGCTCGGCAACGATCATAGGCCTGGATCGCCATGCCACGTTCGCCGCGCGCGGCATGCGCCCGCATCAGCGCCCGCCAGGCGCCTTCATGCGCGCGATCGATCTGCAACAGGCGTTGCGCCGCGGGGATGGCGGTTTCCGGTTCGAGCTGCTCGCGCAGCAGCGCCTCGGCCACGCTGCGGGCCCGGTCGCGCAGCCGTTCCCGTTCCGCGGTCAGCCAGGCGTCAAACGAGGGGTCGACGCCGTCCAGGTCCTCCAGCAGGTCGCCATCCAGCAGCGACAGCGACGCCGGCTGCAGGGTCGTGGCACGCATCACCTCCTCGACGTCCACCCAGACCGCGCCGGCGCGCAGGGTCAGGTGATCGCGCGTGACCAGCAGGATGTCGGTCTTCGCCGGCGACAGGGCTTCCAGCAACCGGTGGATCTCCTGGCGCAGCGACGCCCTGGCCTGCTCCTCCGGCCGGCGGCTCCAGAGCAGTTCGGCGAGGCGACCCCGCAAGGCCGGGCGCGGTGCCGAAAGGGCGACCGATGCCAGCAGGGCTCGGGTCTTCCGGCCAGCGGGCAGCACGCTTTCGCTGGTGACAGTCCAGGCCTCCATCTGGCCGATCAGCCGCAAGCGCACGACGATCTGGTCGAGCCTCGGCTGCGCGTTCGGCGGCTGCGTGGACCTGGGAGTTGTGTCTGCCATTATTCCAACACGGTATGAGAAGCCGACTGTAGAACCACCGGCATCGGCACGCAAAGAGCCTCGTCGTTTAACAGAGTGCCGCCTCCTGGAAGATTGGCCGCACGTCACCTTGCCACTCCTGGTGGTATTTTTCCAGCCAGCGTGTAGCCTGGTTGGGCGCGCCATCCGCGATGGCCTGCAACGGCGCCAGATAGATCGATTCGTCGTCGCCCGCTTCATTGTGCCGCGCCCGAGCCTTCAGGCCGTCGCTCGCGATCGTCAGTACCAGACGGGCCAGGTCGCGCAACGTGCCGTTGCGCCACGCGGCTGCCAGCCCCTGGCGCGGCACCGCAGCCCGCATGGAAACGGCATCCTGCCAGCCGCTGCCGCGTAACAGCGCCTCCGCCGCGGTCAGCGCGGCATCGTCGTACAGCAAACCCACCCACAACGCCGACTGGGCCACCATCATTTCGGCGCTGCCCGCGTCGGCGCCCCGCATCTCCAGGAAGCGTTTGAGCCGGACATCGGTGAACACCGTTGTCAGATGGTCGGCGAAGTCCCCGATCGTGGCAACGGTCCCGGCCAGGTTGTGCAGCCGGCCCGCCCTGAAATCCTGAAACGAGGCGCCGGCGACGTCGATATATCGGCCATCACGATAAACGAAATACATCGGGACGGCTTCGGTCAACCAGGCGGCGTAACGTTCGAACCCGAACCCGTCCTCGAACATCACCGCGGGAATACCGGACCGCTGGTTGTCAGTGTCGGTCCAGACATGTGCTCGGAACGACTGGAAGCCATTCGGCTGCCCCTCGGTGAACGGCGAATTGGCAAACAACGCTGTCGCCAGCGGTTGCAGCAACAGCGCGACACGCAGCTTGCGCACCATGTCCTGCTCCGACGCGTAGTCCAGGTTGACCTGCACCGTACAGGTTCGCGTCATCATGTCCAGTCCGAGCGATCCCACCTGGGGCATATAGCGGCGCATGATGGCGTAACGGCCCTTGGGCATCCAGGGCATGTCGGCGCGGGTTGCCAGCGGGTGGAACCCCAGCCCCGCGAATCCGAGTTGAAGATCGTGGCTGGCGGCGCGGACCTGGGCGAAATGGGTGATGAATTCCTGGTTTGTGTCGTGCAGGGTTTCCAGTGGTCCGCCGGACAGTTCCAACTGACCGGCCGGCTCCAACGACACCGACGCGGTGCCTTGCTTCAGGCCGATCACGTTCGTCCCGTCCAGGATGGGTTCCGCGTCGAAGCGTTGCATCCCGGCGAGCAGGTCGCGAATCGCGCCCGGCTGCCCATCCGCCGGTTCATAGGGCGGGGACGTGAGGTCAGCCAGCCGAAAGCCGAATTTCTCGTGTTCGGTACCAATGCGGAACTGGGCCTCGGGCTTGCAGCCCACGGCGAGGTAATCCGCCATTTGTTGGATCGACGTGACCGGGGTCGCGTCGGCGTCTCCAGGGTTGGACATTCAGGTTCTCGGGCAACTCGGGTTGAAGACCAGCGTACTAGCCGCACCCCGGCGCCTGCAACAAGGCCAGCCCGGCGAGGCATGCGGTCTCGGCCCGCAGGATGCGCGGACCAAGGCTCGCGGGATTTACAAAGGGGTATCTGAGCAGCGCGTCAAGCTCTGCCGGCGTGAAGCCACCTTCCGGGCCGATCAGCAGGGCGGCGGGGCCATGCGCCGGGGGCAGCATTGGCACGGTTTTCCGCTCGATGGCGGCGTAAAGCGTGCGATCAAGCGGCCAGTCTGCCAGGACGTCATGCAGGCGGCGCGGGGCTTGGATGAGCGGGACCGTGAGGCGTTCGCACTGTTCGGCCGCCTCGGTGGCGATCGCGGACAGGCGGGATTCGTTGACGCGGGCCGTGTTGGTGCGCTCGGTGATGACGGGCAGCAGGGCGGCGGCGCCGAGTTCGGTGGCTTTTTGGGCGATCAGGTCGGTGGCGTCGCGCTTGAGCAGCGCGAAGACCAGCCAGAGGTCGGGGTCGGGGGCTTGCGGGCGTTGCCGCGCGCCGATGGCGAAGCTGGCGCGGTCGCGTCGCAGAGTGGCGATGCGGGCAGCGAACTCCCCGTCGCGGCCGTTGAACAGGCGGACCGGGTCCCCGGCGCCACGGCGGAGGACGGAAGCGAGGTAGTGCGCTTGGCCGGGGGCGGCAAGGATTTCGGTGCCCTCGGAGAGGGCGGTGTCAACGAAAAGGCGCGGGGTCGTGGCGGGGTTCATGCTCCGTTCTTAGCGGATGTGAGATGGGTGGAACAGGGGGGCAGACGGGAGGGCCGGCGATACGCCCCTTCCCCTTGTGAGATTGGATGAAGGGCAGCGGGAAGGCTTCGGCTGTTATCGCGTTTGTTATTGGCTATGCCGGTCGAACAGCATCTGTAAAATCGGCCGCTCCGCCGGGGATGTTCGCAAGTCCGCATTTTTTAGCACGAAGGAAGAATGAAGCTCGCGGAGCGCCACGGAGGCGCCCTCGATGTCAGGCAGTCCGGGATCCCGCAAGAGTGCGCTCGAGGATCCGTTCAGCGTGCCGCCCCCCGATTCGGCGGCGCCCGGCGGAAGTGACCTCCGTGGCTCTCCGTAAGCTTCATTCTTCCTTCGTGCTAAAAAATGACGGACTTGCCGACGTCGCCGGCGATGTCAGACCGGTCCCTCTTACGACGCCAACGGGCGATACCCACAACGAACGCGATATGGACCAAAAGGAAAGCTTCAAACCCGTTCCAGCACGCCATTCGCCCGCCGCAGCGCATGCAGCACGCGATTGCGGGCCCGGATCGCGTCCACCATCTGGAAATGCGCCGTGTCCGTTCTGTCCGCCGTGGCGACCAGGGCGCGAACCGGTTGCAGGCTCGCCCAGGGCGGCTCGGGCAGGGCCGGATCATGCGCGAAGCGGTCGCCGGTGGTGTAGTCGATCGGCACCAGCGCACGGGACACATGCATCAGCGCTCTGTCGATCCGCGCCGCCTGTTCGGGATCAGCGGCCGCAGCCCGACCGGCCAAGGCCGTGGCGAGATCGCGGATCGTTCGGGTCACTGCTGTTGTTATGGGCGGGATGATCACACCGGCGGCGGCGGCGGGCAACCGTGAAGCGAAATCGTGGCCATCTGGAGCCTATGCCGGCAAGGCGGGATGATCTTTTCGAGGTGGTCAACCTGTTCCCGGACGACACCGGACTGCCCGTCACGGTCTGGGTCAGCCCGCGTGGCCGCGCGCGCCATGCGGTTCGGGTGACGGCATGCCGTGTGCCTGGCAACCTGACGGTGCCATCGAATACCGCGGTCCTGCGGATCGAACCGGAGCCGAACCTGATCGCCGACGATCTGCCGGCGCGGTATCTCGCCCCGGTCCTCCGGTGGGTTGCGCTCAACCGGGAAGCCTTGCTGGCTTACTGGGAGGGTGCGATTGGCACCGGCGCCCTGATGCAGCGCTTGCAGACCGTCACACCTGACCCCGACATGTCGAAGTTTTAATACGAATTCGCACCATCCGCCACAATCCCGCCGCGCCCGCAGCAAGCCTGCGCCGCAATCGCATGGCGTAATCCTTGTCAGCCGGGAACACCGACATTTTCCCCCGGCGGAAAGGAAACTCTCAATGAACCGCCTTCTGACGCTTGCCACCAGCGGCCTGTTTGCCTCCGGTTTGGCGATCCTGCCCGTGAGCGTCTTCGCCCAGACCACCAGCGCCCCGGCCGGCACCGACACGAAGCCCGTCGCCGCCGCACCCGCCAAAGTCGCGATGCATGACGCCAAGACAGCGCCCGCGAAGCCGGCTGGCACCAAGGTGACCGCGAGCCATGCGACGCCGGCCACCGGCACGACCGCCCCGGCGGCGAAGACCGCCAACCACTCGTAACCAACAGCCGATTGCGCCCGCCGCCGGTTTGGCGGCCGGCGTGACAGGCGGGGTCCGCGCTTCGCCCCCGGTGCGGACCCCGGTTCCTGTTTGGGGTACATAGGGAGCCGGATGCCACGACCACGGCGTGTCTGTGCCGCGGTGTCGAATGTCGGGATTGTATCGCCGAACGGGAACGGCCAACATCGCCGTGGCCGCGAGGACAGGAGATGGCATGAACGACGATGCGCCGCGGGTTTACACCTGGATCCGGGAGCGCATCGCGCGGGTGCCCCGAGTGCCGGTCGCGATCAGGAACACGCCGTTGCAGGAAGCGCTGAATCTGACTAAAGCGCTGGGTGGACCTCGAATCTTCATCAAACGGGACGACCTGACCGGCGTCGCGTTCGGCGGCAACAAGCTGCGCAACCTGGAATTCCGGCTCGCGCGAACCGCGCAGGACAACCCCGACACCGTCATCGTCGGTCTCGATCTGCAATCCAACTCGGCGCGGCAGACGGTCGGGGCCTGCAATAAGTTGGGCTGGCGCACGATCCTGGTGCTGGTTGGCGAAAAGCCCGCCGTGGTACAGGGGAATCTGCTGGTCGATTACCTGCTGGGCGCCGAGGTGCATTTCGCCCCCGATGCCGCCGCGCAACGGGTGAAGCTGGATGAGCTGGCGGCGCGCGAACGCGCGAAGGGGTTGCGCGCGCATATCCTGAACGATAACCCGATGTTCGATGTCGCATCGGCCCTGGCCTACATCGAGACCACGCTCGAAATCCTGGAGCAACTGCCGGGTGCGCGGCCGACGGCGCTTTATATGTCGTCGTCGGGAAAGGGCCAGGCCGGCATCGTGCTGGCGCAACGTTTGACCAACGCCGGCTTCGCGATGCAAGGCGTCACCGCCACCAACGAATTCGACATCCCGCCGCGGACCGCGGATATCGCCAACCAGACCGCAGAACTGCTGGGCCTGGATTTCCGTGTGTCCCCGACAGAGATCGTCAACGACGACCGCTTTGTCGGTCCTGGCTACGGCATCCCGACCGAGGCCGCGGTCGAGGCAACCCGCCTGTTCGCCCGCACCGAGGGTGTCATCCTGGACCCGATCTACACCGGCAAGGCCGCCGCCGGCATGATCGCGCATGTGCGCGAGGGCCGCTATAAACCGGACGACGTTCTGGTTTTCGTGCATACTGGCGGGATGCCGGCTATTTTCACCTGGAACGAACTCTGGCTGCCGAAGGAAACACCATGATCGGACGACGCGGATTGCTGGCCGGTGCGGGGACAGCCATCAGCTTTCGCGCCATGGCGCAAGCGGGGACGGCCGGCAAGACGCTGACCTATGGGCAGAGAAAGGCGGTCAACGCGCTGGACCCCTCGCATGGCAGTTTCGCCGGCTATCCCGCAGGCTATGAGGCCGCGCTGTGCCTGTACGACCGCATCCTGGATTTCGATGCGGCGATGAACATCGTGCCGGGGATCGCGGAACATTGGGCGATCGCGGATGATCTGCTGTCCGCGACGCTGACGATCCGGCCGGGCGTAAAATTCCACGACGGCACCGACTGCGATGTCGCCGCGGTGAAGTTCAATCTCGACCGTCTGATCGACAAGCAGCGCACCACCACCAATCGTCCGCTGTGGGACCCGCTGGGGTCGATCGAAACGCCGGATGCCCACACTGTGGTGATCCGGTTGAAGAGTCCGTTCTCGCAACTGCCGAACAGCCTGGCGCACGGATCGGCCGCGCTCGTTTCGCCCGCCGCGGTGGCGCAGTTCGGGGAGACCGGGATCGCCCAGCATCCCGTCGGCGCCGGCCCTTTCAAACTTGCCGGTTTCACCCCGGGCCAGGAGCTGGTGGTCGAGGCCTTCGACGGCTACTGGGGCGGCAAGCCCGCCGCCGACCGCATTGCCTTCCGCTATATCCCCGAGGCCGCAACACGGGTTTCCGCCCTGCGTGTCGGATCGGTGGACGTGATCGATAACGTCTCGGTGCCTTTGGTGGGACCACTGAAAGCCGATGACAATACCCGCATCATTGCGGTACCGGGGCTGCGGCCAATCGGCTGCGTGATCAATCTGACGCGGGAGCCGTTGAAGGATCTGCGGGTGCGGCAGGCGCTGAACCTGGCGGTGCCGGTGGCGACGATCGCGGAGAAGCTGTTCCTGGGCTACGCGCGTGCCCCCGATTCGCCGCTCGCGTTCAACACGCAGGGTTATCACAGCGTCTCGGCGCTGGTGCACGACCCCGCGAAGGCCAAGGCGTTGCTGGCCGAGGCCGGTTACGGCAGCGGCGGCAAAACGCTGAGCCTGGTCTTCAACGTGTCGGTCGGGCTGTTCCCCAACGATGTGGCGGTGGGCGAGATCGTTGCCAATGCGTTGGGGCAGGCCGGCGTCACGGCGCAGATCAACAAGGTGGAGGGGGGCGCCTATTGGGACACGCTGCGCCAGGACGCGGCGAACCTGAAATGGGACATCGCGATATTCGGGTTCAATCCGTCGAATGCCTCAGGATTGTATCATTTGAATTCGCTGTTCCGGTCGAATGCGGATGACGCGGCGAAGCCGGACGTGTGGAATGTCGGCCGCTACCGCAATCCGCACGTCGATGCGCTGCTCGACAAGGCCAATACGGCACCGAACCGAGCACAACAGGATGTGGCGCTGGCGGAGGCACAGGGGATCGTATGGCAGGACGCGCCTTATATCTGGTTGCAGATCAACGAGACGATCACGGCGGTGCGGAAATCCGTGACCGGGGTTGAGGTTTGGCCGATCGTGTTCACCAACACAAGGCGGGCAACGGTCTGAGCAGGTCGGCCTGGCCGTGCTGCGTCTGATCGCGGCCCGCCTGGGCTTGATCCCGGTCATCGTCCTCGGCGTCGTGACGTTGCTGTTCGTCATCTTCAAGACCATCCCCGGCGACGAGGCCACGTTGATGGCCGGCGCCACCGCCACGCAGGCCGAGATCGACGTGACTCGCCACCAGCTTGGCCTGGATCGTCCGGTGCTGGCGCAATACGTCACCCGCATCGCCGGATTGGCGCGCGGCGACCTTGGTTATTCCTCGACCTTTCGCGGCAATCCCCTGCCGCGAATCATGGAGCGTGTGCCGGCAACCTTGCTGCTGACCGCCTGCGCGATCGGCCTGACCATCCTGGCCGGCATTCCCGCCGGCGTTGCCGCCGCGGCTTTGCACAACCGATGGCCTGACCTCGCGGTGTCCAGCGCGGTTGTCGTGCTGCTCGCCATTCCGAATTTCTGGCTGGGGCTTGTCTTGATCGCGGTGTTCTCCGTTCGCCTGCATTGGCTGCCGAGTTTCGGCTTCGATAGTGCAATTTCGGTGGTGATGCCCGCGGTGGCGCTCGCCGCACGGCTGATCGCCTTGATCGCGCGCCTGACCCGCGGTCTGGTGATCGAGGAGCTGCGCCGCCCCTATGTCCGCACCGCACTGGCGAAGGGCCTGTCGGATACACGGGTTTTATGGAAGCACGTGCTGCGCAACGTGATGGTGCCGACGATCACCGCGATCGGCCTGGAGGCTGGCTATCTGCTGGGCGGTTCAGTCGTCGTTGAGCGGTTGTTCGCCTGGCCCGGCATCGGCGATCTGCTGCTGAACGCGATCGCCGTGCGCGATTATACCGTGGTGCAGGGCATCACCGTGCTGTTCGTCGTAGGCTTCCTGGTGATCAATCTGCTGGTGGACATTCTGGCCGCGCTGGTGAACCCGCGGTTGCGGCATGCTTAAGATCAATCGGTTCCTGGTCATCGGCGCCGCGGTCCTGACCGTGTTCGTCGTCCTTGCGGTGCTCGGGCCCGCCATCACGCCGCAGGACCCGGATGCCCAGGACCTGTTCGCGCTGCTTGCGCCACCGGACCCGAACCATTGGCTGGGCACCGATGAAGTCGGCCGGGACATTCTGTCGCGCATCATCGCCGGCACGCGCATCACCTTGATCGTTGCGCTGCTGCCGGTCGCCCTGGCCGGCATGATCGGCGTCACGCTGGGTTTGCTGGCGGGCTATTTCGGCGGCGTGCTGGAACGCGTCGTGATGGCCGGTGTCGATCTGCTGCTGACCATTCCGGGTCTGGTCCTGGCCATCGCCATGGTCACCGCGGTGGGCGCCAACCTCGCCGGACTGACGGTTGCCATCACCCTGAGTTCCACCCCGCCGCTGGCGCGCCTGGTGCGTGGCCGGGTGCGGGAATTGCGGGAGGAGGACTTCGTCAGCGCCGCCGTCAGCCTGGGCATGCGCCCGCGGCGCGTGGTCTGGCGGCATGTGCTGCCGAACGCGGTCTCGCTGATCGTGATCCAGCTCAGCCTGCTGGCGGGGCAGGCGGTCCTGGTGGCCTCGGCGCTGGGCTTCCTGGGTCTTGGCGTGCAGCCGCCGGCGCCGGAGTGGGGATCGATGCTG
>Ga0302196_10003398_pt1 | contig 14600 bp, 10 predicted proteins | sample II_Bog_N1_3_FD_198794 | JGI IMG/M metagenome (GOLD analysis project Ga0302196, IMG submission 198794) | Peat permafrost microbial communities from Stordalen Mire near Abisko, Sweden - II_Bog_N1_3 | ecosystem: Environmental > Terrestrial > Soil > Wetlands > Peat | place: Sweden: Abisko...
AAGGAAATCTGGGATGGGTCGCGGCGGCGGTTTTTGAGGTCGCTTTCAGGGACGGCGCTGGTGCTGGGGCTGGAGGATATTCTGCATCTTTCGCGTGCGGCGTGGGGTCAGCAGACTGGTGACCAGAGGCCAGCTGGTGGCGGGATGTCGCGGCCGACTTTTGAGGCGCAGGCGAAAGCAGCGCCGGGTGGGTTGAATTCTCCGATTGTGGGGACTCCGCTGGGGATGAGCTTTGTGGATGTGGGCAAAGAGTCCGGGCTGAATGCGAAGACGATTTTTGGCGGGGAGCACAAGAACAAGTATCTGCTGGAGACGACGGGCTGCGGCGTGGCGTTTTACGACTACGACCAGGATGACTGGCTGGATATTTTTCTGGTGAATGGGTGGCGGCTGGAGGGATTTCCGAAGGGTCAGGAGCCGATGTGCCACCTGTTCAAGAACAATCGCGACGGCACATTTACGGATGTGAGCGAGAAGTCGGGGATCACGCGCACGGGCTGGGGCCAGGCGTGCTGCGTAGGAGACTACAACAACGATGGGTGGAACGACCTTTTCATCAGCTACTACGGGCAGAATGCGCTGTACCGGAACAATGGGAACGGCACCTTTGTGGATGTGACGAAAGAAGCTGGATTGCTGCAGGACAAATTGCGGTGGAATTCGGGATGCGCGTTTCTGGATTACGACAAGGACGGGCATCTGGATCTGTTTGTGGGCAACTATATTGATTTTGATTTGAAGACAGCGCCGACGCCAGAAGACGCGGGCTGTGTGTACAAGGGGATTACGGTGGCTTGCGGACCGCCGGGGCTGGAAGGCGGAAAGAACATTCTGTACCACAACAACGGCGATGGGACGTTCAAGGATGTGAGCGAGAAGGCCGGGATGTGGTCGACGATTGGGACGTATGCGCTGTCGTGCGCGGTGGGAGATTTTGACAACGACGGGTGGCCGGATATTTTTGTGGCGAACGACTCGACGGCGGCAACGTTCTACCAGAACCAGAAGAACGGGACGTTTCAGGATGTTGCGGTGGAAGTGGGGGTTGGGTATTCGCCGGATGGGAAGCCGCAGGCTGGAATGGGCGTGTCGATTGGGGATTTCAACCGCGATGGTCTGCTGGATATTGTGAAGACGAACTTTGCCGGGGATACAGATTCCCTGTTTATGAATTTGGGCGACGGGACGTTTGAGGATCACACGTACTTGTCGGGACTGGGAATCAATACGCGCTTGCTGGGCTGGGGCGTGGGATTTCTGGACATGGATAACGATGGATGGCTGGATATTCTGGTGTCGAATGGGCATGTGTATCCGGAAGTGGATGGAACGCATGTGGATGCGTCGTATGCGGAGCACAAGTATCTGTACCGGAACCTGCGGAACGGGCAGTTTGAGGACGTGACGAAGTTGGGCGGGTCGGGGATTACGGCCGATGCGAAGGCGCGTGGATGCGCGTTTGGAGACTATGACAACGACGGCGATGTGGACGTGGTGGTGAACTGCGTGAATGCGGTGCCGCAACTGCTGCGCTGCGAGCAGGGCGATGGGGTGAAGGCGCGGAACTGGATCAAGATTCGCACTGTGGGGACGAAGAGCAATCGTGGGGGGATTGGCGCGCAACTGCGGGTAACGGCGCAGGTGGATCCGAAGGCTGCGAAGCCGATGATGCAACTGGAGGAAGTGCGGTCGGGGGGTAGCTACTATTCGCAGAACGACTTTCGTGTTCACTTTGGACTGGACCAGGCGAAGAAGGTGGATGTGGTGGAAATTCGCTGGCCGTCGGGTACGGTGGATACGCTGAAGGACCTTGCGGTGAACAAGCTGTACGTGATTGAAGAGGGCGGGAAGATTCTGAAGGCGGAAGCACTGACGGGATTGAAGAAGAAGGGCTGATGGGGATGGCCGGCAACAGCAGAGGGTGGGTGCGGACAGTGCTGAGGACAGGCGTGTGCCTTGTGATGTTGCTGCTGGCTGCGGAGGTGGTGAGTGCCGAGGCCGGGAGCGATGCGAACGCTGCGTGTGCGAGCTGCCACCGGGCGATCTATGAGAGGTACCGGCGGACGCCGATGTCCAACGCGAGCGGGAGTGCGGCGGCGGGGTTTATGCCGGCGCGGTTTGACCATGGCGCGTCGGGCGTGAGTTATCGGATTGAGGAAGAGAACGGGCGGGTGTGGCTGCGCTTCGAGAGAAAGCCCGAGGTGGGTGCAACGGCCGCGGAGATGGCCGGGCAGGCGATGAAGGGCGAGCGGGAGCTGCGCTACTTTCTGGGCTCGGGCCGGCGGGGCCGGACGTATCTGTTTGAGGACCAGGGGTACTGGTTTGAGATACCGATCAACTGGTACGCGAAGAAACAGGTGTGGGACATGGCTCCGAATTACCAGCGGGCGCTGGAGATGCCGCTGACGCTGCGGGTTGACCCGGGCTGCCTGCGGTGCCATGCCTCGGGGGCGCAAGCGAACCTGCCGGAGGCACGGAACAAGTATGCCGGTGAGCCGTTTACCGATGGGGGGATTACCTGCGTGGCCTGCCATGGGGATGCGCGGGCGCACGTGGCGAGCGGGGGCAAGACGGCAATGCTGAAGCTTGGCGAGTTGACGCCGGCCAAGCGGGACTCGGTGTGCCTGAACTGCCACCTGGAGGGCCAGGCAGCGGTGGTTCATGGGGGCAAGCGGCTGGTGGATTTTCGCCCGGGCGAGAGCATTTTTGATTACGCGAGTTTTTTTGTGCATCGCAGCGAGGCTGGGTCGGGCGGGCGGGCGACGAGCCAGTGGGAGGCGCTGCTGCAGAGCGCGTGCAAGCGCGGAGCGGGAGACCGGCTGACCTGCACGACGTGCCACGATCCGCATGGGTCAGACGAGCAGAAGACGGAAAGCGAGCGAGTGGCGTGGTACCGGGGCAAGTGCCTGGGGTGCCACGATGCGGAGGCGTCCGGGAAGCCCGGAGTGGGCTTGGCTGGGTTTGGGCGGACACATCATGCGGAGAATCCGGACTGTGCGAGTTGCCACATGCCGAGGGCGACGTCGAACGATATTGCCCACGAGCAGGTGACCGACCACCGGATTGTGCGGTTTGCGTCGGGCAAGGTGGTGCCACCGGCGACGAGCGGGCCGCTGGTGCTGGTGGGGCCGACGGAGCGGAGCGAGAGTGCGAGCGACCGGGACCTGGGGCTGGCCTACGCGCAGATGGCGGCGCGGGGCGACCGGGAGGCGGGGATGAGAGCGGTGGAGTTGCTGCGGGCGGCGGAAAAGGCTCCGGAGGCAAGTCTGGACCACGAACTGCATGCCCAGCTGGGATTTCTGGATCAGGTGAGCGGGGACCGGGAAGGGGCGGCGCGGGAGTATGCCGCTGCCCTGACGGCGGACGGGAACGACTCTTTTGCGGCGGGGAACCTGGCGCTGCTGGCGGCCAGAGCGCACCGGTACGAGGAGGCTGCGAAGCTGTTGGAGCGGGCGTTTGAGGATGATCCGGCGGCGACGGCGGCCGGGATGAACCTGGCCGTGGTGGATTGCGGGCTGGGTCGGCGGGAGGCGGCGCTGGGGACTCTGGAGCGGATTCTGGAGTTTTCCCCGGACTCGGGCGAGGCGCTGGCACTGAAGCATGCGATTGTCTCTGGGGAGCATAGCTGCGGGACGCGGTAGGCCACAGTGGGGAGCCAAGGAAGTTAACGGATCACGGAACTGAGAAATGTTATGCCCGGAAAGTGAATTTCCCCTTGAATCTTCAACAAAAAGTGGGGCAAAGTTCTGTGTGGTGTTGCGAGGATTGCAGGGAGAGCGGCGTGGCAGGCAGTATGGGGCGGAGGAGTCCTGAGTGCGAGTAAAGGCATTTACTCGAACTTTTGGTGGAGTTTCGGGGATGGGGAGCGGTGCAATTTTGGGGAGAAATGGTGTGATTTCAGGGCAGTTTCAGGCGCCGGAAAATGACATATCAAATATTTTTGGAAAATGACAGAATGTCATATTTGTTTGCGGTGGTGTGGGTGATGATCATCGGATTGTGCGAGTTGTATCTGGTTTGATGGTGCGCGTGAGCGGTGGGTGGATGGTTTGGATAAAGCGATTTACTAAGAGATTGAAGGGGTGAAGTTGGATAGCCGGCGGGGATAGCGGGCGGATGCAAACGTTTTCAATGATTGATATAACTTATCTTGAGGCTTTTGGCTGGTTTTTCCGAGCGAAGGGGTTGACAGCCAACCTTTCGGTCTACTATCTTTCATCGGTGCTCCGAATTATGTTTTTTGTTCACCTCTATCGTTTGAGAATTTAAGGTGGACGGTTCGGGAAGCAGCTGAAGGGCGCTTAGCGCTTTTGAGGCGAAGTGAAGAGAAATAGAGCAGACTCGGCCAGAGTGGCGAGATTTGCCATGGTTGTCACCGCACGCACCGATTTAATTGCGATCTGGGGAAGAGCACACAGGCTGGCGCACCGGGTAAATCCGGCGGAGGAAGAAGCCAGTCATGATGATTCGACCGGGTTGCGCTGAGTCGGCCACGATGCGAGGGCAATGCAGAGCAGCAGTTTTACGGACTGTACGTTTTCAGGAGACCGCATGACTAAGAACTTGCGGGCAGCATACGGACTGGCACTCCTCGCCATCGTATGTCTGCTCTTTAGCGCAACGTCCAATGCCCAATCGGTTTATGGATCGATTTTCGGCACTGTGACGGATAAGACAGGGGCCGTTGTATCCGGGGCCTCGGTCAGTGTGACGGACGAAGCCAAGGGCACCGTCGTAACAGTAACCACCAACGCCGCGGGCGATTACACGGCATCTCACCTTATTCCCGATACCTACGATCTGAAGATTGTGGTAAAGGGCTTCAAGAGCTCGATCACCAAGGGCGTCATCGTGCAGGCCGACGTGGCCCCGCGCGTGGATGTATCCCTGGAGATTGCCGGAGCCAGCGCGGAGACCGTTGAAGTGAACGCCGATACGGAGCCGCTCTTGAAGACGGACCGTTCTGACGTTGCGGCAACGTTCGACTCGCAGGAAGTTTCTGACCTTCCGATTGAAGGCCAGAACTTTGCCAACCTGCAGCTTCTTCTTCCGGGCGCACAGTTGCTCGGCTGGTCTCATGCGGCGGATGAAAATCCGCAGGCGTCGCGTCAGATTCAGATTGACGGACAGGCGTTCGGTGGCGTGGCTTACGAGCTGGACGGCACTGACAACCAGGATCCGATTCTGGGCATCATTGTTGTGAACCCGGCACTGGATTCGATCACCGAAGCGAAGATTACCACGCAGAACTTTGACGCGGAAATTGGCAAGGCTGTTGCCGCCGTTCAGACGGTTCAGACCAAGTCTGGATCGAACACGATTCACGGCAGCGCGTACGACTTCCGTACTGGCAATGCCAACCTGGCGAAGGACCCGTTCTCGGGCGCCGCGCCTGCCGGCTTGAAGAACAAGTTCGGTATGTCGGTAGGCGGACCGCTGAAGAAGGACAAGCGCTTCTTCTTCTTCTCCTATGAAGGACAGCGTCAGAAGTCCGGCGTAACCGACGTGGGCACCCTGCCTTCTCCGCTGCTGACCGAGACCTGCCTGGGCAATAAGATTGGCCCGAGCGGAACCCCGGGCTGCGATTTCAGCGAGTATGCCACGGAGTTCCTCGGCAAAGGCGTGATCTACAACAACACGAATGGCGTTGGTACGGTTGACGGAAAAGGCACAGCGTTCCAGAACAACGTGATTCCGACCGCGCTTGTCTCCAAGCAGTGGACCAATCTCCTTGGCTTCCTCGAACCGTACACCAAGCAGGAATCGGGCACGGCGCAAGGTGGACTGGACTCGAACTTCAAGGCGCAGGGCACCGGCGTATTCAACAGCAACATGTGGGTAACCCGCGTCGACGAGACGATCAGCGACAAGGCGAACGGCTTCTTCCGCTTCTCGCGTTGGACTGATGCTCTCGGCGGCCCCCAGATGTTCGGTGAAGCTGGTGGCCTTGGCTTCGGAATCGGGCAGTACGGTGGTCTCTCCACCTCTGCTGATGACAGCCTGGCAATCGGCACCGACTACGTCTTCAATCCGAAGCTGGTCACCGACGTACGTCTCGGCTATCTGCGTTACAACATCATTGACGTCAAGAACGACCAGGGCACTCAGTTTGCCAATACGTTGGGAATTCCCGGCCTGAATCTGGGGACGACCTACACGGGCGGTTCCCCAGGTTTCTTCCTGGACTCTGTCCCGAGCGGCAGCACCAGTCCGACCTACGGCGATGGCCTGAACGTGGCCCGTTGCAACTGCCCCCTGACCGAGCGTGAAGATCAGTTCCAGATTGTGAACAACTGGACCAAGACGATGGGCAACCACTCGTTGAAGCTGGGCACAGACCTGCGTTACGGCCGTAATCTCCGCGTCCCCTCGGACAACGATCGTACCGGTCTGCTTTATTTCCACAACGCCCAGACGGCACAGAATGGCGATGGCGGCAGCAGCGGTCTCGGATATGCAACCTTCGCGATGGGTGACGTCAGCAACTTTAACCGTTACGTCTCCACTTCCACCAATGCCAAGGAATTCCAGAAGCGTGAGTTCTTCTACGCTCAGGATACCTGGCGCCAGAGCAGCAAACTGACCCTGAACCTGGGCATTCGCTGGGAGCTTTACTTCCCAGAGTCGACCAACGCTCCGGGCAACGCGGCACTGATGAACCTGGATGACGGATATCTGCATGTTGCCGGTATCGGCGGCGTCAAGTCGAACATGGGCTGGCAGCTCGACAAGAAGAAGATGTTCGAGCCTCGTCTCGGTGTGGCATACCAGCTGAATCCCAAGACTGTTATCCGCGCCGGTTACGGACGCAGCTTTGACATCGGCGTTTTTGGTTCGGTGTTCGGTCACGTTGTAACCCAGAACCTGCCGGTACTGGCCAACCAGTCGATCAGCAACGGCGGTGTCGCAACCGCTCAGGCATTCTGCATCGGTTCTCCTGCAGACAACCCGGGTTGCGATCCAACCAACAACGGCAGCAGCCAGCCTGCTGGCGGCGGTCCCCTGCTCTATACGCCCGTTTCGGTACCCTCGGACGGTCTGCTGCCGAACCCCGGCGCGCTTGTGAACACCAAGGCACGTCCGAACCCGATGCGCTTCCCGACATTGGATGCGTGGAATGCCACTGTTCAGCGCGCACTGACCTCGTCGCTGACTCTGACTGTTGCTTACGTTGGCAACAAGGGAACTCACTCCCTGGTTGACGGCGACGGTAACAATACCAACCCCAACGAAGCAGCGCTTACACTGCCGGGTTCTTACTCGGTTAACGGACAGACGCTTCACTGGGATCCGACCGCGGGTTCGACTCCGAACGCAAACGGTGGGACCAGCAACTCGAAGTATCTGACCCGCTACTACGGCGGCAAACTGCAGGCCTGCTCGGATCCGAACTATTCGCAGCCGACCGGCGACCCGCTCTTGCAGGCAGGGCAGTGCGGATGGACTCAGGGCATCAGCTTCTACGGTGATGACCAGAACACCCACTTCAACGCCTTGCAGGTTACGCTGGCTCAGCAGACCTGGCATGGTCTCAACGCAAACTTCAACTATCAGTATGCTCACGCAAACGACTTCCAGGGTACGTACAACACCTGGGACAAGTCGGTTGCGTTCAGCAACGACTCCAACGTACGTCATCACTCGGCCACGCTGTATGGCAGCTACTCGCTTCCTGTCGGCAAGGGCAAGCAATTCCTGACGGGGGCTAACCACCTGACGGACCTGATTGTGGGCGGATATGAACTCTCCGGCACGATGAACGTCTCCAGCGGTTTGCCCTTCAGCCTGAGTGGCGATTGCAGCACCAATGTGGATGGGACGAACTACTCGGACCTTTCCAATGGCCCCTGCCACCCGAACCAGACCCACGGACTGTCAACGAAGCTGTCGTCGTTTGTGCCTGGTTCCGGCTGGACATATTACGCCCAGCAAGGAACTCGGGATCCAGTCACGAACGTGTTCACTTACAGCAACGGGTTCTCTGACGCGGGTATCGGCAAGATCGGCAACTCCGGCAACAACACTGCCTGGGGACCGAGCTTCTTCAACACCGATCTCTCGATTCAGAAGTCGTTCAACATCTGGGAGCACGTTGATACCAAGTTCCGTATGGACGCGGTCAACGCTGTGAACCACATCAATCCAGGTAACCCTGGCGGCAACATCACGTCTGCGGGATCGATCACCGGTGAAGCACCTGGACCGGGACCCCGTCAGCTGGAGTTCTCGCTGAAGCTTACCTTCTAACCAACCAGCGGTTTCCATTCCGCGCACGCGTGGGGAGCTTCGGCTCCCCATACGTGTTTTTGAACGACTACACTTAAAGACGAGAGCCATTATGCTGCATCGAATTTTCTATGGAATTCTGCTGATTTCTGCGCAGCTGGCGCTGGCGCAGACCGCCCCAGATGGGACAGCTACTGATACGAGGAGTGGGGTTTCCGCGCCCGGAACACCCACGACCCCAACGCTGGCGCAGGCGCGGGAACTGGCGAGCAAGGGACATCTGGACCAGGCCCTGGCACAACTGGATACGCTGGCTGCAACGAAGCCCGAGCAAGTGGGGGTGGAGCGTCTGCGCGGGATTATTTTGTACCAGAAGGAGCGGCTGGGCGAGGCGGATGCCGCGTTTGCGCGTGCGGTGGAGCAGGACCCGAAGGATCGCGAATCGCTGGAGATGCGGGGCGTGACGCTCTACCGGGAGGGCAAGCCGGAAGATGCGATTCCGCTGCTGGAGAAGGCTCACCAGGCGGTGACGAGCGCGAATATCGATCCGCAGTATGTGCTGGGGCTTTGCTACACGGACACGAAGCGCTATGACGACGCGCGGCGGGCGTTTGCGGCGCAGTTTGGGTTTAATGGGGAGTCCGCGGAGGCGTACCTGGTGACGGCGCGGCTGATGCTGCGGCGGGAGTTCACGGACCAGGCGGCGGCGTTTGCGCACAAGGCGCTGGAGTTGCGGTCGACGCTGCCGCTGGCGCACCAGTTGCTGGGCGAGATTGCGCTGGCCAAAGGGGATTTGCCGCTGGCGGTGAAGGAACTGGAGGCGGAGGAAGCGATGAATCCGCTGAACGGGATGCTGTATGACCGGCTGGGCGATGCGTATGTGCGCAATGGGCAGTATGAGCAGGCGCGGCAGGCGCTGAACAAGGCCGTGCTGTTGGAGCCGAATGCAACGGGGCCGTACATTTTGCTGGGCGACGCGCTGGTGAAGCTGGGGGATCCGATTCAGGCGCTGCATTATTTGAACCGGGCGGTGGCGATGGATCCTGGGAACTACGTGACGCACAACATTCTGGGACAGGCGTACCGTGCGATTGGGCAGCTTGGGGATGCGAACCGTGAGTACAAGCTGGCGGTGGAGATTCAACATCGCAATGACCCCAAGCCGGTAGCTGAAAAGTAGGGAGAAGAGACGCGTGCGGCGAGCGATTTGTTTGACCATGAGCCTTATCCTGAGTGCGAGTGCTGTGTTTGCGGCGGGGCCGGCTGGGAAGAAGCAGGAAACGAAAGCGTTGAAGTCGGCGGACGCGGCATTCCAAGCGGGGTATGCGCTGTTGGAGGCGGGTAAGTTGGGGGAGGCGAAGGTGCAGTTTGCCAAGGCGGCGAAGCTGGCGCCTGAGCTGGCCGTGGCGCATGCGGCTTATGGAGCGGTACTGACGCAGCTGGATGAGCCGAAGGAGGCGATCCCGGAGTTGGAGAAGGCGATTGCACTTGGGGCGAAGCAGGGGGGTGCGGACCCGTCGGTAGCCGTGAACCTGGCGTTGTCGCATGAGGCGCTGGGAAAGCAACTGGCAACGAAAGACCAGGCCGAGGCACGGCGGCAGTACGAGGCTGCGCTGGCGGGGATGAGCGATGCGGCGTCGCAAGCTCGGGTGCAGGATGAGCTGGGGTCGCTGTTGGGGTACCAAAAGATGTGGCCTGAGGCGGAAGCGGCGTTTCGAGCGGAGATTGGGCTGACGCCTGAGGAAGCTGGCGGGCACCTGCATCTGGGTATCGTGCTGGTGGAAGAAAAGCACCTGGATGATGGGATAAGCGAGCTGGAGACGGCGCTGGCGAAGGCGCCGGGCGGGATGGCGGAGTTTCAGCTGGGGCACGCACTGACAGTCGCTGGCCGGGATGAGGAGGCTGTTCCGCACCTGGAGGCGGCGTACCAGGCAACGCCCCAGCCGCGGGGCGCGGCGCTGGAACTGGCGATGACGGAGCAGCGGATGGGGCGCGAGGAAGAGTCGATCGCGCCGTTTCGGCAGGTGGTGGAGCTGGAACCGCACAATGCGATGGCGCTAACGAACCTGGGGCTGGCGCTGACGGAGACGGGCAAGGCCAAGGAGGCGCTTCAGTTTTTTGACCGCGCGCTGAAGGAGGATCCTCAGGATCCGGTGCTGCACGAGGACTACGGGGTGGCGTGCCTGCAGCAGTCGGATTTCGATGGGGCTATCCGGGAGTTTGAGCAGGCGCAGCATCTGGATCCGACGAGTTCGCAACTGCATTACGATTTGGGGCTGGCTTACAAGCTGAAGGACCGGATGGACGATGCGGTTCGGGAGCTTCTGAAGGCGTCGGAGCTGGATCCTACGCTGCCAGATCCGCCTTATACGCTGGGTATCCTGTATATGCAGACGGGCAAGCTGGATTTGGCGGTGGACCAGTTGCGGGCGGCGCTTGTGCTGCGCCCGACCAATGGCGACGGATGGGCGATCCTGGGCAGCGTGCTGAAGCAGCTGGACCGGAGGGATGAGGCGATTGAGGCGCTGCGGAAGGCGATCGCGCTGCTGCCGGCGCAGCCGGGGCCACACCTGACAATTGCCGGAGTGCTGTCGGAGCAGGGCAAGCACGACGAGGCCGTGGCGGAGCGGAAGATTGCGGCGAACCTGAGCAGGACGGCGGTGAACCGGCAGCGGGCCTCGTTCAATACGAATGCGGGCAACCAGGCGCTGCTGCGGGGGGCGATTTCAGAGGCTGTGGGGCGGTTCCAGGATGCGATTGCGGCAGACCCGACGTTTGTGGATGCGCACCGGCAGTTGGCTGTGGCGCTGGCGCGGGAGGGACGGACGGATGAGGCTGCGGCGGAGCAGGCCAAGGCGGCGCAGCTTGAGGCAGAGAAGAAGTAGGGGCTGCGGGAGCGATGGTCAAGTGGGTTCCTGACTTGTAACACTTGGGATTGGGAAGCTTTGAGTTTGGCGCTGCTGGCTGAGCTGGTTTTGCGCGTGCGGCAGGAGGTCTTTTTTCTATTGGAATGTGTGGTTTAGGGGAGACGTGCGGGGGACCCCAAAAGTGCCTTTTGGGGCACTTTTCAATCCACTCTAAAACGTAGAGTGGTTGATTTTATTGAGCGTTTGCAGCTAAAAGCGAAGGAAAAGAGAACGAGGTGTTAGTTTTTTTATTTTTCTGTCTTCCGGGTGTTGGCGAAGTGGTTACGGAAGGCAGCTAGGAGCTGCTAGCTCCCAGCCTCTAGCTTTATCGAGCTGCGCTCGACGGGGTTGGATCTCAGTTCCATTGTGCGCTTTTTGGGGGTAATTGTCGGCAGGGTTGGGAAAGATTTTTTTGGAAAGATTTCAGGAGGGCTCCCCGGTCCGCGAAGGCGAGGGACTGTTTGGCTGGCAGGGTGGCAGCGGACGGGAAGAACACAGGCAAGAACAGGGCTGGCATTGGTCGCTCCCACCCTTCCAAAAGAAGGAAGGGTAGGGCCCACCCAGATTTGTGATGGGGGGTAAGGTTGGGCCATCCGCCGATCTTGGCCCACCCTGGCTGGAAAGACAAAGACCCGGTGAGGGTGGCGCGTCCGGCATACTCCGAACTCGCATTATTGATCTCGATCACTTGTGACGTGCCAAGCGAAACAGCTAGCCAGCTTCGGGGGGATACTCGGTGCATTCTTTATTGTCCAAGCTCTGATGCTCTGCTCCTCATTGCTCATTGCGGCACCGCTCCACATTGTGACGAAATGGCTATTGAGAGGGTCACGCGAGTAAAAAAGAAATACTTCGTCCGCTTCGTGCGTGTCCACGTAGATGATGCTCCAGCTCTCGAATCGAAACGACTGGAGCACATCGACTTTTTGAGCACGTAACTGCCTTGTTCTTGTAAGTCAGGCCACGGTTAACGCTGTCACAAGGCGACTCCGACCACGCAACTCGCGGTATCGCGAAACCTAGGACTAACAAGAGAACGACACCTTCCGCAATTTTCCTCACATCTTCCTCCTTTGGCCCACCTACCGATACCAAACTGGTGTACCAAAGCATAAAGTGATGGCTCTTTCTAAAGGACTGCCGTCGGGTTTAGTGGCACACCAGACATTGCAAGGATTGGAATTGCTATGGAACGGGCAAAAGTCGGCGGGTGGCCCTACCCTTTTGCGTTCATTCCAAAACTACCACGAAGTTGGGTACCCTGCCCTTCGCCGCTTTTGCGAAGGGTGGGCTGCACGCAGAAAGAACTAGGCAAGAACAGGGCTGGCATTTGCTGCTCCCACCCTTCACGAAGGACGTGAAGGATGGGGCACCCGGCTTTGGTGGCTTGGCTGAGGGTGGGCTACTCGGCGTGTGCATTTCTGCCGGTTGGTCAGAAAGAACAAGACAAGAACAGGGCTGGCATTTGCTGCTCCCACCCTTCACAAAGGACGTGAAGGATGGGGCACCCGGCTTTGGTGGCTGGGCTGAGGGTGGGCTACTCGCCATGTTCTTGCAGGGTCAATTATGACTGACCCGGATCATCACTACTCCATGGGCTGGAACACTCGTCGTGAATGCCTCAGCAAACTCTCCGCGATCCGTATGTGCCCAGAGATCGCGCACCGCGTGCTTTCCACTCAGGTGCAAATCGATCCATGAGACGCTCGCTTGAGCCACTTTGTCTCCGCGGTTGAAGACTGCAACTGCCAGATCGCCCGAAGCCAGTGGTCTAGTCCACACGGTGAGTGCACCGTTCTGCGAGATTTGCGATCCACTCTTGCCCAGCGGGTCCTGGTCTACCGCAATGACTTCCTTATTCAGCAGAATGTTCTTTATGTCCGCATCCATGGTGCGAAGATCATTTCCGGCGATCAATGGGGCGGCAGCCATAGACCAAAGCGAGAAGTGAGTCTTGTATTCGTCGATGGACATACCGCCATTGCCGACTTCCAACATGTCCGGGTCGTTCCAGTGTCCTGGCCCGGCAAACTTCGCGAAAGAACTCTGAGAAAATCCGATTCGCGTCATCGCATCATATCGATCCGTGATATCTCCAGTCGTCCGCCACAGATTTGCCCCAACCTGCGGGCCCCAACTCCCGACATTGGCGAGACCATATTGGCAGAGCGCGTAGACGATGGGCCTGCCGGTTTGGTGGAGGGCCTCGCCCATCTTCTGGTACACAGCTTGCATGTCGCTTTCCTTCCAAATACGGGATGCACTGCACCAGTCGTACTTGAGGTAATCCACCCCCCACGCCGCGAACAGTTTCGCATCTTGTTCTTCGTGTCCATAGCTACCCTCATAGCCACCGCAGGTCCGAGGCCCAGGGGATGAGTAAATCCCCAGCAAGAGCCCTTTTGAGTGAACGTAGCCAGCCAGCGCCTTCATGTCAGGAAAATTCGCATTTGGAGCAAGTACACCGTTTGCGTCCCGAACTCCCTGCCATCCGTCGTCGATAATCACAAACTGATAGCCGGCATCGCGCATGCCGGAAGTGACCATGGAATCGGCAATCGAGCGGATTGCTTTGTCATCGATGTGGGTTTGGAACTTGTTCCAGCTATTCCACCCCATGGGAGGAGTCTTCGCCAGACCATTCGAGGGAACAGGTTTGAGAGCGGGGAGGACAACCGGGGGCAGATGGGAAAAATCTAAAGCAGGGGCGCGATTTGAGGGCGTCGCAGATCCGCGTCTGGCCACGACTGGTTTGGTCGCAAATCCGCCGCCGGGCGGGACATCGCCTCCTGGCGGAGGGCTCGGAGGGCCGCCCGGTCCCATTCCGCTCCCGGGGCGTGGCGCAGGCAGCGCAGGAGTCAGCACAAGCGTGTCGTCAACAACCTTCCCGGTGACCTCGCGCTTTTGAATGTCGCCAAACATATCCAGGGCAACCGTGAAGTGGAAAGAGTCTCCATTTATCTCGCCATCGACGATTGGGGCGTCGCCAAACGGAAGCCCCTGACTCCCCGTAATCTTTCCGTTAGTCACCTGGAGTTTGTAGACGATCTCCATTTCACCCATTGGGGAAGCCATCTTGGCAATCCATGTTCCGGAGATATCTGCTTTCGGCGCCTCGACCTTGGGAGTGGCTTGGGAAAAAGCGAGCGGTCTCATGGCAGCTATCAGCAACAGCGCGAAAAGGAGATTCCCAGACGTTTTCAAAATCTTCATATTTACCTCAATCGAGTTTTATCGGGCAGAAGAATACTACCTGAAACAAATCCACTATAACGTTGGGGGGCATAGGCAAGAGCAGAAGCAGAATCCCTTCGGGAATGACAGACAGAGAGGCGAAGGCAACAGCAAAGGCAAGGGAAGAAGCAGATTCCCTTCGGGAATGACAGACAGAGAGGCAAAGGCAACAGCAAAGGCAAGGGAAGAAGCAGATTCCCTTCGGGAATGACAGACAGAGAGGCAAGGACAAGA
>Ga0302196_10003400_pt1 | contig 14598 bp, 11 predicted proteins | sample II_Bog_N1_3_FD_198794 | JGI IMG/M metagenome (GOLD analysis project Ga0302196, IMG submission 198794) | Peat permafrost microbial communities from Stordalen Mire near Abisko, Sweden - II_Bog_N1_3 | ecosystem: Environmental > Terrestrial > Soil > Wetlands > Peat | place: Sweden: Abisko...
GTCGGCGAGAACCGCAATCAGGGCGAAAGTTTTGGTGAAATCACCCTCGACACCGGATTCAAGGTTACGGCTCCGCTGGACGAGTTCTACCTCGGCCGGCTGCAGATGGGTCAGACGGCCACGATTCAGATCGGCGATCAGACAGCCGCCCTGCACGTCGTCCGCATCTATCCGCAGGTCAAGGACGGCGTGTTCTCGGTCGACCTGGACTTCAATGGCGCATCGCCTGCTGGTCTCACCCCTGGCCAAGCGGTGGCGGGCAAGCTGGCCCTGGGACGCGACCAGCCGGCGGTTCTGCTGCCGTCCGGACCGTTCCTGGAGCGCAGCGGCGGGGACTGGGTGTTCGTGGTTTCACCAGACGGCCGCTCGGCGGAGCGTCGCCGGGTCAAGTTGGGACGTCGCAACAGTGATCAGGTCGAAGTGCTCAGCGGCCTCGCGCCCGGAGATCGGGTGATCACCTCCGACTACACCGGCCTTGAGCGGACCGCTCGCATCAACATCGACAATTGAGGAAACGTCATGCTCACCTTGACCAAAATCTGCCAGTCCTATCGGACCGAAGAGGTTGAGACCCGCGCCCTGGACGATGTCTCGCTGGAGATAGCGGTCGGTGAGTTCGTGGCGATCATGGGCCCCTCGGGGTGCGGCAAGTCCACCCTGCTCAATATCCTTGGCCTGCTCGACAGCCCGACCAGCGGTTCGTACCTGTTCAACGGCGAGGAGATCGCCCGCTATTCCGAAAAGCAGCTCACCGCCCTGCGCCGGGCGATGATCGGATTCGTTTTTCAAAGCTTCAATCTGATCGAGGACCTGAGCGTCGCTGAAAACGTCGAGGTGGCCTTGATCTATCGTGGGGTGGCCGCCTCCGAGCGCAAGCGGCGGGTCGCGGCGGCGCTGGAACGGGTCAATATCGGCCATCGCGCCAAGCACCTGCCGCAACAGTTGTCGGGCGGTCAGCAGCAAAGGGTGGCGATCGCGCGCGCCCTGGTGTCGCAGCCGAAACTGATCCTAGCCGATGAGCCGACCGGTAACCTCGACACGGCCAATGGCGATGCGGTGATGGGCCTGCTGACCGAGGTCGCCGACAGCGGGACCACCGTGATCATGGTCACCCACTCCCTCGCCCACGCGGCCCTGGTCAAGCGAACGGTCAAGCTGCTCGACGGTCGGGTGGTCAGCGAAACCCTGATGGGGATCTGAGATGTTTCGGAATTATCTCGCCGCCGCCTTCCGCAACCTCGTGCGCAACCGGCTCTACGCGGCCATCAATATCATCGGTCTGGCGATCGGCTTCGCGGCGGTTGTCCTGATCGCCTTGTTCGTGCGTAACGAATTGAGTTTCGAACGGTTTCTGCCGAATGCGGATCACACCTACCTGTTGACCGCCGCCGCCGAGCCGGCTGGCAAACCGCGGGCAGCGTCGGCGATCACGCCCCCGGAGTTCGCCAGCTGGATGAAGCTGGACTTTCCCCAGATCGACCAGATCACGCGGGTTAACCAGACCTGGCTAGGGGTTCGCCACGGCGACGTCGAGATCGACGAGCACTTTATGTGGGCCGACCCGAACCTGTTCTCCGTACTCCAGTTCCCGGCCCTTTACGGGGATCTGAGCACCGCCCTGCAGCAGCCTGAGAGCGTGGTGCTTACGCAGAAACAAGCCCGGATCTTCTTTGGTCGCGACGATGTCGTGGGCGAGACTTTGGAGTTTGGCCGCAGCTACAGTCTACGTGTCACCGCCGTGCTCAAGGATCTTCCGCCCGAAACACACTTGAATTCGGAAATCTTCGCCTCAGGCCTCTCGTCGCACTCAGGGCTTCGCGATCTGGATTCGCAACCCCGCTGCACCGACTGCACGCTGCTGCATCCCGGCTGGGGCGTGTACACCTATTTGCGTCTCAAACCGAACGCCTCACCCGCAGAGCTTGATCAGGCGATCGCGGACGACGTTCCGCGGCACACCAATGGCGACACAAAGGAAGCCGAGGGCGTCAAGTTCTCATTCGCCCTCGTCGCACTTCCAAAGCTTCACCTGCGGCCTGACATCAACAATGCGATGAACTTGGCCATCGATCCGACGATCATCGTCGCCCTGTGTCTGGTGGGCGTGCTGATCTTGGTGGTCGCGGCGATCAACTTCATCAACCTGATGACAGCCCGCGCATCGAGACGCGCGGTTGAGGTCGGGGTACGCAAGGTGGCGGGGGCCGGACGGCGCGACCTCGTCGCCCAGTTTATCGGCGAATCCCTGCTCTATGTGCTGTTTAGCATGGTCGCCGCCCTGGCCCTGGTCGAGCAGCTGCTGCCGGGCCTGAACGCCTTCCTTGGCCGGTCGATCCACATCGACTGGGGCCATGATGTCGGATTCAGTCTTGGGATACTTGCGCTGATCATCATCGTCGGCGTGCTGGCCGGTTCCTACCCGGCCCTGGTGATGTCCGCCTTCCGCCCCGCCGGGGTGCTGCAGGGTCCGCTGTCGTCGCGAAGCGGGGGCTCCGGCCTGATCCGCCAGGCGCTGGTGTTGGCCCAGTTCGCCATCCTGGTCAGCGTCATCCTGGCCACAGGGGTGATCTATCGTCAGACCACCTATGCGCTGAACGAGGGCATGAGGCTCAACAAGGACCTGATTTACAATAGCTGGAACTGCAAACAGGCCTTTCGGGACGCGGTCGCCGCCCTGCCCGGCGTCAAGGCGATCGCCTGCTCGAATGGCTACGGTCTGAACTACAATGGCGATAAGGACGACCTGACCGTGACCACGTCGACCGGGACTCAGGTCGCCTCCAGCATGGCCTCCGTCGATTTCAACTTTTTCCAGCTCTTCGGCGTCGAGCCCCTGGCCGGACGGGTGTTCTCGCTTGACCGCCAGGGCGACAAGGTCAGCGACGATCCCAAGGCGCCGTTCCAGGCCCCGGTGGTGATCAATCAGACGGCGGCGCGGCAGTTCGGCTTCTCGTCGCCCACCGAGGCCATCGGCAAGCGGATCACCCTGAGTCTGGGCGACAACCCAGGACCCTCGGAGATCATCGGCGTGGTGCCCGACTTCTCGGTCGACGCGGTTCGGCACGCCGCGCCATCGACCGTCTATTTCGTCAATCCGAAATGGTTCGGGCTGATGCACATGAAGATGACCGGACACGATCTGCCGGAGACGCTCGCCATCATTCCCAAGCTTTGGGACCGCTATGGCGACAATCAACAGTTCGATATCTACGCGCTCGATTGGTTCGTGCACGACAAGTTCGCCGACCTGACCCGGCAGGCGACGCTGTTCGCGATCGTCGCGGTGGTGGCCCTGCTGATCGCCTGCCTCGGACTGTTCGGCCTCGCCGCCTTCACCGCCGAGCAACGCACCAAGGAGATCGGCATCCGCAAGGCGATGGGGGCTGAGCGCTGGGATATCGTGCGCCTCCTGGTCTGGAGCTTCACCAAACCTGTGTTGTTGGCCAATCTGATCGCCTGGCCGGTCAGCTTCTGGGTCATGGATCGCTGGCTGCGCGGCTTTCCCAACCATATCGAACTGGCGCCGTGGATGTTCGTCGCCGCGGGCGGCGTCACCCTGGTGATCGCCTGGATCACGGTTGGCGGCCACGCCTTTGCGGTGGCCAGCGCCAAGCCGGTCAAGGCCCTGCGCTATGAGTAGGACCAAGGCCGCGACCCTGATCTTGGCGTCGCTGCTGGCAGGTTGCGCTGTGGGGCCGAACTACCGAACGCCGCCGCTGGCCGCCAACGACGGCTATGCTGTCCCGAGCATGGCGGCGGCGGCGGGAGACGACGCCGAGACCCAACAGTTCGTTTTGGGTCAGGCGACGCCGCACGCATGGTGGACCGCGCTAGGATCGCCGATCCTCGATGATCTGGTGCGGCAAGCCCTGGCTCAGAGCCCAAGCTTGCGCGCGCAGCAGGCCACCCTGAGGGCCGCCAAGGATGCGCTGCGCGCGGCGCAAGGCGGGTTGCTGCCGACCGTCTCGGTCGGCGCAAATCGTACGTGGGAGCGTTACAGCAGCATTCCGGGGGCCGCCGGCTCCGTCTATTCGGTGACCACCGCCCAGGTGAACGTCGGCTACACGCTTGACTTGTTCGGCGGCCAGAGGCGGGCTGTGGAGGGCGTCAGGGCCCAGCTCGACTATGCTCGCTACGAGGAGATCGCCGCCGCCAACACCCTGAGCGCCGAGGTGGTGACCACCGCCATCCAACGTGCGGCCCTACGCGACCAGATCGCCGCCACCAAGGAGATGATCGCCGCCGACAATCAAAAGCTGTCCCTGATCCAGGATCAGGTCGTCGCGGGCAGCGTCGGACGATCGGACCTGCTGGCGGTGAAATCCCACGAGGAGAGCCTGCAGACCACTTTGGCCTGGCTCGAACAGGACCTCGACACCGCCCGCCACCTGCTCGCGATTCTGATCGGCCGTTCGCCTGGCGAAGCCGCGGACACCGACCTCAGGCTTGCAGACTTGACCCTTCCGCGGGACCTTCCGGTCAGCCTGCCCGCGAGCCTGGTCGCTCAGAGGCCGGACGTCCGCGCCCGGTCGGCCTTGCTGCATCAGGCCAGCGCGCAGATCGGGGTGGCGGACGCCAACATGCTGCCCCAACTCAATCTGAGCGGCGACTACGCCAGCAACCTGTGGAGCGTAACCGCCGCCGCCTGGCAGCCAGTGTTCATGGGCGGCGCCTTGCGGGCCCAGCGCAAACAGGCCTTGGACGCCTTCGAATCCGCACGTGACGACTATCGCGCCACAGTGCTCACTGCGTTCCAGAACGTCGCCGACGTACTCACGGCGTTGCAGCACGATCAGGTGGCCGCCCAGTCAGCGCGCGCGGCGCTGAACGATGCTCAGGGCCAGCTCGATCTGGCCAAGATGCGCTATGCGGCGGGAACGGTGAGTGTGACTAACTTGCTGGCTCAGACACAGCAATATCAACAAGCTTCGATCGCCTCCATCCAGGCCGACACGAGCCGCTATGCCGACACCGTGGCCTTGTTTCAGGCGCTGGGCGGCGGATGGTGAGGGCCTCCCGTCTTGGAGGCGCGCGGGATCCTGAAAAAGTGCGCGCAGCATCGGACGGTCACGTGTACATTTACGGACATGATCGGCGGCCCTGAAGATGCTCAGATTCTGGTGATCGACGACGATCCGGGGGTGCTGATCGCCGCGCGCCTGGCGCTTAGTCCGCACGTCGGCCAGGTGACCACAATGGCCTCGCCCGATGGCGCGCCAGACCTCTTGGCCAGCCAGCGGATCGACTTGATCCTGATGGATATGAACTTCACGCCTGGCGTCAGTCGCGGACAGGAGGGCCTGGATTGGCTTGACCGATTGCGCTCGATCGATCCGGCGGTGTCGCTGGTGCTGATGACCGCCTATGGCGGGGTCGTGCTGGCGGTCGAGACGCTGAAGCGCGGGGCCGTCGATTTCGTGCTCAAGCCCTGGCGCAACGAAAAGCTGGTGGCGACGGTGACTGCGGGCGCGGCCCTCACCCGAGCGCGGCGTGAATCCAGGGACGCCAAGCTGCGGAGCGCCGAGTTCGGCGTCAACGAGGGGGTCTTGATCGGCGCCGCTCCCGGATTTCAGCACGCGCTGAAGCTGATTGAGCGCGCCGCCCCGACCGACGCGCCTGTTCTGCTGATGGGGGAGAGCGGGTCGGGCAAGTCGGCGGTCGCCCGCGAGATCCACCGCGCCTCGCGCCGCGCCCGCGCGCCCTTCGTGGCGGTCGACCTGGGCGCGATCGCCGAGTCGGGCCTGGAGAGCGAGCTGTTTGGCCATCGGCGCGGGGCCTGCGCCGGCGCGACCAGCGATCGCGCGGGACGCATCCAGGGAGCCCAAGGCGGCACGCTGTTCCTCGACGAGATCGGCCTGTCGCCTCTGCATGTTCAGCGTAAGCTGATGAGCGTGATCGAGCGCGGCGAGGTGACGCCGCTCGGGGCGACGAAGCCCATGGCGGTGGACGTTCGGCTGATCTCAGCCACCAACATGAGTCTTGAGCAGCTAGGGCGCGACGAAGTGTTTCGCCAGGACCTGCTGTTGCGCTTGAAAGCCGTCGAGATCCTTCTGCCCCCGCTCAGGCGAAGGCGCGAGGACGTCGCCTTGTTGATGGAGCATTTTCTGGCGCACTACGCCCGAAAACACAGCGTTCCGCGTCGCAGGCTCTCGCCCGAGGCCCTGCGTCTGCTGGAGGCGCATGATTGGCCAGGCAATGTCCGCGAACTGAGCCACGCGGCCGAACGAGCGACCATTTTGGGGGAAGGCGAACGGTTGGAGCCTGAGGATTTTCCCCTCGCTTTCGCCAATTCGGCGACGGAACGTGAGCAGTTTGATCTTGATGAGATCGAGAAGCGCACCATCGGGCGGGCGATGATCCGATTTAACGGAAATATCTCGCTGGCGGCGGCGGCGCTGGGGCTGACCCGTCCCGCGCTTTACCGCCGACTGCAGAAGCATGGGCTCTAGCCGCTTCACTTTGGGCGTCGGCCTGCGCGCCGCCCTGATTGGCGTGCTGTTGTTCGGCGCGCTCGAGGCGGCGTTCGGCGCGCGACAATTTGCGACCGGCCTATTGCTGGCCGGGCTCGCCGCGGCCGCAACCGGCGCTCTCGCCCGCTTCGTGAGGCGCGCCGACCGCACGCTGGACCGGCTCATCAGCGCCCTGGCGGCGGGTGAGATGGACACCGCGCCGGCCCCGCGCGCGCGCGACGGCGGCTTGAGCGGCGCGCGCGAAGCGCTCGCACGGATCGATGCGCGCCGGCGCGCCAACTGGGCCGGCGAGCAGCGGCGACTGGATCACCTGCAGACGCTGGTCGACACGGTGTCGGCGGCCTTGCTGGTCGTTGAGCGCGACGGATCGGTGGTTCTCGCCAACCGGGCGGCGCAGAAGCTGTCGAGCCAGATCGACCTCGACGACGCGCTCGCTGGCCTATTGGGCGGATTGCGGCCGGGAACGCGGGAGGTGATCCGCCTCGCCCCCAACCGGCGCATGCTCGCGGCCACGGCGCGCCTGACCACTCCGACGGATGTCAGGACCCTGTTGTCGCTGCAGGATATCGAGAGCGAGCTGGACGCCACCGAGGTCAAGGCCTGGCGCGACCTCGCCAGGATCCTGGCCCACGAGATGATGAACTCCTTGACCCCGATCGTCTCCTTGGCAGAGAGCCTTCGGCCCTTGCTGGCCGACCCCGCAACAGCCAACATGATCGACGTAGTCGCCGCCATCGACGTGATCGGGGTCCGCAGCGCGGGTCTGATGAGCTTTGTTGAGCGCTATCGCAGAGTGGCCGATCTGCCGCAGCCGATCCTGCGCCCGATCCGCCTGGCCGAGGTGATCGCCAAGATCGACCGGCTGCTGGGGCCGACGATGGTCCGGTCGGGCGTGGCCTACGCCAGCCGGGTGACCCCCGAGGACCTGACCATCCTCGCCGACCCCGAGATGATCGAACAGGCGTTGATCAATATGGCGCGCAACGCCATCGATGCGGTCGCCGCCCATCCGGCGCCCGCGATCGAGGTCAGCGGCCGCCTGGAGGATGAGCAGGTGGTGATCGATATCAGCGACAATGGACATGGCGTCGACCCGGCGCTGCTTGACGGCATCTTCGTGCCTTTCTTCACCACCAAGAGCGGCGGGTCCGGCATCGGGCTCAGCCTGGCCCGGCAGATCGCCATCGCCCACAGCGGGCAGATCGAGGCCATGGCCAACAGCCCGCGCGGAATGGTGTTTCGCTGGCGCATGCCGATCCAAGGCCCGGTGGAGACGCGCAGCGAAGTCGGAGGCGCTGCGTGATCGGCTGTAAGCCCCGACTCGGGCGCGGCGGCGGTTCGGCTGCCAGCGGCTGCGCTTGTCGCTTCGCCGCGAGGGATGGATTTCAGGTGGCGCCTCCGCCTTAGACTGATCGCCTTTGATCCAAAAGGCGCTCGAGAGCGCTGTCAACGGCGATCGTCCAGGACGCTTGACACGCGCTCGCCGTCGCGCGACGCGCGGCCCTTGACCCAGCACCCGGACGGCGTTCCTTATCATCCAATGGTTTGACGCAAGGCCTCGCGTCTGAAAGCGCCGCGGACCTGGCGCCAAAATCGTCGAGAGCCGACTGAGCCGGGCCGCCGCGAGCCTCCGTCCGTGGGTTTAGGTGAAAGGGCCTCGCACCGCAGCCCCCTCGACAATCCCCGCCTGGCCAGCGTAACCAAACGCCCGACTTATGCGAACCTGCCAAAGGACCGGCGTGACCGACGAGGCGCGGCTGAAGGCGTTGATGCTTCGCGGGCTGGCCGGTGACGCCGCCGCCCAGAGCGCGTTGCTGTCGGCGATGAGCGGGTATCTGCGCGGCTATTTCGGTCGCAGGCTGGGCGCGGGCGCGGCCGATGTGGAAGATCTCGTGCAGGACACATTGCTGGCCATCCATCTGAAACGCGCCGCCTATGACCCGACCCAGCCGTTCACGCCCTGGGCCTACGCCGTGGCGCGCTACAAGCTGATCGACCATTTCCGTCGCCAGGGGGTGCGCCGCGCCGTGCCGCTGGAGGACGCCGGCGACCTGTTCGCCACCGAAAACCCCGAGGAGGGCGCGGTGCGCCGCGACGTGGAGCGGCTGTTGGCCACGCTTCCGGAGCGCCAGCGCAAGCTGGTGGTCGACGTGCGGCTGGAGGGCCATTCGATGGAGGAGGCCGCCCAGCGCGCCGGCATGACCGTCACCGCGGTCAAGGTCAGCGTGCACCGGGCGCTGAAGGCCCTGACCCGGCTCGCAGTCCCTGACGGGAGGCGCGCCGATGAAGACTGATGCCCTGATCGCCGCCCTCGCCGCCGACACCGCGCCCGTCGCGCCGGGCGCCGCCGCGCGTCGGCTCGGCCTGGCCGCCGGCGCCGGCGCGGCCCTGGCCCTGATCCTGATCTTGGCTTGGCTGAAGCCGCGCTCCGACCTGGTCGCCGCCTTGGCGACGCCAGCCTTCTGGATGAAGGCCAGCTACACCCTGGCCCTGAGCCTGGCCGGCGGGTTGCTGACCGCCCGGCTGGCGCGCCCCGGCGGCCGGACCGGACCGGGACGCTGGGTGCTGGCCGGCGCGGTCGCGGTGGTGGCGGTCCTGGGCGCGATATCCCTGGCCCTGGCTGCGCCGGACCAGCGCGCGGCGGCATGGCTCGGTCACAGCTGGACCCTGTGCCCCTGGCGGATCCTGGTCGCCGCCGCCCCGGTGTTCGTGGCTCTGGTCTTGGCCTTGCGACGTCTGGCGCCCACCCGTCTGGCCCTGGCCGGCGCGGCGGCGGGCCTGCTGGCCGGCGCGATCGGGGCCACGGTCTATGGCCTGGCCTGCAACGAGACCTCGGCGACCTTCCTGGCGTTTTGGTACACGCTGGGGATCGCTGGCTGCGCGGCGATCGGGGCGGTGCTGGGACGCTGGCTGCTGCGCTGGTGAGGCGCCCGGGCTGGGCGCGGCTAACCCAGACCCTGCGCGTGCGCCGCAATGATCGCCGCGGCGGCGCCCGCCCCGTCCTCCTTCGCCATCGCCGCGCGTAGCGCCGCGCCGCGCTGGGCGTAGCCGGGCGCGCGCAGCAGGTCGTCCAGCATCGGGGCCGCGCGGTCCGCGGTGAAGCGCTCGCAGGCCAGCGCCTTGGCCACGCCCAGCCGGGCCAGACGGGCGGCGTTGTCCGGCTGGTCGCCGAGGAACGGAACCACCAGCTGCGGAACGCCGGCGCGCAGCGCCTGGGCGCTGGTGCCGATGCCGCCCTGGTGTACGACGGCGCAGGCATGGGGAAACAACAGGGCGTGCGGCGCGTAGCCCACAGCGATCATGCCATCGGGCAAGGCCGCAGGCAGCCCCGCCTTGGCCCCGGCGAGGAGCACCGCCCGCCGCCCCAGCCGCGCGGCGACCTCCAGGCCTGTTTGGTAGAAGGCGCCCGGATTGAGCACCGCCGTGGTCCCCAAGGTGAACACGATCGGCGCCGGCCCCGCCGCCAGGAACGCCTCCAGCGCCGGATCCAGACCGCTGCCTGACGGCGGATCCAGAAACGCGAATCCGGCCTGGACCATCCCTGGCGCCAGGTCCGGCGGCGCCGGGGCGAAATGACGCGAATAGAGCAGGACCCCGCCCCGCGCCGCGCCCTGGCTCTCGAACATCGGATTGGCGGGGCCGGGACCCAGGCCAAGCTCGGCGCGCAGGGCCTGCACCGGGGCGAACCACGGCGCCGAGACCTTGGCCATCAGCCTGAAGATCGTCCGATAGACGACCGGACCGAGCGCGGGCCTGAGCGCGTCGAGCCAGGGCGCCACCGCCAGCACCGGCGGGTCATGCGGCGACATCAGGCTGAACGGCTGCAGCACCGCGGTCAGGTCGGCGACGTCGCGCGCCTCAGCCAAAACGCGCGCCGCCAGCATCGCCTGATGCCGCACCAGCAGATCGCCGTCCTGAACCACCGCGTTCAGGTCATCATAGGTCATATGAAGAAATGGCAGAATCAGCCGTTTAAACAGGAACCTGAGGCCGGTGGCGCGGTTGGTCAGGCCGCGCACCGCCGCCGCTTCGTCGAGGCCGGCGGCGGCCATGTCGGCCATGTCCGGGCGCACCGGATGAAAGCCGAGACCGGCGTCGCGCGCGGCCCCCTCGAACGCCGCGCGGGTGGCCAGCACCGGCTCAAGCCCCAGGGCCTTGAGCCGCACGCCCACGGCGATGAACGGATTGACGTCGCCATCGGACCCGAAGGTGGCCAGGATCACCCGTCTCGCGGTCATCCCACCGGCTCGACCAGCAGCCGCACGCCATTGGCCGAGCGCAGGGTCAGGTGGGCGACCGGCTGCGGCGTATGGCCCGGCGCGGGCGACAGGGCGAACGACTGGACCAGGGTGGTCAGCAACAGGGTCGCCTCCTGCATGGCGAAGGCGGCGCCGACGCAGACCCGCTCGCCCATGCTGAACGGCAGGTAGGCGCAGCGCAGCCCTTCGGCGCCTTGCGGCGTGGCGAAGCGATCCGGGTCGAAGGCGTCGGGATCGGGCCAGTGCTTGGCGTGGCGCTGCAACAGCCAAGGGGCGACGAACACCACTGACCCGGCCGGCGCCGACCGGTCGCCCAGCTGGTGCGATTCAGTGACGTCGCGGGGCAGGAAGGCCACCGGCGGATAAAGTCGCAGGGCTTCGCGAAACACGTCGCGGGTCAGGGTCAGGCGTTTGAGGTGTTCGAAGGCGATCGGCTGGCCGCCGCGCACCCCTTCGCCCTCGGCGCGCAGCCGGGCCTGGAGGCCGGGGTCATTGGCCAGCAGATAGAGGGTCCAGGACAAGGCGCTGGCCGAGGTTTCGTGACCGGCCAGGAACAACATGGTGATCTGGTCGAGCAACTCGCGCTCGCCCAAGCGCTCGCCGGTCACCGGGTCGACCGCCGCGACCATCGCCCCCAGAATGTCGGCTTCGGGCGTCGCTCGTCCTTCGCGCAGCGCCGCCAGCCGCCGGTCGAGCGGCGCCTTCATCAGCGCGCGAATCTCCAGGGCGATCCGGCGCGCCTGCGCAGCCCCTGGAACCATCCCCCGCGGCAGGCGGATAAGGCTCAGCATGCCCTGCAGGTAGGCGATCTTCTGGAAGGCGGCGAAGGCGGCGAAAATGCGTTTGGCTTGGGTCGGGTCGATCGCCTCGGAGAACAGGGTGCGAAAGATCACGTCGGCGGCGAAGAAGGTCATGGCCGCGTCGATATCCAGCGCCGCACCCGGCTGGGTGCGGGCGTGGTCGGCGATCGCCGCCGTCGCGGCCTCGCAGGCGTCCCGCATCATCGGGAACACCGCCTTGGGACCGGCCTGCTCGAAGGCCTGGTCCAGAACCCGCCGCTGGCGCGCCCAGGTGTCGCCAGTGCTGGTGAAGATGCTCACCCCGGTCAGGTCGCGCAGCATGGCGTCCATGATCGCGCTCTTGCACAGGGTCTTGGGGCTGCGTACCAGGACCTGCCGCGCCAGGCTAGGCTCGCGCACGGTGAACATCATCCTGCGTCGGAACCACGGCAGGGTGGGAATGGCGTAGCGGCCGACATCGACCTTGAAGCTGCCGGTGAAGAACAGGCTGAGGCTCGAGCCCATGGTCAGGCGCAACCGCGCCAGCAGCGACGGCGTCTGGGTCATCGGCGCGGGCCGGGGCGGGATGAATCGGCTCATGGCGCCGCCGCGACCGACAACGGCTGGGGACCGGCCGTGAGCCGGAAAAAGTCGTAGTCGCCCACTCGCTCGCCAGCCATCAGGTACTGGAAATGATAGTCGAGCAGTCTGATCTGCATGCGCCGGAACCGCGCCGGCGAGACCAGTTGGTGAAAGCGGGGCGATCGCCGCCGCGGCCAGCGGGCGCCGCTCAGCCCCAGTCCCTCCAGCGGATCGATGTCGCTGGAGCTGACCGGATCGCCGGGCGAAGTATAGTCCACCCAGACCAGCTGGTCGCTGAACGCCAGCCGCGCCAGATCAGCCTTGAACCCCCGGTCCTCCGCCAGACGGTGATAGAGGGCGAAGGGCTGGCCAAGGGTCAGCAGCGACAGCGCAAGGCCCGAGCGACCGGAACCCCTGGGGGCCTGGATCAGCCGCGCGGCGATCCGCGCCGCATGGGCGCAGCCCTGACTGTGGCCGACCAGCAGCACCTCGTCGATCGCCGGGTCCTGGGCCGCTTGCGCGACCAGGGCGGCCAGGTCATCGCACCGCGCGCCGACAGCGGCGGCGTCGTGAGCGGTGTCGATCATGTAGCTGATGCAGCGCGAGAGCCAGCTGACCCCCAGGCGGGCGTCCAGCCATCGCCAGCCGCGCCTCAGCTGGCTGGCCACGATCAGCGGCGCCAGCAGCACGATCCAGGCCGAGCCGGGCGCGCCGACGCGGGTCAGGGCGGCGCGGGCGACCCACCACAGGCCAAGGCCGACGACGGCCATGGCCGCCAGATAAAGGCTCGACGCCACGGCCGGAAACAGGCTGGCGAAAAACGGCGCCCGCCACCGCCGGCGCGTGAGGCCGAGCACGCCGCGACGCGCGAACACCGACAGGCCGCGCCATATCTGAACCAACAGCGCCAGCTCCCCGGTCCGCCAGGCGCCGCGCACCTGATCGTCCCAGCGCAGGAAATGATAGTCGGTCTCCGCCGCCTGCCCGTCATAGGTCGCCGACACCCGCCATTGGGCGACCAGCGGCCCGCTGTTGCGGCGCGGCCCGACCTTCACCGCCGCGCCGGTCAGCGCCGCCTGCAAGGCGGCCTGTTCGCGGTAGAGGCGATGATAGAAACCCGGGCCGCGGGGATCGTAGCCGGACAGATAGAACAGCGCGCGCCGCGCCACCCGGCGCGGCGCCGCGACCTGGCGCGCGTCCGCTATTTCGATCGATGCTGAACGATCTTCCCCCACGACGGGGACGATAGCGCGCGCCGGCGTGCGGCTGAACCGATTCGTACGCTTTTGTCAGGCGCGCCTGCGGTTCGCCCCCAGCCGGTCAATCCGCCTGCATATGCCGCAACGACTGGGCCAGCCGCTCAAGCCCGCTGCGGGCGGGCGTGGGGGCCAGGCCATAGTCGGGCGCGCCGGTCAGGGCGGCGGCGGCGTGGATGGCGAAGTTGGGATCGTCCAGCGCCGGGCGGGCCAGGGCGATCAGGTCGGCCTTACCCTCGGCCAGGATCTGTTCGGCCAGATGGGCGTCCAGGATCAGGCCGACGGCCATGGTGGCCACCCCCGCGCCCTGGCGCACCGCCTCGGCGAAGGGGACCTGATAACCGGGCGAGAGCTTGGGACCCGTCGGGGTGTTGCCGCCGGACGAGCAGTCGACCACGTCGACCCCCAGCGCCGCCGCCGCCTTGGAGAAGGCCACCGACTCCTCGACGGTCAGCCCGCCCTCGACATAGTCGGTGGTCGAGATCCGCATGAACAGCGGCTTGCGCGCCGGCCACACCGCGCGGACGGTCTCGACCACCTCCAGCGGAAACTTCATCCGCCCGGCGAGGTCGCCGCCATAGCCGTCGGTGCGGTGGTTGGACAGCGGCGAGAGGAATTCGTGCAGCAGATAGCCATGGGCGGCGTGGACCTCGACCACGTCGAAGCCGGCGTCCTGGGCCCGCTGGGTCGCCTCGCGGAAGGCGATGATCACCTCGCCCATGTCGGCGGTGGTCATGGCCTTGGGCAGCGGATAGGTGTCGGCGAACGGCAGGGCGCTGGGCGCCACGGTGGTCCAGGCCGCCTCGCCCTTGGCGGCGTCCTGCGCGTTCAGTTCGCCGCCGCCGTCCCAGGGCCGGCGGGTCGAGGCCTTGCGGCCGGCATGGGCCAGCTGGATGCCGGCGGCCGCGCCATTGGCCTTGAGGAACTCGGCGATACGCGACAGGGCCCGGGCCTGGTCGTCGTTCCATAGCCCCACGTCGCCGGGGCTGATCCGCCCGCGCGCCTCGACCCCGGTGGCCTCGACGAACACCAGCCCCGCCCCGCCCAGGGCGAAGCGCCCCAGATGCACCAGGTGCCAATCGGTGACCAGGCCGTCGACGGCGCTGTACTGACACATGGGCGAGATCACCACCCGGTTCTTCAACGTCAGATCGCGCACGGTGAACGGCGACAGCAGATGCGGCTGGGTCAAGGGTCGGCTCCGGCGTTGAGGGTGTGACGTAGGTAGGGGCGCGGGGGCGGGAACCCAAGC
>Ga0302196_10003401_pt1 | contig 14595 bp, 10 predicted proteins | sample II_Bog_N1_3_FD_198794 | JGI IMG/M metagenome (GOLD analysis project Ga0302196, IMG submission 198794) | Peat permafrost microbial communities from Stordalen Mire near Abisko, Sweden - II_Bog_N1_3 | ecosystem: Environmental > Terrestrial > Soil > Wetlands > Peat | place: Sweden: Abisko...
TGACTCGTGGGGCACCCTCATCTGCGAGGATGCCGGGGCCCGTCGCCGGCACGCGCGTGTCGTGCATCAGCACGCAGCGCTCCGTGTCGGCGGACCGGGGCGGCGAGTACGGGGCTGCATGGGTCATGCAGCGGTGGGCCCTACTGCGGGACCCTCGGGCCGGTTCGGAGCGAGCGACAGCGTCCTCACGAAAGGATCACCAAGGGATTACTCGGAGAACCGGCGCGCATCGCTAGGATGACCGACGGATGGACGGAGATGGTCGAACGGCTGAACCGTGAGAACACCGACGACGGTCCGATAACCTCGCGCACGTTTCGGTTCTCCGTGAACCGACAGGGAGAAAGCTTTATGCGTATCGCGTCTCAGCAAGGAACCTCCGACCACCCCGTCGATTCGCCCCGGACGCGATGCGCGCAAGAGCCGCGGCGAGACTGCTCGTTCGTCCGATCGATCCCCTTCCTGCGGTCCACCGTGACGCTCGTCACGGCCTCCGGGATGCTCGCCATGACGGCGTGCGGGAGCGACGCCACCGAGACGTCCGACTCCGGCGCCCAGCAGGAGTCCAGCTCGGTCACGAGCAGCACCACGAGGTCCAGCAGCGAACGGAAGGACGGCGGCGCGTCGACGACGTCGTCGAGCACGAGTCGCGCCAGCTCCGGCTCGACGGCGGACGCAGGCTCGACATCGGACGGCTCCGGATCCGCATCGAGCTCCGAGTCGAGCTCGGGCTCCACCTCCGGCTCCACTTCGGGCTCCACGTCCGGCAGTAGCTCCTCGTCGAGCTCCAGCGGTTCCACCTACACGGTCGGTGGCACTGTCGCCGGGCTCTCGGCGTCGGGCCTCGTCCTGCAAGACAACGGCGGAAACAGCACCGCCGTCGGCGCCAATGGCAACTTCGTCTTCTCGACCCCGCTCGCCGAGGGGGCGACCTACTCCGTCAGCATCGCCTCCCAGCCCACCGGCCAGATCTGCAGCGCGAGCCACGGCGCCGGCACGATCGCGGGCGCCAACGTCACGGACGTGTACGTGACCTGCGTCGCGAGCGCGATGGCCTACACGATCTCCGGCACCGTGACGGGGCTCACGGGCACGGGCCTCGTCCTCGAAGACAACGGCGCCGACGCTCTCCCCGTCAGCACGAACGGCTCGTTCACGTTCGCGACCCCGGTCGCGACCAACTCCAGCTACGCCGTGACGGTGGGCACCCAGCCCGCAGGGCAGACCTGCACCGTGACCAACGGCTCGGGCACGGTCTCCGGCGCGAACGTGAGCGGGGTCCAGGTCACCTGCGCGGCGACCGCCTACACGGTCGGGGGTACGGTCACGGGCTTGACGGGGACGGGGCTCGTCCTGGCGGACAACGCGACCGACACGCTCCACGTCACGGCGAGCGGGGCGTTCACCTTCGGGCAGCCCGTGGCGAAGGGGGCGACCTACACGGTCACGGTAGAGACCCAGCCCGCGGGGCAGACTTGCACCGTGATGGCCGGCACCGGGACGGTCGGCTCCGCCAACGTGACCGGCGTGGCGGTGACATGCGCCGCCAGCTTCACCCTCGGGGGGACGTTGTCCGGTGTCGCAGGCAACCTGACGATCGACAACAACGGCATGGCCGCCCTGATCGACTCGAACGACGGGCCTTTCACGCTCCCCGGGACGTTCCCCAGCGGCACCGCCTACTCCGTCACCGTGGCGTCGCCGCCGCCCAACGAGACGTGCCAGGTCACCAACGGGACGGGCACCATCGCGGGGGCAAACGTCAACAACATCCAGATCGCGTGCAGCACCAAGACGTACACCGTCGGTGGCACGGTGAGCGGATTCACCGGCACGGGGCTCGTCCTCCAGGACAACGGTGGCGACGCGCTGCCGATCACCGCGAACGGCACCTTCACGTTCGCGACCCCGGTGGCGACCGGCAGCCCGTACGCGGTGACCGTCAAGACCGAGCCCACGGGGCCCGTCGAATTCTGCACCGTCAGCAACGGGGCGGGCACCATGGGGACGGCGAACGTCACCAACGTGTCGGTCGTGTGCTCGACGAGCATCTACACGGTGGGCGGGAGCGCGAGCGGCCTCTCGGGGCCGGTCGTCATCCAGGACGATGGCGGCGACAACCTCACCGTGCCGGGGAACGGGGCGTTCACGTTCCCGACCAAGCTCGCGAACATGTCCAACTACGACGTCACCGTCCTCTCGTCGGGCCTGACGCAGAGCTGCACCGCCACGGGCGGGCAGGGCGCGATCGCCGGGGCGAACGTGACGACCGTGTCGCTCTCGTGCTCCGCGACGAAGGCTCGCTTCGCCTACATCCCCAGCGGCGGCGCGAGCGTCACGAGCTACGGCCTCGACGGCACGACCGGGGCGCTGATGAGCCCCCTCTCGGCCGGGGGTCACCTGCTGATGAACCACATCGCGCTGAACCCTGCGGGCACGTTCGCCTACGCGACCGACTTCGGGAACGCCAACACGATGGGGTACAACCCGGGCGCGGTCGTCGCCTACGCGGTGAACGCCGCGACGGGCGCGCTCACGGAGCTCGCCGGCAGCCCCTACGCGGCGCCCAACAACGCGGGCAACCCCGACGGGATCGTCGTCGACCCGCTCGACAGGTTCGTCTACTCGGCCAACGACGTCGGCAACACGGTCTCGGGCTACACGATCAACGCGGCGACCGGCGCCCTCACGTCCGTGGGCGCGCCCGTCATCGTCGGCACCAGCCCGGGCCCGATGGCCATCGACGGCGCGGGGAAGTACCTGTACGTCGGCAACGAGAACGACACGACCATCTCCGCCTTCGCCATCAACGCCGCCACCGGTGTGTTGACGCCGGTCGCCGGCAGCCCGTTCACGCTCCCGAACACCACGGGCTTCGGCGGGTCTGCGCACGGGCTCGAGGTCGCGAGCAACGGGCTGCTCTACGTCAGCGACTACTGGGGCGCGGTCGACGCGTTCACGATCGGCGCCGCCGGGGGGCTCACGCTGGTCACGGGGGGAAGCCTCCACATCGTGGGCCAGAGCACCTTCCAGAACATCACCGTGAACGCAGGGAGCACTCGCGGTTACATGGCGTCCTACAACACCGGCGCCATCGTAGGCTTCTCCATCGCCGCCTCCGGCGTTCCCTCGCAGATCGCAGGCAGCCCCTTCTCGGGCCTGGTCTCGCCCAACGGCGTGGTGCTGCACCCGTCGGGGAACGTCCTCTACACCGCGAACTGGGTGAATCAGGTCGCGGTCTACGCCGTCGCTCCGTCGGGCGTGCTCACCCAGATCGTGGGGAGTCCCTTCACCGTCCAGGGCGACGCGACCAGCATCACGATCACGCCGTAGCGCCGCCGTCGGCCCACACCGAGCGTCGAGTCCGCCAGTCCGGAGCCGCGACGCGTGCGAGGCCGAGGTGTCGCGCGGGAGAACGCCGTGCAAGCTGCACGCGTCCGTGCCGTCGAAGAAACTCGGGCGACCCGAAGCCGGGCGGCGATAGAGTCGGCCCGATGTCTCGCCTCGCCCTCCAGCGCGTCACGACCGGCCTCGCCCTCATCCCGATAGGAACCGGCGTCCTCGGGCTCCTCGGCCTCCGCGACCCGCTCTATGTCCGGTTCGGCGTCATCCCGAACACGGTCCTCGACTCGAACCTCCGATTCTTCAGCGGCTTCTGGCTCGGCGGAGGGCTCGCCATGCTCTGGCTCGTGCCCCGCATCGAGAAGGAGGGGGCGCTCTTCCGCGCGCTCTGGTGCATGATCTTCCTCGGCGGCATCGGCCGTGTCGCCTCTCTCGCGGCCGTCGGGCTCCCGCCGGTCCCGCTCGGGCCGGTCCTCGGTGTCCTCCTGCTCGAGCTCGTCGGCGCTCCGATCTTCGTCGCGTGGCAGCGACGCGTCGAGCGCGAGCACGCGGCGCGCTGATCGGCGTCGTCTCGAGTCACCAGTCCGCGTTCTTCAGCCACCGCACAAATCCTCGTAGCCCGGCGGGCGGTTCGTCGATGCGAAACGTGTCGTCAAATGACGTGGCGACCACCGTCGTGAACACACCCTCGTCGTAAACATCGCCGACCGCAGTGACAATGTACCAGTCTTGCGTGGGGACCGGCCACGTGAGCGGCGCTCCGTCGATCGTCACGACGGCCAACGGTCTCTCCCCCGCGTGTCCGGCGACGACCGAGTAGCCGAAGCGAACGGGCACCTCGACGTGAACGGGGAGCACGGACCACGAGACCAAACATGCAGACGGCGGACACTCGCTGCCCCAGGGAACCCGGGAGGCGCCGGGCTCGCGCGGCGCCTGCGGGTAAAGAGCGAAGTGATTGGTCCGCTCGTTCGCAGCGAGCGCCCTGGAGACGTTCGCGTACGTCCCCGCCTCCGCGTGGAAGGCCTCCTCGGCGGCCCGAATCGCCTGGACCATGTGCGTGCCCTCGGTGCGGCGGCGCATCCGAAAGTCCGCCAGGCGCAGCCATGCGCGCTCGGCGACGACAGCCATGAACGCGAGAGCGACGGGCATGACGATGCAGCCGGCCGCGATTCGATCCCACCTGCGAGGGGGCCGCGCGCCCTTCGGGTCGGAGTGAGCGTTCGTCACGCGCTGTTCGGCGGAGCCTTGGAGCCCACGTTCTTCACTGTAGCGCGATCCATCCGCCGGCGACGTCGAATGCGCGTGCTTCATGAGCACATCGGTTGCGCCAGACTGCCGGCGTGTGCACGCAAAGAGCGTGCGCGTTCCTCTCGTCTCGCGGAGCTTCTCGGTGGTCGTCTCGCTTCTCCTTGGCGCCTGCGCGGCGTCGGCGCCCCTGCCGCCGAATCCGGTGTGCGCGCATCTGGCGACGATCAAGCCCTGCGCGGTCGACCCCAGCACCGACTCACCCGAGAAGCTCCAGTCGAAGCGACTGAGCACGATCCGAACACGGGAGTTCGTGAACACCGAGGCCACCGTGACCGTGCGCTGTTCCCGCTCGGAGACGTTCACGATGCTGTCGTCGTACGACGCCTGCATCGCGAGCATCGACGCAATGCTGCCCCAGGCGACCGCCGAGGCCGCGGCGCGGCGCGGCGCCGCTGGGCCCGCGGTCGCCGCGCTCCGCGCAGACGCGCGCTATGCGCCAGCACGGGAGAAATACCGCAAGTCGGTTATCCTACAGTCCGCGGCGTGCAAGACGTCGGACGGCCCGGCTACGGACACCGGGTGCGGGTTCGCGTCAAGCGAACCCATCGAGCCGGTAAGAACACTTCGGCTCAGGGTGCTGTCGCGCTGGGATTGAACGGGATCGGCGTCGCCTGCGGCGCGATCGAGGGGATCATTCGTGGGTCGCCGCTCAGGTTGACGCGACTCTGCCCGTGGTTCACCGCAGTGAGCTCGGTCGCCAGCTCGCTCTCGAGCGCAGGGGTGGAAGCCGTGCCCTGCGTGAGCGCGGGCACGACGAACTGTGTCATGAAGTTCCCGAGGTCCGTGACCTCGTCGTTCGTCTCGATGTCGGCGGTCATGCTGAAGACGGCGTCGTACTCCGGCATGACGACGATGAACTGACCTCGCCACCCGTCCGTCCAGTGCACCTCGGTGCCCCAATCCGAACGATGCCACCAGAACCAGCCGTAGTTCTGATAACCCGGTGTGACGCCCGCACCGGTGTTCACGTACGCCGTCCAGCTCGTGTCGACCCAGCTCTGCGAGAGGATCTGCTTCGAGCCCCAGAGACCGTGGTTCAGGAAGAGGATCCCGAACTTCTGCATATCGATCGGCCGAATGCGCAGGCCATAGGCCGCCAGGTCGATCCCCGTCGGATCTTCACCGACCCATTCCGCATTCTTGAACCCCATCGGGCCGAGCAGCACCTCCACGCCGAAGTCGAACAGGCGCTTGCCCGTGGCGTACTGCACGGCGCCGCCGGCCAGCATGGGGGTGATGTCGTTGTACTGGTACGAGGTCCCCGGTGCCGGCAAGAGCGCCTGCGTCAGCGCGAACTCGACGCGATTGGGCGCCACCCAGAACGCCGCGCCGCGTGCCACGGAGGCATCCGAATAGTCGTGGGGGGGCTCGAGCGCGTCGAGCGCCTGCATGCCCATCACGTCCTTGAGCGTGACCCCGCCGAAGCGCGCTTCGTTGCCGGCGTCACCGAAGAGCCAGGCAGGAAGAAGGCCGGAGACCGAGGCGTCCGTACTCGACAGAATCCCGCGGTCGAGCGCCGCCCCGACGATCGCGGAGGTGAACGACTTGCTGGTCGACATCATGAACTCGGCTTCGTCCCGCACGATCCCTGGCGTATACAGCTCGTAGGCGAGCTCCCCGTGCCGCGAGAGCAAGAGCGAGAATATGCGGACGTCGGGGTTGTTCAGAACCCACGTGGTCATCGCGATGAGCGGCGGCAGACTGAGACCGAGCGCGGCGGGATCGACGGAGGGAAGATCGGACGAGGGTGCCCCGGAGTCCCCCGTCGCTGCCGCCTCGACCAGGCTGGCTGCGTCACGTCCGACCGACGCTTCGCGCTTCGACGCGGAGTCCCCTGTCGCCGTTGCATCCATCGAGCTGGCCGCGTCACGTCCAGTCGAGGCGTCTCTCCTCACGGACGCAGCGGGGCTCGCCTGGGAGCATGCCGCAAGGAGCAACGCCAGCAACGGCGCATCGATGTGTCGCGCAGAACGCGTGGCCCCCATGGCGCCAGCCTACCATGGGCGGTGGTCTCGGGCTCCCGTGTCGCGGCGCTGCCACATCGACGGCGCTGCACCGATGGCCCGACGCAGGAGAGGCGACGCGGCGTTGGTTCAGTCCGCGACGTAAACAGGCGACCATCGATCGGCCAAGAGCGCATCGAGGTCAGCGTCGGCCATGGCGTTTCCGAACTGCGCGGCAATCGTTTCGACGATCGCCGCGCTCGACGGAGGGCTCAGCGGCGGAGCGCGCTGGAGTCCGCCTGAACCCGTTGCATGTGGGCCGCCTGTCGGAGCGTTCGACAGAGCTCATCGAAGCTCACAGGCTTGCTGAGGAAACGGTAGAGCGCCCCCGCGTTGATGGCGTGCACAGCCGAGGGGAGTCCGGGGTCGCCCGTCAGCATGATGCGGACGATCTTCGGGTAAGCCGCGCGGATTCGACGGAGAAAATCAGAGCCCGCGAGCCCCGGCATGCGCTCGTCCGAGACGACGATGTCGACGGTTCTCTCGGCGAGGATCGCGAGCCCCTCGACGGCTGACTCCGCCGTGATCAGCGTGTAGGGCTGCCGGCTCAGCGAGCGCGTCATCGCGCGGAGCAACGACGGCTCGTCGTCCACGAACAGAACCACGGGCAGCGGGAGCTCTGGGGTCGGCTTCATCATGGCGGACCGTTCACGACGCTGCCACGCCGGCGTCAATTTCGGCCGAGGTCGAGGTCGAGGGTGGTGTCTCGATCGGCAAGCGAATGAAGAACGTCGTCCCCTCACCGAGGCGCGTCTCGAACGTGAGCTGCCCGCGGTGGTGCTCGTTCACGGCAGTCCGCGCGATCGCGAGCCCCTGGCCTGTCCCTTTCCCGACCTCCTTCGTCGTGAAGAACGGGTCGAACACCCGTGCCTGGATGCTCTCCGCGATGCCCGTCCCCGTGTCGCGAATCGAGATCACCGCCCACTCACCCTCGCGCCACGACCGGATCGTTATCTCGCCCCTCTCCTCCGTTCCCCCGACGACGCCCTCGATCGCGTGCGCGGCGTTGACGATGATGTTGAGGATCGCCTGCGCGATATCGCTCAGGCGACACGTCACGAGGGGGAGCTCGCCGAGCTCGGTCCGCACGTCCGCGAAGTACTTGTACTCGTTGATCGCGATCGCGACGGTGCTCTGGATCGCGCGGTTGAGATCGGCGGGCAACATGTCCCCTTCCGAGGGGTGTACGAAATCCTTGAGAGAGCGGACGATGGTCGCCACGCGCGCGAGCCCGCTGATGCAGCTGTCGAACGCCTGGGGCACGTTCACACGCAGGAACGGGAGGTCCGCCTCATCCTCGGCCTTCTCCGCCGCCAGGGCGATCGCGGCCATGGGCGAGCCTGCGATCGCCGCGCGCCGGAGCTCTTGGATCTGGTCGAAGAGGGCGAAGAGCGTGCTCACCGCGTCGCGCAGGAAGTGGATACTGTCACCGACGAACTGGACGGGCGTGTTGATCTCGTGGGCGATGCCCGACGCGAGCGTGCCGAGCAGCGCCATCGGGCGCCCTGCGATGACCTCCCCCTCCACGCGCTTTCTCTCGGTGATGTCCTGCGACACGAGCACCGCCCCGACGATTTGCCCGGCCATGCGCATCGGGGCGATGCGAGACTCGAACCAGACGACCGATCCATCGGGGGCGGGCGTCGAGACCTCGTACGAGCGGGTCGCCCCGCTCGTGTACACCTCCTCGAGCACCTCGGCCATGAACGCGTGGCGACTCGGCGCGAAGTACTGCAGCCACGAGCTGCCAATCGTCCCCTCCCGCGTGTACTGCGGCAAAGTCTGATTGATGAACTCGATGGTGCCCTGTCGGCTGACCTCGATGATGAACGCCGGCGCGAACGTGAGCAGGAGGTCGAGACGCAGGCAGGTGTCGCGCGATGCGCGTATCGCAGCCTCCTGCTGCTGTTCGCGAGCCCGATCGCTCGTGACGTCCCGAACGACGACCAACGTCATCGCCGAGGTCGCGCCGAGCGGCGCGAGCGATACCTCCATGAGGAACGTCCGACCGGGCCGGAGACCGCGAAGCTCCACGGAGCAGGCCGTATCTTCGCCGGCGGGCGGTGCGACATCGCGACGTCCCGCGGCCATCCCACGCCAGCGGAGCCGCGACTCCGCGTCCACGAGCGCTTCGAACGTCGACCCCTCGAGCGACGAGCAGCTGAAGCAGCGCTCGGCTCGGGCGTTCGCGAGGACAATGTATCCGTCCGCGTCGAGCAAGAGCATCGCCATGGGCGCCGCAGCGATCACGGATCGCTCTACGGCCACGAGATCTTCGAACACCATCGAGGTCTGACCGCTCATCTCGGTCACTCGTACGGTCGTCACGGCGCGGGGTTTAGCTATTCCGCCCACCATCTCCGTTCAAGGAGCGACACCGCCCGCCGTTCCAGAAGCGAAGAGAGACATTTTTCGATGCGCGATCATTGGTTGCAGACGCGACAGGCGGTTCGATGAGGCCGCTCCGGCTCATCCTCGTCGATGACGAACGAAACGTCCTGGAGGGGCTCCGACGGCTCCTGCGTCCGCTGCGCGCAACCTGGGAGGTTCGCACGGCGACGTCCGGCGTCGAAGCCCTCGCGTTGCTCGACGCGCAGCCGGCTGACGTCATCGTCACCGACATGCGGATGCCCGCAATGGACGGCGCGCGCCTGCTCTCGATCGTCAAGGAGCGTGCGCCCGACACCATCCGGATCGTCCTGTCGGGCCAGACCGACCACGCCACCGCGCTCCGGGTGATCCCTCTCGCACACCAGTTTCTCGGCAAGCCGTGCGATCCGGTCGAGCTCCTCGCTGGGCTCTCGCGAATCGCCCACGCGCTCGAGTCCCTGAACGACGCGACCGTCTGCGAGGTCGCCGGACATCTCGGCTGGCTCCCCGCGGCCCCGACCGTCTGCTCGCGGCTCACGACGCTCCTCCGCGACGAGCTCGTCGACGTCACCGTGATCGGACACGTCATCGAGACGGACCCCGCGCTCGCGACGAAGCTGCTGCAGCTGACGAACTCGCCGTTCTTCGGGGTCCGTCGGCACGTCTCGAGCATCGTCGAGGCGGTCACGTACCTGGGACTCTCGCTCGTCAGGAGCCTGGTGGTGGCGTTCGCCGTCGACGATCTCCCCGTGCGCGCGGCGAGCTTCGACCTGGGGGCCTTCCAGCGGCGATCGATGCGCACGGCGGCGATGGCGCGCTACCTCGCGCCGCGTGATCGCGCCGACGACTGCTTCGCTGCCGGCTTGCTGCACGACCTCGGAAGGCTCATCCTCGCCTCGGCGATGCCCGCGCGGTACGACCTGATCGCCGCGACAGCCGTTGCTTCCGGCAAGACGTTCGAGGAGGAGGAGATCGCCCTCGGAGGGTGCGCCCCACACCGCGCGCTCGGCGTGTACCTCCTCAATGTCTGGGGCCTCCCGTGGTCTATCGTCGAGAGCATCGCCAACCACCCGTTCGCGCCTACGGTGGAGACCAAGAGGCTCGGGCCAGCTGGCGCAGTCTACCTCGCGCGGCAGCTCCTGGCGGAGGCCCTCGACGCCTCCGTCGTCGTCGACCTGGCGTTCGTCGAGCGCGCCGGGATCAGCCGCGCCCTCGACGGCTTCCGCGCACACGCCGCCGAGCTCATCGCGACCTAGCCCGCCCTCCGGCTCATCCCCGGCATGCGCATGTACGGGATGAGCGCGATGTCCGGCATGATCGCCAGAACGCCGCGGCCCGCGGCGCCCGAGGTCACCCGTGTCGAGCGACTAGGCCAGAGAGAGCGGGAACGACGGGGCCGCCGTCGGCTCGCCTCCGTCAATCGGCAGCCGCACCCGGAACTCGGTCCCGCGTCCGAGAACGCTCTCGAACGTGATCTCTCCGCCATGCTTGTCGACGACCAGACTCCGGGCGATGGCGAGCCCCTGCCCCGTCCCCACGCCCACCTCCTTCGTGGTGAAGAACGGGTCGAAGAGGTTCTCGCGGTGCTCGAGCGGAACGCCGGCGCCGGTGTCCTTGACGCTGACGACGACATCCGTCCCCTCCCGCCATGATCGCACGGTGATCTGACCGAGCTGCCCCGTGGCCGACACGACCTCGCCGATCGCATGAGCGGCGTTGGTGACGAGGTTCAGGAGCACCTGGTTGATCTCGCCAGCATGGCAACAGACCGGAGGCAGATCCTCGAGCTCCGTCTTGACCTCGGCGACGGACATGTACTCGCTCCGCGCGATGGTGAGCGTGTTCATGATGTTGACGTTGAGGTTGGCGGCGCTCTTGCCGATCCGATCGGGGTGCGCGAACCCCTTCATCGCGCGGACGATGTTCGCGATCCGGTCCAGCCCTTCCTGCGAGGCGATGAGCGCGCGTGGGACGTCGTCGATCAAGAAGTCCACGTCGTCGACTTCCTCACGCCTCCGGAGCACCGGGTCGTGGTGCGCGGCACGGTACGTGGTGAGCACAGCGACGAGCGTGCGCACGGCGTCCGCCACGAAATGGACGTTGTCGCTCACGAACTGGACCGGCGTGTTGATCTCGTGCGCGATCCCCGAAGCGAGCCTCCCGACGGCCTCGAGCTTCTGTGCGCCTCTGAGCTTCGCCTCCAGATCCCGACGCGCCGTCGCGTCGAGAAAGACCCCTCTTCGGACGGTTTCGGTGTCCTCGGAGACGGAGCTGAGGAACGCTCTGAGCCAGACCCAGCGACCGCCCGACGCGAGGATCCGGAACTCGAGCTCCTCCCCTTCGCTCGTATTGCCGGCGAGGCCCGCGAACGCGGCCGCGCGGTCTTCCGCGTGTAGGTGTGAGGCAAGGAACCCTGGCTTTCCCCATTCCGCGGGACCGAAGCCGAGCACCGCCGTCGCTTGCGGGCCGAGGTAGCGGAGCGAGAGCGTGGTGGGATCGATCTCGAACGGTATTGCCTGCGTCGTCTCCGCGAGGAGGCGGTACTGGTCGCGGCTCTCCGAGAGCGCCTCTGTCCGGCGGAGGACCCGCGACTCGAGCTCTTGGTTCAGCGTCGCCAGCTCGAACTGCTTCTCCGCGAGCACGCGTCGCTCGTGGAGGAGCGCGACCGCGGTCCGTCGCACGCGGCGCGCGGCGACCAGGAGCGCGACGACGAGCGCCACGGAGAGCGCGCCGAGCCCGGATCGATACGCGGTCGCTCGCCGGAGCGCGCGCTCGTTCCGGAGGCGGACCGTCTCCGCGATCTCCGTGTATTCATGCCCGTCCATCCGGACCAGCGCGCGAACGGTCGACTCCAGCTCGGGACCGAACGCGCGGACGATGCGTGCGTGCCGGAGCACGACCTCGAACGGGCCGCGCTCGGGCGCGGGGAGGGCGACCGTCGCCTTCTCGAGCGCACCTATGTCAGCGGCGACCTCGTTCATTGCCTCTTCGCCGCAGCCTGCGCGACACGCGAAGACGTCCTCGAGCAGGTCGGTGACGCCGCGACGGGCGCGCTCGAACGGCTCGCCGCGCTCTCCCAAGGTCGTCGCTTGCTTCGCCGCGACCGGGAGGAACGTCGCGGAGCTGCGGAACACCGAGTTGAGCGACTGGAACGCTTCGACGAGGCTCGCGCGATTCTTCGCCCTCGCGCGAGCCGCCGCTATCTCGGCTTCGAGCGTCTCGTCATCGATCTCACCGGCGGCGGCCTCGAGCTCCTGTTCCACTGAGGTGAGCTCCAGAACAGTGGCCATGGCCTCGTCGTAGTTCAAGGACAGCCCGGCGCGCGACTCGAGCACCGCGCGGTCTAGCTTCGCGTCGATCTCGACGAGGCGGCGGGCGCTGTCGCTGATCACGCGCTCGGGGGCACCTCGCACCGCGCTCGCACGGACCAGGATGACGAGCGTCGCGGCCACCAGGAAGACGAGCGCGCCAGCCCTAGCGAGCCGCATGGGGCAGCTCCGCGTGTGTCGGTCCCGCGAGGCACTCGAGGAACTCTGAGATGGCCTTCACATCGTGTGCCGGGATGTCCTCGCCGAGCTGCAGCTTGCCCATGAGCGTGATCGCGCGCTCGAGCGTCTCGACGCGGCCGTCGTGGAAGTACGGCGCCGTGCGGGCCGCGAGGCGCAGCGAGGGGACGCGGAACTTGAAGCGATCCTGCTCGCGATGCGTGACGTTGAACCGCCCGAGATCCGCCGTCGTGATCGGGCCACCGCGCTCCGCGAAGTAGTCGCCCATGATGCCCATCTTCTGGAACATGTTGCCGCCGACGTTGCGCCCTTGGTGGCAGCTCGCGCATCCGTAGCTCTTGAAGAGCGCGTACCCCTCGAGCTGGCTCGTCGAAAGCGCGTTCTTGTCGCCCTCGAGGTATCGATCGAAGGGCGAGCCCGCGGTGATCAGCGTGCGCTCGAACGACGCGATGGCGTCCTTGATCGTCTTCGGCGTGAGCCCCTCCGGGTACGCCTCGGCGAAAGCACGGGCATAGGTCGCGTCCCCCTGGAGCACGACGAGCGCGCGAGGCCAGCTCGATCCCATCTCGACGGCGTTCGTCAGTGGCCCGTCGATCTGAGCCTCGAGCGACTCCGCGCGGCCATCCCAGAACTGCATCGGGTTCAGCGCCGCGTTCCACACCGTGGGCGTGTTCGACGCGCCGAGCGCCCCGCCCACTCCGATCGCGACCGTCCGACCGTCGGCCCCGCCGCTGTCGAGGGAGTGGCAGCTCTCGCAGGAGATCGTACCGTCCGACGAGAGCCGCCGCTCCGAGAAGAGGCGCCGACCGAGGTCGATCCGCCTGGCTTCGCCTGCCGGGGGAAGCGGGATCGGCTGGATCGACTCGGCCCCGCCGATCGCAGCGGCCAGCGGGGACGACGGACGCGGAGCGAGGCTCGACGAGTCCGTGCGAAATCCAAGGACGAGGCCGAAGACGGCGCCGAGCGCGAGGAGCAAGGCGACGACGAGGAGCACGAGGCGGGTCGTGGTGGGAGGGTTCACCCTCCGTGGAACGGCGATCTCGGCTCGGCCTGTAGCCGGAGCGCGGTAGATCACGCGGGCGGCTCTCGCGATGGCAAGAGCCCATCGACGCGTTTTCGATCGCCGCACGGCTCTGCCTGGTCTGATTGACGATGAGCGTGACCCGCTGACTCCAGTCCGCGACCCCAGCCTTGGTCACCGGCCGCACTCGGAAGTCGTGGAACGCTACCGAGTCATGGACCCGACGGAGTGCCTCGCGAGTCGCGGCGCTCCTCCCGCGCCGCGGTATCCCCTCGTGAGGCGAGCTTCCGCGCCCGGAGGTGGAGGAAGAGCGGGACGCGGCTCCACGAGTCGTGCCCCGTGGTCACGGGCTCGCGGAGCGCGTCGACGACGAGGTCCGCCGCCGTGAGCGCGTCGAAGTACGCAGAGATCGGCCGATGCTGGCTCTCGAATGTCATTTTGAGGTCGTCGCGCTCAACCCTGTCGGAGTAACGAAACGAGTCGAGGTAGCTCCCGCGAATCACGAATCGACCGTGTTTCTCGAAGCGGCCCGCCGAATTGAGCGGATGGACGACCGCAACGCATGCCGTGCCACCGACTTCGAGTACGCGCGCGATTTCGCGGACCGCGCCATCGAGGTCATCGAGGTCATGCAGGCACATGAACGAAACGACCTGGTCGAAGGACGCATCGTCGAACGTGAGCGCTGATGCATTGGCCACGTGAAGGTCCATGTTCGGGGACGACTCGCGCGCGGCGCCGATGAGCGTAGGGGAAGCGTCGATGCCGACGACGCGATGGCCGAGCGATGCGAGATGCCGCGTGAGCCTCCCTTCTCCGCAACCGAGGTCGAGCGTGCGGCGGCCAGGCGGAGGAACGAGCGGGAGAAACTGATCACGATGATACCGGTCGTAGCTGTCGTGCCCCGGCTTCCGCACCCACGTGATCCAGTCCCGTGCGTTCGTCTCCCACGCTTCGCTCAACGTCATGCGCCATCGGTAAATCGCTTTCGCTGCCCGAGCAAGCGCCCGCGATTCCGACGATCGTGACCCCGCAGGTCGTC
>Ga0302196_10003402_pt1 | contig 14586 bp, 10 predicted proteins | sample II_Bog_N1_3_FD_198794 | JGI IMG/M metagenome (GOLD analysis project Ga0302196, IMG submission 198794) | Peat permafrost microbial communities from Stordalen Mire near Abisko, Sweden - II_Bog_N1_3 | ecosystem: Environmental > Terrestrial > Soil > Wetlands > Peat | place: Sweden: Abisko...
TCGCACACACCACCACCGGCCCCTGATAGCCCTTTTCGGCCTTGACGGTTTCCATGCGCTTGAAGTCGAGCTTGAGATCGTAGCGCATGCGGCCATCGAAGATCGCAGCCCCGGTGCGGCAGGCATCAGGGGTCAGCAACTCGCCGGTTCCGCCGACATGCAGCAGCGAGCCGGTCATCGGATCGAACACGCCGCGGCGATGCGCCTCCGTGATCGGAATCCGGTCGGCATCGACCGGCGGCTCGGGCTCGATCGCGGATTCCTTGACGTTGCCGTTGGCCAACACCATGCGAATGGTTTCGGATTTTTTCGAGGTCGTGGTGGAGGCGGAGTAATTGCTCGCCACCAGTCCGCCATTGACGACGCGGCCCTGCGAGGCGCCGGCACCGGAGCCGCCGGCAAACGCCTTCAACAGTCCCGCGGTGCCGCCGGAGGCCGCGGCTGAAAACTGATCGTCCGAGATCTCGATGGTCCAGGCGCCCTTGCCGACGGGAATGCCGGCCAGGGTCGCCTCATAGCGCGCATCGAGCCGGCCCTGGGCGGAAGCGCAAGGCGCCGCCAGCATCAGGACGCCCCCGCACAGGACGCCGAGCGCCCACAGCGGGATCGGGGCCGGCCGGGGCGAACGCATGCGGTGTGGGGTCACTGGGCGGTCCTGCTCTACGCGCGGTCAAGGAGTCATCTAAGCAAAAATATCCGGCAAGCAACGGATCGGCGCGCGTTTGCACTCAATCCGCGCCAAATCGCGGGGCAATCAAGCGCTGGCATCATGATGTCGGCGGCGAATGCGCCGTTTATATGATACCTGGGCTTGCGGGAACTCGACCCGAAAGACTGCCTTGCCGGGTTTTTGCAGGCCCCTCTCGCATGGCTGCACGGCCCTGGACGGACGCCGTTTCACGGCTCGGAACACCCAAGCACGGCGTTGCGAGCCCGCTTCCGGTAGCGCCGAAACCCGCTCTCGGTTGCGAAAACCTTGACGTCCCGCCGCTCTGCCCCTATAGGTCCGCGGTTCCCTGGATGGACGTGATTTTGAACCCCTAGCGCCCGCGCTGTACGAGAGCGGGTGCCCGGGATGGCGGAGGATTTTCGAGATGTCGCGGCGCTGTGAACTGACGGCCAAGGGCCCGATGGTGGGCCACAAGGTAAGCCACTCCAATATCAAGACCAAGCGCCGGTTCTTGCCGAACCTGTGCAACGTCACCTTCATCTCCGACTCGCTCGGACGGAACGTGCGGCTGCGGGTCTCGACCAATGCGATCAAGAGCGTCGATCACCGTGGCGGCCTCGATGCCTTCCTGATCAAGGCCAAGGCGGCCGAGCTGTCGCCGCGGGCGCTGGAATTGAAGCGCCAGATCGAGAAGAAGGCGGCCGCCGCCGCTCCCGCCGCCCAGGCGAGCTGAAGGGTTTTCGCGCGGCCGGGGTCTGGCCGAACGGATTTAGATACAGAAGAATTTTGCACGGCCGGGTCGAAAGACCCGGCCGTTTGCGTTTGGGGACAAAACGCTGCCCGGATCCGGCAATGCGAAATCCGCCTTGGCCGACGCCAGCGGGCCAGCAGCCGGGATCGGCGGCCGCCGATTGCGCCGGGCCCGATCCGGGCTATCGTGCCGACGGCGTTCCCGGGGCGCATCAACGAGCTCGAAGACAATTCGGCAGACATGGAGGAATTCAGCATGAAGCGATTGATGATCCTGAACGGTCCGAACCTCAATCTGCTGGGCGTGCGGGAGCCGCATATCTACGGCACGACCACGCTGGCGCAGATCAAGGAAGATTGCCAGCGCCACGCCGCCAGCCTCGGGCTCGAGCTCGGTTTTCACCAGTCGAACCACGAGGGCGAGCTGGTCGACCTGATCCAGTCGGCGCGCCAGAGCGCGGACGCCATCATCATCAATCCGGCCGGCTATTCCTTCACCTCCATCGCCATCCTCGATGCCCTCAAGGCCTTCGAGGGGCCGGTGCTCGAAGTGCATATTTCCAACATCCATGCCCGCGACGAATACCACCGCCATTCGAAGATCTCGTCGGTCGCCTCAGGCGTGATCTGCGGATTGGGACCTTACGGCTATATCGCGGCGATCCATGCGGTCGCCCGGATGGCTAAAAAATGAGCTCCGCTGATCCGCGCGGGGCAGTCATGCCACGCTTCGCCGAGCAGCGTTTCGGTTCACGCGATCTCGCAAAATGCGGCGCATTCCTCACATCTTCGTGCTCTCGACAAGACCCGGGCGATCGTCTTGTGCGGTCCGCGGCTCATGCCCAAATCCGAAGACACCTCGAACTTTTCGATCGTCCGAACGTTCGTCGTGGTGGATCTCGATGCTGCCCGCGCGCGACATCATGCCGGCGTCGCTCGCGGATGCGGGAAGTTTGTTGCGATGTGGCTTTGGCGGAAACGATCGTCGGCGCAGGATGAGTTGCCGGCATCAAGCCGCCCGGCCAGCACTCTTTCGCAGCGGAGCAGCCCCGCTACCTGGGTACATCGTTACCTCTCGCAGGCGCCAACCGGCTTCGTGCAAAGCCTGGTCGGCAAGCGCCTCCGGTCTGGACCGGATCGCGCGACGATACTTGCAGGCCGCAAACGCCCGGCATGTCTGGGCTGCGGCGATGAACTGAGGCTCGCGCATGTTTTCCCGATCGTCCCGAATCACGAATTGCGATGGTTCGAGTGCGCGACCTGCGGACACCCGCTCAGTGTCGTTGCCGCCTGCAGCGATCCGATCGATCTTGTCGAGGACAGGCCGCAATATGCGCCGCGGCAGCCTGCCGATCGGCCAGCGCATCCCGACGCTTGAGAGACCGCCATTCGCGGTCGCCGATCGGGTCATTGCCCCTGCGATTTGACGCATACGGCCACCAGCGGGCTTTCCGAGGCGCTGGGGGTCAGCCCGCAGGAGGCCGAATTCTCGCTGAGGAAAGTCGCAGGCTTCCGGCTCGGACCGCAATAGGCGGTCACCAGCACCTCGTTCATCTCACATTGCATCTGGCAGGATTGCAGCGCGCAATCGACGCGGATGACGCGGGACTCCGATGCGGGACCGGCGGGACCGCGCGGGCCGGGCTCGCCCCGCGGCCCCTGCGGGCCGGCCGGGCCTTGCGGACCGGCCTGCCCCATCGGCCCCGGCGGTCCCGGCGGTCCGGCGTCGCCCTTGGGCCCCTTGGATTCCTCGCCGCAGCCCGACAGGGATAGCGCTGTGGCCACCAGGGCCACCGCAAAAAGCGGGCGTGCCGTGGCCGCGGCCAGTGTCGCTCCTCGCCCGATTGCGCAACGGCAAGAGGCGAGAAGGCGTCCGGTGCCGATCATGAAAGTTTTCTGCATGGTGTGTCCGTGGATTGATTGAACCCTGGGTCTATTGCGCATGGGCGACGCCGCCTCCGCGAAGCGAACGCAGCCACAGGCCGAAGCGATCAAGATAGAGGTAGATCACCGGCGTGGTGTAGAGCGTCAGCATCTGGCTGACGATCAGGCCGCCGACGATCGCGATGCCGAGCGGCTGGCGCAATTCACCGCCATTGCCGGCGCCGACGGCCAGCGGCAGCGCGCCCAGCAATGCCGCCATCGTGGTCATCAGGATCGGCCGGAACCGCAACAGGCAGGCCTCATAGATCGCCTGCCGCGACGACAGGCCGCGCGACCGCTCGGCATCAAGCGCGAAGTCGATCATCATGATGGCGTTCTTCTTGACGATGCCGATCAGCAGGATGACGCCGATCAGCGCCATGATGCTGAATTCGGTATGCAGCAGCATCAGCGCCAGCACCGCCCCGATCCCCGCCGACGGCAAGGTCGACAGGATCGTGAAAGGGTGGACGTAGCTCTCGTAGAGAATTCCGAGCACGATATAGACCGCGATCACGGCGGCGAGAATGAGATAGGGCTCGCTGGCGATCGATTGCTCGAACGCCTGCGCGGTGCCCTGGAAGGTGCCGTGCACCGACGGCGGCACGCCGAGACGGCGGACCGCCGCGTCGATCTCGCGAACGGCGTCGCCCAGCGCCGCGCCGGGCGCCAGATTGAACGATATGGTCGCCGCGACGGTGAGCCCCTGATGATTGACCGAGAGCGGAACATTGCCGGGCCCGGCGTGGCTGAAGGCGCTCAGGGGGATCATGGTTTCGGCGCTGGTGCTCACCGCCGAGCCGCTCGAGGCGGTGCTGTTGCCGCTGTTGCCGATGGAATTGAGCGCCTGATTGCGCACCGCGCTCGAGGCCACGGCGGCGGCCGCCGTCAAGGCCGAGGAACCGGAGGACGTCGCCGTCGCGGCGCAGCCGGAGGCGGTGGCGGAGATCGTCGCCGACGCCGCCGCGGTGGGCGTTGAGGAGGTGATGGGCGAAAACAGGGTCGTGCCGGTACTGCCCGAAGCGGTGGAGGCGGCCGAGGCCGGCGTCGCGGTTGTCGAAATCGTCGGCGTCACCATCGCCGGCGACGTCGCGGAAGTTGTCGATGTCGTCGATGTCGTGGATGTCGTGGATGTCGTCGGGATGGCTGGAAGCGGCGCTGGCGTTGCCGTGGTCAACCCCGTCAGTGAACCTGAGGAAGTCGCGGGGCTTGCTGCGCTGGACGAACTGGACGTGGCCGAGGAGGTGGCGGAGCTCGGCGAGGATGAGGCGGTGGCCTGGCCTGCGGAAGCCGATGCCGGAGAGCACGCCGAGGACGAAGCGGAGGTGGCCGCCGCGGTCGCGGCGGGAGGCCCGGAGACGGTGCCGGCGGTCGCGTTGGTGGTTTGGGTGCCGCTGGCGGTGCCCCCGGAAGTGCTGATGTAGATTTCCTTGAGAGTATCCGGATTCTGCCAATATTTCGGGGCTACCTCCATGACCACGTGATACTGGTTGAGCGGATTGTAGATGGTGGACGCCTGACGCTGGCCGAAGGCGTCATACAGCGTGTTGTCGATCTGGCTGACCGTCAGTCCGAGCCGCGCCGCGGTTTTCCGATCGATGGTGATGTTGGTTTCCATCCCGTTGTTCTGCTGGTCGCTATTGACCTGGTTCAGGATCGGAATCGTCTGCAATTCCGCGAGGATCTTCGGCGCCCATTGGAACAGCTCGTCGGCGCTGTAGTCCTGCAGCGTATATTGATACTGGGCATTGGCCGAGCGGCCGCCGATGCGGATATCCTGTACCGCCTGCATATAAAGGCTGGCTCCCGGGATCTGGGACACCTCGCGGCGCAGCCGGGCGATCACCTGATCGACCGAGTTGCGCTCGCCAAGCGGCTTCAACGACATGAAGACAGTGCCGGAATTGGCGGCCTGGCCGCCGCCGGTCCCGGCACCGGTGAAACCCACGACCGTATCCACCGCCCTGTCCTTGCGGATGATGGCGATGAATTGCTGAAGCTTCTGCCGCATCAATTGAAACGAGATCGCCTGATCGGCCTGGATGCTGCCGGCGATCCGGCCGGTATCCTGCTGAGGAAAAAAGCCCTTCGGCACGATGATGAAAAGATAGAAGTTCAGGCACAGCGCTCCGGCCAGGATCAGCATGACGAAGGCGGCGTGATTGAGGGCCCAATTGAGGGACCGGTCATAGCCACGCTGCAAGCCGGCGAAGCCGCGTTCGCTCCAGTGATAAAGCCGGCCGCGCGGCCGCCGCTCCGGCCGCCTCAGCAGCAGCGCACACATCATCGGCGTGGTGGCGAGCGATACCGCGAGCGACACCAGGATCGCGACCGACAGGGTCACGGCGAATTCGCGAAACAGCCGGCCGACAATTCCGGCCATCAGCAGGATCGGAATGAAGACGGCGATCAGCGAAATGCTCATCGACAGCACCGTGAAGCTGACCTCGGCCGCGCCCTTGAGGGAGGCCTGCAGCGGTGACATCCCGGACTCGATATGCCGGGAGATATTCTCCAGCACGACGATGGCGTCGTCGACGACGAATCCGGTCGCGACCGTGAGCGCCATCAGGGAAAGGTTGTCCAGGCTGTAGCCGAGCAGATACATCACGCCGAAGGTGCCGATCAGCGACACCGGCACCGCGACGCTCGGTACCAGCGTGGCCCGCCAGCTGCGCAGGAATATAAAGACCACCCGCACGACCAGGATGCCGGCCAGCACCAGCGTGCGCTCGACGTCCGCCAGCGACGCCCGGATCGTGACCGAGCGGTCGACCGCCGGCGTGACGTCGATCGCCGGCGAAATCGAGGCGCGAAGCTCCGGCAATTGCGCCATCACCCGGTCCACGGTTCCGACGATATTGGCGTTCGGCTGCCGAAAGATGATGACCAGGACCGCCGGCTTGCCGTTGGCGAGGCCCGCGTTGCGCAGATCCTCGACCGAGTCGACCGCTTCCCCGACATCCGACACCCGAACCGGCGCGCCGTTGCGGTAGGCGATGATCAGCGAGCGGTATTGGTCGGCCTTGCCGGCCTGGTCGTTGTCGTCAATCTGGTAATGACGGCCTCCGCTCTCGATGTCGCCCTTCGGACTGTGCGCATTGGCGGCGGCCAGCGCCGCCCGAACGTCTTCCAGGCCGATGCCGTATTTCTCCAGCGCCGTTGGATTGAGTTCTATCCGCACGGCGGGCAGCGCGCTGCCGCCGACCACCACCTGACCGACGCCTTCGACCTGCGACAGCCTTTGTGCCAGCACCGAGTCGGCGGCATCGTAGAGCTCGCCCTGCAGCTTGGTGTCGGAGGTCAGGGCCAGGATCAGGATCGGCGCGTCCGCCGGGTTGACCTTCCTGTAGGTCGGGGTCGACCGCAGGTTGGTGGGCAGATCGGCGGCGGCGGCGTTGATGGCGGCCTGGACGTCGCGCGCGGCGCCGTTGATGTCGCGGTCGAGGCCGAATTGCAGATTGATGCGGGTGGTGCCGACGGTGCTGGACGAGGTCATTTCGGTGACATCGGCGATTTGGCCGAGATGCCGCTCCAGCGGGGTCGCCACCGTCGTGGCGACGACATCCGGCGATCCGCCCGGCAGCAGCGCCGTCACCGAAATGGTCGGGAAATCCACCTGCGGCAATGGCGCCACCGGCAGTCTGAAAAAGGCGATCGCGCCCGACACCGCTATGCCGAAGGTCAGCAGGATGGTGGCGACCGGCCGCCGAATGAAGGGGGTCGAGAGGCTCATTCCGCCGGCCCGCCCTGCTCCAGGTCGCGCAGCCCGGGGAAGTTGAAATAGCGCTGCTGCAGACGGTCGAACCAGATGTAGATTACCGGGGTGGTAAACAGCGTGAGCAGCTGGCTGACCAGCAGGCCGCCGACGATGGTGATGCCGAGCGGATGGCGCAGTTCCGAGCCCACGCCGGTGCCCAGCATCAGCGGCAAGGCTCCCAGCACCGCCGCCATGGTGGTCATCAGGATCGGCCGGAACCGCAGCAGGCAGGCCTCGTAGATGGCCTGCTGCGACGACAGTCCGCGCGAGCGCTCGGCATCGAGCGCAAAATCGATCATCATGATGGCGTTCTTCTTGACGATGCCGATCAGCAGGATGATGCCGATGATGGCGATCACCGAGAGATCGCTGCCTGCGATCATCAGCGCCAGCAGCGCGCCGATCCCCGCCGACGGCAGCGTCGAAAGAATGGTGAGGGGATGCACGAAGCTCTCGTAGAGCACGCCCAGCACGATATAGACCGTGACGATGGCGGCAAGGATCAGCAGCAGCTCGTTGGAGAGGGATTTCTGAAAGGCCAATGCGGAGCCCTGCAGCCGGACGATGGCGCTGAGCGGCAACCCGATCTCCTGCCCGGCCTGCTTGATCGCATCCACCGCCTCGCCGAGCGAGGCGCCGGGCCCGAGATTGAACGAGATCGAGGTCGACGGAAACTGGCCGAGATGATCGATGCGCAGGGGTCCGGTGCCTTCCCTGACATGGGCAATGGCCGACAGCGGCACCTGGCCCGCCACCGCCGTGGCGCTGGTCGAACTCGGAACATAAAGCGAGGACAGCGAGGCGAGCGATGTCTTCAGGCGGGGATCGGTCTCCAGGATCACCCGGTACTGGTTGGTGTCGGTGAAGATGGTCGAGACGATGCGCTGGCCGAACGAATCGTAGAGTGCATTGTCGATCGTCGCCGGCGTGATGCCGAAGCGGTTGGCGGTGTTGCGATCGATATCGATATAGGTGGTGAGGCCATAGGGAGCGCTATCGCTCGAGACTTCCGAGAATTGCGGCATGGTGTTGAGCTTGTCGACCAGCCGCGGCGCCCACAGGGCAAGTTCGTTCGGATTGGCGTCCTCCAGCGAGAACTGGTATTGCGTGCGGCTGATCGCGTCGTCGATGGTCAGGTCCTGCACCGGCTGCAGGTAGAGCGCTATTTCCGCAACCGAGGCGGTCGCCCGGGAGATCCGTTCGATGATCTGCGTCACGTTCGCCGTGCGCGTGCCGTGCGGCTTGAGGCTGATGAGGAAGCGGCCGCTATTGAGCGTGATGTTGGTGCCGTCAACGCCGATGAAGGAAGACAGATTCTCGACGTCGGGATCCCTGAGGATGATTTCGGCAAGCGCGCGCTGCCGCTCGGCCATGGCGGCAAACGATACCGACTGGGCCGCCTCGGTGATGCCCTGGATCAGACCGGTGTCCTGGACCGGGAAAAAGCCCTTGGGGATGACCAGGTAAAGCCACGCCGTGAGCGCCAGCGTGCCGACCGCGACCAGCAGGGTGGCGGCTTGATGGTCGAGCACGCGCCGCAGCAGGGCGGCGTAGCCGTCGATCAGGGCATCGAACCATTCCCGGGTCTTGCGCTGAAGGGCGTTCTCGCGGATCTCGGTGGCCGGCTTCAAGAGCAGCGCGCAGGCCATCGGCACCAGGGTCAGCGCCACCACCGCCGAGATCAGGATGGTGACAGCCAGGGTGATGGCAAATTCGCGGAACAGCCGTCCGACCACGTCGCCCATGAACAGCAGCGGAATCAGTACCGCGATCAACGAGATGGTCAGCGAAATGATGGTGAAGCCGATCTGCTGGGAGCCGCGCAAGGCGGCGCTGAGCGGAGTCTCTCCCTCTTCGATGTAGCGCGAGATATTCTCGATCACCACGATCGCGTCGTCGACCACGAAGCCCGACGAGATCGTCAGCGCCATCAGCGACAGATTGTCCAGGCTGAAGCCGAGCAGATACATCGCGCCGAATGTCCCGACCAGCGACAGCGGCACCGAAAGGCTCGGGATGATGGTGGCGCGGGCGCTGCGCAGGAACACGAAGATCACCAGCACCACCAGCACCACGGCGAGCGTGAGCTCGAATTCGACGTCCTCCACCGAGGCGCGGATGGTCACGGTACGATCGCTCAACACCGACACGTCGATCGCCGCGGGCAACGCCGCGGTCAGCTGCGGCAGCAGCTTCCTGACGGTATCGACCACGGCGATGACGTTGGCGCCGGGCTGGCGCTGCACGTTGAGAATCACCGCCGGGGACATGTTCATCCAGGCCGCGAGCTTGTCGTTCTGGGCGCCGTCGACCGCGGTCGCCACGTCGCTGAGCATGACGGCCGACCCGTTGCGGTAGGCGATCACCAGGTCGCGGTAGCCGGCGGCGGTCAGCAACTGGTCATTGTCGTTGATGGTCGAAGAACGCGACGGCCCGTCAAAATTGCCCTTCGGGGTATTGACGTTGGCGTTGCCGAGCGTGGTGCGCAGGTCGTCGATGTTGAGGCCATAGGCCGCGAGCTTGCGCAGATCGGCCTGGATTCGCACCGCGGGCCGCTGGCCGCCGCTGATGGTCACCAGGCCGACACCGGGAAGCTGCGATATCTTCATCGCCAGCCTGGTGTCCGCCATGTCCTCGACCTGCGTCAGCGGCAGCGATTCGGAACGCAGCGCCACGGTCAGCACCGGCGCGTCCGCAGGATTGACCTTGGCGTAGATCGGCGGCGCCGGCAGATCGGTCGGCAACAGGCTGTTGGCGGCGTTGATGGCCGCCTGGACCTGCTGCTCGGCGACATCGAGGCTCAGTGAAAGGTCGAACTGCAAGGTAATGACCGAGGAGCCCGCCGAACTCGCCGAGCTCATCTGGGACAGCGATGGCATCTGTCCAAGCTGGACCTCGAGCGGCGCCGTCACCGAGGAGGCCATCACGTCCGGGCTGGCGCCGGGGTAAAATGTCTGTACCTGGATGGTCGGGTAGTCGACTTCGGGCAGCGCTGAAAGCGACAGGAACCGGTAGGCAATGATTCCCGACAGAAAGATCGCCGCCATCAACAGCGTGGTTGCCACGGGCCGGACGATGAAGGGGCGCGACGGGCTCATGGCAGATTCAACTCATGGGTTGTGGGCCGGATTGCCTGCGGCTGGCGCTGATGCTGCCGGCGTCTGCGCCGGAGCCCCGTCGGTGCTCTGGCGCAGCGCGATCCTGGTGCCATTGCGCAGTTTATCGGCGCCATCGGTAACGACCCTGTCGCCGGGCGACAGGCCCGACTGCACGGCGACCCGATCGCCACTGCCGGGTCCAAGCGTGACCGGCTGCACCGTCACCGTGTCGTCTTTATTGACGCGATAGACGAAGGTGCCGGGAGCCCCGCGCTGGATCGCGCTGGATGGGACAACGGTGGCGTGGCGGAGCACATCGACCAGCAGCCGAATGTTGACGAATTGATTGGGAAACAATTTTTCATCGGCGTTGCCGAATTCGGCGCGCAGATTCAGCGTGCCGGTCGTGGTGTTGATCTGGCTGTCGAGCGATTTGAGCGTGCCTTCGCTGAGCTTGATCGCGCCGCTTCGGTCGAATGCGGTTACCGGCAGATTGGCGCCGGCCTTCTGGCGCTCGATGATCTGCGGCAGATAGTCTTCCGCGATGGGAAAGATGACGGTGATGGGCTGCAATTGGGTGATGACGGCCAGACCGGTGGTCTGGCCCGGGGTGACGTAATTGCCTGCATCCACCAGGCGAAGCCCGACACGTCCGTCGATCGGCGAGACGATGTGGCAGTATGAAATATTGAGTTTCTGGGTGTCGATCTGCGCCTGGTCGGAGACGACGTTGCCCTGGTCCTGGATCACCAGCGAGACCTGGGTGTCGAGCTGCTGGCGCGGAATCGAATTCGACTTGGCGAGATCCTGGTAGCGCTTGAGATCGAGCTCGGCGTTCTGCAGCAGCGCCTGGTCCCGTTCCAGCGCGCCTTGCGCCTGGGCCAGCAGCAGCTGATACGGGCGCTCGTCGATTTCGGCAAGCAGATCGCCCTTCTTGACTTTTTGCCCTTCGATGTAATTGACGCTGACGAGCTGGCCGCTGATCTGGGATACCACGGTAACGGTGGCGAGCGACGTCACGGTGCCCAGCGCATCGAGCGTAATGTCGATATCACCGGAGGCCGCAACCGCCGTGGCAACGGGCAAGGGCTGGTTCGACGCCACCGGCCGCGACTGCTGCCGATGCTGCGAAATGAACCAGCCGGCGGCGGCGGCCAGGACAATCCCAAGGATCAGAAGCGGGACGGCGCGGCGCTTTCCTCGCCCAACCGTTGCTGCCGCAGCCGGTGCATCGATGAAATTCCCCTCCGGCTGGGTTTCGGTCGCGTGGCTTCTGCTCCGGTCATCCATATTCCCAGCCGAGATAGGCGTGACGTGTCGCTTGCGGCGACCACTTCGAGCGCTTCAACATTTGCGGTTCCACCGGGTTCCGCAGGCGTGCTAAAATCTTTTGTCATTTGATCGGATTGGAGCCGACCGCAGGGGCCCGCGATGACCAGCGGCGGCAGGTGTCCCGGCGGCGCGGTGCCGTCCGTGATCGACCTGATCGCCGGCATCGGCGGCGGAAGAGCCGGACAGGGGGCATGGCGGGGACCGCCCGCGGCGGGGAGCGCGTTGGATTTTACCATGGACCAAGCGCAATCTGTGTCTCTGATCGAAATGATATTACTGCCGTGCGGCCATCCCGGCTAGAGGCGACATCACCGATTTGGACGCCTTGACGATCCGCGCGTTTGTCCCGAAAGATGCGGTAATCTCAAGAGACAGGCCCGATGAATCCAATTCGATCGATTGTTCTTCTCATGGCGCTGGCCGCCTGCGGGCCGGCCGTGGCCGCGACCATGAGCTTCGAAGACGCGACGGCGATCCTGGCCGACACCTGCGGCGGGGATATCGACGCCAATTGCCGTGGCGTCAATCTCGACTCCAGCCGCCTGAAGGATTGCCTGACGCGCAACCAGGACAGCGTTTCGCCGCAATGCAAGGCCGCCTATCTCGGCGCCTTCGATGCGATCGCAAAACGCGTGGCCGCCCGCGTGGCGGTGCGCAAGAGCTGCGAACGCGAGGCCACCAAGCTGTGTGGCGCCGCGCCAAAGCAGGATGCCAAGGCCCTGGCATGCCTGCTGACGGCGACGCGCGGGATCAGCGCCAACTGCAGCAGGGCGATCAGCGAGGCGGGGTATCGCTGATGCGAAAAGCTCCCCGCGCTCCCTATCTGTTGAACCTGGTGGGCGGCCCGATCATTTTCATGGTGCTGACGACCGGGGCAGGCGCACAAACCGCGGCCGCGACGCCGGACATGGTTCATCAGCTCGGCGGCCTGCAAGCCGCCGCGGATGTCGATGTCGCCGTGCTGCGCCAGCAGGCGCTCGATCGGATCAAGTCGCGGGCGGACAGCGAGCCGCTGAAACGGCCACCGGTCGCCGCCGAGCTGCCGGGATTGCCGCAGATCGCGTTCGACGTTCAGTTCGATCCGGACTCGGCGATCATCCGGCCCGGATCCTACAGAACCCTGGGCCGCATCGCCGATGCGCTGTCCGATCCGGCCCTGCTGCAATACAGTTTTCTGATCGTCGGCCATACCGGCGTGACCGGAAGGCGCGAGAGCAACCTGACCCTGAGCCAGCGCCGAGCCGATTCGATCCGCGACGCGCTGGTGACCACGTTCAAGATTTCGCCAAAACGGCTTCGGGCCGTCGGTCTCGGCGAGGAGCAGTTGCTCGACGCCGCCCATCCGGCGGCGGCGATCAACCAGCAGATCCAGATCGTGACGGTCGGCCAGTTGGATTAGCGGCCGCCCGACGCAGCCAATGCCTGCCGGATGGCTCGAATAAAACCAAAATCCATGGTCAGATCAAACCAAAGCCGGGGCCAGGTCGGGAGAACGCATGTCCAGGAAAAAATCCATGCTGCCGTCGCGCCGCGCGGTGCTGCGGAGCGCAGGTCTTGCGATCGGGGCCGCGGCCAGTTCGAGCCTTGGCGCGCGGCGGGCAACCGCGGCGGGCTATCCGGAGCGAGCCATCAGGATCATCGTGCCGTTCGCGCCGGCGGGGCCGACCGACATCATGGCGCGGATCGTGGCAAGCCATCTCGGCCCGGCGCTGGGCGGCACGGTGATCACCGAGAACAAGCCGGGGGCCGGCGGCAATATCGGCATCGGGTTCGCAGCCCACGCCGATCCGGACGGCTACACGCTGCTGGTCACCTCCAGCGCCTATGTGGTCAATCCCGGGCTTTACGCCAAAATTCCCTATGATCCCTTCACGGATTTCGCGCCGATCGCCGAACTCGGCACCTCGCCGAACGTGATCCTGGTCGATCCCCGGCTCGGCATCGATACGGTCGCGGCCCTGGTCGCGCGCGCCAAGGCCGATCCCAACGAGCTCAATTATGCCAGTCCCGGCATCGGCACCACGCCGCAGCTGTCGGGCGAGCTGTTCAAGCTTGTCGCCGGCATCCAGATCACCCACGTGCCGTTTTCCGGCGCCGGGCCTGCGATCCAGGCGATTCTCGGCGGCACCACCCAGGTGGCGTTTGCCGCCCTGCCGCCGGCGCATCCCTATATCGAATCCGGCGCGCTGAAGGCGCTCGCCGTCACCGGCGCGCATCGCTGGTTCGATCTGCCCGACGTGCCGACCATGGTCGAGCTCGGCTACACCGATTTCATCGCCGATACATTTCAGGGTTTTCTGGCGCCGGCCAGGACCGCGCCCGAACTGGTCGAAAGGCTGTCGGCCAAGACGCTGGACATCCTGAGGATGCCCGATATCACCGAGCAGTTGCGCAATAACGGCTTCGAGGTCATCGCCAACGGGCCTGACGGCCTGCGCCGCCGCATCGCCGACGAAGTGCCGAAATGGCGCGCCATCATCGCCAAGGCCGGGATCAAGCCGGTCTGACCAACCGAGGACCGAAACCGTGAAGATCGTCGATCTGAGCCGTGAACTCTACCACCGCACCCCGAGCTATCCCGGCCATCCCGCCATCATCCATGGCGTCTGGAAAAGCCACGAGGAGTCGTTTGCCGAATCCGGCCAGGTGCACGGCCTGTCGTCGATGTTCATCACGATGCCCGACCATGCAGGGACCCATATCGACGCGCCGCGGCACTTCGACAAGACCGGCCAGCCGATCGGCGAATACCCGCTCGAGAACTGCATCGTGCCGGGCATCTGTCTCGACCTGCGCCACATCGCGCCGCGCGCCGAGATCGCGCCCTCCGATCTTGAAGCGGCGGTGCAGAAGGCCGGCGTGCCGATCCCGGACGGCGGCACGGTATTGCTCTGCACCGGCCATCACGCGCGCACCTTTCCGGGCAAGGAATACGCGACGGAAAATTCCGGCGTCAATGTCGCCGCCACCGAATGGCTGGCGGAGCAAGGCGTCGTGCATTTCGGCATCGACTCGATGCGGCCCGGGCCCGAGGGCAGGGTGAACCTTCTGGT
>Ga0302196_10003407_pt1 | contig 14577 bp, 8 predicted proteins | sample II_Bog_N1_3_FD_198794 | JGI IMG/M metagenome (GOLD analysis project Ga0302196, IMG submission 198794) | Peat permafrost microbial communities from Stordalen Mire near Abisko, Sweden - II_Bog_N1_3 | ecosystem: Environmental > Terrestrial > Soil > Wetlands > Peat | place: Sweden: Abisko, Stordalen...
ATCGACGTGCGAGTCCGGCGCACGCGCGCCCAGCACGGGCCGAGCGACGCGGGCTTCGGACTGATCGAGGTCATGGTGGCTATGACCATCCTGGCCCTGACCTTCGTCGCCGCCGGCTGGCTCATCGTGGCCAGCCTGTCCTCATCGGTGCTGGCCAAGCAGAACGCCACCGCCGCCGCGCTGGTCCAACAGGTCGACGCCCTCTTCCAGACCAACGTCCCGGCCCTCACCTGTGCCAACGCCGCCGCCTACGTGGCCGCGGCCGGGTCGGGCACCGCCATCCGGAACGGTGGCGTGAGCCTGACCAACGGCAACGGGGTCTCCACCACCACGTTCACCGTGGCGTCCACGGCCTCGGCGTCGTCGGGGGGCCTCCTGCCCATCACCATCCTGGTGACCTGGCTGGGGGCGTCGGCGGGGAAGCCCCAGGCACGGAGCGCCACCGCCTCCGTCCAGGTGCAGTGCTGATGGGACGGCGCCGCCCCTCCCCCCGTGACCTCATGCACCGGCGCGCCGCCGGCGCGGACGACAGCGGATGGACCCTCGTCGAGCTGCTGGTGGCCATGGCCATCTCCGCGGTGGCCGCAGTCCTGGTGATCCCGCTGCTCACCACCGTCACCACGGTCACGTCGTCCACCAACAGCACGGCCAACGCCACGGCCCAGGCCCGCCAGGTGCTCCAGCAGCTGAGCTCGGACATCGGGTCGTCGACGGCGGCCAACATCTGCTTCCCCGCCGCCGCCCTGACCGTCCCGCCCACCACCACCTGCACCAGCACGCAGACCAGTGGCACCCCGTTGGTGGTGTTGAGCAAGGTCAACGGCGTGTGCAGCTGGTTCCAGTGGACGGTGACTGCCGCCAACCAGCTGACCCAGCAGTCGGCGCTGAAGGGGGCAACCGTGTGGGGCGCCACCGTGCCCCTGGCCACCTCGCTGGTGAACACCGTCTCCCCCAGCCCCTTCACCTACGACACCACCAACTCCCTGGTCAACATCCAGCTGGTGCTCCGGGGCGCTACCGGCACGTCGGGCAGCACGGCGGCGGGCAAGGCCGGGACCCAGACCGTGGCCGTCCAGACCTCGGCAGCCCTGCTCTCCACCGCCCAGTCCCCCGCAGCCGGAAGCTGCTGAGCGATGTCCGACCCTCTCCGCACCACCACAGGGCGCCGCCGGCGCCGGTCTGCCACCCACGCCGAGGGCGGCCAGTCGCTGGTCGTCGTGCTGGCCATGTCGTTGATCATCCTGTCCCTGGCCGGGATCGCCATCCAGGTCACCGTGGTCGATGGCGCGGCCACCGGCACCTACGTCAACACCGTCCAGTCACGGCTGGCCGCCGAGACCGGCATCAACGCCACGCTGGCCGGGATCACGGCCGCCACCACGCCGGCCGGTCTGGTCAACACCCTGAGCTACACGGCGACGGTCAAGCCCCTGTGGAGCTACGTCACCACGCTGACCTACGCCACCAGCACCGGGAGCGCCCTCACCGTCCCCCTGTCGGTGTGGCCCGCCACCGCCGAGATCACCTCGGTGGGGTCGATCAGGAACGGCGCCTCGGTGAAGATGGTGGAGGACGCCGCCATCACCGCGCCCACCACGGCCGTCACGTCCCTGCTGCCGGCCTTCAACGACGCCGTGTTCACCTCGGGGAACATCGACATCAACTCCAGTGCCGCCATCGACCAGGGCACCAGTGGCACGGCCACCGTGGTGGCCGGGAACGGGACATCCTGCACCAACCAGGTCTCCATCCAAGGCAGCCTGTACAGCTACGCCACCGCCGCCCTCAACCTCAACTCGGGGTGTTCGATCAGTGGCGGGGTGTACGCCAGCGCCGGTGTGGCCGTCTATGGCGGGGCAACCGTCGGAGGCTCGATCACCTCGTATGGCACCGGGGGCATCGCCATGGGCGGCGGGGGCGCCATCGGGGGGAACGCCGTCTCCACCGGCGCCAACATCGCCATGTCCGGCGGTTCGCCCACCATCGCCGGCAACGCCTACGCCTTCGGCACCATCACCTGGGACAGCGCCCCCGTGTCCAGCACCAACGGCTCGGGCATCATCACCGGGATCTCCCAGCCGGGCGACACTGCCCTGGCGACACAGACCATCACCCCCGAGCCCGCCTTCCCCGTGATCACCGCGCCCAGCCCGGCGGCGTGGGTGACGGCGGGGTACCCCAACTACGTCCTGGTCACGGCGGCCTCGGTCACCACCAACGGCGTGGCCAACGCCACCTACAACTGCTCGAACTACTTCGCCACCCAGTACCTGGCGGCCAACGGCTACGCCGCCAGCGCCAGCGGGTTCGCGGTGGCCGTCAACGGTGCCACCACCCCCACCGTCATCGACGCGTCGGCGTGCAGCAGCCCGAACTTCCAGTACGGCAGCGTCTCGCAGACCTTCGCCCTCCAGACCAACGTGGCCTTCCTCGTGAACGGCCTCCAGCTCTCGACCTCGTCCACGTGGGCCTCGTCCTCGAGCACGTCGCACGACCTGTCGATCATCGTCCCGGCACCCGACACCGGTGACCTCTACTTCACCAGCGCCACCACCTTCGCCTCCAGCCTGAGCACCTTCATGTACACCGAGGGCTCCCTGCAGGCCAACACCACGCCGTCGATGAACGGGCAGATCATGGTGGAGGGCGCGGCCGGCACCTACAGCGGGTCCAGCGTCGACCTCACCAACGCCTACACGCTCACCTACAGCAACGCCGCGGCGACCACCATCCCCGGGTCCACCACCACCACGGTGACCGGGACGGGCACGCCGCTGGTGGCCGCCGTGCGGCGCTACACCCTCCGGTAGTTCAGCGGGGCGGGGCGGGGCCGAGCCGGTCCGGGGCGGGCGGCTGGAGCGCGCGGAGCGGGCAGACACCGGCCCATGCTGACCGGAGAGCCTGGTCACCCACCGTGCAGGTGGAATCACGTCTAGGCACATCGCGGGCCGTTCCCTATCCTCGATTTCAGTGCCATGAAACCCCTCTTGCGCCCCCCGTCGAGCCAGTCCGAGCCCATCGGCGGTGCGGCGCGCCCCCACACGGGCCGACGGGCGGGACGAATCGCTCCAGGAACAGCCACGATCAGCCGAAGAAACACGTCTGTGGATGCGCTCCGAGGCAGTCACTGCGATGCCCATCCGAGTTCGACGCGCCGCCAGCGCGGCGATCACGGCTTCGGCCTGATGGAGGTGATGATCGCCCTGGTCATGCTCCTCGTCATCATCCTGCCCATGTCCTACCTGCTGGGCTCGGTCCTGAACCAGAGCACCAACACCAAGGCCAGCGTGGCCGCCGGCCTGATCGCCGAGCAGATGCTCGAGGAGTCCCACTCCATCCTGTCGGCCGCCATGACGGCCGGGACGTCGAGCGTCTGCACACCCCAGGGTGGCACCGGGCCCGACCTGCCCTGCACCATCCCCGAGGCCAACCAGTCGGTCCAGGGGTTCAACTACAGCATCTCGCTCTACTTCCAGTGGACGTCCATCAGCGGCACCGCCAACGTGTGCAAGAGCGGGGTGATCCCCCAGGTGGTCCAGGCCCAGGTCACCGTGTCCTGGGGACCGACGCTCCAGTCCGTGTCGGAGTCCTCGGTCATCAACCTCCCCTACATCGCCAGCAATCCGACCAACGGGTTCCTCGCCGTCCAGGTCTCCAACGCCGCCGGCAAGGGCAGCAAGAACGTGCTGGTCACCGCGGCCACCACCTCCCCCTCCTACTCGACGACGGCCCTGACCGACAGCCACGGCTGTGCCTTCATGACGGTGCCCTCGGCGGCCCCCGGCTACTCGATCAGCCTGAGTGCACCCACCGGGGGCGGCGTCTACGTCGACCAGAACGACAACACGAACCCCACCGACCCCAGCCTCCAGGCGGTGTCGGCCCAGGGCATCACCACCGTCGCCCTCCAGTACGACCAGGCGGCCACCGTGGACCTCCAGTACCCGTCGGTCACCGGAGTGGCCGACGGCATCACCTGTCCGACCACCTCCTTCTGCCTGGCCACCGGGCAGCAGCAGACCACCTCCACGTCAGGGAGCAGCCAGACCAACGGGACACCGACGGCCGAGATCCTGGCCACGGTGGACGGGACCAACTGGAGCCCGGTGGCCGTGCCGGGACTGGCCCGGGCCCTCTCGATCTCGTGCACCACCGGCGCGCCCACCACCTGTGAAGGTGTCGGGACCAGCACCAGCGGCACCGGCATGGCCTTCGGGGCCAGCATCACCTCGGGCGTCTGGACCCTCTCGACCCAGACCGTGCCGGCCGGGATCACCGAGCTGTCCTCGGTGTCGTGTGCCTCGGCCACCTCCTGCTACGCCGTCGGCTACGGGGTCAGCGCCGGCACCCGCTCGGGAGTGATGCTCTCCTACACCGGCGGGACGGCGTGGTCCAAGGTGACCACGTCGGGCGTGGAGCTGATCGGCTCCATCGCCTGCCCCACCACCGCCACCTGCGTGCTCACCGCCAACAACACCGCCACACCGGTACCGGCGCCGCTCGCCTACACCTTCAACACGTCGACGTCAGCCTTCACCGCGGTCACCCCGTCGTCACCCGCTCCGTCGACCCTGTCCCAGGTCACCTGCGGCAGCTCCGTGTCGGGGCTGTGCGTCCTGACCGGCACGGTCGGGACCAACGCCGAGGCCTGGGTGAGCACCAACACCGGCTCCACCTGGACGGCGGTCACCGGCATCCCGACCGGCACCTCCTTCCTCGGGACCCCGGTGTGCACCACGGGCACGTCGTGTGTGCTGACCGACAACACCCCGGCCACACCGTCGGGCCAGATCCTCGATCTGACGGGTACGCCCGCGGCCGGCCCGACCAGCTGGGCCGCCACCGCCGCCACCCTGCCCGCCGGCATCCAGTCGCTGAGTGGTCTCAGCTGCACGTCGACCGTCTGTGACGCCTCCGGTCAGGGCCTGTCCGGCACCACCGGCCAGGGGGTGCTGCTCACCAGCACCAACGGCGGGTCCACCTGGACCAGCGCCTCGCTGCCCGGCACCACCACGCCCACCTACCTGAGCGGCGTGGGCTGCCTGGCCACCGCCTGTGTGGCCGCGGGTGAGTCGACCACCGGTGACCTGCTGTACGGGGCGTCCGGCAGCACCTGGGCCGCCGACACGGTGCCGGCCACCGCCGATCCCACCGGCACCACCGGGCTCCTCGGAGCCGGCTGGTCGGCCAGCGTCGGCAACACCTACTACACCAACGCCTACAAGCAGATCACCACGGCGGCGGCGTCGGCCACCGCGTCCTCTCCCAACCCCACGGCCCTCAGCCCGCTCTTCCCCTTCACCAACGGGTACACGGTGTGGCCGGGAGGATGCCCGGCCGAGAACAATGCACCGGCCACCGTGGTCGTCACCCCCGGGGGGACAGCCACCGCCAACCTGGTCCTGGCCCCGGTCACCCTCGAGGTGGTGGACGGCACCGGCCAACCCGTGCCCGGAGCCACCATCACCCTGGCCCAGAACAACGGAAGTCCGTGCCCGAGCGAGAGCTTCGCCATGCCCACCACCGCCGGTGACGGGCTGAGCCGGGCCGGCTTCTCCTTCGGTGCCTACACCGCCACCATCGTCAACCCCCTCGACTCCAAGACCACCACGGCATCGATCACCATCAACGCCTCCAGCGTCGCCACCAGCACCACGACCTATCCCGAGCCCGACCCGGTGGTGGTGAAGGTCTCATGAGGTCCCGACGCCACCTGTCCCGGGCCTGGGAGCGCCGCCGGGCGGCCCGGGACGATTCGGGCTTCACCCTGGTCGAGCTCCTGGTGGCCATGGGGGTCTTCTCGCTCCTCCTGGCCATCACCTTCCCGGTGCTGAACACGTTCTTCAACGTCGACGACGGCCTGGCCCAGACCATCACGGCGGAGAACGCGCTGCTGCCGGCCACCACGACCTTCGAGCGCTACCTCCGGTCCGCCGTCGAGCCGGCACCGGCCGTGGTCGTCACCCAGGGCATCCCCGGGACGCCGGTGCCACCGTTCGTCCCGGTGACCGGCACCTCGCCCACCACCTATCAGATGGGGACCAATGCCCTCGCGTTCTACTCCAACGTCGGCAACGCCAACGGCCCCGAACTGGTCAGGGCCTCGGTGACCCCCACGGGCACCGGTGCCAACGGCAAGCAGCTCTACACCCTGACCATCACCGCCACCGTGGCCGACCTCAACACCTGCCCCGGTTCGGGAGCGTCCATGTCGACGGCCACCAACGCCAAGTGCACCTACACGACCAACCCGGCCAAGCCCATCGCGGTGATCACCGGCGTGACCAACGGATCGTCCACCGCCCCCACACCCATCTTCCAGTACAGCATCGCCAGCAACACCGACGGCACTCCGACCTGGGCCCCCTCGACAGGGTCGACGGCGCCCACGACCTGGACGTGCACCAGCTCGACGTCCTGCAACCCGGCCTCCCTGACGGCCATGCAGCTCAACATCCAGACCCAGTCCAACGTCGGCGGCCTGTCCTCCATCCAGACCGTCGTGTATTTCCAGGCCATCACCTACACCACAGGAGTCGGGTGACCATGTCGGACCTCCGCACACGACCCATCCGGCTCGGCGCGCCACGCGGCCGGCGCCATCGGCACCACTTCGACGAGATGGGCCAGCAGGCCCTCTTGTTGGTCATGGCCATCACCCTGATCATGGCCAGCTTCGCCCTGGTCATGGTCACCCAGACCACCCAGGAGTACCCGGTGGTCGACCACACCCTCGTCGACCATGCCGCCTACCGCGCCCTGCAGGCCGGGGTCAACGACTACCTCTACGCCATCAACCAGAACCCCAACGGCGTCACCTGCACCAGTGCCTCCTCACCGAGCTGCGCCTACTTCAAGACCAACGGCTTCGCGTTCAACACGTTCACCGCGGTGCCCAACACCCCGACCGGCCAGACGGGCATCTCCTACGCGCCATCGGAGTGGACCTCGGTCGGCTATCCCGTGATCAACCAGTCGGCCGGCACCATCGAAGTGGCGGTGATCGGGGCGGCCGGCTTCGCCAACACCCCTTCGTCGATCCAGTACCAGACGGCCAACATCGTGTTCAAGGCGGCCAACACGTTCTTGTTGAACGTCTCGTGGTCGCAGTACAACGCCCTCGACCCGAGCATCAACGGGGGGTGCACCCCGACGGGCTACCTGTGGAGCTCGGGCAGCTGCGGGGTCGGTGACGCCGGGTACCTGACCCCGGCCTTCCCCTACTACGGGCCGGTGTTCTCCGACGACAACGTCTATGTGTGCAATACGCCCTACATCCAGCAGATCGAGACGGCGGCCCCCAACCTGACCTATGCCTGGCCGGGCTGCTCGAACACCGTGACCTACTCCCCCACGGCCAACAACTTGAGCATCAACCCCTACCCGCTCAACCCCCCGACCAACATCAACGCCCTGGCCCAGCCGGCCGAGTCGCAGGGCTGCTACTACACCGGTCCGACCACCATCACATTCCAGGGTGCCGGCAACGGCTACTACGTGAGCAGTCCCGACACCGTCTGGCAGGCGTCCAACGGCACCACCCAGAACACCTACGACAACTCGAGCCTGGCCAACAACAAGAGCCAGTGCCTGCCCAGCACCACCGGCTCCACGGCCGGTGTGGTCACCGGGCCGTCCAACGGGGTCATCTACGTGGCCGACGTCACCGGCACCAATCCGGTCACCAATCAGCCCAACTGCACCAGCAGCCTCCCGGCCAATCCCCTCTCGTCCGCCTACAACGCCAACGGCTTCACCTTCGACGGCGAGGGATCGTCACCCCAGTGCGAGGGCGATGCCATCGTCAGCGGGGCGGAGAGCGGTGCCATCACCCTGGCCACCGCCAACGACATCATGATCGACGGGAACCTGACCTACGCCGACGTCTCCACCTGCACCACCCAGGGCACCCCGCTCACCTCGGCCCAGCAGTCCGCCATGAACTCGACCAGCCCGCTGGGAGAATGGCCCACGGCGGCCCAGTGCGACACCATCTCCTCCACCGGGGTCAACGACACCCTCGGGCTCATCGCCACCAACTTCGTCTCGGTCAACAACCCGCTGATCAAGCACGGCAACTCGGTGACCATGGCACCCACCTGTGCCAGCAACACCCCGGGGTACTCCGCGCCCGACTGCTCCAACCCCAACCCGATCATCATGGGGTCCGTCCTGGCCCTCCAGCATGCCTTCAGCATCCCCAACTTCTGCTCGACACCCTCCGGTTCGGCCGGCCACGGTGCCTACGGCGACATCGACCTGTACGGGTCGCTGGGGGAGAAGTACATCGACGTGGAGGAGTGTGGCAACGGCGGCGGCAATGTCAACGGCTATGGCGTGTCCTACACGTGGGACTCGCGACTGTCCATCCTGGCGCCCCCCGAGTTCTTCACGCCGGCCACGCCGTCCTGGGTCACCAACTCCTTCAGCGTCACCGTCGGCGTCTGCTCCGCGGTGTGGCCCGTCAACAGCTCGACATGCCCGACCGCACCCTGAGTCGAGCCGCCTGATCCCCGCTCCCCCGGGGCTCCCCGGGGGTGGCCGGGGTCCGTCTGGGGCCCAACGGTGGGCAGGTAGCCTTGGTCCCTTATGGCAATCCAGACCCGAGACGACATCCGCAACGTGGCCATCGTGGCCCACGTCGACCACGGCAAGACCACGCTGGTGGACGCCATGCTGTGGCAGTCGGGCGCCTTCCGGGCCAACGAGTCGGTCAACGAGCGGGTGATGGACTCGGGCGACCTGGAGCGTGAGAAGGGCATCACCATCCTCGCCAAGAACACCGCCGTGCTCCACAACGGGGTGAAGATCAACATCATCGACACCCCCGGCCACGCCGACTTCGGCGGCGAGGTCGAGCGGGGACTGACCATGGTGGACGGGGTCCTGCTGCTGGTGGACGCCTCCGAGGGACCCCTCCCCCAGACCCGGTTCGTCCTCCGCAAGGCCCTCGAGGCCCGACTCCCCGTGGTCCTGGTGGTCAACAAGGTCGACCGGCCCGACGCCCGGATCGACGAGGTGGTCAGCGAGGTGGAGGAGCTCTTCCTCGACCTCGACGCCGACGAGCACCAGATCGACTTCCCGATCCTGTTCTCCAACGCCCGGGCCGGGTGGGCCTCCACCGAGCAGGGTGTGGAGGGCACCGATCTCGAGCCGCTGTTCCAGGCCATCGTGGACCGGATCCCCGCACCCCACTACGACCCCGACATTCCGCTGCAGGCCATCGTGTCCAACCTCGACGCCTCCCCCTACCTCGGCCGGCTGGCCATCTGCCGCGTCCACAACGGGACGCTGCGCAAGGGCGAGATCGTGGCCTGGTGCCGGCTGGACGGGTCCATCGAGCGCTCGAAGATCACCGAGCTCTACATCACCGACGCCCTGGACCGGGTCGACGCCACCGAGGCCGGGCCCGGCGAGATCGCCGCCGTGGCCGGCATGGCCGAAATCACCATCGGCGAGACCCTGGCCGATCCCGACGACCCCCGCCCCCTGCCGGTCATCACGGTCGACGAGCCCAGCCTGGCCATGACCATCGGCATCAACACCTCACCGCTGGCCGGCAACGACGGGAACAAGCTCACGGCCCGCCAGGTGCTGAGCCGGCTCGAGTCCGAGCTGGTCGGCAACGTCTCCCTCCGGGTCGGCGCCACCGAGCGGCCGGACACCTGGGAGGTCCAGGGCCGGGGCGAGCTCCAGCTGGCGGTGCTGGTGGAGACCATGCGGCGCGAGGGGTTCGAGCTCACCGTGGGCAAGCCCCAGGTGGTGACCCGGGAGATCGACGGCAAGCTCAACGAGCCCATGGAGCGGGTGGCCATCGACGTCCCCGACGACTACGTCGGCGTCGTGCACCAGCTGATGGCCCTGCGCAAGGGCACGCTCATCGAGATGGTGAACCATGGCACCGGATGGGTGCGGATGGACTTCCGGGTGCCGGCCCGGGGACTGGTCGGGTTCCGTACCGAGTTCATGACCGAGACGCGCGGCACGGGCATGCTCCACCACGTCTTCGACGGGTGGGAGCCCTGGCACGGGGACCTCAAGACCAAGCGCAACGGGTCGATGGTGGCCGATCGGCGCGGCGTGACGACCGGTTACACGCTGATGAGCCTCCAGGAGCGCGGGCTCCTCCTGGTCGGCCCGGGCACCGAGGTCTACGAGGGCATGGTGGTGGGTGAGAACGCCCGCGACGAGGAGATGGACGTCAACCCCACCAAGGAGAAGAAGCAGACCAACATCCGCTCGGCCACCGCCGACGAGGCCATCCGCCTGACCCCACCGCTCCTGCTGTCGCTGGAACAGGCCCTCGAGTTCATCTCCGACGACGAGTGCGTGGAGGTCACCCCCAAGGTGGTCCGCCTCCGCAAGGTGATCCTCGACCAGGCCACCCGGGGTCGCCAGCGCAGTCGGGCCCGCAAGGCGGCCGGCTGAGCCCAACGTCCTCGGGGCCGGGGTGCGGGTGCGGGTGCGGGTGCGGGTGCGGTGCGGGTGCGGGTGCGGGGTGCGGGGTGCGGGGTGCGGGTGCGGGTGCGGGTGCGGGGTGCGGGTGCGGGTGCGGGTGCGGGTGCGGGTGCGGGTGCGGGTGAGGGAGCGGACCCTGGCGGTTTGTTTTTCCCGTTCGCGTACCACTCTCACGTAATTCCGAGAAGTGGTGCCGGCAGCGACCCACCCGGCGGCACAACCGGCCACCACCCGGCCGACACAGCGTGAGCCGTCACGTCCAGCGGTGGCCCCGACAGGCGCACGCAGGCGACACGGACAGGGCTCCGAGGGGAGGGCTCGAACCTCCAACATCTGGCTCCAAAGGCCAGCGTTCTGCCAATTGAACTACCTCGGATCGCTCGCCGCCCACCCGGTTCGTCGACGGTACAGGCTACCCCCAGCTTCGGCCGGCGAACGCCCTGCGTGTGGCTGCCGCGGCATCCCCGGACGACCCCGATAGGCTCCCGGCCCGATGAGAGTACTCGTCGTCGATGACGATCCAGCGGTCAGTGGAGCCCTCAACCGGGCCCTCCGACTCGAGGGCTACGAGGTCACCACCGCGGGTGACGGCCCCCAGGCCCTGGAGGAGATCGCCATCCGCCCGCCCGACGCCGTGGTCCTCGACATCGGGCTCCCGACCATCGACGGGCTCGACGTCTGCCGGCGCCTGCGGGCGGCCGAGGACGACACCCCGGTGCTGATGCTGACCGCCCGCGATGCCATCAACGACCGGGTCCAAGGACTCGACGCCGGGGCCGACGACTACCTGGTGAAGCCGTTCGCGCTGGCCGAGCTGCTGGCCCGACTCCGGGCCCTGCTGCGACGGCGGCCGGAGGACTCGGCCGAGATGCTCCGGTTCGCCGATCTGACCCTCGACCCCATCACCCGTGAGGCCCGCCGGGGCGAGCGCCCCTTCACCCTCACCCGCATCGAGTACGACCTGCTCGAGCTCCTGCTCCGCCATCCGCGCCAGGTCCTCACCCGCGAGCTCATCCTGGACCGCGTCTGGGGGTACACCTTTGATTCGGGGACCAACTCACTGGCCGTCTACGTGGGCTATCTCCGGCGGAAGACCGAGGCCGGGGGCGAGACCCGACTCATCCACACGGCTCGTGGGGTCGGCTACGTCCTTCGCGAGCCGTAGGCCATGACGGTGCGCCGGGGCCGTCGACCATGACGTTCCGCGGACGGCTGGTCATCGCCGCCACCTCCGCCGTGCTGGTGGTGGTGGTCCTCGGTTCGCTGGCCACGTACCTGGTCGCCTACAACTCGCTGGTCGGGTCGGTGGACGCCAACCTGAGCAACGACGTCACCGCGTTGCTCTCGGAGAGTCCGCCCCCCATCGGGAACAACTACTGCTACAGCACCCCCGGCGAGTGCATCCAGGTCGTCGAGAGCGACGGCTCGGTGGATCCCGGGCTGAACCAGGTGCTGGCCGTCAACAGCACCGTCCAGTCGGTGGCGTCGAGCGAGGGCAAAGCCCCCCAGACCTTCTTCTCCACGTCGGTCAACGGCATCGACGTCCGGGAGGTCGTGACGTCCCTGCCGGCCGGATTCCAGTACGCCACCTCGGCCGGAACGCTCACGCTGGAGACCGGCGGGGCGCTTCAGTTCACCACCGCCCTGACCGGCGTCAACCACGAGCTCCGCCATCTGGCCCTGGCGCTGTGGCTGATCGTCCTCATCGGGGTGACGGTGGCCATCCTCCTCGGGCTGGCGGCCGGACAGACCGTGCTCCGCCCGCTCAACAGCCTCACCGGCACCATCGAGGAGCTGGCCGAGACCACCGATGTCTCCCGGCGGCTCGATCCGGGGGGCCCCGACGAGCTCGGTCGGCTGCGACGGGCGTTCAACCGGCTGCTGGTGGCCCTGGACACGTCGCGTGAGAGCCAGCGCCAGCTGGTGCTCGACGCCTCGCACGAGCTCCGCACCCCCCTGACCAGCCTGCGGACCAATATGGAGGTGGCCCGGCGGCTCGAGGAGCTGGACCCCGAGGAGCGCCAGGTCCTCATCAACGACGTGGTCACCCAGATGGACGAGCTGACATCCCTGGTCGCCGACATGTCCGAGCTGGCCCGGGGCCAGCAGCCCTCCGTCGTGCGCGAGCCGGTGCGGCTGGACCTGATCGTGCTGGAGGCCGTGGACGCCGCCACCACCCACGGCCGGAGCCGGGGGGTCACCTTCGAGGCTCAGGTCACCCCCAACTGGGTGGCCGGCTCGTCGTCCCGCATCGAACGGGCCGTCGACAACCTGCTCGACAACGCCCTCAAATGGAGCCCCGACGGCGGGGTGGTCGAGGTGGCCTGCTCGGAGGGCACCCTCTACGTTCGGGACCATGGGCCGGGCGTGGACGACAGTGATGTCGAGTTCATCTTCGACCGCTTCTACCGGTCCCCCGGCGCCCGCAGCCGGCCCGGTTCGGGTCTGGGCCTGGCCATCGTGGCCCAGGTGGCCCGGGACGAGGGCGGCAGCGTGGACGTGTACCGGGCCGAGGGGGGTGGGGCGCTCTTCCGGTTCAGCCTCCCGGTGGTCCCGGCCGGACTGGTCCCCGGCAGCGGGGAGTGACCATCCGATGACGACGGTCGGCCGGGAGACGGACACCATCGCCACGGCGAGGGCCGGCGGGGTCGGTGTCGACCCGGCCCCGGCGGACGCGCACCCTCGGGACGGGCGTCGACTCACGCCCATCGCCGTCATCGTGGTGGCGTTCGCACTGTCGCGGGCCCTGTTCTGGTGGGCCGGGGTGCGCTTCGACACCACCCCGGTCACCTCGGGGAGCGAGCAGGTCCTGGCCGTCAGGCTGCTGCGGGATCACCTGCTCACCAGCGTGTGGCACCTGGACAGCCAGCCCCCGCTGTTCAACCTGTACAGCGGCGTCCTGCTCCACCTCCCCCACGGCGCCTTCCGGCCGGTGGCCTGGGCGTCGTTCATGGCCGTCGGGCTGGTGCTGGTGCTCGCCACCTACCTGCTGCTGCTGGAGGTGCGGGTGGCACCCACCCTGGCCCTGGTGGTGGCGCTGGTGCTGGTGGTCGACCCGGCCCCGATCCTCTACGAGAACTGGATGTTCTACGCCTACCCCAGCGCCGCCCTGGTGACCCTGGGCGCGCTGCTGTTCGCCCGCTACCTCCGCACCCGGTCGTGGGGGTACGGCTTCAGCTTCTTCTGCTGCGTGTCGGCACTGGCCCTCCTCAACAGCACGTTCCAGGCCGTCTGGGTGGTGGCGGTGGTGGTGCTCACCGCACTGGTCATGCGGGGCCGGGTCCGCCAGGTGCTGGCGGTGGCAGCCGTGCCGGTCCTGGTCTTCGCCGTCTGGCTGGTGAAGGACTATGCGATGTTCGGCACCGTGACCACCAGCAGCTGGGTCGGCATGAACCTGGCCAACGTGACCCTGAAGCAGGCCCCGCCCGCCCAGATCCGGTCCATGGTCGCCGACCACGAGCTCACCCCCCTGGCCCTGGTGGGTCCGTGGAAGGCCGTGGCGGCCTACTCCCCCCGGTACGTCCGCCAACCGCACACCGGAGTGGCCGCACTCGATGATCGCTACGGCAACGCCAGGCTGGCCAACTTCAACAACCTGGTCTACGTGACGGTGTCGTCGAAGCTGCTGGGCGACGACCTGCGCTACATCAGCCACCACCCGGTCACCTACGCCGACCACGTGGCCCTCGGCGCCACCATCTGGCTCACGCCCTCCGACCAGTACCCCTTCGTCTACGACAACTGGGAGGCGATCCGCCCGCTGGTCAACCCCTACGACATCCTCGTCGGCTGGCAGGTGCAGCAGGCCCCCGCCGCCACCACGGCGTTCCGGGCCCTGGACGGACAGTTCCCCGAGGCCGGCCAGGTCTCCTACTCCACCGTCCTCGTCTACGCCGTGGGCCTCATCGGGGCGCCGCTGTTCCTGTGGTTCCGCCGACGCAAGGTGGACCGGGCCACCGTCGGCATCATGGCGCTCCTGTGGGGGACCACCGCCTACGCCTACGTGGCGTCCTCCCTCCTCGACGTGAGCGAGAACAACCGGTTCCGCTTCGAGATCGGCACCGCCCCGCTGGTGCTGTCCGTGATGGTCGTCCTCGGATCGCTCGAGCCCCTCCTCTC
>Ga0302196_10003423_pt1 | contig 14540 bp, 15 predicted proteins | sample II_Bog_N1_3_FD_198794 | JGI IMG/M metagenome (GOLD analysis project Ga0302196, IMG submission 198794) | Peat permafrost microbial communities from Stordalen Mire near Abisko, Sweden - II_Bog_N1_3 | ecosystem: Environmental > Terrestrial > Soil > Wetlands > Peat | place: Sweden: Abisko...
GTATGCTTGCTAGAGCAAACGAATGGCCACCTCCTCCAAACCAACCAGCTCTCCGATCGTCCTGCGCAGCGACGGCTTCCCCGAGTGGAGCCACGAGTATGCGGCGGCGTGGATCGGGCTGCTCGCGACGCACCGGCGCCTGACCCGCGAGCTTGACGCCGAGCTCGAGGCCGCCCACGGGCTCACGCTGAGCGGCCTGGAGCTGCTCGCCCGGCTGGCGAGCGTGCCCGAGTACCGGCTGCGACTGTCGCTGCTGGCAGGCGAGGCCGGCCTCAGCCTCAGCCGCGTTTCGCGCATCGTCGACGCACTCGAGGCGCGCGGGCTGATCGAGCGCCAGAACTGCCCGGCCGACGCGCGAGCGATCAACGCGCAGTTGACGCCCGCCGGGCTCGCGCTCGCGCAGGCCGCCCAGTCGACCCATCTCGCGGCCGTCCGCGAGCGGTTCTTCGACCACCTCGACGAGCGCGAGATCACGACGCTGGCCGAGGTTTTCGCGCGCTTCGCACCTGGCGCGCCGAGCACCTGCTCGGCGGGCTGAGCGGGCCTGATCAGCGCCTGGTCGGCGCCAGGATCGCGCGGCCGGGGCGGGTCAGCGTCGCGTCGCGGGCGCCCCGGCGCCGGCAGCTTCGCCGGTCCACGCGCGAGCGAGACGTGTGCGATCGGGCTGCGGTTCCATCGTCGTGGTCGTGACACGCAGGCGCACCGCCGCCGTTGCGGCCCGGTTGCCGTTGCGCGCGCGCGCCTGATATTCCGAGCCGCCGAGCACGGAGTGGGCCGTAAGGATCCTGACCTTCGCAAGCGCCGGCTTGGCGCCCTTCGCACCGGGCGCGGACGCGAGCACCACTACGCGGGCGGAGTAGAGCGCGCCGGCGTACTCGAGCGCGTCGGGGTAGGGCACCGTGAGCGTGCGGGTCTGTCCCGCCGGGATCGCGATCGACGCGGAGTCGTGTTTTGCCAGATAGCTTCCGGCGAGCGCGGCCGGGGCAGCGAGCGCCGCCGCGGCACCGGCCGCCGCGACCGCGAGACGACATCCCCACCGCGACCTCATGGCGCGCAACGATGCCAGAACGCGCCCGGCGGCGGCGAGGCGAGGCGCGGGCCGCCGGCGGGCGCTCCCGCGGTCCTCACGCCGGTCGCAGCCCGTGCAGCGCGGCGTAGTTGATCGCCGCCGCGCGGTCGCGCGCATCGATCTTCGCGAAGAGGTGGTTGATGTGCGTCTTCACCGTCGCTTCGGAGACGACGAGGCGCGCCGCGATCTCGCGGTTGGTGAACCCGGCGGCGATCAGCCCGAGCACCTCCGCCTCGCGTGGCGTCAGGCCGTCGGGGAGCTGCGCCCGCAGCGGTGCCTGCGGCGGTGAGGCCGCGGCGAGCAGGCGCGCCTGGAGCGGTTCGGCGAGTGTCATGTGGCCCGCCGCCGCCTGGTGCAGCGCGCGCGAGATCTCATCGCGCCCGGCGTCCTTCGTCAGGACCCCCCTCGCGCCGGCGCGCAGCGCCTCGAGCGCGTCGTCGTCCTGCGCGAAGGTCGTGAGGATCAGCACCGCGGTGCCAGGATGCTCGGCGACGATCCGCCGCGTCGCCGCGACGCCGTCGAGCACCGGCATGTGCAGGTCCATCAGGACGACGTCGGGCCGGCGGAGCGCGACCAGTTCGAGTGCCTGCCCGCCGTCGCCGGCGGTTCCGACGACGTCCACATCGGGGAGCAGGTCGAGGACCGTCGCGAGCCCGTCGCGCACGATCTGCTGGTCATCGACGACCAGCACGCGAAGCGCCGTGCTCACGCGGGAATCTCCGCGCTGACCGTCCAGCCATCCGCGGCGGGGCCAGCGGCGAGCCGGCCGCCCGCGAGCTCGAGACGCTCACGCATGCCCGCGAGGCCGTAGCCGCCCGCCGGCTGCGGTTCGGGCGCGCCCCGCGCGCCCGCCGGCGCCTCGTTGCTGACGGTCACGCTGGTGCTCGCCGTCTCGTAGCGCAGGAGCACCCGCACGGCCGCGCCCGGTGCGTGGCGGCGCGCGTTGGTCAGGGCCTCCTGCACGGTGCGCATCAGCGCGAGTGAGATCTCCGGTTCGAGCTGGCGTGGCGGGCCCTCGATCACGAGTTCGCCGCCGTTGCCCTGCTGGCGATGCGATTCGAGGAGTCCGGCGAGGCTGTCGGCGAGCGGGGGCGCGTCGGTACGCAGCGCGGTGACGGCCCGGCGCGCCTCCTCGAGGCCTTCGCGCGCGGTCCGCCGGCAGGCGCGGATGCGCTCGAGCGCTCCGTCGACGTCGGCGCGCTCGCTGAGCAGCAGCTCGGCCGCTTCGAGCTGGACGCTGAGGCCACCGAGCGCGTGCGCGAGCACGTCGTGGATCTCGCGTGCGATCCGCGTGCGCTCGTCGAGCGCCGCGGCTCGCCGGCTCGCCGCTTCGGTTTCCCGCGTCTGGGTGACGAGGGCCTGCGCGGCGCGGCCCTGGGCGACGTACTGGCGGCGCGAGAGCCCCAGCAGGCCGCACCCGACCACGATCGCGGGGTAGCCGATCGCGGCACCGCTGCTGAGGTTCGCCCAGAGGACGCCCGACTCGAGCGCGACGACGGCGAGCGCGGCGGTCGCGAGCGCCTCGAGCGCTGAGGCGTCGGCGACCGCCTGCACGACGGCGACGCCGGGAAACGCCAGCGCGGCGCTGCCGTGCTGAAGCGCAGCGAGCAGGCCGCCGCTCACGCCCATGAGCGCGAGCGCCGCCGCGCGTATCGCGGGCCCGCGCGGGTGACCGAGCAGCCACAGGAGCGCCGCGGCGCTGGCGAGAACGGCGAGTGCCGCGAGCAGAGCCTGCGGGCCGGTCTGGCCGTGGTTGTTCGCGACCTCGTAATCGACGAACACGAGCCCGGCGAGCCGCGCGAGGAGGAGCCCGCGGCCGGGCAGCGGCCCGGCGCGCAGGTGGAGATCGAGGTGGAGACGGTGGCGATGATCCACCCGCAGATCGTCCCACGCGCCGACGACACCGCGAGGCTGCGCTGCGACCTTGTGTTCACAAGCTGCAAGCCCACAAAGCAAGGAGCCAAAGATGCCCACCAGCGCCCTCATCCTCACCGTCGCGATCCTGTTTGGCGTGATCGCCTCAGACATCGGCCGCCGCGCTGTCACCACCCGCCGCCTGGTGCGCCCGCTGCTGATCGCCGGCGGCGCCGGCGCCGCCTACCTCAGCGCCTTCGCGACCAGCGGCTCCGGCCTCGCGGTCGAGCTGGCGGGTGCGGGCACGGGCGCCCTGCTCGGCCTGCTGGCGGCGTCGCTGATGCGCGTCGAGCACGAGAAGCACAGCGGTACCGTGTTCACGAATGCCGGCGGCGGCTACCTGGCCATCTGGATCGCCGCGGCCGCCGCGCGCCTCGCCTTCATCTACGGTTCAAGCCACTGGTTCTCAGCCGACCTCGCCAGCTGGATGCTCACCCACCACATCACCACGGGCGCACTCACCGACGGCCTGATCATGCTGGCCCTCGGGATGACCGTGGCCCGCACGCTCAGCCTCGCGGTCCGCAGCCAGATCGCGGCGGGCAACGGCCTGGGAATCGCACACCTCACCGGCACCGCCCGCTAGAACAAAAGGGTCCGCAGGAGAACCGCAGAACCTGGAGGCCGCTGCCACGCAGCGGCCTCCGCGGTCGTTGTCAGCGCGACGCCGCGGCCGGGCCACGCGGCCCCAGAGCGGCTCCCGGCTCGTCTCGGCGGTCGCCCGCTCAGAAGCTGACCGGCGCCCAGCTGCGGCCGCCGTTGAAGGTCATGATCATCGTCGAGGCAGCGCCGCTGCCGGAGTGCACGATGCCGACACCCTGGCTGGGGCTCGTGAAGCCGAGATAGGAAAGCTCGCCGCGGTAGACGACGCTCCAGTGCTCGCCGGCGTCGAAGCTGGCCGAGAGGGTGTTTGCGCCGGCGAGGATCACGCCGGGGGCCGGGGAGGCGAGCACGTCGAAGCCGACGCTCGCTGGGAGCTCGCGCCCGGCCGCGAAGCTCTTGCCGCCGTTGCTTGAGAAATAGAGCCAGGGCGACCCGAGGGACGCCCCCGGCGGAGCCGACCTTGAAAGGCCGTAGGCGAAGCCGCCCATCACGCACACGGCGACGAGATCGCGCGGGGTGGAGGCAGCGGGGACCGCGAAGCTGTGACCGACCGAGGCGCACGGAGGGGTCCAGCTCAGCCAGCGGCCGCCGGCCAGCTGGGCGCTGCCGGTGGTGCCGCGGTCGTTGCCCTCGACGAGCCAGCCGCTGGCGCCCGCGAGCACGAATGAGCCGCCCTGCTCGCCGCCGCCGGCGGGGCTCGTGAGGGTCACGGAGCTCGAGGGCTGCCAGTCGTCCTGCGAGACGGGCGAGCTCTTCACGCTGACGTCGTTGGCCGGGTTTGACTCCATCAGGTAGGCGCTGCCGCGCGCCGCCTCGAGGTCATAGATCGCGTCCTCTTCGCCCAGGCCGCGTAGCGCCTGCTGCTTCCAGCTGGCGCCGCCGTCGTGGGTGGACCAAAGAATCGCCCGGATCCCGGTGACCGGACCTCCCGGCTTGGCCGCCACCGCGAGCCCTCCGTAGATCCAGCCGTCGCGCGCGTCGGCGAAGCGAACATTCAGGGCCGCGCCGGCGCCTTCGTAGAGGTCCGCGGGGGCACCGCCGACCCTGCGGTCGGCCGCTGTGAGCAGCGCCGCCGGCAGCGCCTGCAGCGACCACGTGCGTCCGCCGTCGGTGCTCTCGCGCAATTGCAGGCAGGCGCCGGCGGACCTGCAGGGCGCCGTCCCCAGCGCCCACGCGTGCTTGGAGGAGGTGAAGGTGACCGACGCCGGATCAAATCGCGCCGCCGCGGCAGCGGCACGCGCCGGCGATCCGCTCGCCGGCTGGCTTGCGAGCGCCAGGAGGGTGGCTGCGAGGAGGCCCGCGAGCGCGCCGGCGGCGGCGAGTGTGCGCCGTGTCCTGCGGGCCCCCGTCCTGGTCAGGTTCATGCCGCCATCCTAGGTGGCGGACCGCTCCGGCGCCGGCTCAGCCGACCGTCCAGGAGATCAGGCCGTTGTACTCGTACTCGAGCTTCGCAGCGGTCTTGCCCTTCGGCACGCTGAACCCGAGCCAGCCCTGTGTGCATTGCTTTGGCCGTAGCGGCGTCGGCACGAGCGCCGGGCTCTTGGCGGCGCGCGTGGACTCGGCGACGATGCCGCCCTGGGCGAGGCTGAGCGTGAAGAACGAGGGCTCGAGCGCGGTCCCGGCCGGCGTGTGCGCGCTCGTGCAGACCTTGACCTCGAAGTTCGCAACCGGCTTGGACGCGCTCGGCGCGACGTAGGCCTCGAGCGTGAAGAAGTTGCCGGTCGGGCTCGTACGCTCGGCCGGCAGCTTCAGCTTTGACGTCGCTCGCGGGGTCGCGGCGACCGCCGGCGCGGCCGCGCTCAGCGGCGCTAGCGCGAGCGCCGCCGCGGCGCAGAGACCCGCTGCGATGCGCCGGCGCGTCAGGAGGGCCGAGGGTGTGGTCGGGCGTGGCTGCATCGATCGTCCTTTGGCTGGCGTGGGCCGGGTGGCGCGTTGCGACAGCGATCGCGACACGCGCGACGATCATGACAGCGTCGCGGGCCGCCAACGCCGCCGCGGACAGTCGATCGATGCCGGGCCGGACCCGGATGCGCCCCGGCGTGCAGGCGTCGCGCGCGCCGGCTGCTAGCGGATCAGCACGGCGTTGCCGGACGGGTCGCGCGCGAGCGTCCCGTCGGGGCGGCGCTCGAGCGTCACGCCGAGCGCGCGCAGCCGCGCTTCCACGGCGTCGCTCTCCGCCGCGCTCTCGGTGACGAGCGTCCAGTGGCGCAGGCCGACGGCGTCGCCGGGCGCCGGCCCGACGCCTGCTCCGCGCCACACGTTGAAGGCGACGTGGTGGTGGTAGCCGCCGGCGGACACGAACACCGCGCTCGGCAGCGACGTCATCACCTCGAAGCCCAACCCGTCGCGGTAGAAGCGGGTCGCCGCGTCGAGGTCGCCGACGTGCAGGTGCATGTGCCCCAGCGTCAGCCCGGGCGCCGCCAGCGGGCTCGCCGGCGTGCCCTCGATCGTCGCGAACAGCGCGCCTGTGTCAAGCGGCGCGGGGCCCGCAGCAAAAGGGTCCAGGCCGTGCATGTCGGGCCACTGCTCGCGGGGGCGGTCGGCCGCCAGCTCGATGCCGTTGCCGTCGGGGTCGGGGAGATAGATCGCCTCGTGTGTGCCGTGGTCTGAGGCGCCGTCGATTCGCGTGCGGCTCGCGGCCACGCGGCGGCCGGCGTGGGCCAGCTCCTCGCGGGTCGGGAAGAGCAGCGCGTAGTGGTAGAGGCCGGCGTGGCGCCCGGCGGGCCGCGCCCCCGGCTGCGCCCGCAGGGTCACGAGATCCTCGTCGCCGCCGCCGCCGAGCGCCGCGTGGCGCTCGCTGCGCTCGCGCACCGACAGGCCGATCACTCGCGTGTAGAAGTCAAGCGCGCGGTCGAGATCGGTGACCGTCAGCTCGACGCCGGCGAGACGCGTCGCGTCTGCGAGCCGGGCTCCGGCGCGCGGGGCGGAGGTGTCGGTGCTGGTGGTCGTGCTCATCTGTCTCTCTCTGGTGCTCGGGCTGCGCCGGCGAGACGGGTGTCCCACCCCACCAGCGCAGCTGCGATCGTGATTACGCCTGCTTGACTGCCGAGATGTCGAGCGCGAGCTTGACGGTGTCGGAGACCATCAGGTTGCCGCTGCCCAGCGCCTGGTTGAACTTCATGTTCCAGTCCGAGCGCTCGAGCTTGCCGGTGATCTCGAGGCCGACGCGCTCGTTGCCCCACGGGTCCGTCTCGGTGCCCTGGACCTCGGCCTTCAGCGTGATCGGCTTCGTCACGCCATGCATCGTCAGATCGCCGGTGATCTCGAATGTCTCGCCGTCGATCTCGCGCACGCTGGTCGACTCGAACGTCAGCTCGGGATGGTTCTCGGCGTCGAAGAAGTCCGCGGACTTCAGGTGGGCGTCGCGCTGGGGCTCGGAGGTGTCGATCGAGTCGACCTTCGCAGAGCCCTTGACCTTCGCGCTCGCGAGGTCGTCGCCGACCTCGAGCGTGCCCTCGAACTCGCCGAACGAGCCGCGGACGGTCGCGATGCCCAGGTGCTTGACGGAAAAGCCGATCGAGGAGTGAGCGGTGTCAGCCGCCCAGGTTCCGGTCGGGACGATCGTTGTGGTTGTGCTCATAGAGGTTGCTCCTGGCGTTCGGTGTTGGCAAATAAACTTGCTAGCGCAACTATACACCCTGAATGCTTGCGCGCGCAAGCTAACTGGCCGCCCGGGTGCGGCTGCCGCCGCGCAGGCGCCCCGTCGGCGTCGCACGCCGTCGCCGGCTGCGCGCTCTGCGATGCTGGCGCCGTGGCGATCTCGCTTGCGATCTTCGCGTCCGGGGCAGGTACCACGGCGCAGGCTGTGATCGACGCCTGTGCCGGCGGGCGAATCGACGGTGAGGTGGTTCTGATCGTCTCGAACAATCCTGGCGCGCCGGTGCTCGAGCGTGCCGCGGCAGCCGGGATCGCCGGCCGCCAGCTCTCCGGCCGGACCCATCCCGCGCCTGGGGCGCTCGAGCGGGCGATGCTCGACGCGCTGGCGGCGGCAGGCGCGACGCACGTGCTCCTGGCCGGCTACATGAAGAAGCTCCCGCCGGGCGTCGTCGCCGCCTACGCGGGCGCGATCTACAACACGCACCCGGCGCTGCTGCCCGCCTACGGCGGTCAGGGGATGTACGGCGATCGCGTGCACGCAGCGGTCCTCGCCGACGGCCAGACGCGCAGCGGCGCAAGCGTCCATCTCGTCACCGACGAGTACGACAGCGGCCCGATCGTCGGCCAGGTCGAGGTTGCGGTGCTCGCGGGCGATGACGTCGAATCGCTCGGGGCGCGGGTCAGGGCGGCGGAGCGGGAGCTGGTGGTCGAGGTGCTGGCCGGCGTCGCTGGCGGCTGAGCGCCGCGCCGGCCGCCGCCCGGGCGCAGGGCACGGGGCTACGCGTCCGCCCAGTCGTGTGTGCGCTCGGGAAAAGCCGAGCGCAGCGGGCTTTGTGCCCGAGCCGGCGGCGGTGCCGCCGCCACGAAGCTCGGATCGAGCTGGCCGATGCGCGTCACCCCGAGCAGCCCCATCGCTACGACGATCTCCTCCTCCAGCAGCTCGAGCAGCGCCACGAGCGCGTCCTCGCCGCCGGCCGCCAGCCCGTAGGCCTGCAAGCGGCCCAGTCCGACCGCGTCGGCGCCGAGCGCGATCGCCTTCAGCACGTCGGTCCCGCGCAGGAAGCCGCCGTCGACGACGATCTCGGCCTGGCCCGCGACGACGTCCACCACCTCGCGCAGCGTCTCGATCGCGGCCTGCGCATGGTCGAGCTGGCGGCCGCCGTGGTTTGAGACGTAGATCGCCTCAAAGCCGTGCTCGAGCGCCAGCTCGGCGTCGCGCGCGCTCTGGATCCCCTTCAGGATCACCGGCACGCCGGCGTGCTCGCGCATCCGCTCGAGCCACTCCCAAGTCAGGCGCGACTGCCAGACGATCCCCGGATCGCCGCCGAACTCGTGCGTCGGCGGCAGCCAGCCGCTGCGCAGCTGGCGCTCGCGGCGCCCGTAGCGGGCGGAGTCGACGGTGATCGCGATCGCCGTGTAGCCGGCCGCCACCGCGGCCGCGATCGTCTCGTCAGCCCACGCCGGATCGCCGCGGATGTAGAGCTGGGCGATCTTCGCCGCGCTCGTGGCGGCGGCGACCTCCTCGAGGCCCGGCGCGCTGATCGAGCTGATCATCGCCGTTACCCCGAAGCGCTCGCCGGCGCGCGCGCTGGCGAGCGCTGCCGCCGGCGCGAACGTCTCGCTGCCGCCGAGCGGAGCGAGCACGACCGGGATTCGCAGCCGCGCGCCGAGCAGCGCGGCGCTCGGATCGATGCTCGACACATCGCGCGCCACGCGCGGGCGCAGCGCCAGCGAATCGATCGCGAGCCGGTTGCGCCACGCGGTCGTCTCGGTTTCAGAGCCGCCGGCGATGTAGTCCCAGACATCCGCGTCAAGGTTTGCCGCGGCCGCGTCGATGATCTCGTGGATCGTTGTCGCGGCAGCCGGCTCCCGAGGCATGCGGCGATCCTAGCGGCGTCGTAACATGGCAGCGCTCGGCGGGCTGCGGCCGAGTCAACCCACAGGAGGCGTGCAGGCGCAATGGCGGACATGGCGGACCAGGCAAGCCACGCGACGCTCGACTACTCGGTCGCCGACCGCGTCGCCTACGCGACGCTGTGCCTGCCGGACACCGGCAACGCCCTGACCGAGCGGACGCTCGACGAGATCAACGACGTCGTCGCCCGCGTGCAGCAGGACACAAGCGTGCGGGTGTTGGTTCTGCGCGGCCAGCGCGACGTCTTCTCGATCGGGATCGATCCGGAGGTGCTGGCGACCCTGTACTCCGACATCGAGTTCTATGAGCACATCCTCACGCGGGTCGCCGCGCTCGGCCTCTCGCTCGAGGCGCTCGACGTGCCGGTGATCGCCGCCATCAACGGGACCGCCCGCGAGGTCGGCTTCGACCTGGCGCTGGCGTGCGATCTGATCGTGATCGCCGACGAAGCGACGATCGGCGACGGGCGAGCCACGACCGGCCGCGTGCCGGGTGGCGGCGCGACCGTGCGCCTGCCGCGCGCCGTCGGCGTGCTGCACGCGCGCGAGATCCTCTTCTCCGGGCGCATGCTGAGCGGCACCGAGGCTGCCGCGCTCGGGCTGGCGCTGCGCAGCGTGCCGCTGGCGGCGCTCGACGACGCCGTCGCGGAGCTGACGGCCACGCTGACCGACAAGTCACGCGAGGCGCAGGCGACGATCAAGCGCCAGATCAACGGCAGTCTCGGGCTCGACACGCCGAGCGCGATCGAGCACGAGCGCAGCGAGATCATCAGGCATGTGAGCGACCCCCAATCCGACGCGGTCGAGGGACTGCGCGCGGAGCGGGAGGGTCGCCCTCCCTCCTGGGCCTGAGCCCCGCGCCGCGCCGAGTCCCGCTGCGGCCGCGGGCCCTCGCAATCGCGCGCGCCGCGCCGCGCCCTCAGCTCGCGGTGTCGATCACGACGCGCCCGCGGATCTGCCCGGCGAGGATCTCCGCCGCCAGTTCCGGCACGCGTGACATCGGCTCGACCCTGGTCATCGACTCGAGCCGCTCGGGCGACAGATCCCGCTCCAGCCGCCCCCACGCGCCGGCGCGCGCCGGCGTGGGACACATCACCGAGTCGACGCCGAGCAGGCTCACGCCGCGCAGGATGAAGGGCGCGACCGTCGTCGGCAGATCGGTGCCGCCGGCCCGCCCGCACGCCGCCACCGCACCGCCGTAGCGGGTCCGCGCGAGCACGCTGCCCAGTGTCTGCGAGCCGACGGTGTCGACCGCGCCGGCCCAGCGCGCGCTCTCGAGCGGCTTCGAGGGCTGCTCGAGCTCCGCCCGCTCGACGATCGAGCTCGCCCCCAGCCCGCGTAGGTAGGCGTGCAGCTCCTCACGTCCTGTGGAGGCAGCGACGCGGTGGCCGAGCGCCGCGAGCAACGTGACCGCGATGCTGCCGACACCGCCGCAGGCGCCGGTCACGAGCACCTCCTCGTCCTCGCCGGGCGCCACGCCGGCGCGCTCGAGCGCCAGCACGCAGAGCATCGCGGTGAGCCCCGCGGTGCCGATCGCCATGCACTGCGACAGGGTGAAGGCCGCCGGCTTGGGCGTCAGCCACTCCGAGCGGACGCGCTGGCGCTGGGTGTAGCCGCCCGGGTGGGACTCCGACAGGCCCCAGCCCGTGACCAGCACCTCGTCGCCCGCCCGCCAGTCCGGCGAGCCCGACTCCTCGACCACGCCCGCAAGGTCGATGCCGCAGACCATCGGGTAGCTGCGCGCGATCCTCCCCGAGCCGGTCACGGCCATGCCGTCCTTGTAGTTGAGCGAGGAGTGCGACACGGCGACGGTGACGTCGCCCTGCGGCAGATCGGCGTCCGAAAGCTCGCGCAGCTGGGCCGGGCCGGGCTCCGGCACAACGATCGCCGGGAAGGTCATCGCCTGACCCTAATGCAGAAGCGCCAGGCGGGCAATCGCGCCCTCCCGCGCCCGCTTTCCCGTGCCCAGCGCGAGCGTGGCGCCGTGCGCCGCCGGTAGTAGGGTTTTGCAGCCGATGAGCGTTACCGCCCCGGAAGCCACGATCTACTCGGGACACCCGTCCTGGCGCTCGATGCTCGACTTTCACCTCGCCGGCCTGTTCGGCGCCCTGGCCGGCGGCGCGATCGCCCGCCTGGTCTCAAGCAACTGGGGCATCGCCGTCGCCGCGTTCGCCGCGATCCTCGCGATCTCGCTGCTGATCGGCCTGATCCGCAGGGTCTCCACGACCTACACGGTCACCGACCGGCGGCTGCACATCCGCCGCGGCATCCTCGGACGCACCGAGCAGCACACGACGATCGACCGGGTCCAGAACGTCGAGACCCACCAGACGCTGTTCGAGCGGTTCCTGCGGATCGGCACCGTCAACTTCGACACCGCGGCGACGGATGACTCCGACTTCAAGTTCGTCGGCATCGCCACGCCCAAGCTGGTGGTCGCGGCGGTCGACCGCGCGCAGCAGCTCTCGACCCGCGCGGACCCCCTGAACCCGCAGGCATGAGCGCAGCGGCGATCGTCAGCGCCAGCGAGCTGACGCGGCGATACGGCGAGGGCGAGGTCGCCGTCGACGCTCTGCGCGATGTCAGCGTCGAGTTCACCAAGGCCCGCTTCGCCGCGATCATGGGACCGTCGGGATCGGGCAAGTCGACGCTGATGCACATCCTCGCCGGACTCGACCGGCCCACTTCCGGCAGCGTGACGATCGACGGCACGCAGCTCGCGACGCTCGACGATCGCGCGCTCACGCTGCTGCGCCGCGAGAAGGTCGGCTTCATCTTCCAGACGTTCAACCTGCTGCCGATCCTCGACGCGCGCGAGAACATCCTGCTGCCGCTTTCGATCGCGGGCCGCCACGTCGACGCCGCCTGGTTCGACGAGCTGGTCGCGGCCGTCGGCATCGGCGACCGCCTGCACCACCGCCCGGCGCAGCTCTCCGGCGGCCAGCAGCAGCGAGTCGCGGTCGCGCGCGCGCTGGTCTCGCGCCCAGCCGTCGTGTTCGCCGACGAGCCGACCGGGAACCTCGACTCCGCCGCCTCCGGCGAGGTGCTCGAGCTGCTGCGCCTCGCGGTCGACCGTTTCGGCCAGACCGTCGTGATGGTCACCCACGACGCGCAGGCCGCCTCGCACGCCGACCGCCTCGTCGTGCTCGGCGACGGGCGCATCGTGCGCGACGGCGACGCGCTCGACGCGGGCGGTGTGCTCGACCTGATGAAGTCGCTGGGCCGATGACGGCGGTCGTCGTGCGCGGGTTCTTCTCGCGCAAGCTGCGCGCGGTCCTGACCGGCGTCGCGGTCGCGCTCGGCGTGGCGCTGATGTCGGGCACCTACATCCTCACCGACACGATCGACCACTCCTTCGGCGCGATCTTCGCGACCGGCGAGCAGAACCGCTCGGTTGTCGTGGTCCCTCACCAGGGGCTCGGCGCGAACGCCGCGGTGGAGACCGCGACGATCGGCCGCGCGACGCTCGAGCGCGTGGCGCGCGTGCCGGGTGTCGCGGTCGCCGCCGGTGAGGTGTTCGCCGTCGCGACGCTGTTCGATTCGCACGGCAAGCGGCTGAACACCTCGGCGCCGAGCTTCGCCGCGTCGCTTTTGCCGCCGCGCTTTGAGGACTTCTCCGCCGTCAGCGGCAGCCTGCCGCGTGGCGCCGGCGCGGTCGCGATCGACGAGGCGACGGCGCAGCGCGCGAACCTGAAGGTCGGCGAGCGCCTGCGCGTCGCGGGTGCGACCGCCGCCGCGAGCTACCGCATCGTCGGCATCCTGCGCTTCGCCGGTTCGGCGTCGTTCGGCGGCGCGGGCGTCGCCCTTGTCACGCTGCCCCAGGCGCAGCTGATCGCCGGCGAGCGAAACGCCTACGACGACCTCGTGATCGCGGCCAAGCCAGGCGTCAGCCCGGCGACCCTGCGCAAGCGGATCCGCGCGGTGCTGCCAGCCACACTCGACGTGCGCACCGGCGTGCAGGAGGCCGCGCAGCAGACCTCCGACATCGAGAGCCAGCTCGGCTTCCTGCGCACGTTCCTGTTGATCTTCGCCTACGTCGCGCTGTTCGTCGGCGCTTTCATCATCTTCAACACCTTCTCGATCACCGTCGCCCAGCGTACGCGTGAGTTCGGCCTGCTGCGCACGCTCGGCGCGACCCGCGGCCAGGTCGTGCGCTCCGTCGTCGCGGAGGGCGCGATGCTCGGCTTCGGCGGGGCGCTGGTCGGCCTGCTCGCGGGCTTCGCCCTGGCGCCCGGGCTCGACCAGCTGTTCAAGGCCTTCGGCGCCGACCTGCCCGACAGCGGCACCGTCGTCGAGTTCCGCACGATCTGGGTCTCGCTGCTGGCCGGCACCGCCGTGACGGTGCTCGCGGGCCTCTTGCCGGCGCTGCGGGCCGCGCGCGTGACGCCGATCGCGGCGATGCGCGAGGGGGTTGCCCTGGAGCGCCCGCATCGCAGCCCCCGCCGCCGGCGGATCGTTCTCGCGCTGGTCGTCGTCTACCTGCTCGTGCGCCTGGCGCTGCTCGCGAGCAGCGGCGCCGGGATCGCGACGATCGTGATCGTCGTGGCGATCGTCCTCGCGCTGCGCGTGCCGGCCTCGCGCCGGCGCGTCGGCAGGGTTCTCGCCGCCGCCGTCGTCGGCCTCGCGCACGTGCTGGCCAAGCCGCTCGCCTGGCGCGGCATCACCGCGCGCCTCGCGCGCGACAACACGATCCGCCATCCCGGCCGCACCGCGGTGACGGCGGCGTCGCTGATGATCGGCCTCGCGCTGGTCAGCCTGATCTCGATCCTCGCGGCCGGGACGAAAGCGTCGATCAACCAGGCGATCGACGCCTCCTTCGCCGGCAACCTGATCGTCCAGAACTCCGCCACCGCCGGCAACACCGGCATCCCGACCGGGATCCCCGCCGCGCTGCGCGCCGTCGCGGGCGTCGCGCAGGTCACTCCGATCGCCTTCACGCAGGGCAGGGTTAACCACCTCAAGGGCAACCAGACGATCACCGCCCTTGATCCGGCGAGCTTCTCCGCCGTCTACCGGATCGACTGGGACCGCGGCAGCGACGCCACGCTTGACGGCCTTGGCACGACGGGCACGGTCCTGACCAAGAGCTTCGCGACGGCCAACCACCTGAAGGTCGGTCAGACGCTCTCGGTGCTGACGGCCTCCGGTGCCCGCATCCACCTCGAGGTGCGCGGCATCGCGACCGACAACGCGCGCCTGCTCGCCGACCTCACGATCACGCTGGCGCTCGCTCGCACCGCCTTCTCCCAGCGCGTCGACGCGCTCGACTTCGTCAGCTTCCGCCCCGGCGCGACCAACTCGCAGGTGCAGCCGCGTGTGAACCGGATCCTCGCCGCCCGCTTCCCCCAGGCGGAGTCCCAGACCGCCGCGCAGTTCAAGAACTCGCTCGCCAAGCAGGTCGACAGCCTGCTCGCGCTGATCTACGTGCTGCTGGCGCTGTCGG
>Ga0302196_10003424_pt1 | contig 14537 bp, 12 predicted proteins | sample II_Bog_N1_3_FD_198794 | JGI IMG/M metagenome (GOLD analysis project Ga0302196, IMG submission 198794) | Peat permafrost microbial communities from Stordalen Mire near Abisko, Sweden - II_Bog_N1_3 | ecosystem: Environmental > Terrestrial > Soil > Wetlands > Peat | place: Sweden: Abisko...
CAGCGACCCTGAACTTCGTGTCCTTCGTGCCTTTGTGGTCAATTCTTCGTGTCCAGGTCGCGCCCGTCGGTCGGAACTTGGGCAAACGTTTTTCCGGCGGCGGCAGAGAGCACCGACGCATTCAGATTGACCACAAAGGCACGAAGGACACGAAGTTCAGAATCTCTCGGCAGGCCAGCCGCGCATGAGAACGCCTGAGGTTCGCCCGTTCAGATCACGATGCGTTTTACGCCGTTCTTGAACAGTTCGACGTTGAAATTGATCAGGAAGCCGAGACGAAGGCCAGAGAGTTTCAAGTAGGTCAGGGTCTGGGCCCGGTGTAGCGGCGTCAACAGGTCGACGGCCTTGAGCTCCAATATGATCGCCTCCTCGAGGAGGATATCGATCCGGTATCCAGCGTCGATTTTGATCCCGTCATAGACGATCGGCAGCGGGACCTGACGCTTCACGGACAGCCCGCGCGATTGAAGTTCGTGCGCCAAGCAGTGTTCGTAAGCTGACTCCAGCAGGCCCGGCCCCAAGGCCTTATGAACCTTCAGCCCCGCATCCACGACCATGCGCGCCAAACGCTCGACTGCGTCCGGCAGCACGTCATGGCGGGAGACCGCTTCGTCCATTCCCACCCCTACCGCCCCTTGAACCCCGTCGCCACCAGGTAGAGCTCCGAGCTCTCCGCCCTGCTGGCCTTGGGTTTGACGTGTTTGACGACGTCGAAGTGGGCGTGGAGGGTTTTCAAGAGGCCCGCGGTCTCGCCGCCCTGGAAGGCCTTGGTGACGAAGGCGCCGCCCGGCTTCAGCACCTCGACGGCGAAGTCGACCGCGGCCTCGACCAGGCCGACGATGCGCAGGTGGTCGGTCTGGCGGTGACCGACGGTGTTGGGGGCCATGTCGGAGAGGACCAGGTCCGGCGCGCCGCCCAGGGCCGCCATCAGCTTGCCCCCGCAGTCCGGGTCGGTGAAATCCATCTCGAACAGAATGGCGGCGCCCAAGGGCTCGACCGGCAACAGGTCAACGCCGACCACCGCGCCGGCGCCTCTCGCCAAGGCGATCTGCACCCAGCCGCCGGGCGCGCAGCCCAGGTCGACCACCTTGGAGCCCGAGCGCAGCAGGTGGAAGCGGTCGTCGATCTCGGCCAGCTTGAAGGCGGCTCTGGAGCGGTAACCCTTGGCCTTGGCCTCGGTGACGAAGGGATCGTTCAGCTGGCGCTCAAGCCAGGCCTGGGACGAGGGCGTGCGGCTCTTGGCGGTCTTCAGCCGCACGGCGTTGACCCGGCCGACGTCATTGCCGCGGGTCGGCGCGCGGACCAGCCGCTTCTTGGGGGGCTCGTCGCTCACGCCACCGCCCTCGCCGCGCCATTGGCGCCCCGCCGCCGTCTGCGGCCCCGGCGCGCGCCATTACCTTCCGCCATCAGGGTCAAGAGCAGTCCCTCCCGCAGACCCCGGTCGGCGACCCGCACCCGCTCGCAGGGCCAGGCCTCCTGCACCGCCTGGAGGATGGCGGCGCCCGCCAGGACCAGGTCGGCGCGATCGGGGCCGATACAGGCCTGGGCGGCGCGGCGCGCGGGATCCATGTCCAGCAGCTTTTGCGCCGTGGCGTCGCATTCGGCGCGGGTCATCCACAGACCGTCGACCTGGGCGCGATCGTAACGCGCCAGGTCCAGGTGAATGCCGGCCAGGCTGGTGATCGCGCCAGAGGTGCCGACCAGATGCGCCCGCCCGGCGGCGAAGGCCGCGCGCATGGGCTCGGCCCGGACGAACGCGGTGATTGGGGCCTTCACCGCCTCGACCATGGCGCGAAACCAAGCCGCCTCGCCAGGACGCGATTCGGGATGCAACTCGGCCAGGGTGACGACGCCGATGGGGATCGACAGCCAGGCCTTGATCGGCGGCATGGTCATCACCGCGCCCGGCTTGACGCCGGTCAGGTCGACCCAGGACAGTTCGGTCGAGCCTCCGCCGACATCCAGCACCAGGGCCGCGTCGTCCGCCGGATCGATCAGGGCCAGGCAGCCAGCGACCGACAGCTTGGCCTCTTCATGCGGGGAAATGATCTGCAGGTTGATACCGGTTTCCCGGAGCACGCGGTCGATGAATTCGTCGCCGTTCTCGGCCGAGCGGCAGGCCTGGGTGGCGACGGCGCGCAGTTTGGGCGCTCCCCGCCGCCGCAGACGATCGGCGCAGACGCTGAGCGCCGCCAGGGCGCGGTCCATCGCCGCAGGCTGCAGCCGTCCGGTCTGGGACAGCCCCTCGCCCAGGCGCACGATGCGCGAATAGGCGTCGACAACCCGAAAGCCGCCCGGCGTCTTGGCGGCGACCAGCAGCCGGCAATTATTGGTGCCCAGATCAAGCGCGGCGTAGAGCGAAGCGGCGGACCCCGGGCGGCTTTGCGAGTCGCGCGCCTTGTCTGCGCCCGCGGACCGGCCGGTTCGGCGGGATTGCGCGGGCGCGATCGCTTCAGACATTAAGCAGGAACCCGGCAATTTTGCGGGCACGGCGCCCGTACCTCAGACAGTAGCAATTGAACGGCTCGCCCGGAAGGAGTCGGCTTGTATCAGGCGTGGCCCGCGTTACGTTCATCTTCCGGTCAGATGGAGTGTGTATCTTTTACGACGCCATGAACACTCGTCTCGCCAAATTTACGCTAGGTCAGGTGGTCCGCCATCGGGTTTTCCCGTTTCGAGGCGTGATCTATGATGTGGATCCGGTCTTCGCCAATACCGACGAATGGTGGAGCTCCATCCCCGAAGAAATTCGCCCGACCAAGGACCAGCCGTTCTATCACCTGCTGGCCGAGAACGATCAGGGCACCTACACCGCCTATGTCTCGGAGCAGAACCTGCTGCCCGACGACACCGGTCAGCCCGTGGGCCACCCGCACGCCGACCTGATTTTCGATGGGTTCGAACGCGGTCAATATCACCTGCGCCACCACACGGCGCACTGAGCCGGCGCCGGGCTCACTTCCCGGCCGCGACCTTGCCATAGTCCTTGCGCCAGCGGATCGACAGCTTGGCCCCGACGTCGCCGCCCAGCTGCGAGATCAGCGACAGGCTGCGGGTGGCGCGCACCTCCACCTGGGCTGATGGGCCCTGCCGGCCGCCGCCGGTGACCTCCAGATAGACGTTGTTGCCGATATATTTGCCGCCAGAGACGGTGACCCCGGTCGCCGAGGTGCCGCCCAGGGCGATTCGATCGAGCCGGGCCAGCTTGCCCAGCCCCCCCATGACATCAAAGCCGCCGCCGGTGGCCAAGGTGGTCACCGCCGCAGCCAGCTGAGCGGCCTGCACCGGCGACAGCTGGGCGGCGGACTGACCAAACAGCACCTGCGACAGGATCTCGTCGCTGGGCAGCACCGGCGTCGAACTAAGGGTGATCGCCGGCTTGGCCGCCGTGCCCTTGATGGCGATCACCGCGGTCAGGGTCGGGTCGGTCAAGGTCGCGGTCAGGTCCAGGCGGATCTGGTCTGGCGATGCCGCCAGGTCGATCACGCCGGTGTCGTCGATGTCGAACCGCTTGCCGGCGAAATCATAGATGCCGCGCACCACCCGGGCCTTGCCCTGCAGCACCGGCGCGCTGGTGTCGCCGACCACCTGGGCGTCCAGCGACAGCTCGGCGTCCAAGCCCAGGCCCTTGACATAGATGTGGCGCGGCGCGGTGATCTTGACGTCGAGCGCCAGGGCGGGGCCGACCGCCGGCGGCGGACGCAGGCTCTGACCGCCGCCGCCCGGCTTGTTGCGCTCGATCACGTCCATGGTCACCACGCCCGGCGGACCGCGCGCGGCGGCGGCCTGGATGTCGGCTCGGTCCAAGACCAAGGCGCCGGACAGCCTCGCCTTGCCGTCGGCGCCGCGGACCACCGTGACCGCGCCGCTGGCGGTGGCCTTGGCGGTTTCATTGTCCAACAGCTGAAAGCCCTTGGCGGTGAGGGTCAGGGTGCTGTCGCCGTTGCGGGCCAGACTGAGGCGCCCCGAGCCGGTCAGCACGCCCGATCGCGGGTCCTTGGCGTTGAACCGGTCGAGCACCAGGGCGTCATTCTGCAGATCGGCCTCGGCCGACAGGTCGCGCAGTTTCAGGCCGGTGGCGGCGTCTTCAAACAGACCCTGGCTGACGGCGGCATGGCCGGTGAACCGGGGCGAGGCCAGGTCGCCGGCCAGATGGACATTGGCGTTCAACTGGCCACCCAGCTCACGCTCACCGCCAAAAAATAGGTCCCAGATCGGCTGCAGATCGCCCTGGGCCGCCAGATCGCCCGAGATCGGCTGGTTGCGCTCGATCTCCAGGCGGAAGGGACTGGCCGCGGCTGACGCGGGGATGACGGCGTGCAGCGTCGCATGATCCTTGGTCATGGCGCCGTCGACCGCCGCATCGACGGTGAGCCTCCCATCCGCGAGCGCGGCGCTCACCGATCCGTCGAGGGCCAGCTTCGACGGCGCATCGCGGCTGCGAGCGCCCTTGAGCTTGGCGGTGAGTTGGCCCGCCAGCTGGTCGCCCTGCCCGTTAAACGTCAGGTCCGCATCCGCCCGTCCGGTCAGCCCCTCGCCGAGCGTCGCGAGATCGATCCCGGTCAAGGCCGCGGCGCCGCTCAGGGACCCGCCGACCTGCCGCGCCTTGATCTGGGCGCGACCGCCGCCCACTGACAGATCGAGCTGAGCCGACCGGTCCTGACCGTCGAAGGTCAGGTCAGCAGGATTGAGCGTGTGGAAATCCGTGCTCCGGAACCGACCCGAACCGCTGAAGGTCAAGGTCCGACCGGATCCCGTGTCGCTCGCAACGCCCTGGCCGGCGAGACTGAGCGGCGCCTGATCGGCGTCGACGTCGGTCTGAACGGCGTAGGTCAGTCTCGACAGCGGGCCGTTGGCGGTCAATTTCACGTCGCGGATCACGGCGGCGTCGCCCTTGGATTTGAGGTTTGAGCCTGTAAGGTTCAGGCTGGCGATCGGGCCGCCCGCCTCGCTCGTCAGCTTCAGCTGGGCGTCCAGCCGCCCCTGATCAAGCAACAGGCCGGGACCGGCGCTCAGGGTCAGATCGCCGGCGTCCAGGGCCCAATCGCGCAAACCGAGCGCGCCTCTGCCGGTCAGACCCCCGGCGACCATATCCAGGGCGGTCAGATCAAGGCGCCCGCCGCCATAACGGAAATCGCTGCGAAGGTGCGCCGGACCATAGGCGCTCGCCGCCGTCAGGCTGACCTTACCGCCCGCGCCCTCGGCGCCCAGGCTGGCGTCGACGCTGGCATGGGCGTCATTGGTGGCCAGATCAGCGACGCTCAGCCGATCGAAATCGCCGGACAGCGCGACCTGTGGTGCGGATAGCGCCCCGGTGATCACGCCGTTCCCTCGGAACCGCCCTCCAAGCCCGACGGGACCGATGGCCAGCGGTCCGTCGCCGGTCCAATCCAGCGCCAGTTTCAGCACCCGCTCGCGGCTGATGACACCCTTGGCGCCCAGGCGCAGGCCTGCGCCGTCGAGCTCACTCTTGGTGAGATTGACGGCGCCATTATCGACGGACCCTTGGAGATTTAGCCGGGGTTTCTCACCCAACAGATGATCGATCTCCGGCTGGCCCAAGATCAAGCTTGAGCCGGTCAGGTCGGCGGTCAACTTCCAGGGCTGGCGGGCGCGAAACTGCGAGGCCGTCCAGCGCGCCGCGATCGACCCCTTAGCCCCGGCCCGCGCTGCGTCAAGGCGGGTCAGCTGCGCCCCGCCCTTGAAATTCAGATCCCCCAACAGGCCAATGCCACCCGTGGCGTCAAGCTTCACACCGGCGCCCGACAGCTTTAGCGCGCGCAGCAGCAGCCGTCCGTCGGCCAGGCGAGAGGCGTCCAGGCTGGCCTGGGGCTTGGGGCCGGCCAAGGCGCCGACCAGGCCGCTTCCCTGCCCGCCGGTCCCATTCGCGTCGGCGATCAGGCGCAGCTCGCCTGCGTGAAAGATCACACGCACCGGCCCGCTGGCGTCAGCCAGGGCGTAGGCGCCCAGGACTAGGCGCTGGACCGCGGCCTGGCCGGTCAGGTTCCAATCGAGGTCACGTCCCTTCCAGACCCCGGCGAAATGGCCGCCCCCCATGGTCGGTTGAGCGATCAGCCGCGACAGGTCCTTGGCCGAGGCGTTGACCGTCAGGCCCTGATCCGATCGTCGATGGGCGATATCCACCGGGCCCACGATCGACAGGGCGGCGTTATCGGACTGGAGCCGCACCACCAGATCGCGGAGCGATCCGCGCACCTGGGTATGCTGGACAGAAAAAAGCAGGCGTGGACCAAGAGCGCGCATCAATGGCGCGGTCCAGCTCGAGGCGTCGAGGGCGAGCGTCCCTTGCATCCCACCACCAGCCTTGGTCCATACGCCGTCGGCCTGGGCGATCAGGGTGGTCCCGCTATAGGCCAGGATGTGTGAAGACCCGGCCACCACGTCACCACCTGCCTTGGCGTCAATCAACACCGCCTTGCTGACCGGCAGGCCCAACATTCCGGCCAGGGCGCCGCCGCGGCTCTCGTGTGCGCGCCCTTCGAGCAACACCTTGCGGCCGACGCCGAGATCAAAGCGCGCCTCCATTCCGTCGCCCGACTGCAACAGGTTCTGCGAGCGGATCGAACCGGCCACACCGCCTTTTCGCGCGATGTCGACGTTCATCCGGATCTGGAACAGACCGCGCACCACGCTGAAGGCTGGCGCGGTCTCAAGCCGAACCCCCAGGTCGTCGATGAAGATCGACACCGGCAGTCCGCCAGCCGACCCGCCGGGCTTGGCTGGCGACAACGTGGGCCGGCGCGACAGGGTCAGGCTGTCGATCTGCAGCAACTGAGCATGCACCCGCCGGCGCAGCAGCCGTGAGGGTCGCCAGCGCACGTGCAGGCCTCGCGCCTCGAACCAGGTCCCGCCGGCGTCGGCGATCGACAGCCGATCGAGGGTGAAGTCATGCCAGACGTCGCCGCGGAGACCTGAAACATGAAGACGCCCCAGCGGGCCGACCGGGACGCCCTCAAGCCGAGTGACGATCCAGCTGCGCCCTGTGTCGGTCAGCGGCCCCAGACGGACCACGGCGAAGATCGCCAGCAACAAGGCGGTCACAAACGCCGCCGCCACGGCCAGGCGCCGCCTTACGCGACCGCCTGGCTTGGCGGCGCGCCGCTCCTGATCGGGATCGGCGGTCAAAACGCCTGTCCGATGCTGAGATAGAGCTGAACGACCGAATCGCCCTCGCGCTGCTGCAGGGGCGTGGCGATATCGACCCGGATCGGGCCGAAGCCGAGGTCGTAGCGGACGCCGACCCCGACCCCCAGCTCAGGGTGGCTGAAATCCGGATTAACCCTCAATCCGACCGACCCGGCGTCGAGGAAGGCCACCACGCTCCATTTCTGCGTGACGTGCTGGCGAACCTCGAACGAGGTCTCAAACAACGACAAGCCGCCCGACGGGGTGTTGTCGCCATAGCGCGGCCCGACCGCCTGGTAGCCGTATCCGCGCACCGATCCGCCGCCCCCGGCGTAGAACCGCGCGGGAGCTGGCACCAAAGGAATATCGCCGCCCAGGATGGTTCCAAGATTGACCCTGGCGGCGATCACCGTGCCGAGACCGCCGACCGGCAAATAGCCGCTGGCCTGACTGGAGACCTTCAGATAGCCGATCGACCCGTCGCCAAAGGCGTAGGTCGGCTCGGCCCTGGCCTGCACTCGCCAGCCTTCGGTCGGATCAAGCGGATCATTCGACTTGTCCAGACTGAAGGCGGCCAGCAGAGCCGGGGTGATCAGGGTGCGTTGCCGACCCGAATGGACGTAGTTGGCCGATTCTTTCTCGTCCGTGGTCGAGCCGTCCAGGGACAGCCCGAAGGTCACGAAGGAAATCTTGCCAAAACGCCGGGTCGCGTCGGCGCTGATCACCCCGCCGCTGGAGTCATAGGCGTCGGTGTCGTCATTGTAGCCCGCCACCGTCAGCTTCAGCGTCTGGCCCGGCAGGCGCCAGTCGGGCAGCGACAACTCGGTCGACAGGCGGCTGTCGATCTGGGCCACTTCCAGACTGGTGGTCAGGGTGTCGGCCCGATTGAAGCGGTTATAGACGATCCACCGGCTGTCGACGCCCGCGCCCTCGGTGGTCGAATAGCTGCCGCCAAGCTCGAGCGTGCCCTTTGGCCGGTCAACCAGGGTCACCACCACCGGCCGCAGGCCGCCCACCTCTTCTCCGGTCGGGGCGAGGGCCACGCTGACCGCATCGAAAGCGCCGGTGTCACGCAGCCGCAGCTCCAGCTGCGCCAGGTCTTCTGGCCGAAACACCTGGCCGGGTTTCCAAGGCGCGAGCCAGCGCACCCAGGCGTTGCGCGTACGGCTGGAGCCGGCGAGCTTGACGCCGTCCAGCTTGACCAGGGCGCCGGCCGCGATGCGGAAGGTGGGCTGCAGGGTTTGATCGGCGTGGTCGACCACGACCTCGCGCGGCTGGGTCTCCGCGTCGGCGTAACCGTGCTCGCGCAGAGCCGCAACAATCCGGCCCTCAGCGGCGATCACCGCTTCGGCCCGTCCAGGGTCGCCAGGCTTGAGCGCCATCGCGGCGATGGCGAGCGATACGACATCCGGCGGCGGCGGCGACCCGATCCAGGTGACGCCCGGAGCGGCGATCTTCGATTGGGGGCCGAGCGTGACCGTGACAAAGGGCTGGGGCGCGTCGCCGTCGCCGATATCGGCGGCGACGTCATAGTCATAGTAGCCCTCGGACCGCAGCACGGCGATCACCTTGTCGCCCGCCTCCTCCGCCCGCCGCCGCGCCTCCAGCCTGCTCCCGGGCGGATTGGGCAGGCTGCCGAGCGCGTCACGCAGCTCGGCGCGCAGCGCACGATCATCCACGCCCCGGATATCGACGGAAAAGGATGCGGCGAACACCGTGGTCGGGCAGAGCGCGCCGGTGGCCACGAGCACGGTCGCGCAGGCCAGGAGCGCAGAACCCAAGACTCGCAATCGTTCCACCTCCCGGGTGCGTTGTCGCCTCGTCCGGACCGGCATAAGCGCCAATCATGTCCGTCGGTAGGCGCAGGCGCGGCGGTCTGTTAGTCTGAACGCGCCTGTCTAACCTATCCTGTTGATTCCTTCGGCTTGGAAAGCCGCTAGCGCCGGCGATTCAGTTCGCACGCGCAATCGCCGGCCAGGTTGACCGGCGATTCTATGGCCACGGTTGTTGGCCGGAGACGGTTGCGACTAAAAACGCGGCAGGCTGATCGATTATTCGGCGCCCCTAGCTTGGCCGGTTGAACTTGACCACCCTTTGGTGATTTCGTCGCCCGAGGGCCTAGCGTGCGGGACGGTTCGTTCGGTTCGTGCGTACTAAACCCGATGCAAGCGACGCGGAGCCTCCAAGGCGTGGACACAGTTCGATTGGTTGAGGCTGACCAGGGCCGATCATCGCCGGATTTTTACCGGCCGGATCGGTTTTATGACGAGATGTTCGCGGCCGACGGATCGGTGCGGCCGCATTATCTGGCGCTGCATGGCCGGGTGGCGACGCTGACCCCGGCCGAACTGGCCGAACGTCAGCGCACCCTGGAGCAGTCGTTCTTGCTGCAAGGCATCACCTTCACGGTTTATGGCGCTGAAAACACAACGGAACGGATCATCCCGACCGATCTGCTGCCGCGGATCATTCCCGCCAATGAGTGGACCCGGATCGAGACGGGGCTGATCCAACGAGTGCGGGCGCTGAACAGCTTCTTGGCCGACATTTACGGCGACCAGAAGATCCTCGCCGACGGGGTGGTGCCGCGCGACCTTGTGCTCGGCGCGCCCTCCTACCGGCGCGAGATGCGCGGGCTCTATGTGCCGCACAACAGTTACGTCAATGTCTGCGGATCCGACCTGATCCGCGATGACAAGGGCGAGTTTGCGGTGCTGGAGGACAATCTGCGGGTGCCGTCCGGCGTCTCCTACATGCTGGCCAATCGCGACGCGGCCAAGCGGACTTTTCCGGGCACCTACCGCGCCGCGGGCGTGCGGCCGGTGGAGCGCTATCCCGACCTGCTGCTGGCCACGCTCAAGAGCCTTGCGGCCGAGTGGCGGCCCAATCCGCAGGTCGTGGTGATGACCCCTGGGGTCTATAATTCGGCCTATTATGAGCACGCCTACCTGGCGCGGCTGATGGGCACGCCCCTGGTCGAAGGCCGCGACATGGTGGTGCACGAGAACCTGGTCTATATGCGGACCACTGAGGGGCTGCGCCGAATCGACGTCATCTATCGTCGGGTCGATGACGACTTCATCGACCCCCTGACCTTCCGCCGCGATTCAAGCCTGGGCATCGCCGGCCTGTTCAACGCCTATCGCGCCGGCAATGTAGTGATCGCCAACGCCCCCGGCACCGGGGTCGCCGACGACAAGGCGGTCTACGCCTATGTCCCTGAGATCATTCGATATTATCTCGGCGAAGACGCCATCCTGCCCAATATCGAGACCTTCCTTTGCCGCGAGCCGGCCCAGCTCGGCTATGTTTTGGCCAATCTCGACAAGTTGGTGGTCAAGGCGGTCGGTGCGTCTGGCGGCTACGGCATGTTGGTCGGCCCCCACGCCGCCCAGAGCGAGCGTGATGAATTCGCCGAACGCCTGAAGGCTGACCCGTCCAACTATATCGCCCAGCCGACCATCCAGCTGTCGACCGCGCCCTGCCTGGTCGATGGACGGATCGAGGCCCGGCACGTCGATCTTCGCCCATTCATCCTGGCGGGCCAAAAGATCGTGGTCACCCCCGGCGCCCTGACCCGCGTGGCCCTGAAGCGCGGCTCGCTGGTGGTCAATTCCAGCCAGGGCGGCGGCTCCAAGGACACCTGGGTCCTGGCCGACGCGGAGCCGCAGCCATGATGCTCGCCCGCGTGGCCGACAGCCTCTATTGGATCGGCCGTTACGTCGAACGCGCCGAGCATCTGTGCCGGATCAGCGACGTGATGCTGACCGCCACCCTCGACGACAGCGAAGCCGCGGTGATCGTCGCCCACATCGCGATGGCGGCCATGGAGGACCGCGAAGACCTCGCCCCCGGCCAATTGCCGATGGACGCGGTGCGTAGCCTGCTGTTCGACCGCGAGGACCTGAGCTCGGTGGTCAATTCCCTGGCCCGCGCCCGGGAGAACGCCCGCCAGGTGCGCGATCAGATCACCACCGAGATCTGGGAGCGGCTGAACCGGCTCTATCTGCGGGTGACCGGCGCCTACGCCGAGCAGAACTTCACCCAGGCGCCGTCCGACTATCTGCACGGCATCATCGCCGATCTGCACCTGTTCAAGGGCTCGACCGACGCCACCATGAGCCACGGCCCAGGCTGGCGGTTCCTGCTACTTGGCGTGCACCTGGAGCGGGCTCAGCGCATCGCCCGGCTGCTCGACGTCTGTTTCGGCGACCCGGCGGCGCCCGAAGCCCTGACCGAGCATCTGGCACAGATGGCGGTGCTACGCATGGCCTGCGCGCTGGAGCCCTATCTGCGGGTCTATACAGCCGAGATAAATCCTCTGTTGGTGCTGCAGTTTCTGCTGTTCGACGAGGATTTTCCCCGCTCGATCCGCTTCTCCACCGCCAGGATCGAGGACTATCTTGACCGCTTGGCCCCGCCGGGACTGCCCACCTCGCGCACGGCCCCAGAACGGCTGGCCGGTCGGCTCAAGGCGCGGCTGGAATTCGCCGACATGGACGAGACCCTGGCCCCCGGCGCCATCCTCAGCGGGGTGGTGGCCGAGTGCTCGCGCATCCATGACGCCATCTACGAGACCTTCATCGACTATCCGCTTGAGCAGAGATTGCCCTCATAACCGCCATGCTTCTCGAAATCCGCCACCTGACCCAATACCATTACGCCGAGCCGGTGCGGGCCAGTGTCATGGAGCTGTGGGCCCAACCCCAGAAGAGCCCGCGCCAACGGCTGATCAGCTTCGAACTGGAGGTCGAGCCGGCGGCGCAGCTGTTCTCCTATGTCGACGCCTTCGGCAACGCCGTCTACCACTTCGACGTGCCTCAGCCCCACGACCGGCTGGCGATCGAATCGCGCGCCGCGGTCGAGACCGAGGCGCCGCCCCCCCTGCCCGATCAACTGGACCTGGGCGAATGGGAGCGGATGCGGAGCCAGTTCGTCCAAGGTGAGTGCTTCGACTTCCTGCAACCGCACGGGTTCGCCATTGAGACCCCGGCCTTGGCGGCCTTTGTCGCGCAGCACGACCTGGAACGGCTGCGGCGGGTCGATCCGCTGACGGCGGTCAAGACCTTGTGCGAGACCGTCTACGCCGCCTTTGAGTATGAGACCGGGATCACCGCCGCCGACAGCCCGATCGACCACGCCCTGGAGCAGGGCCGCGGGGTCTGCCAGGACTTCGCCCACATCATGATCGCCATCTGCCGCTCTTGGGGCGTGCCGGCGCGGTATGTGTCCGGCTATCTGTTCACGGATCGGTCCGAGGGCGGCGACCGCTCCGATCCCGACGCCACCCACGCCTGGGTCGAGGTCTATCTGCCCAGCCTGCGCTGGGTCGGCTTTGACCCGACCAACAACGTCACCGCCGGCGAACGGCACGTGATCGTCGCGGTCGGCCGCGACTATGGCGACGTCCCGCCGTCGCGCGGCGTCTTCAAAGGCGATTCGGAAAGCGAGCTGATGGTCGCCGTCAGTGTCCGCCGCGCCCGCGCCGCCGCGGCCGAGCCGGAGTTCATGCGTATGGCGAGGCCGGCCTTCACCAACGGCTCCGGCCGTCGCCGCCCCTCGTCGATGCTGCATGAGCAGGCCCTGCAGCAACAACAGCAGCAGCAACAGCAGTGACGCCGGCGGAGCCCTCGCTCCGAGCCTCCGCCCATGGATCCCGCGCCCATCTTCTACGTCGACGCCGACGCCTGTCCGGTGAAGGACGAGGTCTATAAGGTCGCGCGCCGTTACGGCGTGCCGGTCAAGGTGGTGGCCAACGCCTTCCTGATGGTCCCGCGCGAGGCGCTGATCGAGCGGGTGGTGGTCGAGGCCGGCCCCGACGTCGCCGATGACTGGATCGCCGAGCGCGCCGGCCAGCGCGACGTGGTGATCACCGCCGACATCCCCCTGGCCGAGCGCTGCCTGAAGGCCGGCGCCCAGGTGCTCGCCCCCAATGGCCGGCCGTTCACCTTCGATTCGATCGGCGCGGCCCTGGCCGGGCGCGCGGTGGCCGAACATCTGCGTTCGATCGGCGAGACCACCAGCGGTCCCCGCCCCTTCGGCGCTGCGGACCGCTCGCGATTCCTGCAGGCGCTGGACGAGGCCGCCAACCGGGCCAGGCGGCCCAGGCGCTGAGCCGTCCTACGGCTTCAGTGAAAACACGTATTCCGCGTCGGACAGATGATTGGCGTGCATGAAGGCGCCGATTGACTCAAAGGTCGCGGTGAGGATCTCGCCGTTCTGGTCGTCGGTGCGGATGCGGTGATCGACCATCGGCGCGAATAGCCGTTTCAGGGGGCCAACCTCGACCTTGGCCGGGGTGAAATGGGCGCCAAGGTCCGCCCGGATCTGGGCCGGATCGGTGGTGTCCCACGCCGCCGAGGCGACGATCATCAGCATGAAGTCGTTGCAGTTCTGGTATTTATCCGAGAACGGATTGGCGATCAGCGAATAGTCCGGATTGTGCAGACGCGCATAGTCGGGGCTGTCGATCAGCGCCAGGATGCGACGCTGCATCTCCGGCGTCGGAATGATCACCCCCACGTCATCGGTGGTCACGCCCGAGGTGAAATTGAACGGCCAGTCCTGCACCAGTCGGGACTGGGTCTGAGGCCAGGCCTTTCCGTCGCCGGCGTAGAGGTTATAGACGGCGTAGCCGTGCAGGATCTTGCCGTCCGGGGTGGCGATGTCGCGATAGACCCAAAAGGCGCCGTGGGTGTAGGAAATCCCCTTCGGCAGGGTCGAGCGCGGCGCCCCGGCGCGAAACACCATCGCCACGCGCACGCCGCGTGCGGCCAGTTCGTTCTCGATCGTTTTCGAAAAGGCCGCGACCTGCGTCGGCGGAAAATGGCTCGACGCTGCGATGGCGGCCGAAGAATCCTGAGCCCAGGCGGGGCCGGCCCCGGCCCCGCCGCTCAGCGCCAGCACGGCGAGCGCCAGCGCCGCCGGCTTGAGTTGTGCGATCATTGCGCGCCGCCTCAAGTCGTCGGCGCGGCGACGGGCTGAGCGTCATGCGGCACGCTGGGCGCCGGCTGGGGGGCGACAATGACCTGCTTGTCGACCGGGAGCGGCCGGGTCGCAAAGTCGCTGGCCTTGCCGGCCGCCTCGGCCAGGGCGGAACCACCCTGGACGACCGAATCGCCCGCCGCCATGGCAGAGCCCCCGACCACCACGCTGCCAACCGCCACCGAGCCGACCGGCAGGGAGGCGGCGAGCGCGGTCGATTGGGCGAGGGCCGTCGATCCGGCCACGCTGGCGGTTCCGGCGTTTTGCAGGCTGTCCTGGGCCTGAGCCGTGGCGGCGAGGCTGAGCGCGCCCGCCAGGGACAAGGCGGTCAAGGAGAGGGTGTTCATCGAGGCTTCCTCCGAAGCGGGCGCGGCGGCGCCCTGGCTTGACGCTGAAGCTGAGCGGCG
>Ga0302196_10003428_pt1 | contig 14526 bp, 12 predicted proteins | sample II_Bog_N1_3_FD_198794 | JGI IMG/M metagenome (GOLD analysis project Ga0302196, IMG submission 198794) | Peat permafrost microbial communities from Stordalen Mire near Abisko, Sweden - II_Bog_N1_3 | ecosystem: Environmental > Terrestrial > Soil > Wetlands > Peat | place: Sweden: Abisko...
TGGTCGAGCGTGGCGTCCATCCCCTGGTCATGCACGGTCAGATGGGCAAGAAGGCCCGGACCGCGGTGCTGCAGCAGTTGGACCGTTCCTCCGGCACTAAGAACGGACTCGTCCTGGCTGCGACGGCCAGCCTGCTCGGAGAGGGCTTCGACTGTCCTCCGCTTGACACCCTGTTTCTGGCGTTCCCCATCAAATTCAAAGGAAGCGTGGTGCAGTACGTCGGACGAGTCTTGCGACCTACGGCCGAGAAGACGAGTGTCGAGGTTCATGACTACGTGGATGCGTCCGTGCCGGTCCTGGCTCGCATGCATCAAGAACGCAGGAAGGCGTACGCGTCTCTCGGCTTCGACGTACCGAAGAATGGCGGGAAGGCCGGCTGAATTCCGACGTGCAACGTGTGGGATCGACAGCTCGACATCCCGTCAGCAATGGGATCAGAACTCACTGTGAGCGCGCCATTGGGAACATGGGGCTGAGGCCCAACCAGTCGGCACCCTCATTGAAGAGTCGGCCGGAGGACGACCCAGGTCCGATCGCCGTAGCGGAAGCGAGGGCAACGGTCATTGCGGCGGGACCCGTGGTGCGAATGGCCGAGCAGGCAGTGAGGTAGGGCGACCGCTGAGCAAGGCGTGGTTGCACGGTCCTTCGGCCGATTCCATCCCTACTTGATCCCTACAACTCGGCGGAACCAGGTGGATTCAGGACCACTCGATCCCGAATAGAACCAGGTCAGCACACTGGAGACGACCGGCTGGACCCCCGGAACCGAGCACCCAGATCTACGAGGGCACCAACCAGATCCAGCGGGTGGTGATCGCCAAGGGGGTCCTGGGGTAGCGATCCGCGGGGTGGGCGGCGGGCGTGCCACTCCGGCGCGGGAGGACGGGCGGGCTCACGGCGAGGCCGTGGCACCGGCCTGTCGGACGGTCCGCTCCAGGATGCCCAGTGTGGCCCGCAGGGCCGACTCGGGCACGATCGGGAAGCGTTCCTTGAGATCACCGGTGACCTTCGACCAGTCGTAGTACGAGGTCACGTCGGTGATCCCGTCGTCCCCGGGCTCCAGGCGGTAGCCGTAGAAGTGGGGTATCGGGACATCGGGCCCGAGGTCCCAGGCGATCTCCCGGTCCTGTTCGAAGACGGTGATGTGCACGGTCACGTCGTAGCGGCCGAGCGGGAAGTCGTTGAGCGACTCGCGGTCCATGTGGATCACGAACGTGTCGCCCACTCGCTCGGCCGGCTCACCGGTGAAATCCTGGAGCATCCCCGAGGCGTCGATGGCCACGTGGCCGGCCGGACTCCGCAGGACGTCGAAGATCGCCCCGGGCGGGGCCGGGATGGGCCGGGTCACCTCGATCCGGTCGGGCAGGAAGGTGGTATCGGGCACGTAGGGCTCCTCCTCGGCGGACGGGGGCCGGTGGGCCGACCCCCGATCTGGGCGTTCCGGTCAGCATCGCGCGCCGAGGCCGACCGTGCCGACGGGGGAGCGGTGGATCGGACCCGCACCCGGCGGTCGGCCCCGGCTGACCGGACCACCGGGCTTCCCGGCCATCGCAACCGCTCTGCACCTGTACCGGAACCGTCCGGGAACCAAAAAGTGCAGGTCAGAGGGCTAATTTGGGTTAACGAGCTCACCGATCCGGTGGCCTGGCCACAGCGCCGGGACGCAGACGGTGGGCAGCGATCGAAGGGACCCACCGATGGACGACCTCACCCCCCGGCGAGCAGGACGCACCCTGCGGACCGCCTCGGGCCTCGTCCTGGCCGTGGCCCTCGCCGGAGCGGCCACCGGGGCGCTGGCGCCGGCCGCCGGGGCCAGCTCGATGATGGCACCCCCCACCGCCGCCCGGACGGTGACCTCGGGGCCCGGCTACCTCCACGGCGCCGTCCCGTTGCTCACCCCGGTCGTGCACGCCTCCACCTCGGCGGCACCCCGGGCCGAGGGGGCGGCCACGGCCACGGTGGCCAGCGGCGTCCTCCACGGCTACACCGGCAGCGCGCCGGGCCCGACGTCCAACCTCACCTACGGTGGTGGGGTCGACGGCGTCGGGGTGGTGACCGGGACACCGCAGGTCTACCTCGTCTACTACGGCTCCCAGTGGGGGACCCGGAAGTCGGTGGCCGTGGGCGGCCGGACCTACGCGGCGTTCTCGGGCGACCCGGCCGGTATGGCGCCCGTGCAGCAGGAGTTCTTCGCCGGCCTGGGCACCGCGGGCGAGACCTGGAGCGGGGTCGTGACCCAGTACTGCCAGGGGATCGTGGCCGGGGGCACCGTGTGCCCCGCCGGTGCGGCCCGTGTCGGGCACCCGACCGACGGTGTGCTGGCCGGCGTGTGGGAGGACACCAGCGTGGCCGCCCCGGCGAGTGCCACCCCGGCCCAGCTGGCCGCCGAGTCCGAGGCGGCCGCCACCCACTTCGGCAACACCACTTCGGCCGCCAACCGCAACGCCCAGTACGTCATCGTGTCGCCGACGGGGACCCATCCTGGCGGCTTCGACACGACGGACGGGGACTTCTGTGCCTGGCACGACTACACGGCGGATCCCTCGATCGGTGCCGTGGCCCAGCCCGACGGCATCCTGGCCTTCACCAACATGCCGTACCTGCCCGACCTGGGGGTCAGCTGCGGCGAGGACTTCGTCAACCACGGCAGTGCAGGCGTGCTCGACGGGGTCAGCATCGTGGGTGGCCACGAGTACGCCGAGACGCTGACCGACCAGTACCCGGCCGGGGGCTGGACCACCAGTGCGGGCTCCGAGTCCGCCGACCTGTGCGCCTGGATCTCGTCGGGACAGGGGGCGGCGGCCGACCTCACGACGGCCACCGGTACCTTCGCCGTCCAGTCGGTGTGGGCCGACGACTTCGACGGCGGGGTCGGCGGGTGCGAGCTCAGCCACCCGGTGGAGACCTCGTCGCCGGACCTGGTGACCGTGGTCAACCCCCACCGCCAGTCGGGGACGGTCGGTACGGCGGTGGCCCTCCAGGTGGCCGCCTCGGACTCGGCGGCCGGCCAGACCCTCAGCATCTCCGCCGTCGGGCTCCCCGCCGGTCTCTCGATCGCCCCGTCGGGTCGGATCACCGGGACCCCCCGGACGGTCGGGACCTCGACGCTGACGGTGCGGGCGACGGACACCACCGGGGCCACGGCGGCGGTCACCTTCTCGTGGCGGATCTCCGCCCCGGCGGTCGCCTGACCGGACGGCGGGGATCAGGCGGTCTCGGCCCGTCGCCGCTTGGCCCAGCCCGGGCCGCGGAACACGTAGGAGAGCCGGTCCCCCCACCCGGTGGCCGACGCCACGTCCCGGACCATGTCGACGTACTCGTGTGCGGCGATTCGGCCGGGATCGAACGTGTCGATGTTGGTGGTGAGTCCGTAGACCACGCGCTCGTCCTCGGGCTCGAAGGTGCCGAACAGCCGGTCCCAGACGATCAGGATCCCCCCGTGGTTCCGGTCGAGGTACTGCCGGTTGGTCCCGTGGTGGACCCGGTGGTGGGAGGGCGAGTTGAGCGTCCGCTCGGCCCGGCCGATCCGGTCGACGGCCTCGGTGTGGATCCAGAACTGGTAGATCAGGTTCACCCCCCGGGCGGTGGCCACCGCCTCGGGTGGCACCCCGACCAGGCAGAGCAGCCCGTAGGGGACGGACGTGCCCAGCGCGTCGGCCACCGGTTGGCGCAGGGCGGTCGACAGGTTGTAGCGCTCGCTCGAGTGGTGGACCTCGTGGACCGCCCACATGTAGCGGCTGGTGTGCATGAACCGGTGGTTCCAGTAGTAGAGGAAGTCCCACCCGACCAATGCGGTGGCCAGCGCCACCGGTCCGGGGAGCCCGGGGACCAGCCGTCGGTGCCACAGCCGCTCGGGCGAGGTGGCCGTGGCCCAGGCGGTGGTGACGGCCACCCCTGCGACGGCGAGGGCGGTCACCCCACCCACCGCGGCGATCCGTCGGGCCGTCGACCTCCGGTCGTCCGATCCCGTCGGGGATCCCCCGCCGTCGTCGGTGGGGAGGTCGGCGTCGACGACGGGGTCGGACCGGACCCGGTGGGTCTCCCGACGGGCCACCGCGTCGGCCACCGACGTCACCACTGCCGCTCCCAGGGCCACGCCCACGGCGGCCCGGGCGAACCGACCCCGTCCGGCGGTCACCGGGCGCAGCAGACGGGGCACCACGAAGGGGGCCACCAGGCTGAGGGCGCCCATGGTCAGGCTGGCCAGCGTGTCCCGATGCTCGTAGTCACCCGCCGCCGGTGTACCACCCCGGGCCAGGCGCCGCTTCTGGGCCCGGTACTCGAGGCCCATGGCGGCGAAGTACCCCGGCACCGCCACCACGGTCAGGTCGACCGCCCGGGCACCCGCACCCGTCCTCGGAGCCACGGTCAGGACTCCCGGGTCACGGTCGGGCCGCCCGGGTCACGGTCACGGTGAACCCCGGGAGCTGGCCGGGGCCGGGGCCGGGGACGGGCCGGTGGCCGTGGAGTCGCCGCCGAACGGTTGCTCGAGAGGCAGCACCGCGGAGCACCGCACGGTCGACCGGAACCGTCGGCGCGGCGGCCGCGGTGCCCGCCCGTAGGAACGTCGACCTCATGGAGCCTCCTCCGGGTTCCGGACCGCAGGTCGCCCGTCCGTGCGGCCCGCGCAATGTACCCCACCGGCGGTGGTGCCACCACGGTCGGATCCCGGCACGGTGACTCCTCCAGCGGGACAGGCCGGGCACGGGAACCGCCCTCCGGTACGAGCGCCCCGGGCGGTGCCGCGGAGTCCCGGCCGTGCCGCCGTCGCCCCCTTCTAGAACGGGTTCTATACTTCTCCCGCCGGCCACGGGGCCGACGGACCGTCCCGATCGGGGTCGGCCCAGCGCTCCACCAACCGACACTCACGAGCAGTCAGAACGCACAAGGGGGAACCTCCATGGCCCAGCCGGTCATCGTCGAAGCAGTCCGCACTCCGATCGGTAAGCGAAACGGGTGGCTCTCCGGGTTCCACGCCGCCGAGCTCCTGGGCCGGGCCCAGGTGGAGCTGGTGAAGAAGGCCGGGGTCGATCCCGGCAGCATCGAGCAGATCGTGGGCGGCTGCGTGACCCAGGCCGGCGAGCAGGCGTCCAACGTCACCCGCACCGCATGGCTCGCCGAGGGCATGCCCTACGAGACGGCGGCCACCACGGTGGACTGCCAGTGCGGCTCGGCCCAGCAGGCCAACAACTTCGTGGCCAACCTGATCAGCGCCGACGCCATCCACGCGGGCATCGCCTGCGGGGTGGAGGCCATGAGCCGGGTCGGCCTCGGCGCCAATGCCTTCAACGGTCCGGGCAAGTCGCGTCCCGAGGCGTTCCCCTGGGACATGCCCGACCAGTTCAATGCGGCCGAGCGCATCGCCCAGAAGTACGGGATCACCCGGGAGGACGTCGACTGGCTGGGTCTCGAGTCCCAGCGCAAGGCAGCCGTGGCCGTGGCCGAGGGACGCTTCGATCGCGAGATCGCCCCGGTGGAGGCACCGGTCATGGGCGCCGACGGCCCGACGGGTGAGGTCAACCTGGTCTCCCGTGACCAGGGCCCACGGGACACCACGGCCGAGGGACTGGCCGGCCTCAAGCCGGTGCTGCCCGACGGGATGCACACGGCCGGCAACAGCTCGCAGATCTCCGACGGCGCCGCCGCCGTCCTGTGGATGTCCCAGGAGCGGGCCGGCGAGGCCGGCCTGCGGCCCCGGGCCCGCATCGTGGCCCAGACCCTGGTCGGCTCCGATCCCTACTACCACCTGGACGGCCCCATCGCCGCCACCGCCGACGTGCTCAAGAAGGCGGGGATGACCATGTCCGACATCGACATCTTCGAGGTCAACGAGGCGTTCGCCTCGGTTGTGATGTCGTGGGGCAAGGTCCACGAGGCGGACTGGGACAAGGTCAACGTCAACGGTGGGGCCATCGCCCTCGGCCACCCGGTGGGCTCGACCGGCGCCCGGCTGATCACCACGGCGCTGCACGAGCTGGAGCGTTCCGACAAGAACCTCGCCCTCATCACCATGTGCTGCGGTGGCGCCCTGGCCACGGGCACCATCATCGAGCGGATCTGACGCCCTGCTGACGCCCTGCTGACGCCCTGCTGACACCGGACGGCCCCGGGGGGCCCGGCCACGCAGTCGACCGACCGGACCCCCGGTCGGCACCGGTCGACGCCTGGTCCGGCCGCTTTTCCGGGGGCGGCCGAGGAGCGTGGTTGAGTAGGGGGATGCACCGTATCCCTTCGATCCCCTCGTACCAGCTGATCCGACGCGTCGCCGTGGTGGCCCTGGCCACGCTGGCCGGCACCGTCGGCGCGGCGACCGCGGCGGGGGCAGGGGGCAGGAGTCCCGCGGCCACCCCCCGCACCGTGGCGTCCACCAGCTGGACCACGTTCGACCAGAACGGGCTGCGCACCGGGGTCGACCCGTCGGGGCTCCCGTTCTCCCCGGCGACCACGGCGTGGACGTCGCCCACCCTCGACGGCCAGCTCTACGGCCAGCCGCTCATCGCCACCGGCCGGGTCTTCGCCGCCACCGAGAACGACACCGTCTACGCCCTGGCGGCCGACTCGGGGACCGTGCTGTGGTCGACCCACGTCGGGACACCGTTCAACCCGAGCACCTACCCCGGCGGGATCTGCGGGAACATCCACCCGACCGTGGGCATCACCTCGACCCCGGTCGTCGACACCGGCCGGGGGGAGATCTTCGTGGTGGCCACCGAACAGGCGGCCTCGGAGGCGTCCCACCACCTCATCGGCCTGGACCTCTACACCGGCACCGTCGTCCTCGACCAGGCGATCGACCCGCCCGGGACCGCCTCCCCGGCCCACGAGCTCCAGCGTGCCTCGTTGGCCCTGACCGACGGTCGGGTCATCGTCGGCTTCGGCGGCAACTCCGGGGACTGCGGCACCTACCACGGGCTGGTGGTGTCGGTGCCCGAGGGCGGTGGCGCGTCCTCCGTGTTCACGGTGGCCGACCGGCCCGGTGACAACCAGGGTGCCGTGTGGATGGGCGGGGCCGCCCCCGACATCGACGCCCAGGGCGACGTGTGGGTGGCCACCGGCAACAGTGCCGACAGCTCCAGCACGGCCAGTGACGCCAGCGACAGTGTGCTGCGGCTCAGCCCGACCGGACAGCTGCTCGACTCGTTCACCCCGACCACCTGGCACACCGACAACCAGAACGACCAGGACCTCGGGTCCACCGTGCCCGCCCTCCTGCCCAACGGCAAGGTCTTCATGGTGGGCAAGCTCCGCACCGCCTACCTGCTGGACCAGTCCCACCTGGGCGGCATCGGCGGCCAGCTGTCGGACTCACCGAACTTCTGCGGCAACGACCCCGACGGCGGATCGGCCGACCTCGACGGCACCCTGTTCGTCCCCTGCAGCGACGGACTCCGGGCCGTGACGCCCTCGGCGTCACCTCCGACCGCTCTGTGGAAGACGACCAGTGGCGCCCACGGGTCCCCCATCGTCGCCGGCGGACTGGTCTGGTCGATCGGCAACGGCGACCTGTGGGCCCTCGACCCGACCACCGGTGTGGCCGAGCAGCACTTCGCCACCGGGGGCTCGGCCAGCTCGTTCCCCTCGCCTGCGGCCGCCGACGGGCTCGTCGTGTCGCCCGACAACAGCGACCGGCTGCTCGCCCTGCACGGACCGGACGGGCTCCCGGGACCGCCGACGCCGCCACCGCCGACGCCGGGCTACTGGGAGGCGGCGGACGACGGCGGTGTGTTCTCCTTCGGCTCCGCCGCCTTCTACGGCTCGGCCGGTTCGCTGCACCTGGCCCGGCCGATCGTGGGCATGGCGTCGACTCCCGACCACGGGGGCTACTGGCTGGTGGCCTCCGACGGAGGTGTGTTCAACTTCGGCGACGCCGGCTTCTACGGCTCGACCGGCTCCCTGCACCTCCGGGAACCGATCGTGGGCATCGCCGCCACCCCGGACGGGAGGGGCTACTGGCTGGTGGCCTCCGACGGCGGGGTGTTCGCCTTCGGCGACGCCACCTTCTCCGGCTCGACCGGCGGACTGTCGCTCAAGTCCCCGGTGGTGGGGATGGCCGCCGGTCCCAGCGACGGCGGCTACTGGCTGGTGGCCTCCGACGGCGGGATCTTCGCCTTCGGCGACGCCCCCTTCGAGGGCTCGACCGGTGCGCTGACCCTGACCCGGCCGGTCGTCGGCATGGCGGCGCCGGACGGCGGGACGGCGGGCTACTGGCTGGTGGCCTCCGACGGCGGGATCTTCGCCTTCGGGGAGCCGTTCTACGGCTCCATGGGCGGCCAGAGCCTGGTCCGCCCGGTGGTGTCGATGGCGGCGTCGATCACCGGCCACGGCTACTGGCTGGTGGCCTCCGACGGTGGGATCTTCGCCTTCGGCGACGCCCCCTTCGAGGGCTCCACGGGTGGCCTGGCCCTACGGGCGCCGGTCGTCGGCATGGCCACCGGACCGTCGCCCACCTGAGTCGTCCCCCGGGGCGTCGGTCGACACGGTCCTGGAAGGTAGGGTCCGGGAAACTAGAATGGGTTCTAGTCACGGCGCCCACCGGTCCCACCCGGGGGTGCCGCCGCGCTGCGGCGCACGAGGGGGTCCGGCCGAGCACGCCCGCCCCGAAGGGAGCAGCACCATGATCGAGACCGAGCACCTGAGCTACGAGGTGGTCGGCACGACGGCCGTCGTGACGATGAACCGCCCGGAGGCGAAGAACTCGCTGTCGGGACCCATGCTGGTGGGCATGGTCGACGCCTGGACGGAGATCGACGCCAATGACGGCATCCGCTGTGCCATCCTGACCGGTGCCGGGGGCACGTTCTGCTCGGGTATGGACCTCAAGTCGATGTCCGGCCCGGGCAACGAGGAGGTGTCGGCCCGGATGGCCGCCGACCCGGACCTCCACTGGAAGGCCCTGCTCCGCCACCACCAGCTGCGCAAGCCGCTGATCGCCGCCGTCGAGGGCTACGCGGTGGCCGGCGGCACCGAGATCCTCCAGGGGACCGACATCCGGGTGGCCGGCGAGAGCGCCACGTTCGGCCTGTTCGAGGCCAAGCGGGGCCTGTACCCGCTCGGAGGTTCGGTGGTCCGCCTGGTCCGTCAGATCCCGTACACGGTGGCCATGGACCTGCTCCTGACCGCCCGGGCCATGGGCGCACCGGAGGCCAAGGAGGTGGGACTCATCGGCCACGTTGTCCCCGACGGCACGGCCCTGGACAAGGCCCTCGAGATCGCCGGGGTGATCGGGTCGAACGGACCGCTGGCCGTGGAGGCCATCAAGACCTCGCTGCGGACCACCGACGGGATGTCGGAGGCCGACGCCCTGGCCGCCGACCTGGAGATCGGCTGGCCGATCTTCGCCACCGAGGACGCCACCGAGGGCATGCGGGCGTTCGCCGAGAAGCGCCCTCCCGTCTACACACGCACGTGAGCGATCCCCTGGGGGAACCGCGGTCCCCGGTGTTCCCCGACGACCATCCCGACGCCGCCCGGCTGCGGCTGGCCGAAGCCCTGCGGCCCCTGATCAACCTCACGGTGTCGGGCACCCCTGACGACGCCGCGCTGCTGGCGGCGGCCCAGACCATCGAGCACGTGGTGGCCGAGCTCACCGTCGGGGCCGGTGCCGAGCGGCGGCCGCGGATGCCGCCGGACGTGGTGCGGCCCACTGTCGAGTACTTCCCGACCAGTCCGGTCGCCGGGGTCATCAACCCGGTGGCCCCTCCGGTGATCCTCGAGGTCGTTGCGGGGGAGGACGGAGCGGCGCCCGAGATCCGCTCCACCACGCGGTTCGACCTCCCCTACGAGGGTCCACCGAACTGCGTGCACGGCGGGGTGATCGCCGGCACGTTCGACGAGGTCCTGGGGGCCGCCGTCATGGTGGCCGGTCACCCCGGGATGACCGGCACCCTGACGGTGCGGTACCGCAAGCCGACACCGCTACGGGCCGAGCTGCGGATCGAGGCCCGGTTCCTCGACCGGGAGGGGCGCAAGATCCGCGCCTGGGCCGGGATCTACCACGGTGACGTGCTGACCGCCGAGGCGGACGGACTGTTCATCGAGGTGGGGCCCCGCCAGATGCTGGCCTTCGCCGAGGAGAACGCCGTGGTCACCGACGAGGGATTCCTGCAGGTCATGCGTCGGACCGTCGAGGCCGTCGACCCCGACGGCGGTCCCGCCGGACCCTGACCGGTGGTCGACCGCTGGCCGCCGGGGGTCCCCTAGGGATGGTCGGCCCGGCCGGGGCCGACGGCCCCCTGGTGATCCGTGCGGCCGGGGCCGGCGACGCCCGGGGGATCGCCGAGGCGCACGTGGCCTCGTGGCGGCGGGCCTACGTGGGACTGCTGCCGGCCGCCGTGCTGGACGGGCTCTCGGTCGAGCAGCGGGCCCGGCACTGGGACCGGGTCCTGGTCGAGGGGCCGCCCGGGCGGGTGGTGGTGGCCGAACGCTCCGGCCGGGTGGTCGGGTTCGCCCACGTGGGCCCGGCCCACGACACCGACACCGGGGTGACCACCGGTCAGCTGGGCACCCTCTACCTGCACCCTGACGAGTGGGGTCGTGGTGTGGGCACCCGGGTCCACGACGCCGGGCTCGAACGCCTGGCCGCCGACGGCTTCGACCGGGCCGTCCTGTGGATGCTGTCCACCAACGCCCGGGCCGCCCGCTTCTACGACCGGCGCGGCTGGGAACGCGACGGGCGGATCCGGGTCCAGCAGTTCGGGGGCGCGGTGGTCATCGACCACCGGTACTCCCGGGACCTCCGCCCCGGGTGAGCGGACCCCACCGGGGGTGGGCGGGTCAGATCTTCTCCCGGCCCTCCCAGTAGGGGTCCCGCAGCTTGCGCTTGTACAGCTTGCCGTTCGGGTCCCGGGGCATCGAGTCGGTGAAGTCGATCGACTTCGGGGTCTTGAACCTGGCCAGCCGGGTCGAGGCGTACTCGAGGATCTCGGTGGCCAGCTCGTCGGACGGTTCGACACCGTCGGCGGGCTCGATCACCGCCTTGATCTCCTCTCCCCAGTCGTCGTGGGGGATCCCGAAGACGGCCACGTCGCCGACCTTGGGGAACCCGAGCAGCACGTTCTCGATCTCGGCCGGGTAGATGTTGGCCCCGCCCGAGATGATCATGTCGATCTTCCGGTCCCGCAGGAACAGGTAGCCGTCCTCGTCGATGAGGCCGACGTCGCCCACGGTGAAGTACTTCCCGATCCGGTTGCTCTTGGTCTTCTTCTCGTCCTTGTGGTACTCGAAGTCCCCGGTGGACATGGACATGTAGACGGTGCCGATCACGTTCGGCTCCTCCACCTTGTTGCCCTCGTCGTCGAAGATGGCGATCTCGGAGATGGGCCACGCCTTCCCGACGGTGCCCGGCTTGGCCAGCCACTCCTGGGCGGTGACCAGGGTGCCGCCACCCTCGGACGCCGCGTAGTACTCGTCGATGGCGTCGCCCCACCAGGCGATCATCTGGTGCTTGACGTCGACCGGGCACGGGGCGGCGGCGTGGATCATGTGCCGCAGCGACGACACGTCGTAGGCGGCCCGGGTCTCCTCGGGCAGGGCCAGGAGCCGGTGGAACTGGGTGGGCACCATGTGGGAGGTGGTCACCCGGTACTCCTGGATCAGCCGGAGCATCTCCTCGGGCAGCCACTTGTCCATGATCACCAGGGTGTGGCCCAGGTGGATCGAGGCGCCCGAGAAGCGCATGACCGCCGTGTGGTAGAGCGGCGAGCCCACGATGTGGACGTTGTCGTCCTGGGGCTGGATGTTGAAGAGGAAGAGGATCCCGGACTGGCCGAGGGCGGCGTCCTCGGGCGACAGGCCGCTGAGCTTGCGGAACACCCCCTTGGGATTGCCGGTGGTGCCCGAGGTGTAGTTCATGACGTCACCGATCGTGCGGTCCTCGGGATCGGTGGTGGGCTGGGAGTCCCGCATCCGGGCGTAGGAGCCGAAGCCGGGGATGTCGCCCACGGCGAAGCAGATCGACGAGGGGAGCTCGGCCTCCTCGGCGGCGTCCAGGGCCACGTCGGCGAACCGCTCGCTGGCCACGAAGGCCTTGGCGCCCGAGTCGGACAGGATGTAGGCCACCTCGGGCCCGATCAGGTGGTGGTTGATGGGCACCAGGTACCAGCCCGCCTGCAGGGCGGCCAGGTAGAGCTCGAACATCTCCACCCCGTTGGGGAGCAGCGTGGCGACGACGTCGCCGGTCTGGAGATTGAGGCCGCGCAGCCCGTGGACCACCTGGTTGGTCCGACCGAGCAGTTCGCCCGAGGTGTACTCGGTGCCGTCCGGTGCCACCAGCGCCAGGTGCTCCGGATGCTCGTGCGCCAGTGCCCAGAAGCCGAGATCGCCCATGTGGATGCCTTCCCCCGTGTCGTCGATGCCGTGGTGTGGGCGGCGGCCGATCCGGAGCCTCCCGCCGTCGGGCGGCACCCCGCGAGCGGGACGCCGGTGACGGGGGGAGCCGGGGTGGCGCCGACCCGGTGGGGACGCTAGAACAGGTTCCAGTAGACGGTCAACCTCCCCGGGGGGCGGGTCGCGCCCGCACGGCGACGCCCCTCCCGCGGTCCGGTGGGCCGGCGGTGCCACCTGGTGGCAACGATCTGCACGTCGGCCATCCCGGGGACATCCGGGCGGCCGTCCCCGACGAGACAGAGGAGTAGTACGCCATGACTGCATTCCTGGACGGCAAGGTCGTCGCCATCACGGGGGCCGGGGGAGGCATCGGCCGGGCCGTGGCCCTGGCCGCCGCGGCCGAGGGCGCCCGGGTGGTGGTGGCCGACATCGGTGTGTCGATGGCCGGTGAGGACCCGAAGAGCGAGGTGGCCGACGCCCTCGTGGCCGAGATCGCCGCCGCCGGGGGCGAGGCGGTCGCCGTGGCCCAGAGCGTCACCACCCTGGCCGGCGGGGAGGCCATCGTCGGTGCCGGGGTCGAGCGTTGGGGGCGGATCGACGGGGTGGTGGCCGTGGCCGGCATCCTGCGCGAGCGGATGCTGTTCAACATGGCCGAGGACGAGTGGGACGCGGTCATCGAGACCCACCTGAAGGGCCACTTCACCGTGTTCCGGGCCGCCTCGGCCATCATGCGCAAGCAGGAGGGCGGCGGCTCCCTGGTGGCCTTCACCTCGGGGGCCTTCGCCGGCAGCGTGGCCCAGGCCAACTACGCGGCGGCCAAGGGCGGCATCGTGTCGCTGGTCCGCTCGGCGGCGGCCGGCCTCAACCGGTACGGCATCACCGCCAACGCCATCGCCCCGGTGGCCCGCACCCGGATGTCGGCCAACGTCCCGATGGACCTGGCCGAGATGGGTGACCCCGAGGACGTGGCCCCCATGGTGGTGTACCTGCTGTCGGACCGGGCCCGGCACGTGACCGGCCAGGTCTACACGTCGGTGGGTCCGAAGATCGCCGTGTGGAACCAGCCCCGGGAGGTCCGGGCCGTGTACGCCGACGGCCGCTGGACCCCCGAGCAGATCGCCGAGCGCCTCGACTCCACCGTGGGCCAGGAGCGGATGCCGCTGCTCGACCAGCTCGAGGCCTACCGGAAGGCCGCCGAGGAGAAGGCGGCCGCCGAGGCCGCCGCGGGCTGACCGGCCCGGGCGCACCCGGCGGTCGGCGACCGGGCGGTCAGGTGCCGGGCCCGACCGGCTCGTCGAGCACGCAGAACTCGTTCCCCTCGGGATCGGCCAGCACCACCCACGACTCGTTGCCGGTCTGACCGATCGAGGGACGGGTGGCCCCCAGGGCCTCGAGCCGCTCCACCTCGCGCTCCTGGTCGTCGGGGACCAGGTCGAGGTGGATCCGGTTCTTGACCGACTTGTGCCCGGGTACCCGCATGAGCAACAGGGGCCGGGCCCGGTCGGCGTCGGGATGGTTGGGGCCCGGCTCGATCCAGATGTCCCCGTCCTCGTCGGTCCGGCGCACCCACTCCAGCGCCGCGCATCAGAACTCGGCCAGCGCCTCGGGATCCACTGCGTCGTTGGTCACCGTCTCGATGCGCAGTCCCATCCGTGCCTCCGAGCATCCGCCCGGCCCTCGGGCCGATCGGCCGCATCCTAGAGGCATCGGGTCGGCGGCGACGGCTCGATTGCCACCACTCGGCGCGCGGTGCTCCCTACAGTGGGGAACGGTGCCGGGACCCGCGTCCCGGTGACTGTCGCCAGCCCGTCCCCTGGAGGTCGCCCGTGGTCGCACTCGTCGTGGTGTTCGGTGTCGTCGTGGCCTTGCTCGCCGTTCTGGTGGCCGGGCTGCTGCGCAGCCATGCCGACATCCTGAAGGCGCTGCACGACCTGGGGGTCGGGGTCGGTGAGCCCACCGGCGACGCGGACCACGACCATCCCACCGACGCGACACGGTCGGTGCCGGTGCCCTTCACCATGGGCCCGCAGCTGCCGCCGGACCGGGACTCCACCTCCGCCCCGACCATCGCCGGAGTCACCCCCGGGGGGGATGCACTGGCGGTGGCGCCGGCGGGGTCGGGTGGACTGACCCTGCTCGCCTTCCTGTCGACGGGCTGCTCGTCGTGCGCCGGGTTCTGGGAGGCGTTCCGCGATCCGGCCG
>Ga0302196_10003432_pt1 | contig 14509 bp, 11 predicted proteins | sample II_Bog_N1_3_FD_198794 | JGI IMG/M metagenome (GOLD analysis project Ga0302196, IMG submission 198794) | Peat permafrost microbial communities from Stordalen Mire near Abisko, Sweden - II_Bog_N1_3 | ecosystem: Environmental > Terrestrial > Soil > Wetlands > Peat | place: Sweden: Abisko...
CCCGCGAGCTATGTCGAAGCGATCCGCGTCTCCGGCGCCGCGCTCGCCAATCTCATCGACCAGATCCTCGACTTTTCCAAGATCGAGGCGGGACGTCTCGAACTGGTCGAGGAGCCGTTCGACCCGCGCAGACTCATCGAGGAAATCGTCGAGCTGCTCGCCCCGAGCGCACAGCGCAAGGGGCTCGAAATCGCCGCCACCGTCGCCTCCGACGTGCCGCAACTGGTCACCGGCGACAGCCTGCGGCTGCGTCAGGCGATCACCAATCTCGCCGGCAACGCCGTCAAGTTCACGATGCGCGGCGGCGTCGGCGTCGCCGCGCGGGCGCTCAGTGACGGGCGTCTCTCGTTCGAAGTCGTCGACACCGGCCCCGGCGTGCCCACCGACCGGCGCGCCAAGATTTTTGAGGATTTCGAGCAGGGCGACGGCTCCAACGCCCGCCATTTCGAAGGCACAGGGCTCGGACTGGCGATCTCCAAACGCTTGGTCGGGCTGATGGGCGGCGAACTGACGCTCAAAGACAATTCCGGCGGCGGCTCGATCTTCGCCTTCGCGATTCCCTTGCCGACCGCCGTCTCGCCGCCGGTCGGGCATCGGCCGGACGCCGTCGACTTGAGCGGTCGGCGCGCCCTCATCATCGCCGATTCGCCGTTCGAGGCGCCCGCCATCGCCTCGTTGCTCGGCGAAGCCGGCGCCGAAATCCTGCGCGCCGAGGGGCTCGAGCAGGGCCTCGCGCAACTGCGCACCGGTCCGACGCCCGATCTCGTCATCGTCGACTGCGCGCTCGGCGTGGAGGCGACCAATCAATTGGCGGAAGCCGCGCGCGTCGCCGGGGCGCCCAAGAGCCTCGTGTTGTTTTCGCCGTTCGAACGGCGCGCCTTCGGCCAGAATTCGCTGCAGGGTTTCGACGGTTGGCTGGTCAAGCCGGTGCGCGCGCGCTCGCTGTTCGAGCGGCTGGCGTCCGAGTTCCGCACCGCGCCGGAGGCGGCGCCCAAGCCGCGCGCCGCGCCCTTGGCGGGTTCCGGGCGCGCCCTGCTCGCCGAAGACAACGACATCAACGCCATCATCGCCCAGAAGGCGTTGCGCCGCCTCGGCTACGAAGTCACGCGCGCACGCGACGGCAACGAGGCCATTAAATTCGCCAGCGCCGCGATCCGCGGCGAAGCGCCGCGCTTCGACGTCGTGCTGATGGACGTCAAGATGCCCGGCCTCGACGGCTATCAGGCGACCCGGGCGATCCGGGCCCTGGAAAGCGAACTGAAAGCGCCGCGCACCGCCGTCATCGCGCTCACCGCCAATGCAATGAGCGAGGACCGCGAGGCGAGCCGCGAAGCCGGCGTCGACGAATTTCTCGCCAAGCCCTTCGAACCCGCGCGGCTGGGCGAAACCATCGACCGCGCCCTGACCGCTTGCTCGGAGGTTGAACCGGAAAGGCGCGCGACGGCTTGACCTCTTGTCACATTCCCGTGAGCTTCTCGTGTTCTAGGCTGGCGGCCGACGACAGGGACGAGGGGCCGGGGATGGCGAAAGTCGAGGGAATCTTCGCGCGGGCGAAAACGCCGTTTTCGCGCCAGGTTCGCCAGTTGCACGGTCTGCCGAAAGTGCTGGCGAGTTCCGGCGACTTCGATGTCGTCCTAGCGACGACCAAGAAGGAAATCCGCCGCGCGCAAAAGCTGCGCTATCAGGTGTTTTTCGAGGAAGGCGGCGCCACCGCCGATCCGACCGCGCGCCTCATCCGTCGCGACGTCTGCCCGTTCGACCGGGTGTGCGACCATCTGATCGTCGTCGACAAGTCGGTGCGCCGGCTCGACGGTTCGCCAACGGTGGTCGGCGCCTATCGATTGCTGCGCCAGGACGTCGCGTCGGCGAATTTCGGCTTCTACAGCGCCGGCGAATTCGAGATCGGCGCGATGATCGCGCGCCATCCCGGCAAGCGGTTCCTCGAACTCGGCCGCTCCTGCGTCGCCGAGGGGTATCGCGGCAAACGCACGCTGGAACTGCTGTGGCGCGGTCTATGGGCTTATGCGCTGCATCACCGCGTCGACGCAATGTTCGGCTGCGCGAGTTTCCCGGGCGTCGACCCCGCCGCCCATGCCGGCGCGCTCAGTTTTTTGCGCGGCGAAACTGACGAGTCGAAGGCCTGGCAAGCCGCCGCGGTTGCCGGACGCGCCGCGCCCATCGCGACCGTTCCGCCCGACCCGCGCGCGCTGCGCGCGCTGCCGCCGCTGATCAAGGGTTATTGGCGGGTCGGCGCGCGGTTCAGCCGCGACGCCGTGGTCGACGTCGCGTTCGGCACGACCGACGTGCTGGTCGTGATGCCGGTCGAAGAGATCCGCTCGCGCTACCTGAGCTATTTCGCCCCGGCCGAACCGGCTGCGGCGGAAGCGGCCTGATTTCTCTCAGCGCAGCGACGCCGTGAAGCGCTGAATTTTTTCGCAAGCCGAGATCAGATTTTTCGTCGAAGTCGCATAGGAGATGCGCAGGTTCGGGCCCTGGCCGAAGGCCGAGCCATGCACCGTCGCCACGCCCTCGGCTTCGAGCAACTCGCCGACGAAATCCTCGTCCGTCGCGAGCACCTTGCCCGAGGGCGCAGTGAGGCCGATGGCGGACGAGCAATCGGGATAGACGTAGAACGCGCCTTCCGGCTTCGGGCATTTCAAGTGCTTGGCCTGGGCGAGCATGGACACCACGAGGTCGCGCCGCTCCTCAAACGCCTTGCGGGCCATCGGGATGAAATCCTGCGGGCCGGTCAGCGCTTCGACCGCCGCCCATTGCGCGATCGTGCAGGCGCCCGAGGTCTGCTGACCCTGCACCATGTCCATCGCCTTGATGAGCTCGGCCGGACCCGCGGCGTAGCCGATGCGCCAGCCGGTCATCGCATAGGCTTTCGAGACGCCGTTGACGGTCAGCGTGCGCGACTTCAGCTCCGGCTCCACCTGGACGGGCGTGGTGAACACGAAGTCGCCGTAGGTGAGATGCTCGTACATGTCGTCGGTGAGCACCCAGATATTGGGATGGCGCACCAGCACGTCGGTCAGCGCCTTCAACTCGGCGCGCGTATAGGCCGCGCCGGTCGGATTCGACGGCGAGTTGAGCAGCACCCATTTGGTGCGCGGCGTGATCGCGCGCTCGAGGTCCTCGGCCTGCAGCTTGTAACCGTTCTCGAGCGTGGTCGGCACGATCACCGGATTGCCGCCGTTGATCGCCACCATCTCGGGATAGCTGACCCAGAACGGCGCGGGGATGATCACCTCATCGCCGGGGTTCATCGTCACCAGGAAGGCGTTGTACAGCACCTGCTTGCCGCCCGTGCCGACAATGACGTCGGACGCCTTGTAGTCGAGCCCGTTCTCGCGCCGGAATTTGGCCGCGATCGCCTCGCGCAGCGGGGGAATGCCGAGCACCGGCGGATATTTGGTCTCGCCGCGCGCGATCGCCGCGACCGCCGCCTGCTTGATGTTGTCGGGCGTGTCGAAATCGGGCTCGCCCACAGTGAGCGAGATCACGTCGCGGCCGCTCGCTTTGAGGTCGCGCGCCTTCTGCGTGAGCACCATGGTCGCGGAAGGCTTGATGCGCTTGAGCACATCGGCGAGGAAGGCCATTGTCCTAAATCCTATATTGGGAACGCGGCGCAACATAGTTTTGTGAGGCCGCGAGCGCAACCTCGACGGTGAGAAGGCAGCAATGCGCTTCGCAGCAGGCATTTTGGGCGGGTTGCGAAGCGGGAAAACGACGGCGCCACGCCCAAACGAGGCCGCGCAATTTGGCGCGGGCGCGGCCTTCGCCGGCGCCTGTGCGGATCAAATCACGCTCCACGTCCGCCAGCCCGCCAAGCACGGCAATCATGAGCCTGCCGGCGCCGGTCGAGGTGTCCGCCCAAGTTCGGCGAGGCTGAGAAATTGCCCGCCCGCGTCGATGATCTCTGTGACGAAACGCGAAAAGCTCGGACACGGATCGCGCCAATTGCGCCCCGGCGCCCGAGATGTCATTTTCACATCGCGTCATCCCGGCCCCGGACTTTAGCCACGGGTGGAGCGCAGCGGAACCCGTGGATGAAGGTCCCCCCGTAGCGTAGCCCCGGAGGGGCGAAGGCGTTTCGACGCTGGGCGCGTACTCGCAGCTTCTTCTTCATGTCGTCACCTCGACTGGAGCGGTATCCGGTGGCGCAGCATCGGCGCCGTGCTCTCCCTCCTCCTTGATGGGGGAGGGTTCCGCGAACGCTGGCGTTCGCTAGAGGGTGGGGGTGAAAACCGCGTAGCGTCATGGCGTTACCCCCCACCCCAACCCTCCCCCACAAGGGGGGAGGGAGTCTGCGCTGCGACTCTCATTGATCGGAGACCGTTCTAAAGGACGCATGCCCTGGATTTCGCCAGCGGTCGCGGAGCGGCTCTATCCTTACATCGGCGGCGTCGTCCGGGCCGAGAAGGGCGCTCTCTACGAGATCGGCGGCGTTGAGGACCATGTGCATCTCTATCTTCGGTGGCGGCCCGACGGCAGGCTGTCCGACTTGATGCGAACGGTGAAGGCGGGGTCGAGCAAGTGGATGCGCGAGACGTTTCCCGAACTTGCCGCTTTTTCTCCGTCGGCAAATCCCGAGAGGACGCGCTGAAGAGGTACATCCGAGGGCAGGCCGGGCGTCACAAAACCGAAGACTTCAAATCCGAGCTCCTGCGCGCGCACGGCGCCGAGTTCGACGAGAAATACGTGTTCGATTGAGCGAAGAGGATACGTGAAACTCCTCCGCCCCTCCGGGGCGGAACCGTATTGAAATCACGCCTCCACGGGTTCCGCTGCGCTCCACCCGTGGCTACAAGCCTTGGCCCCTCCGGGGCAGCGCCAAAGGGCAGAGGCTTTTCAGCCCTCAAAGCATCGAAAATCGTGGCGTGCGTCGCTCTGAGCGACGATTTTCGACCGAATTTAAAATTGGTCCGGAGTTTTCGCACGGTCTGCTTGATTTACGCGCCGGGAGCAACGACCGCTCCGACTCCCACCCCTGCCCTTTCCCCAAGGCGCCGCCCCCGCTCACTCCCCCAACCCCCGCCACCGCGCCAAAATCAACTCCGCCTTGTCGACCGCCCTCAGCGCATCCGCGATCTCCGCATCCAGCGCCGCGTCGGCACGCTCCCCCGCCATCGCGATGGTGGAAAAGAACCTCGCGCCGATGACGAGGCGGAGGATGACGTTGGGGGGCTTTGAGCCGGGGGTCAGGTCGACGGGTTGGCCGATGTGGCAGGGTTGGCGGGCAATCGCCGATTCGAGCGGGTCGAGGTTGGGCAACAGGCCGGAGAGGTCGGCGTTGAGGCGGCGGAACAGGACCTCGCTTTCGGCGGCGTCGAGGCGGCGCAGCGAGCCGGCGCCGTCGTCGATGCTGGGGGCGAAGCAGATGATTGAAGATCCGGCGAAATCGGCGAAGTCGCGGGGCGCGTCGCTCTGAGTCGGGTGCGGCGGCTCCAGTTCGACGAGAAGGCGGCAGCGCGCCAGACGTTCGCGCATCTCGGCGCAGAAGGCGTCGAAGGCGCGGCGCGCGAGATCGAGCGGGGCGGCGGCGAACAGTTTTGCCTCGACCAGGGCGCCGGCCCAGCGAAACAGCGGGCCGAAGCTCGCGAGCGCGGCGGATTGCGGAAACGCCTCGCGCCACGCCGGCGGCCAGAACGGCGCCGGCGCGATGTCAGGCGCTTGCGCCCAGAGTTTTGCGACCGACTCGCGGCGCGCGCGAAAACTCGTCGGGACGACCAGCGCCCCGGAGAACGGCGGGCCGGTGAGGAATTTCGAGCCGGAGATCTGCGCCATCCAGCCGTCGCGCACCCGGTCGCCGAGGGTTTCGCCGGCGACCCGCCATTGGCAGCCGTCGGCGACGACGTCGATGAGCTGCGAGGGGGCGCCGAGCACGGCGACGAAGGCGGGCGAGGGCGCGCTGATCCCGGTCTTGGAGCCGATGAGCACATGCAGCAACGCGCGGGGCCTGGCCGCGAGGGCGGTCTGCAAAGCTTCGGCGACTTCGCGCTCGACTTCGTCGTCGGGCAGCGGCCGGCCGAGCGAATCGCGCACGCCGACGCTCGACACGGCGATATCGGCTTCGGGCCACAGGACCTGGCCGTCGCCCGAGAACGCGCGACCGGCGGCGGCGGTGGCGACCGAGCGTCCGGTTTCTTCCGGCGCGATCAGGATGTTGGCGAGGCGCGGATCGGCGCCCAGCGCCAGCAGCACGGCGAGCAGTTCGGTGTCGGTGCCGGAGGGGGCTAGGATGACGTCGGCTTCGGCTTCGTCGAGGGCGAGGAGGGCGAGGATTTCGCGGCGCAGGGCGTCGGCGAGGGTGGTGATGATCCCCTTCTCCCCTTGCGGGAGAAGGTGGCGCGAAGCGCCGGATGAGGGGTCACTCTCCGTATTACGCCGGCCCGACCCCTCACCCCCGGCCCCTCTCCCGCAAGGGGTGAGGGGAGGTGTTCCAAGGGGAGAGGGGTTGTCGTCAAACAAGCCCCTCACCAGCCACGCCCGTCGCAGCCTATCGAGTGCGGCAAAGGTGTAGTCGCTGACGCTGGAGGCGGTGGAGGAGGAGAAATGTACGGCCTCGGGGCGGGGGCGGGACGTCGCGCCGTAACGGTTCATGCCCGTGGCGGGCGAGGCGACGATGCGCGCGTCGCCGCCGAGTTCGAGCAAGGCTTCGACGGGCAGCGCGAGTTCGCCGCCGTCGGCGTCCGGCGCCGCGGCGGCGGGCGCTGGGGCGGCTTCGCCGTTCCCAGGCAGCCACAGCCGCAAATCCGCGCGGACGGCCTCAGGCAGCCGCGCCAGCAGCGCCGCGCCGTGGCGCGCCGCTGCGGCTTGGGCGCGGGCGCGGCGCTGCGGGTCGGCGCCGGCGATTTGCATGAAAAACGTCGACTCCTGCGCCCAGCGCACGACCACGCCGAGCGCGGCCGGACGCGAGAGCAGCGCGGGCGAGACGAGCAGCGTGCCGCGCGGCGTGAGGCGGAACAGTTCGGGATGGCCGGAATCGACCGCCATCGGCAGGCGCATATCGGGCAACAGCGCCATCGCGGCGGGATCGAGCGCGAGCGCTTGCGCCAGCGCCGGGTTGAACAGCTTTTCGCCGCCCGCCGCAGGCTCGGGCGCGCCGAGCCGGGCGAGCAGCGAGTCGATGATTTCGGCCCGAGTCATGGCCGGGCCAGCCGCGCGCCGGCCGCGTCGATCGCCTCAGCCAGCAGATCGAAATCCTCGTCGCGGCTGCGGTGGTTGGCGATGCAGACGCGGATCGAAAGCCGGCCATTCAGCCGCGTCGTCGAGGGCGCGGCGAGCCCGCTCTCCTGCAACTCGACGACGATTCGGGCGTTGAGCGCATCGAGCGCGGGACCGTCGAGATCAGGGGCGATATAGCGACAGCAGACGATGTTGAGCGGCGTCGGCGCGGTGATTTTTATGCGATCGTAGCGGGCCAGACAAAGCCGCAGATAGCGCGCCTGCGCGCAATTGCGGGCGATCGCCTCCCCCAGCCGGTCCGTTCCCTGCTCCTTGATCGTCCACCAGATCTTTAGCGCCCGGAAGCCCCGGGAGAGTTCGAGGCCGTAGTCGCTCGGCCAGGGCTCGCCGGCCGCCAACCCTCCGGCGGTGGCGAGATAATCGGGACGGCCGCCGAAGGCCTCGGTCAGCGCGCCGGCCTCGCGGGTCAATATGCAGCCGGCGTCATAGGGGACATGCAGCCATTTGTGGAAGTCGAAGGCCAGCGAATCGGCGCGCTCGACGCCCTTCGCCAGCGGCGCCAAGTCCGGCGCCAGCTTGACCAGCGAGCCGAAGGCGCCGTCGACATGCAGCCAGAGATTTTCGCTCGCGCAGAGGTCGGCGATCGCCTCCAAGTCGTCGAAGGCGCCGGTGTTGACGGTTCCCGCGGTAGCGACGATTGCGAACGGTTTCAACCCGGCCGCGCGGTCGGCGGCGATCCGTGACCGCAGCGCGGCCAGATCCGTGCGATAGTTGGAATCGACGGCGACGGCGCGCAGCGCCTCGCGGCCGAGGCCCAACACCTCCATCGCCTTGGCGAGCGAGGCGTGTCCTTGAGCGGAGGCATAGGCGACGAGGTTCTGGCCGCTCACCCCGTTCTCGCGGATCGCCCGCCCGTGCTTCTGCCGCGCCGCGGCGAGGCCGAGCAGGTTGGCCATCGACGAGCCGCTGACCAGGAGTCCGCCCGAAGTCGCGGGCATACCGAACCAGCCGCGCGCCCAATCGATGACGGCGCGCTCCAGATAGATCGCGCCGTGATCGCGCCCACCGCAATTGTTGTTCAGCATCGCGGCGACGAATTCGGCGAGCGCGCCGCCCGGCGTGCCGGAGCCATGCACCCAGCCCCAGAAGCGCGGATGGGTGTTGCCGACCGCATAGGGCAGCACGAGATCTTCCAGTTCGCCGCGCAGAACGTCTGACGGCGTCGGCGCGCTGGGGGCGGGCGAGGCGATGCGCGCTTTCACGTTGGCCGGAACCGGCCGCCACACCGGCCCGTCGCGGCGGTCGCGCTGGCGGTCGATCATGGCGTCGACGATCTCGTGCGCGAAAATGCGGAAGGCGTCCCAGTCTGCGGGGTCGAGGTTATTCGACATCGGGGGTTTTCCTCGTTGCGCCGAACTGTGTAGCGCGATTCGCGGGTCGGCGCCTGGAGCCGGCGCGTCATTCCGCGGCGAGAACGCCGCCGCTCCAGGGGCAAGTCGCACGCCGAGCCTTGAAATCGGCGCCGTTCGCGGTCCAATGTCGCGCCCAGCCAGAGGAGGGCGCGCGTGGAGCCGGCATTGCCTGAAACGAAACCGACGCCCTGTGTCGGGCTGTTCGTCACCTGCCTCGTCGATACGATGCGGCCGAGCGTCGGCTTCGCGGCGGTGAAACTGCTCGAAGACGCGGGCTGCAAGGTGATCGTGCCCGCGCAGACCTGTTGCGGCCAGCCCGCCTACAATTCCGGCGACCGCGCCGACGCCCAGCGGCTGGCGCGCCAGACCATCAAAGCCTTCGCGAATTGCGATTACGTCGTCGCGCCGAGCGGCTCCTGCGGCGGCACGCTGGTCAAGCACTATCCCGAATTGTTCGCCGACGATCCCGACATGGGGCGCGAAGCCCTGGCCTTCGCCGCCAAGACCCATGAGCTGACGAGCTTCCTCGTCGATGTGCTCGGCGTCGCGCGGGTCGAGGCGCGCTTCCCGGCCCGCGCGACCTATCACGATTCGTGTTCGGGCTTGCGCGAGCTCGACGTCCACGACCAGCCGCGAAAGCTGCTCGCCGGCGTCGAGGGCCTGCAACTGATCGAAATGCGGGACAGCGACATCTGCTGCGGTTTCGGCGGCTTGTTCGCGGTCAAATTTGGCGAACTTTCCGACGCCATCGTCGGCGAGAAGGCCGACAACGTCGACGCTTCCGGCGCCGATACGCTGATCGGAGGCGACCTCGGCTGTCTCATCAACATGGCCGGCAAGCTGCAACGCCAGGGGCGCAAGGTGAAAGTCTATCACGTCGCCGAAGCGCTGGCCGGCATGAGCGATCTCGCCGCCATCGGCGAGCCCAAGGAGGCGCGCTCATGAGTTCGGTCGCCACCACCCCCCGCTTCAAGCTGAACGCTCACGAGGCGCTGACCGATCCGCGCCTGCAACGCGCCCTCGTCCACGCCCGCAATTTCGTGCCGCGCCGCGCGGCGGCGCTCGAACGGCTGCCGGAATTCGAGGCGCTGCGCGACAGCGCGCGCGACATCAAAGACCACACGCTCGCCCATCTCGATCTCTATCTGGAGACCTACGAACGTAAGGTCTTGGAGGCCGGCGGCCACGTGCATTGGGCGCGCGACGCGGCGGAGGCGCGCCAGATCTTCCTCGATCTCGCCAACGCCCGCGGCGCCAAACGCGTGACCAAGGGCAAGTCGATGATCTCGGAAGAGATCGGCCTCAATCAGGCGATGGAGGCGGCCGGGATCGAGGCCGTCGAGACGGATCTGGGCGAATATATCATCCAACTGCGCAACGAGGCGCCCTCGCACATCATCGCCCCGGCGATCCATGTGACTCGCGACGACGTCGAGGCGGATTTCCGCAAGTTCCACACCGACCTGCCTACCGACCGGGATCTCGCGAGACCTGAGCAACTGCTGGCGGAAGCGCGCGGCGTGCTGCGCGACAAGTTCCTGTCCGCCGACATCGGCGTCACCGGCGCCAACTTCCTGGTCGCCGAGACCGGAACCTCGATCATCGTCACCAACGAGGGCAACGGCGATCTCACGCAGATCCTGCCCAAGGTCCATGTCGTCATCGCGTCGCTGGAAAAGATCGTGCCGACGCTGGAAGACGCCGCGCAATTGCTGCGCGTGCTCGCGCGCTCGGCAACCGGGCAGGACATGTCGGTCTACACGACGCTGTCGACGGGGCCGCGACGATCCGACGATCCCGACGGGCCTGAGGAATATCACGTCATCCTGCTCGACAACGGCCGCACCGCGATGATGGGCACGCCGTTCGAGGACATGCTGCGCTGCATCCGCTGCGGCGCCTGCATGAACCATTGCCCGGTCTATCAGCAGATCGGAGGCCACGCTTACGGCTGGGTCTATCCGGGGCCGATGGGCGCGGTGCTGACGCCGTCGCTGATCGGCGTCGCCGAGGGCGGGCAATTGCCCAACGCCTCCACGTTCTGCGGGCGCTGCGAGAGCGTGTGCCCGATGCGCATCCCGCTGCCGAAGATGATGCGGCATTGGCGCGAGCGCGAGTTCGAGCGCGGGCTCACCCCGGCCGTCGTGCGCTACGGACTGAAAGCGTGGGCGTTCCTGGCGACCAAGCCGACGCTCTATCGCTGGCTCACCGACGTCAACTTGCGGGTGCTGGCGTTGTTGGGGCGCAAGCGCGGCCGGTTCTCCTGGATGCCGTTCGTCAGCGCCTGGACCGACACTCGCGACTTCCCCGCCCCGCAGGGCGCGACCTTCCAGGCGCAATGGCGCGCCAGATCGGGAGCGACGGAATGAGCGCGCGCGACGAGATCCTGTCCCACTTGCGCCGTTCGCTGCATGTGACCGGCAAGGAAGCGCCGCGGCTCGCCAATGTCGCCTCGCGTATCGCCGGACACCCTTCGGGCGTCATCCCCGCGCGGGGGCAAGGCGACGCCGCGGCCCGCCTGGAAACCTTCCGCGCCGAGATTTTGCGCGCCGGCGCCACGCTGGCGGATGTCGCGGACGCCGCCGAGGCGCCCGGCGAAGTCGCGCGCTACCTGCGCGACGCCAACCTGCCGGCGACGCTGCGGCGCGGCGACGACGAGCGGTTGGCGGCGATGCCATGGGGCGACACGACGCTGGAGGTTTCCAAGGGGGCTTCCGACGGCCGCGACCTCAACGCGCTGAGCGCCGCCTTCGCCGGAATCGCCGAGAGCGGCACCCTGGCGCTGTATTCGGGGAAAGACAATCCGACGACGCTGAACTTCCTGCCCGAAAACCACATCGTCGTCATCTTCGCCGACGACGTGGTCGGCGACCTGGAGGCGGCGTTCGCGCGGTTGCGGGCGAAGTTCGGCGCGGTCGTGCCGCGCACGGTGAACTTCGTCACCGGCCCCTCGCGCTCGGCGGATATCGAGCAGACGCTGCTGTTCGGGGCGCATGGGCCGAGGCGATTGCATGTGGTGGTGGTGGGCGGGGCGTCCCCTCTCCCGCTTGCAGGAGAGGGTTAGGGTGAGGGCGCTCCCCTCATCCGGCCTTCGGCCACCTTCTCCCGCAAGCGGGAGAAGGGATAGCGCCTTGACTCATCGCTCCCCCCGCCCTACCGCGCGCCCATGTCCTTGAAACCCATCCCCGCCCTCGCCGGCTTGCTGGACGTCGCCGACCGCTACGACGCGGTGCTGTGCGACGTGTGGGGCGTGCTGCATAACGGCCGCGAGGCGTTCCGTGACGCCTCCGACGCGCTGGTCGCCTATCGCAAGCGCGGCGGCGTGGTGGTGCTGATCACCAACGCGCCCAGGCCGAATGCGCCGATCCGCGAGCAGCTGTTGCAGTTCGGCGTCGATCCGGAAGCGTTCGACGCAGTCGTCACCTCGGGCGACGTGACGATGGGGCTGATCGGCGAGCGCATCGGCGAGCCCGTGCATCACATCGGCCCGGAGCGCGATCTCTCGCTGTTCGCGACGGTCGAGCGGCGAACCGGGGCGGCGGCGAAACTGGCCAGTCTTTCCGACGCGGCCTATGTCGTCTGCACCGGCCTCGTCGACGATGTCATCGAGACGGTCGGCGACTACGAAGCCGCATTGCGCCATATCGCGGCGAACAGAATTCCGTTCATCTGCGCCAATCCCGACCTGATCGTGCATCGCGGCGATCAGCTCGTCTATTGCGCGGGGGCGCTCGCCCAGCGTCTCGTCGAGATCGACGGCGAGGTGATCTATTGCGGCAAGCCGCATGCGCCGATCTACGGCGCGACGCTGAAAGCCGCCGAGCGTGCGGCGGGGCGGCCGCTCGACAAGCGCCGCGTGCTGGCCATCGGCGACGGGATGCGAACGGACATCGCCGGCGCGGTCGGCCAAGGCCTCGATACGCTGTTCGTCGTCGCCGGCATCCACGCGCAAGCCGCGCGCGAGCATGGGCTCGACGGCTTCTTCGCGCGCGAGGAGCTCTGGCCGACGCTGACCATCGAGACGCTAAAACCCTGAGGGGCAGGACCAAAGTCTAGGTTCCCTAGCCGCTTCCGACGTGGCCAGTCTGTGGCACCTCCGGGAGGACGAAGACCATGCACCGGGCGCCGTTCCAGACCTATTATTTCGAAGACCTGCAACTCGGGATGCGCGAGACCTACTCGAAGCACGTCGAGAACGAAGACGTCATCGGCTTCGCGGAACTTTCGGGCGACCACAACCCGATCCATCTCTCCGACCATTTCGCGCGCAAGACCCGATTCGGCGAGCGCATCGTCCACGGCTTGTACACCGCGAGCCTGATCTCGGCGGTGATCGGCATGCGCCTGCCCGGCCCCGGCGCGGTCTATATCTCGCAGAGCCTCAATTTCCGCGGACCCGTCAAGATCAACGACGTGGTCGACGTGTCGGTGGAAGTGGTGGAGTTGATCGAGAAAGGCCGACGTGTCCGGCTCAAATGCGAGTGCAAGGTCGGCGAAACCCTGGTGCTCGACGGCGAGGGCTTTCTCGCCGTGCCGCCGACGCCGAAATGGCGCCAGAGCCCGAACCCGGCGCAGCCGGCGCAAACCGCGTCTTGACCCTGCCGGCCAGCCGGGGCAGTTTCCGCGCGCCCCAGACGCGAGGGGCCCGCCCCTGACGCCTCCCGGGAACGAAACTTGACCGCGAACCCCGCCAATTCCGGTTTCACACTGGTTGTGGACCCCGCGCATCCGCCGCCGCAACTGCGCCGCGCGGCCTATGCGATCGGCAATTTCGACGGCGTGCATCTGGGCCATCGCGCGGTGATCGAGCGTACGCGGGAATTCGCGCGCGAAAAAGGCGTCGCCGCGGCGGCGCTTACCTTCGAGCCGCACCCGGCCGATTATTTCGCCGGACGCCCCGTGGTGTTCCGCCTGACGCCGTTCGCCGAGAAGGCGCGCGCGTTGCAGGCGGCGGGGCTCGATGGCGTGGTCGTGCTGAGCTTCGACGCCACGCTCGCCAGCCTGTCGGCGGAGGCGTTCGTCGAAGAGGTGCTGATCAAGCGGCTCAACGTCGGCTGCGCGGTGATCGGCGCGGATTTCCATTTCGGCAAGGGCCGTTCGGGGTCGCCGGCGTTCCTGCTGGCGTCGGGCGAACGCCACGGCTTCTGCGTGGAGTCGCTGACCAAGATCGAATCCACCCATTCCAACCAGCCCGAGGCGATCTCGTCGTCGAGCGTGCGCCGCGCGCTGGAGCGCGGCGACATCGAGGGCGCGACGGCGCGGCTGGGGCGCCCTTACGAAGTGAGCGGGATCGTGATTACCGGCAAGAAGCTCGGGCGCGAACTCGGCGTCCCCACCGCCAATGTCGCGCTGCCGGCGACCAACCGCCTCGCCTATGGCGTCTATGCGGTGCGCGCGATCTTCGACGGCCGGGCGCATGACGGCGTCGCCAGTTTCGGCGTGCGCCCGACGTTGAACGGCGTCGAACCGCTGCTGGAGACCTTCGTGTTCGATTTCGCCGGCGATCTCTACGACCGGGAGATTTCCGTGCAATTCGTCGCCCGCATCCGCGACGAAGTGAAATTCGCCTCGCTCGACGAGCTCAAGGCGGCGATGGCGAGCGATATGGCGCAGGCGCGGGTGGCGCTCAGCCTCAGCCGATGAGGCGAGGGTCGAACGGGTGGCGTTCCGCGCGCAGGATTTTGGCCCGCGCGATATCGGGATGCGTGGGATTGACGAGATAGTTGAAGCTGTGGGGGGCGACGACGCTCGGCACGCGCGCGCAGAGGGCAAGTTGCATGCGGAGCCAAACGCCGCCGAGTTCCTGAGTTTCGGCTATTTCGAAAGGATCCACGGATGAAAAGTCATCGACGTCCGTTTCAGGGAGTTCGATCGTCAGGAGTTTGAATTCCGCCGGCGGATTGGCG
>Ga0302196_10003433_pt1 | contig 14502 bp, 8 predicted proteins | sample II_Bog_N1_3_FD_198794 | JGI IMG/M metagenome (GOLD analysis project Ga0302196, IMG submission 198794) | Peat permafrost microbial communities from Stordalen Mire near Abisko, Sweden - II_Bog_N1_3 | ecosystem: Environmental > Terrestrial > Soil > Wetlands > Peat | place: Sweden: Abisko, Stordalen...
TGGCGGGTGGTGGGCGTCACCGCCGGGGTACAGGGCGGCTATGCATCGGCGGCACTGCTCGACGCCGCCACCGTCCAGATCGTGCCCAGCTGGCTCAGCCTCACCGATGGCGCGGCCATGTACTTCCCCTACCTGCTGGGATGGCTGGCGCTGCGCGAGCGCGGTCGGGTGGCGGCCGGGGACGTGGTTCTCGTCCATGCCGGGGCCGGTGGCGTGGGCTCCGGGGTGGTCCAGCTGGCCAAGGCGCTCGGCGCCGTGGTCATCGCCACCGCCGGGAGCGACGACAAGGTCGAGTTCTGCCGCCACCTGGGCGCCGACCACGCCGTCAACTACCGCACCGATGACTTCGTCTCCCGGGTCGATGACATCACCAACGGGCACGGCGTCGACGTGGCCTTCGACAGCGTCGGTGGCGAGGTGACGACCGATACCTTCCGGGCCATGGCGTTCAACGGTCGACACCTCATCGTCGGCTATGCCGCCGACATCGGCCTGGAGGAGCGCCCGGTCAGTCTGCAACCGAGTATCTACGGCAACTTCGACCTGGTCGGCATCTGCTTCGCCCTGGTCGATGACCCACGGGTGACGCACAGCCTGGGGATGAACTTCCTCAGCCGTGCCGACGGCGTCCGCATGTGGGGCAGCATCCTGCAGTTGGCCCAGAGCGGTCAGATCCGTCCGGTTGTCGGCCGCCGGATCGGGTTCGACGACGTCCCGTCGGCCCTGGAGGCCATCGAACGGCGCGAGACCGTGGGCAAGACCATCGCTCAGGCCCCGGCGCACCCATAAGCCCAGCTCAGGTGGCTGTGGCCCGGCAGGGCGGAACCCGCACCCGGGCCTCAAGTGTCGGCCCCGGTCTGTCGATGCTGAATCGATGAGCGGCGCCACCACCAGACGACGCTCGGGACGCGCCGGAACCTTCCGCGATCTGCTCGGATCCGAGCGGCTGCTGTGGGTCGCCTTCGGCCTGTTGAGCTGCCTCGTCGCCACGTACGTGGTCCTCGTGGGAGTGCGTGGGGCGGGAACCTACTGGACATGGCTCGACGGGTGGGCGGTCTGCGCCATCGAGCTCTCGGGGAGTGCCCTGTGCCTGAGTAGGGCATTCGCCCGACGACAGGGTCGGGGCCCGGCCCTGTTCCTCGGGCTCAGCCTGCTCTCGTGGACCGTCGGCGACGTCGTGATCACCGCCCAGTCGATCGGTGGTGCCGACCCCCCCAGCCCGTCGCTGGCCGATGTCTTCTACCTCGGCTTCTATCCCCTGGCTTATGTGGCCGTCGTCCTGTTCATGAAGGGGCAGGCGAAGCGGCTCACCGCCACCAACTGGCTCGACGGTGCCATCGCCGGTTTCGGTGCCGCCGCGGCGTGTGCGGCGTTCGCCTTCCACGGCGTCTTCCACTCCTCGGGCTCGTCCTCGGCCGGCACCATCGTGAACCTGGCCTATCCGATAGGCGACGCCCTGCTCCTCGGTCTTGTCGTCGGCGGCTTCGCCGTGCTCTCGGGGAGGCGGAAGCTCCCGTGGATCCTCCTGGCCACCGGCTTGGCCATCAACGTGGTGGGCGACGCGTCCAACCTGCTCCACGACTCCCTCGGCGCCACCTCGTTCGGACAGTTCGCCAACGCCGTGGCGTGGCCCATCGCCATCGTCCTCATGTCCATGGCCGTATGGATCCGACCTGCGCCGGTCAACCCCCTGATCCCGGAACGACGGGCCGGGTTCCTCCTGCCCTGCCTGGCCGCTGCCGCGGCGTTGGGCATCCTGCTGGCCGGCTCGTTCTATTCCATCGGGCGGGTGGCGATCGCCCTCGCCACGCTGACCCTCCTCGCCGTGGGCATCCGACTGATCGTGTCTGTCCGTGGCGTCGAGTCCCTCAGCCAGGAGCGGCACCGGCAGTCCGTGACCGACGAGCTCACCGGCCTGTGGAACCGTCGCTACCTCTTCCGGGTGCTCGATGCCTTCTTCGCCGACGACGAGGCAGGGGAGGCCGACCGGAGCCTGGCCTTCCTCTTCGTCGATCTCGATCACTTCAAGGAGATCAACGACTCCTTCGGACACCCCGCCGGTGACGAGCTGCTGAGGCAGCTGGGCGATCGGCTCCAGACCTCGCTCCGGGACACCGACCTGCTGGTCCGGCTCGGAGGCGACGAGTTCGCCGTGGTGCTGATCGACGGTGATGCCGACTATGCGGCGTCGGTGGCCGAACGCCTGACGGCCAGCCTCAACCAGCCGTTCATGCTCGACGTGGTCAGTGCCACCATCGGGGCCAGCATCGGGATCGCCCTGGCGCCCAACGACGCCACCGACAGTGCCCGGCTCGTCTGGTGCGCCGACGTGGCCATGTACCGGGCCAAGCTCGGGAGGACGCCCTACGCGCTCTTCGAGTTGACCATCGACGAGGAACACGACCAGTTGCGGCTGATGGAGGAGCTGCAGGTGGCCATCCACGAAGACCAGCTCGTCCTGCACTACCAGCCGCAACTCGACCTGCGCACCGGTGAGATCCTGGCCGTGGAGGCCCTGATCCGGTGGACGCACCCCCGGTTGGGAATGCTGCCGCCGGACAGTTTCCTGCCCATGGCCGAGGAGGCCGGCCTCATGTTGCCCATCACCAGGTGGGTGCTGGGGACGGCCGTCATGCAGTGCGCCGAGTGGACGGCGTCGGGACGGAGCCTCACGGTGGCCGTCAACGTCTCGCCGAAGAACCTGATGGAGCCGGGCTTCGTGGAGGAGGTCGGTGAGCAGCTGCGACGCCACGACCTCCCCCCGGAGATGCTGGTCATCGAGATCACCGAGACCAACGTGATCGCCGAGTTCGACGTCACGCGGTCGGTCATCGAGGATCTCCGCGACCTCGGTGTCGTCGTCTCCATCGACGACTTCGGGGCCGGTGTCACGTCGCTGGCCTACCTGAGCAATCTCCCCGTCCGGGAGCTGAAGCTGGACCGATCGTTCATCGCCGGGATCGCCGGCGGGGACAGGGATCGCGAGCTGGACCTGGTCCGTTCGACCATCGAACTGGGCCACAGCATGGGGCTGCGCATCGTGGCCGAGGGGATCGAGGACACGACGACGCTCGAGCTCCTCACCGAGCTGGGCTGTGATCTGGCCCAGGGCTTCTGCATCAGCCGGCCCAGGCTGGCCAGCGATCTGACCCTCCGGTCCGCCTTCGACGAGCAGGAGTCTGCTCGGACCTGATCCCGGCCAGGCACACGGGTCGACCAGGCTCAGGCCGCCGGTCAGTCCACGTGCGGCTCGGTCCCCGCCGTCTCACGGCCTCCGTCCGACGAGCGCTCAACCTTCACCCGGTACATGGCCCGGTCGGCCAGACGGACGGCTTCTGCCGCCGAATCACCGGCACCGGCCAGGTGCGAACCCACGCTGACACCTACCCGGAGCGAGCGACCATGGATCCGGAGCGGCTCAGCCAGGGCTTCGGTGATCCGTCCGGCCAGCCCGTCCAGACCCTCGGTGGTGATGCGGGGGGCGCAGATGGCGAACTCGTCGCCCCCGAGTCGGGCCACAGTGTCATTCGGGCGCACGGACGCGGAGAGGCGATGGGCCGAAGCGAGCAGGACCTCGTCGCCGGCGCCGTGCCCGTAGGTGTCGTTGACCGCCTTGAACAGGTCGAGGTCGAGGTACAGCACCCCGACATCGGGCACCGCCTCCCGACCCGGTCGCGAGATGAGGGCCCGGGTCAGCACCTCGGTGAACAGGACACGGTTGGCCAGACCGGTCAGCGGGTCGTGGGAGGCCTGGCGCGTGAGCTCCTGTTCCGAATGGACCCGGCGGGTGATGTTGACGTGCGAGGCCACCGCCCCCCCGGTGGCGCCCCCGATCGGCGTGATCCGCGAATTGAACCAGCGGTCCACCGTGGGCGACGGGCACGGGTACTCACGGTCACTTTCCACGGTCGCTCCGGCGAGTACGGACCGCAGGCCGATCAGCACCTCGGCCGCCTCGGCGCACCCCCCGTCGGCGGCCCGCTCGCACACGTCGAGGTAGCTGGTCCCCACCCCGGTGGTGTCCGAACGACCGCCGTTGTCCAGGGCGAACATCCTCCACGCCCGGTTGACGGCCACGATCATGCCGGACCGGTCCAGGATGGCGGTGGCGTCGGGCAGGGCGTCCAGGACCTCGGCGGCGAACGTGGGTGCAGGCACGGGCTCGGACGGTCCTGTGGTCACCTCCTGGTTATCGGCATGCGCGCCCACAAACTCAAGGAGGCCGGAGCCGGGGCCAGGCGAGGGCCAGCCATCCCGTCCGGAGTCCCGTCCCCGCTGCCCGGTGGTGGCGAGGGGACAGGCGCATTCCCAGCTGGCGCCTCACCCCACCGCGGTGATCGTGACGGCAACCGTCGCCGCCCCATCCTGGTTGGTCACAGCCACGCGGTCGGCCCCGGGTGCGGACCGCACCACGCCTCCCTCCACGGTGACCTGGTAGCCATGGGGATAGACGATTGAGGTGGGCACGGCGATCACCGTCGGGGCGTCGATTCCCGGGGCGGGCACATAGAACAGGTGGAACTCCCTCGAACGCGGATCGAACGAGAACGACACCGGAGTCCCCGCCACCGCCTGGGGATAGACCCGACTGAGGGCGCGGACGGCCGGGGACAGCGATCCGCCCGGCTCTACCAGGGCTTCAGCCGAGGAGCCGGTCGGGTCGTCGTAGTATTTCCACTGCCAGTAGGTCCATCCGAGCTCGAGCTCGTCGGCGATCTTGGTCAGCCGGTCCATCAACGGCTCACTGGTGGTCGCCCCGAATTCGCTCATGAACCAGGCCGGGCCCTCGGGCTGCTTGACCGTGGCGATGTCGGGGCGCTCCTCACTCCGCTGCTGCATGGTCCGCAGCTCCTGATCCGCGCAGGCGTTCAGATCCGTCGGGTTGCCCGTGACCCCGCTCCTCAGTCCGCAGTAGTCGTGGAAGTTGAAGACGAGCCCGTTGAAGTTCATGGGCCCGATGTCGTTGGGGTGGCCCGAGCTGGAGAAGATGTCCGGCTCGAAGAAGACCAGCTTGTCCGGCGCCACCGCCCGCATGGTGGTGATCAGCCCCGTCGTGGGGTCACCGGGCGGGCAGGAGAGGACCGATCCGTCGAGGATGCTGCGCCCGGGACTGGCCGCTCCGGTGTAGAGGCACTCCAGGCGGGCTGCCACCTCAGTCGATCCGGGCAGGAGCGTCTTGGTGAAGGGCTCGTTGATGGGATCGAAGCCCACCACCCAGGGATTGGCACTGAAGTAGGAGGCGACCGTCTTCCACGAGCGGATGTACTCGCCCTGCAGGTCGCCCACGACGTCGTTGGTCCAGAAGTGCTTGACCGAGGAGATCAGTGCGGGGTCGTTGTACGTGTTGGACCACCGGCCGGGGAGCGTGCCGATGGGATGGCCGTCTGTACACACCGCCCAGGCCGGGGCACCTTCGCCTCCGAACTCCGAGCTGTAGACGTCCTCGTGCATGTCGAGCAGGGTGTAGATGTGGTACTTCCCCAAGAGGTCGACCGTCCGGGCCACCCGGGCCAGGTAGGCCGAGGCCACCGAAGCGTTGAACTGGTGGGGGTCGTGGGGGGCGCCCGGGGTGCACACCTCGGGACTGTTCGGTCCGAGGGTTCCGGGCTCGATGCCCTGCCAGATGATCCCCAGGCGGACCACGTTGAACCCGAGCGAGGCCATGCGGGCGGCATCGGCGGCGGAGAAGTTCCACCGCTTGCCCGGATCGGCGTACAGCTCGTAGGGGGCCCGTTTGTACACGGCATTGACGCCGCGGAGAAAGACGACACGACCGTGGATGTCGGTGAGGTACGGCCCGCCTGCGGCCGCCAGCGGGCCCGACACCACGGTGTCGTCGACGGGCAGGGGCCCCGGCCCGCTGGCCGTCGGGGCCAGGTAGCCGATCACCACGCCGACCACGGCGATCAGGACGGCGAGGCCGACGGCGAGTCGTCGGGTCGCCGGCATTGGTGCATAGTACGACGTGAGCCATCGGATCGTGCCCATCCGTGCACGCCCCGGCCACCTGATTGGCCCGACGGGGGTGCCGGCATCGGCGCCCGAGCAGGAGGACCTCGATGATCGTCCCCAACACCACGCATTCCGACGTCCCACCCCCTTCGGGGACGGCTCGCATCCTGGACGGCATCCGGGTCATCGACTGCTCCGAGGGCCTGGCCGGGCCGGTGGCCGGCCTGCTCCTGGCCGAGGCCGGGGCCGACGTCGTGAAGGTGGAGCGGCCGGAGGGGGATCCGGCCCGGTCCACCCCCGCCTTCCTCACCTGGAACCGGAGCAAGCGCAGCGTGGTGCTGGATCTGGGGTCCGAAGCCGGGCGGGCGGATCTCCATCGGTTGCTCGCCGGGGCCGACATCCTCATCCACGGGTTCGGTCCGGCCTCGGAGGGAGAGTTCGGGTTGAGCGATGCCGTGCTGGCCGAGTCCTTCCCCCACCTCATCAGCGCATCGGTGCTGGCCTGGCCGGCCGGGCACCCGAGCGCCGACGGCGTCGTCGACGATCTCCTGGTCAGCGCGCGCCTCGGCCTCTGCGACGAGCAGCAGGGCCATCGGGACGGCCCGGTCTTCCTGCGCCCTCCCATCGGCAGCTGGTGCGCCGCCTACCTGGCCACCATCGGGATCCTGGCCCGACTGGTGCAGCGGGGAGCGGGGAGGTGCGGGCGGAGGCCGCGTGCGTACCAGCGTGGCCCAGGGCGCCCTGCTGCCGACGATGATGCACTGGGCCCGGGCGGAGAGCCCCGGCCCCATGTTCGAGTTCGGCCTGCCGAAGGAGCTCCGGCCGTCCCTCTTCCGGTGTGGGGACGGCATCTGGGTACACCTCATGCGCTGCGCCGACACCGACTCCCCTCTCATGCGCGAGGGCCTGGGCTCCCTGGGGGACGACGGTGTGGCCCGGGCCAACGCCGCCTGTGCCGGCCTGACCATGCCCGGGTTCCCCAACTTCGGCGCCAACCAGGCCGTCTTCGACACACGACCCAGCGGCGAGTGGCTCGACGATTTCTGGGCCCATGACATCCCAGCCCAGGTGGCGGCCCCGTTCGGCGCCATTCTGGCCGACGGCCAGGCCCGGCTCAACGGCTACGTCACACGACTGGAGGACCCCGAGCGGGGCACCATGATCCAGGCGGGGACGCCGTTCGCCACCCAGCCTCCGTCACGGGTCACCGGGCCGGCCCCCCGCCTGGGCCAGCACACCGACGAGGTGCTGGGGACGCTGCCCACCCCCGCTCCGGAGCCACCGGCACCGTCGCCCGCTCCGCGGGTCCGGTCACCGCTGGAGGGACTCCGGGTCCTCGATCTGGGCAACTTCCTGGCCGGGCCGCTCAGCCCGATGCTGCTGGCCGACCTGGGCGCCGACGTAGTGAAGGTCGAGGCCACCACCGGTGACCAGATGCGCCCGATCCAGCGGGTCTTCGCCTCGTGCCAACGGGGCAAGCGGGGCGTGGCCCTCGACCTCAAGGCGCCCGGGACCCGACCGGCCCTCGAGGCCCTGGTCCGTTGGGCCGATGTGGTCCACCACAACCTGCGCCTGCCGGCGGCCCGCCGGCTCGGGATCGACTACGAGCGCGTGCGGGCCATCAACCCCGACGTCATCTACTGCCACGCCAGTTCCTACGGGCCCGAAGGCGACCGGGCCGACTGGCCCGGGTACGACCAGCTGTTCCAAGCGTCGGCCGGCTGGGAGGTCCTGGGCGGTGGCGAGGGCAACGATCCCCTGTGGCTCCGCTTCGGGTTCATGGACCACCTCTGCGCCATGGCCTCGACCGTGGCCAGCCTGCTGGCCGTCTTCCACCGGGACCGCACCGGGCGGGGCCAGGCCGTCACCAGCTCTCTCCTCGGGGCGGCCGTGCTGACCAACAGCGAGACCTACCTGGATGCATCCGGCCGGCCGGCTCCGGTGGCCACCGTGGACCACGAGCAGACGGGCACCTCACCCGGCCACCGGCTCTATCGGCTGTCCGACGGCTGGCTGGCCCTGTGTGCCCGCACCGACGGCGAGCTGGCCGCCGCCTGCACGGTCCTCGGCGTGCCCGGGGCCGGCGACCTCGAAGGGGCACTGGCCGGGGCCGGGTGCCATCAGACGGTCGAGGCCCTCCGCTCCGCCGGGGTTCCGTGCGAGCCGGTCTCCTTCGACCAGGGCGACGCCTTTCTCGACGATCCCCTGGCCCGCCGTCTCGGCCTGATCGCCTCGTACCCCCACGCCGAGTGGGGCCGGCTCGAACAGGTCGGCGCCCTGTGGGACCTCGGCGATCTCGGGGTGACGCTGGACCGGGCGGCCCCGGCCCTCGGCCAGCACACGGTCGACGTCCTCACCGAGGTGGGCCTGGACCCGGGCGCCATCGGGCAACTCCTCGACCTGGCCGTCGGGGTGCAGTCCCCGTCAGTGGGAGGGCCGGCCTGATCCATCGCCAGTGGACAGCCCGTCGACGAGGACGTGCACGTCGCCGAGCGATCGCAGGGTGTCATTCAGGTGGGTACAGGTGGAGGTCCCCCGGAACTCCCGCCGGACGTGGTTCCGGAGCTCGGAAACGGGCATCCCGGAGAGGCGGTCGGCACTGGCCAGCGCCCCGGGGCACTCGACCCACGGCAGCACGTGGGCCCGGGCGCCGATGTCCAGCACCCGACCTCCGGACCGGTCGACCGTGCCGGACACCGTGTACTCGTGCACGACCGACTCGGCACCCGACTCGTCCCAGTGGCTGTCACGGAAGTGGGCATCGAGGAGGTACGGACCGTCGGCGGCCTCGGGGGCCACGACGTCCAGACGCCGACGCCGGCGCATGCCGTGGGGAGGGAGGGGCTCCATGGCGTGCCAGGCCCACGGGTCGTCGGGGCGCTCGAGCACCGGCGCCGGCGGCCCGGTGGGCACGGGAACGTCGCCCGTGGCCCGGATGGCCACCATCATGGTGCCGTCATGGGCCCAACCGGCGCACAGGTCGTCCTGAGCCGCCATCATCCGGGCCGCCGGACTCGGTGCGTCCGCACCGGGGGCGTCGGAGGGGCGGGGACGGTTGAACACCCCGGCCCGCTGCATGGCGTAGCCCGACACCAAGGTGGCGCCGGGCAGGTCGTCCAACAGGAGGTGGAGGAGCGTACCGGCCTCCTGCTCCGCCGGACAGACCTGGTTGACCCGCGCCCGGAAGCCCGGGCCCACCAGGCACCCGAGCAGCCCGTCCAGCTCCGGGGCCGGGGGTGAGACGTCGATCTCGACCAGCTGTCGGCTCGAACCGTCGATCCGGGCCGTGTACCGCACCTCGCCGAGGACCGACGGCACCAGGTCGGGGCCGGTGCGCAGGTCCCGGGCCCGGGCGGTCACCACCGAGTCGCCCCCGAAGCCCTGCGGTCGGGTCGTGTCGATGCTCGACGTCCGTCGGACCGAGCCGGGGCCCCTCGGGACGGTGGTGGGCACAGGGTCCTTCGGGCCGGAGGACTCGGGCAGGAACAGCATCAGCGGCCCGACGGTCCGGAACGGGCGAGGGCCTTCCGGACGGTCCGCCCCGAGAGCCGGCCACGGTCGCCGCCCAACCGGGTGATCACCGTCCCCGGCCCGTGTCGCTCGACGTCGAACTGATCAGCAGACTCATCGCTATGCTCCTCCCCCTGGGGGCCGGGCCCATGCAAGGAGTCGGGGAACGCTCCGCTCGAACACTACCGTCGTCCGGCCATTTTGCCGACAGCGCCGCCGTGGGCCGCCCCGCCGGCGACGTCCCATCGAAGAGCTCCGGCGCCCCCGGTGGGGGCACCACAACAGGAGGCCCACCGAGGTGTCTGATCCCACCGTCGATCCGGGGCAACAGCCGTCCCTGCCGTGGCCGGACGGGTTCCTGTGGGGTACCGGCGCATCCTCGACCCAGTGCGAGGGCGCCGCACCGGCGTCGGACTGGTGGGCGTGGGAACGTTCGGGACACGCCCCGCTGTCGGGTGACGGCAACGGCTTCGCCACCCGCTACGCGGAGGATTTCGGACTGCTGGCCGGCCTGGGCCTCACCCACCACCGACTGTCCCTCGAATGGGCCCGGCTCGAACCCGAGCACGGAAGGCATGATGCCGGGGCGGTGGCCCACTACCGTGACGTTCTGACGTCGGCCAGGGCGGCCGGCATCTCGCCCTGGGTCTGTCTCCACCACTTCACGCTGCCGCGCTGGTTCCTCGATGCCGGTGGATTCTCGGTGGCCCCGAACCGGACCGACCACTGGGCCCGCCACGTGGCGTTCGTGGCCGATACGTTCGGCGATCTGGTGGACGGGTGGCAGCCCGTCAACGAGACGAACTACTACGCCCGGGCCGCCTACGGCGGACGCGGCTGGCCCCCCGGGCACGACGATCGGCGGGAGGCAGCGCTGGTGCACGAGGCCATGCACCTGACGGCGGCCGAGGCGGCCGTCCGCCTCCGGCAGACCGGCGCCCCCGTGGCCTCCATCTTCGGGCTGTCACCGATCGTTCCCCAGGATGACGATCCGGCCACGTCAGCCCTGGCCCGACGGCTGTACGAGTACTACTGGGAGCCGGGCATCGGCCTCTTCCGCGACGGCGTGCTGCGGGTTCCGGGACGTCCACCCCTCGACCGGCCCGACCTGGCCGGATCGTTCGACCTGTTCGGGTTCTCCTACTACGCGGCGATGGGTGTTCGGGACGGTCGCCTGGCCATCCATCCCCCCGGGGCCCCGGTGTCACCGCTCGTCTACGGCATCTGGGCCGACGGGGTGGGCCTGGTGCTCGATCGCCTGCATGCCGAACTTCCCGACACGCCGCTCCTCGTCGCCGAGTACGGCATCGGTACCCACGACGACCGTGACCGGGTGGCCTACCTCGAGCGGGGGCTGGTGGTGGTCAACGACGCCATCGCCCGGGGCATCGACGTGCGTGGCCTGTTCCACTGGACGGCGGTGGACAACTACGAATGGCTCCACGGCTACGACATGGCCTTCGGGATCATCGACGCCGATCGCACGGTGCGAGCCAGTGCCCGGGTCCTGCAGCGGGAGGCGTGCGCTCAGCCGTAACTGCCGCTCGAGCGGCCCCGGCTCAGACCGATCGCCCAGACCGCACCAGCGAGCCGGGCAGCGTCCCTGTCAACTCGTCATGGTCGAGCACCTGCTCCCCACTGACGAAGGTGGCCACATAGCCCTCGGACCGCTGCACCAGGCGTCCGGCTCCTCCGGGGAGGTCGGCGACCTGGTGGGGATGGAGCAGGTGGAGCCGCCCGTGGTCGATGAGGTTGAGATCGGCCTTCCGTCCGACGGCGATGACCCCCCGATCGTGGAAGCCGTACAGTTCGGCCGGGTCACGCGTCAGCCGCCGGACCACCGTCTCCAGCGGGAGTTGCGGGCCCCGACGCCGGTCGCGCGCCCAATGGGTGAGCAGGTAGGTGGTCATGCTGGCGTCCGAGACCAGTCCCACATGGGCGCCGGCGTCTCCGAGACCCTGCACGGTGGAAGGGTCGAGCATCATCTGGCGGAGGCCGTCATACGAGCCACCGCCGTAGTTGAGGAGGGGCAACAACAGGAACTCCCGGCCGTCGAAGTCGAGCAGCAGGTCGTAGGCCACCTCCCAGGGGTCCCTCCCCTCCCGGCGGGCGATGGACGCCACGCTGGCCTCGGGGGCGGGTTCGTAGTCGAGGTCGGCGCCCAACGGGAACAGGTTCTCGAATCCCCCCCTCCCGAACCGGTCCAACGCCATCGGACCGCGGCGATCGGCCCGCTCACCCAGGATCCGGGATCTGACCTCCGGTCGCCGAAGCTCCACGACCCGCCGATCGAGCGGGAGCCCGGCCAGTTGGGCATAGGTGGGCCGGTGGCGGAACGGGTTGAGCTTTGACTGGTGGCCCATCAGCACCCCGAAGCAGCGGGACCCGACCTGGGGGTGGAGGCGCGCCCCCCCGGCATTGGCCCGGTGGACGGCCTCGAACCAGGGGCGCCAATCCTCGGGCTCGGGGCCTCCCTGCTCCATCACCAGGAACGTCAGCGGCTGGCCGCTGGCCACACCGAGGCGGACGATCCACTGGAGCTCCTCGTCCATCGAGCCGCGCCGGTCACCGGCCATCTCGCCCCCGACGCCCGCCGGCGTCAGTTGGAAGACACCGCCTCCACCGGCCACCAGGGCGTCCATCATCGCCTCGAGCTCCCGCTCGGGGGCGAGCGTGCCCGGCACCGTGCGACCGGCGGTGTCCCGGTGGCCGGCCGTCCGGCCCGTGGCGAAGCCGACCGCGCCGGCGGAGACGGCTGCCTCCACGATGTCCGCCATGGCCGCCAGGTCCTCGGCCGTGGCGTCCTCCAGGGAACGCTCACCCATGACGTAGGAGCGGACGGCCGCATGGGGCACCTGGGCGGCCAGGTCCAGGCTGCGCCCGGTCCGCTCCAGCGCGTCCAGATAGTCGGGGAACGTCTCCCAGTCCCAACGGATCCCGTCGGACAGGGCCGCTCCGGGGATGTCCTCCACGCCCTCCATGATGTCGATGAGCGCCTCATGGCCGCCGGGACGGGCCGGGGCGAACCCCACACCGCAGTTGCCCATCACCGCAGTCGTCACACCGTGCCAGCACGAGGGCGTGAGGTGCGGGTCCCACGTGGCCTGACCGTCGAAGTGGGTGTGGATGTCGACGAAGCCGGGGGTCAGCACCAGGCCGTCGGCCTCGATGACCCGGTGGGCGGCGCCCACCCCGTTCCCCACGTCGACGATGACCTGGCCGTCGACGGCCACGTCGGCCCGCCGCCCCGGGAGGCCGCTGCCGTCGACCACCTCGGCGCCCCTGATCACCAGGTCATGCACGTCCGGCCCCCAGGGGAGCGTCGGCACTCACGCTGGCATGCACGCTCGGCACGGGTGGTGTCCTCTCCGTCGGGACCACGGTGAGCGGCCGACGGATCCCACGCTATCCGGACACCGTCCATGCAGTCGGAGGTCTGCGGCGACGGGCCCGTGCCGCACCGTGGCCGTGCCGCACCGTGGCCGTGCCGCACCGTGGCCGTGCCGCACCGTGGCCGTGCCGCCCCGTGGCCGTGCCGCACCGTGGCAACGCGGCAGAGGGCACGTCCGCCAGATCCCTCTGCCGCGCCACCGCGCGGCGGAACAGCATCACCGGTTCCCGCCAGGGAGGAATCGTCGCGCACCATCCCACGAAAAGCACCACAGAATTTCTCCGGGATTATGCAGTAGTACTCTCGCGTAATTCATCCGAGCGATCCGATGGGGGCATGATGACGACCGAGAACACGGCCCCCAGGGGACGCCCGCCCGGACCCAGCCTGGCCAGCGAGGCGGTGGCCATCCTGGAGCGGAACGCCTTCGCCGCCATGCGGGGGCCGAACAGTCGAGGGGCCGTGCCCCGGAGCGCCTTCGGTCACCTCGACGTCTCCACGGTGGACCGCTCGGTGAAGCGGGCGTTCCCGGGAGAGAAGGGGCGGACACCGTTCGACCTCGCCGCCCACCACGTCTGCAGCATCGACACCGGGACCACCGACACCCTGCAGTCGGTGTTCGAGGCCGTCCAGCAGAGCTTCCGCGACGCCGACGAGATCGGGGAGACGCTCCGGGTCTTCCTCCGGGCCAACTTCGAGGTGGCCTGCACCGAGGAAGGCCTGCTGGCCACCTTGATCGTCCAGACGGCGGCCTGTGCCTTCGTCGAATCCCGGTCGGCGGGGTCCGCTGCACCGTCGGAGGAGTCGGATCAGACGAGGGCTGCCCGTGAGGTGATCGCCATGCGCCAGCAGCTGAGCTCCCGGATGGTCGAGAGCTACACCGCCGGGCTGACCACGGCACTGCGTCGGCTCCGCCGTCGGCCGAAGGCGGGCAGCACCATGCAGAAGATCGTGCTGGCGGTCATGGCCTCGAGCGACGGCTTCCTGCTCTTCCACAAGCTGCAACATGACCTGTTCGATGCCGATCTCGTCGTGGACACCCAGTGGAGCATCATCTGGGGACTGACCGAGCCCGGCCTGCTCGACCCCCCCGACCGGCTCAACCCGTCCGAGCGCGACATCGTACAAGCCGCCCTGGTCGTGTTCGCCACCGGACGGCACCCCGACCTCGAGCGTCTGGCCGCCGACTGCGGGGTATCCGCACACGAGGCCCGTGAGCTGTTCCCCGACGACGACGTGCTGGCCCAGCGGTGCATGGACTACGCGGTGGGCAGCTCCGTGGAGACCGAGGCCATCGCCGTCAACGTGAGGGGAGCGGAGCTTGCCGCCGTCCGCGATCTCCTGATCGCCACCACCAAGCAGGCGTCGGCCACACCACTGCTGATGGACATCCTCAGGCGACACAAGGATGCGGGCTTCTGTGCCGAGGCCCGCCGCCACATCGCCGAGGCGCTCAGCCAGTCCGATGCCATCAGTCTCGACCGCGCCACGGCCGACGGGGTGGCCCTCATGTTGGTCGACGCCGCCCTGCAGGGAAGCTCCGGACAGTCGGTGTGGGAAGCCGGACTGAACGCATTCGCCGCTCCCCGATGAGCCGGTGGTGGCCCCGGGCCGGGGGCGGTGGCGACCCCGGCGGCCGGTCGCCCTCA
>Ga0302196_10003438_pt1 | contig 14494 bp, 13 predicted proteins | sample II_Bog_N1_3_FD_198794 | JGI IMG/M metagenome (GOLD analysis project Ga0302196, IMG submission 198794) | Peat permafrost microbial communities from Stordalen Mire near Abisko, Sweden - II_Bog_N1_3 | ecosystem: Environmental > Terrestrial > Soil > Wetlands > Peat | place: Sweden: Abisko...
GCGATGCGTCTCGCCCGTTATTTCGGCAACAGCGCGCGCTTCTGGCTCAATTTTTGGACGGCCTACGAACTCGCGCTGGCCGAGCGCGAGTTGGGAAAGAAGATCGCCGCCGAAGTCTCGCCGGCGGCGTGAGGCGTAAGCGGAGTGCCCCTTTGACTTGCGGCGCGCGAAAAGACAAAAGGCGGTCCGCCGCCGGCGGCGAATTCCCCCGCCGCGGCCAGGCCTCGATCGATGACAGCGCGCCGGCGTCCGACCCTTGCTTCTGACCTGCGCCGCGCCGCGAGGCTCGGCGCATGAAGCGGTGGCCGCTTGCGCGTTACGAGGCGCTGGTCGCCGAGGGGCGGATCGAGGCCGACCCGGCGCAGGCTTCGCTCGCCGCACGGCTCGACCGGCTGGCGCGCGCGCTCGACGGCTATCGGCCGGGGCGGCGGGCCAGCGCGCTGCGGCGGCTGATTGGCGCCAAGCCGCCCGAGCCGCCGCGCGGGCTCTACATCCACGGGCCGGTCGGGCGCGGCAAGACGCTGCTGATGGACCTGTTCTTCGACGCCGCGCCGGTCGAGCGCAAGCGCCGCGTCCATTTTCACGCCTTCATGGCCGACGTCCACATGCGGGTCCATCGCTGGCGCCAGCAGCGGCGGATCGGCGAAGCGCCCGGCGACGAGCCGATCGCGCCGGTCGCCGCGGCGCTGGCGGCCGACGCCTGGCTGCTATGCTTCGATGAATTCGCGGTGCGCGACATCGCCGACGCGATGATCCTCGGCCGGCTGTTCACCGCTTTGTTCGCCCTCGGCGTGGTGGTGGTGGCGACCTCCAACGTCGAGCCGGACGACCTCTATCGCGACGGGCTCAACCGCGCGTTGTTCCTGGCGTTCATCAAGCTGCTCGGCGAGAGGAACGAAGTCGTCGCGCTCAACGCCCGCGCCGACTACCGGCTGCAGAAGCTCACCCGCGCGCCGGTCTATTATTGTCCCGCCGACGCGCGCGCCGAAAAGGCGCTCGACGCCGCCTTCCTCGACATGACCGGCGCGCCGCGCGGCGCGCCGGTCGAGATCGACCTGCTTGGCCGCGCGCTTCATGTGCCGCAGGCAGTCAACGGCGTTGCGCGTTTTTCCTTCGACGAACTCTGCCGCCGCCCGCTCGCCGCCGTCGATTATCTCGCCCTCGCGCGGCACTTCCACACGCTCGTGGTCGATTGCATCCCGCGTCTCGAGGCCGACGAACGCGACGCCGCGCGCCGGTTCATCACCCTCGTCGACGCGCTGTACGACCTGAAGGTCAAACTGATCGCCTCGGCCGACGCCGAGCCGGCCGAACTCTACCGGGCGGCGGAGGGAACCGAGGCGTTCGAGTTCGCGCGCTGCGCCTCGCGGCTGATCGAAATGCGCTCGGCCGATTATCTCGCCGAGCCACACGGCGTGCCGTCAATGCGCGATCTCGACGGCGTCGTCGAGACCTGAATCGTGTGGCGCGGCGCCGGCTTTCGTGCGACCATTCGACTCGGCGTCGGAGAGGTCGAGTGGATCGAGCGGACGTACGGCCATCCTCGGGCCCCGATTCGGTCGAGGCGCGCATCCTGGACGTCGCGCGCGCCCACATCCGCAGGTTCGGCGCGGCGCGCGCCACCATCGTGGGCGTCGCACACGACGCCGGCATGACCCACGCCAACGTCTATCGCTACTTCCCCTCCAAGGCGACACTGTTCGAGGAGATCACCGCCTCATGGCTGCGGCCGATCGAGACGCGCCTGCGCGAGGTCGCCGACGGCCCGGCCCCGGCGGGCGACAAGCTCGAGAGCATGCTGATGACGGTGCACCGCGCCTATCGCCAGAAGCTCGAGGCCGATCCGGCCCTCTTCGACCTGCTGATCGAAGCGCTGGAGAAGGAGGGCCCGGTGGCGCGCCGCCACCGCGCGCGCGTGCAGTCGGAGGTGCAGCGCGTGGTCGAAGAGGGCATCGCCTCGGGCGCGTTCTCGATGACCGATCGGCGCCGCGCGATGGCGCTGATCTTCGACGCCGCCCACCGCTTCATCCACCCGATCGCGCTGAAACTCGACAAGGACGCCGCCGCCGCCGCGCTCTCGGCGCGCTGCGAGACCGTCGTCGCCATGGCGTTGCGCACGCTCAGGATCGGGCGGGCGTGAGCCGTCTCACGAGTCCGCGGGCGCGGAGGCCCGAGCCACGGGAGCGTTCAGTGGGGCGGGCGTCCCTGCCCGCCTCAGTCGCCTACACTCTCAGCGGCATCAGCACATAGAGCGCGGGCGAGCCTTCGCGGTCCTGGATGATCGTCGGCGAGCCGGGGTCGGAGAGCTTGATCAGCGCCGTGTCGCCGGAGAGCTGGTCGGCGATGTCGAGCAGGTAGCGGGCGTTGAAGCCGATTTCGATCGGCGTCGAATCGTAGTCGACCTCGATCTCCTCGCTCGCCGAGCCGGAGTCGGGGTTGTTGACCGACAGCGTCATCTTGTTGTCGGCGATCGCCAGCTTGATCGCCCGGCCGCGCTCCGACGAGATGGTCGAAACGCGATCGACCGCCTTGGCGAACGCGTCCTTCTCGACCGTCACGCGCTTGTCGTTGTGGCTCGGGATGACGCGGCCGTATTCGGGGAAGGTGCCGTCGATCAGCTTGGTCGTCAGCACGACGTCGCCGAAATGGAAGCGCGCCTTGGCGGACGAAATCTCGATCACGACGTCCTGGGTCAGGTCCTCGAGCAGCTTCAGCACTTCGTTGACCGCCTTGCGCGGGGCGATCACCCCTGGCATCCCGGCCGCGCCCTGGGGCGCCGGCGCCTCGACCCGCGCCAGGCGGTGGCCGTCGGTCGCCACCGCGCGCAGAACCGTCGCGCCGCCGGATTCGACTGTGTGGAAGTAGATGCCGTTCAAATAGTAACGCGTCTCCTCGGTCGAGATCGCGAACTGCGAATTGTCGATCAGCCGCTTCAGCTCGGCGGCGGCAAGCGTGAATTTATGCGCGAACTCGCCGGCGGTGAGGTCGGGGAAGTCGGAGGCGGGCAGGCATTGAAGGAAGAAGCGCGAGCGACCCGAACGCACCAGCAACTGGCCCGTCTCGCCGGTCATCTCAAGTCCGACCTGCGCGCCTTCCGGCAGCTTGCGCACGATGTCGTAGATCACATGCGCCGGCACGGTGGTCGCGCCCGCCTGGGCGACGTCGGCCGGCGCCGATTCGGTCGCCTCGAGGTCGAGGTCGGTGCTCTTCAGCGTCAGCTGGCGGTCGCGCGCCTCGATCAGCACGTTGGAGAGGATCGGAATGGTGTTGCGCCGCTCGACGATGCGATGGACGTGGCCCAGAGCCTTGAGCAGGGCCGTTCGCTCTATGGTGACCTTCATCGCAGCATCCTGGACTGTCGCGCCGCCTTCTGGCGACGGCGGGCGGCGTTCGCCCAGCGCGTCGCCGCGCCGCAGCTGAGCGCTCCGCCTTATCGCGCGGGGCGCGAACTTTGCCAAGGCGTCGCCCGCCGCGCAAGGGCGGGAAACGAGCGGTCCCCAGCCAATCGGCGCGGCTGCGTCGGCGGGCCGGCAGGCTTAACGCGCCCTTAAATCGCCGCCTTTAGCTTCGAAGCCATCGTCGGGCTCGGCGCGACGTCATCTTTTCAAGGCCCGGGCGGGATCGCGATGTTCGGCAGGGGCGGCAGGCGGGGCGGCGAGCGCATCGAACCGCGACTGGATGACGCGCCGCGTCGGCGCGGCGGCGGCGATATGTACGCCGACCCGGCCGACCGGCCGGGATCGCGCCGTCGCGGCGGCCGCAACGAACGCTCGGCCCGGCGGCCGCGCCGCTCGTTTCTCGGCCGGCTGGTCTATTGGGGCTTCGTTCTCGGCCTGTGGGGCGGCGTCGCGATCGCCGGCCTGTTCGCCTATTACGCCAGCCAGTTGCCGCCGATCGACCAGCTCGCGGTGCCCAAGCGGCCGCCCAACATCGCCATTCTCGCCGCCGACGGCTCGCTGATCGCCAACCGCGGCGACACCGGCGGCGCGGCTGTACGGTTGAGCGAGCTGCCGCCCTATCTGCCCAAAGCGTTCGTCGCCATCGAGGACCGGCGATTCTACTCGCATTTCGGCATCGACCCGATCGGCATCGGCCGCGCGGTGTTTCGTGACGTCACCGGGCGCGGCGGCATGGAAGGCGGCTCGACGATCACCCAGCAGCTGGCCAAAAACCTGTTCCTGACCCAGGAGCGCACGCTGTCGCGCAAGATCCAGGAGGCGATCCTGGCTTTGTGGCTCGAGCGTAAATATTCCAAGGACCAGATCCTCGAACTCTATCTCAATCGCGTCTATTTCGGCTCCGGTGCCTTCGGCGTCGAAGCGGCGGCGCAGAAGTATTTCGGCAAGAGCGCGCGCCAGGTGACGCTGTCGGAGGCGGCGGTGTTGGCCGGGCTGATGAAGTCGCCGACCAAGCTCGCGCCCAACCGCAACCTCACCGCCGCCAACGAGCGCGCCGCCCAGGTCATTACCGCGATGGCCGAGCAGGGCCACATCACCGAAGCGATGGCCAAGCTCGCGCTCACCGCGCCGGCCGAAGTCGTCCACGACAAGGGCGCCGGCTCGATCAACTACGCCGCCGACTATGTCATGGACATGCTCGATGACACGGTCGGCGCGATCGATGAGGACATCGTCGTCACCACCACGCTCGACCCGCACATGCAGGCGGCGGCGGAACAAGCGCTGACCGACGAACTCAACGCCAAGGGCGACAAGTTCGGCGTCGAGCAGGGCGCGCTGGTCGCCCTCGACCCCGACGGCGCGGTCAAGGCGTTGGTCGGCGGGCGCAATTACGCCGACAGCCAATTCAACCGCGCCGTCGCCGCCAAGCGCCAACCCGGTTCAACCTTCAAGCCCTTCGTCTATCTCGCCGCGCTTGAGAAGGGGCTGACCCCCGACACGGTGCGCGACGACGCGCCGATCTCGGTCAAGGGCTGGAAGCCAGAGGACTATTCGCGCGAATATTTCGGCCCGGTCACGCTGACCAGGGCGCTGGCGCTGTCGCTCAACACGGTCGCGGTGCGGCTCGGGCTGGAAGTCGGTCCGAAAACCGTCGCGCGCGTCGCCCATCGGCTCGGCATCACCTCCGAGCTCGATCCGAATGCGACGATCGCGCTCGGCACTTCGGCGGTGACGCCGCTCGAACTGGTTTCGGCCTATGATTCTTTCGCCAACGGCGGCATCGGCGTGCAGCCGCATGTCATCGCCCGCGTGCGCACCGCCAACGGCAGGCTGCTCTACGCGCGCAAGAACGCCAATTTCGGCCGCGTCATCGACCCCCAATACGTCGCGATGATGAATTCGATGATGGAAGAGACGCTGCTGACCGGCACTGCGCGCAAGGCGGAGCTGCCGGGCTGGCAGGCCGCGGGCAAGACCGGCACCAGCCAGGATTGGCGCGACGCGTGGTTCGTCGGCTACACCAGCGCGCTCACCGCCGGCGTCTGGCTCGGCAACGACGACAATTCGCCGACCAAGAAGACGTCGGGCGGCAATCTGCCGGTCGAAATCTGGAGTCGCTTCATGAAGGCGGCGCTCGAAGGCGTGCCGCCGGCGCAGCTGCCGTCGGGAACCTGGCGCAACGTCGATCAGCCGGCGACCGACGCGCCGCCGACCGCGCCGCCCGCGGCGGTCGGCGAGCCGCTGGCGATCGGCCGGCCGGCCGACAGCGCCGACTCGCCGCCTTCGGCGCCGTTCGCTCCAGCGCGCCGGCCGATCGCGCCCGCCGCCGACGACGGCGCGCCGCTGCCGCCGGCCGCCATTCCCAACGTCGGCGACGCTCCCCCACTGCGCCAGCAGCGTGACCGGAACTTCATCGAGAAGCTGTTCGGCGGGGCGTGAGCGGCGCGTAACGCTTCGCCTGCGACAGCGCACGCCCCGCGGACGAGCGCATTCGAATGTCGCCGATCCGCCGCGACGTCCCACGTTCTATCGATTGTGGAGGGCAGACCGATGGCAGCCGCATCGTCCATGCTGTGGCGACGACTCGACGTCCCCGGGCACGACGCCTGTCGTCTTGAAGGCGCCCACGACGGTTGGCGATTGGAGGGCGCGGCGGTCTTTCGCGGCAAGGAAGGTCCGACGTATCTCGCCTATTCCGTTCAATGCGACGCGTTGTGGCGGACCGTGTCGGGCCAGATACACGGCTTCGTCGGCGAGCGAGCGGTCGAGGCCGTTATCGCCCGCCGGGGATCGGCGTGGGCGCTCAACGGCGCCTTAGTCCCCGGGTTGGATCACCTGCTTGACCTGGATCTCTCCTTCACGCCGGCGACCAATCTCCTGCAACTCCGGCGCGTCTCGATCGCGCCGCAGGAATCCATTCCCCTTGCCGTCGCCTGGTTCGACGCTGACGCGGAAACTTTGACCGAGTTGCCGCAGATCTATGAGCGGCGCGGCTCGAACGCTTTTTGGTATCGGGCGCCGAGCGTCGACTATGAGGGATTGCTCGAACTTGCGCCGAATGGATTCATTCGCAACTATCCGAAACTGTGGGTGGCTGAGACGCCCCTCGAATGATCTCGTTCGACGATTTTCGAACTGGCCGGTCAAAACCGGCTTTGCAAGCCCAATGAACGTGCGCCGGGCGGGTCGGCGAAAAGTCCGCAATGGGCTTTCCTGCGACGCTCTGCGACAATCCGACTTGGGCGCGCCGGACGGCGCCGACTAGGCTTCGCCGATGCGCCGCATGGAGCTCCTTATGTCCCGCAATCTCAGGTTCGTTCTCGACTCGCGCCCGGCCGACAAGGTCTCGCCGCAAAACTTCCGCCTGGTCGAAGAGCCGGTTCCGACGCCGGGCCGGGGCAGGTCGTGGTGCGCCATCATTATCTGTCGCTCGATCCCTACATGCGCGGGCGGATGAGCGACGCGAAGTCCTATGCGGCGCCGCAGCCGCTCGGCGAGACGATGATCGGCGGCACGGTCGGCGAAGTCGTCGCCTCCGAGAACCCGCGCTTCAATCCGGGCGATTTCGTCGTCGGCATGGGCGGCTGGCAGCTCTACGGACTGAGTGACGGAAGCGGCCTCAACAAGGTCGACGCGAAGGCGATTCCCCTGCAGGCCTATCTCGGCCCGCTCGGCATGCCCGGCGTCACGGCGTGGTGGGGCCTCAACAAGATCATCGCGCCCAAGGCGGGCGAGACGGTGCTCGTCACCGCCGCGACCGGCGCGGTCGGCTCGGTCGTCGGCCAACTCGCCAAGCTTGCCGGCGCGCGGGCGATCGGCGTCGCCGGCGGCGCCGAGAAATGCATCTACGCCACAGAGACGCTCGGCTACGACGCCTGCGTCGACCACAAATCGGCGCGCTTCGCCGAAGAGCTGAAGGCCGCGGCGGGGCAGGGGATCGATGGGGTGTTCGAGAACGTGGGCGGCGAGCCGTTCCTGCAGGCGCTGCGGCGGCTCAACGACTTCGCCCGCATTGCGGTCTGCGGCCTGATCGCCTCCTACGAGGGCCCGACGACGCCGCTGCCCGACATGCGCATCTTCCTCGTCCGGCGCATCAAGATCGAGGGCTTCATCGTCGCCGACCACTTGCAGGCTTGGCCGCAGGCGATCGGCGAACTCGCCGACCATGTCGCCGCCGGCCGGCTGCGCTGGCGGGAAACGGTGCGGCAGGGGCTGGAAAGCGCGCCGCAGGCGCTGGTCGACGTGCTGCACGGCGGCAATTTCGGCAAGATGCTGGTCAAGCTCGTTTAGTAACACTAAACGTACCTCGCGAATTGACTTGCACTTAATGACCTGGCCGCCTAGCTTAGGGTCATGAAGCTCGCGGACTGGCTTGTGCGCGCCGGCGTCAAGCGCGCCGATTTCGCGCGGCGGATCGGCGTTTCGCCCGGAGCGGTGACGCAGTTCTGCCGCGGCGACGGCGCCTGGGTGTCGCGCGATACGGCGCAGCGCATCCTTGTCGAGACGCGCGGCGCGGTGACGCCGAACGACTTTCTCGACGGCGCGGGCGCGTTCAATTGGGGAGCGGACATGACCAATCCAGTCGGCCAGGCCATCGAGGCGATCGCGCGGGGCGAGATCGTCGTCGTCACCGACGACAACGATCGCGAGAACGAAGGCGACATGATCGTCGCCGCCTCGCTGTGCACGACCGAGAAGATGGCGTTCATCATCCGCCACGGCTGCGGCATCGTCTGCGCGCCGGTAACCAGCGACGAAGCGCGCCGCCTGCAGCTCGCGCCGATGGTGGCGCTGAACGACGCGCCGCTCGGCACCGCCTTCACCGTCTCGGTCGACGTCAAACATGGCATGACGACCGGCATTTCCGCCGAGCAGCGCTGCAACACCGTGCGCGCGCTCGGCAATCCCAACATGGGGGCGAGCGACTTCGTCCGTCCCGGCCACGTTTTCCCGCTGATCGCGCGCGAAGGCGGCGTGCTGATGCGCTCCGGCCACACCGAGGCGGCGGTCGACCTGTGCCGGATCGCCGGTCAGCGTCCGGCGGCGGTGATCTGCGAGCTCGCCAATGACGACGGCACGGTGATGGTCGGGCCGCAGATCGAGGCCTTCGCCGCCAAGCACGGCCTCAAGCGCATCTCGGTGGCCGAGCTGATCGCCTATCGCCAGGCGCGCGAGAATCTGGTCGAGCGGGTCGCGAGCTTTCCGGTCAAGACCCCGATCGGCGAGATGATCGCCCACGCCTATCGCACGCCGTTCGACACGGTGCTGCATTTCGCCTTCGTCCACGGCTCGGTCGGCGACGGCCGCAGCGTGCCGGCGCGTCTGCACCGCGCCGACATCGTCAGCGACATCTTCGGCGCGAGTTCGATCGACAGGGTGCTGCAGGGCTTCAAGCGCGACGGGTGCGGCGTGCTCGTCTATCTTCGCGACGGCGCGGCGGGCGTGCCGACCAATCTCGCCGGCGCGGCGCCCTCCGGCGCGGAAGGCGAGCGGGCGACGCAATGGCGCGAGATCGGCCTCGGCGCGCAGATCCTGCGCGACCTCGGCGTCAGCTCGATTCGCTTGCGCACCGGCAACCCGCGCAAATACGTCGGCCTCTCCGGCTTCGGCATCGAGATCGCGGCGATCGAGCCGATCGAGGGCTGATTGGCTTTTCATCGCGATATCGTCCCTTCTCTCCGCAAGCGGGGAGAAGGGAAGTCGCCTCACCCGCGCATCAGCGCGCTGACATGTGCGGCGGCGGATCGCGCCAAGCCTACCAGATCATAGCCGCCCTCGAGCAGCGAGACGACCCGGCCGCCACAGCGCCGGGCCGCGAGGGCGACGAGGCGCTCGGTCACCCAGCCGAAGTCGGCCTCGCTGAGGTTGAGGCCGCCGAGCGGATCGCGGAAATGGGCGTCGAATCCCGCTGAAATGATCAACAGGTCGGGCGAGAAGTCGTCGAGCCGCGGCAGGATCGCCGTCTCGAAGGCCTCGCGGAACACGTCGCCGCCGTCGCCGGCGCGCAATGGGGCGTTGACGATCTGGTTGTGCTCGCCGGTCTCGCTCAGCGCGCCGGTGCCAGGGTAGAGCGGCATCTGGTGGGTTGAAGCGTACATGATGGACGGATCGCTCCAGAAGATGTCCTGGGTGCCGTTGCCGTGGTGGACGTCGAAATCGACGATGGCGACGCGCTCGACGCCATGGGCCGCCTGCGCGTGCCGGGCGGCGACCGCCGCGTTGTTGAAGAAGCAGAAGCCCATCGGCGTCGCCATCTCGGCGTGGTGGCCGGGCGGTCTCGTGGCGACGAATGCGTTGTCGACCCGGCGCGTGACGACCTCGTCGACGGCGAACGTCGCCCCGCCGGCCGAGCGCAGCGCCGCTTCGAGCGTGCCGCGCGACATTGCGGTGTCGGAATCGAGCTGGATCGTGCCTTGGGTCGGGCTGGCGCGCTGGATCGTCTCGACGTAGTGGAGCGGATGGACCCGCGTCAGCGCTTCGACCGCGACGCGCGGCGCGGCGTCGCGCGCGAGAAGCTGGAACGCCTCGTCTTCGAGCGCCTGGTCGACGGCTCGCAATCGCTCGGGCCGTTCGGGATGGCCTTCGCCCATGTCGTGTGCGGAGCACGCCGGATGCGTCACGAGCAACGTCGTCAACGGACCAGCCTCTCCCGGATGAGCGAATTATTGCCGCCCAAGCATCGCCGGAACCGCCGCCAAAGTCCATAATCCTCGAGCCGCCCTCCCGCCTTCATGGCGGCGGCGGTTCCGTCGCGCAGGCCATCGCCTTGACCTCGTCGGCCGCCGCCCCATAGAGGCTCGACAACTCGCTGAACGCGCGCATGATCACGAAACCTTGCGCGGTCGGCGAGACGACGCGCAGATCCTGCGAGGGATCGTCCTCGTCGTCGTGGGCGACGAGCACGCGCAATTGAGCCGGCGTGACGATCACCGCCTCGATCCGCCCGTGCGTCGCGGCGCGGTCGGTCAGCGCATAGAAAATCGCGCCGCGCCTGGTGTGGAAGGAGAGCGAGGCGAAGCCGGCGCGTCCGACCGGCGCTTTGACCCGCATCGGTCCGGCCGAGAGGTCGAAGCGGCAGAAAGAGGCGGCGAGCGCCGGATCGCCCCAGGCAAAGCGCCGCTCGTCCGGGCCGGCGCGCGGCAGCGGCGCCGTCGTTCCCGGCGGCCCGAGTTCGGCGAGGCGCGCGTAGGCGTCGTGCGCGGCGACGACCGGCACCAGCAGCACCACGGCGAATTGGACCAGCGCCGCCGTCGCGGCGACCGCCGCGACGAACAGCGCCGCGCCGCCCAGGCGCGCGGTCACGCTCATGCGCAGCTTTCCCGTTCGATGGTCGGAACGCTCGACTTCTCGATGCCGCCGGCGCTGGCGGCCAGCGGCGTGTCGTAGAGGCGCAGCGCCAGCGCGAACGTTTGGACATGGCCGACCGGCAGCCAGTTGCCGGAATGGGCGAGCGCCGAGACATAGACGGAGAAGCCGCCGTCGCCCTCGCGCAGGATCTCGCTCGAGCGGAAGCCGTAGCGCCCGGCGGCGTTCTCGACCGGATAGCCGTCGGCGTCGGTGAGGCTCAACGTCCAGTAGCGCGCCGCCGGCGTATGCGTGCCGACGCGATAGAGACAGCGCCGATCGAGCGGACGCCCGGCGCTGTCGACGCGCGCGACGAGCTTCAGGCCCTCGCCGAGCGCGAGCGGAATCTCGCCGCTGCGCGCCAGCGCGGCGCGCGTATAGGGATCGGCTTCGAGCGAGCCTGCCTTGGCGGCGACCCGCCACGCCCCGATCGTCACGACGCCGAACGGCGGGTCGGCAAGGATCGACCCGCTCACCGCCACGCCGAGCGCGAGGCCGATTGCGCCGGCTGCGAGTGCTTTGACGACCATTGTCACGTGGGGAGTCCCGCGCCGGCCCGGCGGCGAACGCTGACGGGCCGCGGCGCGAAAATCGCCACCTCGACCCGCGAAGTCAAGCGCGACGCTAAGGCGAGGTCGCGCCGGCGCGGACGACGGCGATGTCGCCGCCGGCGTCGGCGGCGTAACGCTGGGCCGGCGCGATCGCGCCGTGCTTCTCCGCCGAGCGGGCGTAGTCGCCGATCTCCAGGATGATGTGCGCCGACTTCGACGACAGGCCGAGTTGCCGCGGCGCTTCGACGATGCCGACGCCGCCCTTGGCCGCCGGCGCGGCGGCGATCTGGGCGTTCGAGGCCGGCGGCACGCCAAAGGGCGGCTTGGTCTCGAGGCCCTGATGCGCGTAGACCATAATCTCGCGCCAGGTCTGCGCCGGCAGCGCGCCCCCTTGCATACTGGCGGTCATCGACGAGTTGTCGTCGTTGCCGAACCAGACGCTGCCGACCAGATTGCCCGTAAAGGCGTTGAACCAGGCGTTGGTCGGCCCATTTGTCGTGCCGGTCTTGCCGGCGATGACAAGCCCGGGAATTTGTGCCGCGCGACCGGTGCCCTCGGTGAGGACGTGGGTCATGATGTTGTTCATCTCGGCGACCTTGTCGGCCGGCACCATCTGGACTGGCGGCGCGCCGTTGACGGAATGGGTGTAGATCACCGCGCCGGCCGAATTGCGGATCTCGATCGCGGCGTAAGGCGTCGCGCGCTTGCCGCCGTTGGCGAGCAAGGCGTTGGCGCCGACCATGTCGATCATCTTCACTTCGTCGGCGCCGACCGGCAACGACACCGTGTCGACGAGCGGCGTCGTCAGCCCCATCGCGCGCGCCGTCTCGACGATCTTGGAGCGGCCGAGCGTGGCGATCTTACCCAGATGATAGGGCTGCTTGGGCGGCCAGTAGAATTCGCCGATCTTCACCGACATCCAGATCGCGGCGGTGTTGAACGACAACGCGAGCGCCCGGTACAACGGCATCGATCCGCCGCTCTCGCCGCCGAAGTTGTGGACGCAATAGTCGCCGATGCAGATGCCGGAGGCGTCGACGGGCGTGTCCTTGTGGTACTTCCCGGTCAGCAGCGCGGTCATGTAGACGAAGATCTTGAACGAAGAGCCGGGCTGGCGCGCCGCGTCGGTGGCGCGGTTGAACTGGCTTGCGCCATAGTCGCGGCCCCCGACCATCGCCCTGACCAGTCCGTCGATGTCGGCGACCACCGCCGCCGCCTGGTGCGCGTTGTAGGCCGGCGCATTGACCCGCAGCATGTCCTCGATGGCCGAATCCATCTTGTCTTGCAGCCCGGTGTCGAGCCCGGTGCGCACGGTGAGCACGCGGTCGGCGCCGAGCTTGCCGGCGTCGGCGAGCACTTTCACCTCGTCGAAGGCGAAATCGAGATACCAGTTGGGGCTGGATTCGGTGTTCTGCATGACCGGCGTCGCCGGGTTGCGCCGCGCCGCATAGACCTGGCCCTCGGTCATGAAGCCGGCGTCGACCAGGTTGCTCAGCACATCGTTCGCGCGCGCGCGCGCCGCCGGCAGGTTGACGTCGGGGGAGTATTTGGTCGGCGCCTTGAACAGGCCGGCGAGCATCGCCCCCTCCGGGAGGTTGATGTCGCGCGCCGACTTGCCGAAATAATACTGCGCCGCCGCCTGAACGCCGAAGGCGCCGCCGCCCATATAGGCGCGGTCGAGATAGAGGCTGAGGATCTGCTTCTTGGTCAGATGATGCTCGAGCCACAGCGCGAGATAGGCCTCGTTGATCTTGCGCGAGATCGAACGCTCGTTGGACAGGAACAGGTTCTTGGCGAGCTGCTGGGTGATCGACGAGCCGCCTTGCACCACGCCGCCGGCATGGGCGTTGACGGTCAGCGCGCGCATCGTGCCGACGACGTCGATGCCGAAATGGTCGAAGAAGCGGCGGTCCTCGGTCGCCAGCACCGCCTTGATGAAATTGTCGGGCAGTTCGTCGAACGGAATCGCGTCGTCGTGCTTGATGCCGCGCCGGCCGACTTCGACGCCGTAACGGTCGAGGAAGGTCACCGCGAGATCCTGGCGCTTCAGCCAATCGTCGTCGGCGGTCAGCCGGAACGCCGGCTGGGCGAGCGCCAGCACCGCCAGCAGGCCGACGATGCTGACATTGAGGCCCTCGCACGTCATGTCGACCAGGGCCTTGCGCACGCCGGAAACGTGCAGGCGGTCCGAGATGGCGGCGATCGTCTTGAGGATCGCCAGCGAGCTGCGGCCGCCCTCGTACATCGACGAATCGATGAAGGCGTCGCCGGCGAGCAGCGCGTGCTTCACCCTCCGCCACCACCGGGAGAAATTCGCCGCGGCCGACACCCGTCCTGGTCTCCGTTTCCCGCTTTGGGCGATCCTTAGCACGATCCGTCGCAATTTGAACGACTTGACGCGCCGCGCCGGGCGCGCCAAGCGAACCGTCAGGCGCGGATCGGGCCGGCCGGCGGCGAAGGGATAAACCATGGTTCAGCGCCCCGCCGAGACGCCGCCGTTCTGGGAGGTCAAAACCCTCGAAGACATGTCCCGTGAGGAGTGGGAGAGCCTGTGCGACGGCTGCGCGCGCTGCTGCCTGGTCAAACTCGAGGACGCCGACACCGCCGAGATCCACTTCACCGACGTCGGCTGTACATTGCTCGACGGCAAAACCTGCCGCTGCCGCGACTATCGCCGCCGCCAGAGCCGCGTTTCCGACTGCGTCAAGCTGACCCCTGAAACGGTGCGCAGCCTTGCGTGGCTGCCGGTCACCTGCGCTTACCGCCGCCTCGCCGAGGGGCGCGGCCTCGCCTGGTGGCATCCGCTGGTGTCGGGGACGCCGGACACGGTGCATAGCGCCGGCGTCTCGGTCCGGGGCCGGGTTTCTGCGAGCGAGGACGACATGCCCGCAGAAGATTTTGGCCAGCGGATCGTCAAATGGCCCAACCGGCCGCCGCGCCCCGCCCGGCGGTAGGGGTTCGCGTCTGGCGCCGGCTGGGCCCGACCGGACGTCGCGGGTCATCCAGGGCTCGCCGCCTCCTTCCGTCAGCGACAAGAGGACTTGCGATGAAGATTTCGATTATCGGCATGGGGGCGGTCGGAACCGAAGTCGTGAGTTTCCTTCTCAACGCCGGCCTGGCGACTGAAATCGTGGCCGTCGATAGCGCGGCGAAAAAAGCGCAGGCGGAGATTTGGGACTTTTCCCACGTCACCGCCTT
>Ga0302196_10003447_pt1 | contig 14471 bp, 8 predicted proteins | sample II_Bog_N1_3_FD_198794 | JGI IMG/M metagenome (GOLD analysis project Ga0302196, IMG submission 198794) | Peat permafrost microbial communities from Stordalen Mire near Abisko, Sweden - II_Bog_N1_3 | ecosystem: Environmental > Terrestrial > Soil > Wetlands > Peat | place: Sweden: Abisko, Stordalen...
CGCCGCCGGCCAGGTCGACGTGACCGTCACCACCCCGGGGGGCACCTCGGCGGTCAACGCCGGTGACCAGTACACCTTCACCACGCCGACCCCGGCCCCGACCGTCACCTCGGTGGCCCCGACCAGCGGCACCACCGCCGGGGGCACGGCCGTGGTCATCACCGGCACCAACCTCACCGGCGTCTCGGCCGTCGAGTTCGGCGCCACCGCGGCCACCGGGGTCACCGTGGTCAACGCCACCACCGTCGACGCCACCGCCCCGGCCCACGCCGCCGGCCAGGTCGACGTCACCGTCACCACCCCGGGGGGCACCTCGGCGGTCAACGCCGGTGACCAGTACACCTTCACCACGCCGACCCCGGCCCCGACCGTCACCTCGCTCAGCCCGACCGGTGGCCCCACCAGCGGCGGGACCTCGGTGACCATCACCGGGACCAACTTCAGCGGGGTGACCGCCGTCAGCTTCGGTTCGACGGCAGCCGCGTTCACCTTCGTCTCGGCCACCCAGATCGACGCCACCGCGCCGGTCCAGGGCGCCGGTGTGGTGGACGTGACCGTCACCACCCCGGGGGGCACCTCGGCGATCAACGCCGGTGACGAGTACACCTACACCGGGGCCAGCCCGGCCCCGACGGTGACCTCGGTCAGCCCGACCAGCGGCACCACCGCCGGCGGGACCCTGGTGACCATCGACGGCACCAACCTCTCCAGCGCATCGATCGTCGCCTTCGGCGCCGTGGACGCCACGTCCTTCACGGTCAAGTCGTCCACCCAGATCACCGCCCCCGCCCCGGCCCAGTCCGCCGGTCTGGTGGACGTGACCGTCACCACCCTGGGAGGCACCTCGGCGATCAACGCCGGTGACGAGTACACCTACACCACGCCGACCCCGGCCCCGACGGTCACCTCGGTGACCCCGACCAGCGGCACCACCCTCGGTGGCACCACCGTGACGGTCACCGGGACCAACCTGACCGGGGCCACCGCCGTCGACTTCGGCGCCACCGCCGGCACCGGGGTCACCGTGGTCAACTCCACCTCGGTCACCGTCACCTCGCCGGCACACGCCGCCGGCCTGGTCGACGTGACCGTCACCACCCCGGGGGGCACCTCGGCGATCAACGCCGGTGACCACTTCACCTTCGTCACCCCTGCCCCGACGGTCACCTCGGTGAGCCCGATCAGCGGCACCACCGCCGGTGGGACCCTGGTGACGGTCACCGGGACGGACCTGACCGGCGCCACCGCCGTCGACTTCGGCGCCACCGCCGGCACCGGGGTCACCGTGGTCAACTCGACCTCGGTCACCGTCACCTCGCCGGCCCACGCCGCCGGTCTGGTCGACGTGACCGTCACCACCCCGGGGGGTACCTCGACCGTCAACGCCGGTGACCAGTACACCTTCGTGGCCCCGGTCCCCACGGTCACCTCGGTCAGCCCGACCGACGGCACCACCGTCGGCGGGACCTCGGTGAGCATCACCGGGACCAACCTGACCGGCGCCACCGCCGTGAGCTTCGGCTCCACCGCGGCCACCACCTTCACGGTGGTCAACGCGACCACGGTCCATGCGACCTCCCCGGCCGGAGCGGCTGGCACGGTCGACGTGACGGTCACCACCCCGGGGGGCACCTCGGCGACCACGCCCGGTGACCAGTTCACCTACGTGGCCGCGCCGGATATCACGTCGGTCACCCCGGACACCGGCAGCGCCCTCGGTGGCGACAGTGTGACCCTCACGGGCACCAGCTTCGGTGGGGCCACCTCGGTCACCATCGGGGGCGCCCCGGCCACCGGGGTCACCGTGGTCGACTCCACCACGATCACCGCCACCACGCCCGCCGGCGCCGCCGGTCCGGCCGTCGTGGTGGTGGTCACCCCGTTCGGGAGCGACTCGGTCGGGGGCCTCTTCACCTACACCGCCGTGGCTCCCGCCGCCCCCACGGTTACCGGTGTGACCACCGGGGACGGCACTGCCACCGTGACCTGGAACCCGGGCCCCGACGGCGGCTCGCCGATCACCGGCTACTCCGTCTCGGCCAGCCCCGGGACCGGAACCTGCACGGCCACCCCACCGGCCACCAGCTGCACGGTCAAGGGACTCACCAACGGCGTGACCTACACGTTCACGGTGGCCGCCCAGAACAGTCAGGGCTCCGGTCAGCCGTCGGCCCCGTCGAAGCCGGCCATCCCGTCGGCCGCCGGGGCCATCCCCGGCTACTGGATGGCCACGTCGGCCGGTGCGGTGCTGACCAACGGTGCCGCGGTCAGCTACGGCTCGCCGGCCGGCCTGGCCCTGGCGGCGCCGATCGTCGCCTTCGCACCGACGGCCGACCGCCACGGCTACTGGCTGGTCGGATCCGACGGGGGCGTGTTCGCCTACGGTGACGCCGTCTTCTACGGCTCCACCGGCGGCACCCGTCTCAACGCCCCCATCGTCGGGATGGCCTCGACCTCGGACGGCAAGGGCTACTGGCTGGTGGCCTCCGACGGAGGTGTCTTCGCCTACGGTGACGCCGCCTTCGCCGGGTCGACCGGGGGCACCCACCTGAACGCCCCCATCGTGGGGATCGCCGGCAACGGGACCAACGGCTACTGGCTGGTGGCCTCCGACGGCGGCGTGTTCGCCTACGGCTCGGCGCCGTTCCTCGGCTCCGCCGGCGCCACGCACCTCCTCGAGCCGGTGGTGGGCATCAGCGCACTCGCCGACGGCCACGGCTACTACCTGGTCGCCGCTGACGGCGGCGTGTTCGCCTACGGCTCGGCGCCGTTCCTCGGCTCCGCCTCGGGCGTGGCCGACGCCCCCATCGTGGGGATCACCGTCGGTGCCGGTGGCGGGTACACCCTGGCCTCCGCCAACGGTGGTGCCTACGCCTACGGGACCGGCTACTTCGGGAACCAGACCGGCACCGGCACCACGGCGCCGATCATCGGCATCTCCTCCTGACCACCGCCGCGCCGGTCGGGGGCCCCGGCCCCCGACCCTCAGCGCGGCTGGTGCTGGAGCTCGCTCGCCTCGTCCGCCTCGGTGGGCGGGGCGAGTTTCGCGAAGACCATGACCCCCTGGCTGGTGGGCCGGGTCGAGAGCACGGTGATCAGGACGGGCCCTTCGTCGATCAGGTGGCTGGCGTCGTTGACCACCACCATGTCCCCGTCGGGCAGGTAGCCGACGGCCTGGCGGGGCTGGCGCCCCTCCTTGACCAGGGAGACCTCCAGGCGTTCGCCGGGCACGTGGTCCGGCGAGAGCTCGGTGGTCACCGCATGGATGTTCACCACGGCGAGGTCCCACGCCTCGGCGGCATGCCTGACCACGGTGGAACAGGTCCCGATCCGGAGCCCGGTCCGTCGGGCGATGGTCAACAGCTTGGTCGTCGGGTCGTCCACCTCGGGGACCTCGTCGACGGCGACGTCGACCGAGACCTGCTGCTCCCGGAGGGCCTCCAGCCCCTCGAGTCCCCGTCGGGCCCGCCGGGAGGTGACCGGGTCGGGTGACTCGGCCATCAGCGTTACGTGGTCGATGACGAACTGGGGGACCACCAGTCCGGCCGGCAGGAGCCCGTTGCGGCCCAGGATCACCAGGGACCGGTCCACCACCGCCGATGCGTCGACCAGGAGCGCCTGGCCGGGCAACGGGCGGGACGGTGGGCTGAGGATGCGGGACAGTCCTGCCGCGGAGACGATCTGGCGGCCCTTGACCATCCCCAGACGCCACCCGAAGGCGGCCAGGATCCACACGATCCCGGCCGTGATCACCAGCGAGTAGGCCGACCGCAGGACGGCTACCAGGGCCATGCCCAGGATCAGTCCGAGGATCATCCCCGACGTGGAGATGATGGTGGCGGCGAAGATCTCCCCGGGTGGGCTGTTGCGGAACAGCCGGACCCCCCGCTGGAGCCCCTTGTCCAGGATCCGACCGACGACCCCGCCGATCACGTAGCTCACGGCCGCCCCGATCAGGAGGCCGAGGACCGCGTGGGTGTCCGTGCTGGCGCCGTGCACGTGCTGGCCCACCTCGTAGCCCAGGAGCGCGCCGAGGAGGACGACGATGAGCCGGACGCCCTCGACGAAGATCATGGCCGGGACCCCTGCAGGGCCCAGCGGTCACGGGTGGGTGGGTGCGTCATGGTCACGTCGATTCGGCTGGGGTGGTCGATCTCCCTCTAATTGTCGGTAGGCCCGGCCGGACCTTGAGGAACTGCCCTACACGGAAGTGGTCACCGGGTGGTCTAGGCTTGATCTGCGAGATCGGCGGGCCCCCAACCCCCCCCGGGGGCAGCGGTGACCACCGTCGATCGTCACGGAGCACCACGACGAGTGACAGCCTGACCACGGAACCGGTTGCCGGAGCGGTGGCTCCGCGTCCGCCGGGACCTGTCCGACGACCATCGATGACCCTCTCCTCCCGTCCGAACCCGTCCGAGCCGGGCCCAGCCGCGTCCGGTCCCGTCCCGGTGCCCGAGCTGGTCGACGGCTCCGTCCCCGGTGCCCCTGTCCCCGGGGCGCCTGTCCCCGGGGCGCCGGGGGATGTGGCGGCCGCGGCCGGGCCCGACGGGGCGGGGGAGGCCGACGGTGGACCCCCGACGGCCCCCCGCCGACCGGTGCCCCTACGCCTGGCCGCCGCCGTCGGTGTCCTGGCCGCCGTGGTCGTGCTGGTGATCGGCCTGGTCGTGGCGTCCGTCGGACCGGGCGCCACGGCGGCACACCCGGGATCGGCCTATGCGGGCACGCCCGTGGGCAATCGGCTCCAGGTCCGCGGCCACCACACCGCTCCCCTGGCCGGGGCGACGAGCGCGCCGGAACCGGCACCCCCCTCGCTGTCGGGCTCGGCCCCGCTGCAGTCCCACGAGGTGTTCGGCTACGCGCCGTACTGGACCCTCCCCCAGGAGTCCCAGTTCGACGTCAAGGACCTGACCACACTGGCCTACTTCAGCGTGGACGCCAACGCCGACGGGACCCTCGACGAGAGTGGCTCCGGGTGGAACGGCTACCAGAGCCAGGACCTGGTCGACCTGGTCAACCGGTCCCACGCCGCCGGTGACCGGGTGGTTCTCACCATCACCTGCTTCAGCCAGCAGTCCCTGGACGAGATCACCTCCGACCCGGGTGCCCCCGCCCGACTGTCGGCGGCGCTGATCGCCGCCGTGCAGGCCAAGAACCTCGACGGGGTCAATTTCGACTTCGAGGGCGAGGGGAGCGGCGACCAGGCCGGGCTCACCAACCTGATCACCAAGGTGTCCGCGGCGCTCCACGCCACCGATCCCCACTGGCAGGTGACCATGGCCACCTACGCCAGCGCCGCCGGCGACCCGAACGGGTTCTACAACATCGCCGCCCTGGCTCCCGCCGTCGACGGATTCTTCGTCATGGCCTACGACATGAACTCGAAGACCACCCCCAGCGCCACGTCGCCGCTGTTCGGGCCGGCCTTCACCGACGCCGAGGCCCTCGAGCAGTACTGCAAGGTGATGCCTCCCTCCAAGGTAATCCTGGGGCTCCCCTTCTACGGCTACGACTGGCCCACCACGGACGGAACGGCCACGGCGTCCGCCACCGGACCGGAGTCGCCGCTCCCGGACTCCACCATCGCCACCTCGGGCCACCCGACCTACTGGGACCCGGTGACCGACACCCCGTGGACCTCCTACGAGGTGGGGGACCAGTGGCACAAGACGTACTTCGACGACCCGACGTCGCTGGCCCTCAAGGCTCAGCTGGCCAATTACTTCCACATCGCCGGGGTGGGCATCTGGGCGCTGGGCATGGACGGGAACGACCCGGCCATGATGGCCGCCCTCCTGGGCGACGCCCCGGCGGCCAAGGACGACGTGATCGGGCCGCCCCCTCCCCCCGGCAGCGGGTTCCTCTCCCTGGCCACCTACGACGGGACACCGAACGTCCTCCTGACCCCGATCGCCGCGCCGGCGCCGGGTAGCACCGCGCAGCCGGTGGGGACCCTCTCCAGCTTCGCCACCTTCGATCCGGCTCTGGGCTGCCTGCAGACCGGGCCGCCGCTCGTCGTGTGGTCCATCTCGACGCTCCCCGGCGTGCTGGTGGTGGTGGCCTCCACCCCCACCGACTGTGCGGCGGCCCTCTGGTCGTTCCCCGCCCCGCCCCCGACGGCGTCGGCCACCACCACGACGTCCGCCCCGCCGGGTGCCTCCACCACGACGACCACGACGACCCGGCCGCCCACCACCACGACCCGGCCGCCCGCCACCACCACGACGAGCACCTCCACCACCAGCACCACCACGACCACCACGACCACTCTCGCCCCCGCCTCGGCGGCGACCCCCTCGTCGCCACCGGCTCCCTGACCGCCTCCCGGGGAGGGTCGGGGACCCCGGGGGAGGGTCGGGGAGGCATGCCGGGCGCGCTGTGGCCGCGACTAGTCTCTCCAACGCACCCGGGGGTGTAGCTCAGCTGGTAGAGCGCTACGTTCGCAATGTAGAAGTCGGCGGTTCGAGTCCGCTCACCTCCACCGCCTCGATGGCCCTAGCATGCCCACAGGCACCAGAGGGGGTCCCGGGCCATGCACATCGATCCGTACATCGTGTTGGGCAGCGCCCTCGTCGGATTCCTGGTGGGGCTCACCGGCGCCGGCGGGGGCGCCCTCATGACGCCGATGCTGATCCTGCTGTTCAACGTCAAGCCGTCCACGGCCATCTCCAGCGACCTGGTGGCGGCGGTGTTCATGCGACCTTTCGGAGCCGCAGTCCACATCTCGAAGAAGACGGTGAATTTCCGGATGGTCGGCTGGATGGTCCTGGGCTCTGTGCCCATGGCCTTCCTCGGTGCCTACCTGCTCCATCAGTTGGGACGCAGCAACGCCTCACAGGCCAACATCGAGAAGGCGCTCGGTGCCGCGCTCCTGGTCGGCGCGGCGGCGATGGTGCTCCGCTCCTACCTCGACCGCCGTTCGGGCCACGAGAGGCGCACCGTGGTGCACGGACTGACCGTGCGGCCGGTTCCGACCGTGGCCATCGGCATGATCGGGGGCCTCATCGTCGGCATGACCTCGGTGGGGTCGGGCTCGCTGATGATCGTGCTGCTCCTCTTCCTGTATCCGATGCTCGGTGCCAACCAATTGGTCGGCACCGACCTGACCCAGGCCGTGCCACTCACCCTCGCCGCCGCGCTCGGGGCGTTGGCCTTCGGGCACGTCGAGTTCTCCGTCACCACGTCGATCATCATCGGGAGCGTCCCCGCCGTGATCGTGGGGGCGTTCCTGTCGTCCCGGGCGCCCGACAAGTACATCCGGCCGGCCATCACGTTCGTGATCTTCGCCTCGGGGCTCAAGTACGCGGGACTCGGGACGACCGCGCTGGGCTGGGTGCTGTGCGCGACACTCCTGGGTGCCGGCGTGATCTGGCTGGCCTACGTACGTCCGTGGCGGGCCGGAGTGGGCGAGGAGCCGTCGGGCACCACCCCCGGGGCCGACGAGGCCGGTTCCGTCCCGGCGGTCACCGCCTCCGAGCCCCCCTCGAGCGCCTGAGGGTCGCCCCTGGACCCCGGGGTCCGGTGCGACCCCCCCGGTGCACCATCACCGCTAACGTCGCCCGGGGGCCCGGTCCCCGTGTGGGGAGATCGACCGGATCGACCGGATCGGACGGTCGGAACCGAGGGTCGACGCCGCCGCAGGCGCGTGTCGCAAGGGAGAGGGGGAGCGTGGTGCGCAGTGGTGTCGGTGGGAGGGTGGGGAGACCTGCGTGGACGGTGGTCGGCCTGGTGCTGGTCGGAGGCCTCGGGCTCCTGGTGCCCGCCGTCGCATCGGCACCAGCGGCGGTGGCCGCGGCGGTCGGTCTGCACGGCGGGGGATCGGTGGACGAGGCGTGGCTCACCGGCGCCGGCCCCGGTGACCGGATCGACCTCGTGCACGACGGGCACCCGGTGGCCGTCACCGGCAACCCCGGCACCGCCGACACACTCGGGTCGCTGATCGTCCGGAACCTCACCCCCGGGTCCGGGTACGCCTGGCACGACTCGACGACGAGGGCCACCACCGCCGAGTTCTCCGTGCTGGCCCCGGGGGCCGACCCGGCCACCGGATCCACCCTGTACACCGGCCAGACCCTCCACCAGGGCCTCAACTACCTGACCATGCGCGACGGGATCCGGCTGGCCGCCACCGTCCGCTATCCGTACGGGTCGACCTGCAGCGCGGTCGCGCCCTGTCCCACGGTGATCGAGTACTCCGGCTACGGCACGGCCGGGCCCACCGACCCGATCCCGTCGATCCTCGCCAAGGCCCTCCATACGCCGTGCACCGGGTGCGGCGACGCGAACCTCCTGCCCGACGGCAGCACCGACGTCGGTGCGGTGGTGGCCCGGTTCGCCGGATTCGCCACGGTGAGTGTGCAGATGCGCGGGACCGGCTGCTCGGGTGGGGCGTTCGACCTCTTCGGCTACCCGTCCGACTACGACGCCTACGACGCCATCGAGATCGTCGCCCACCAGGACTGGGTGGCCCACCACAAGGTGGGCATGGTGGGGATCAGCTACTCGGGCCTGTCCCAGCTGCCCGCCGCGGGGACCGATCCGCCCGGCCTGGCCGCCATCGCCCCGATGAGTCCCACCGACGACCTGTTCTCGACCGGGTACCCGGGCGGGATCTTCAACGACGGGTTCGCCGGCAGCTGGGTGGACCAGCGCATCGACGACGCCAAGCCGGCCGCGGTGCTGACGGGACGTGACCAGCTGGCCCCGTTGGCCACCATCCCGGTCTCCGGGGTGGGGCAGCCGTGGGCGTACTACGAGATCGACGCCGAACGGGCGGCCAGTGGCGGAGCGTCGACGTGCCTGTCCGACCAGGCCCTGCACGGGCAGTCGGAGAGCCTGGCGACCCTGGTCGGGCCCCAGTTGGTGGCCCCGGGCACGGGGCCGGGGCGCGCGCCGTCCCTGCTCGACCGGAGGTCGATGAGCCAGTGGGCCACCCACATCCGGGTCCCGGTGTTCGTCTCGGGGGCGATGCAGGACGAGCAGACCGGGCCCCAGTGGCCGGCGCTGCTGTCGGCGCTCCCCACCACCACCCCGGTGTTCGCCAACCTGGTCAACGGCGGGCACATCGACTCCACCGACCCCCAGATCACCAGCCGGTGGCTGGAGTTCCTCGACCTCTACGTGGCCGACCGGGTGCCGACGGAGCCCAAGGGGATCGGCGGTCTCGTCCTCAGCTCCTTCACCAGCACCTCGGCCGGGACGCCGGCGGCGGCCCCGCTGCCGGCCATCCGCTTCACCTCCGCCCCCGACCTGTCGGCGGCCCGGTCCGAGTTCGTGCACCAGACCCCCCGGGTCCGGACGCTCTTCGACAGCGGGGCCGGCCCCGTGGGTCCCGGTGACCCGCAGTCCACCTACGCCGCGACGTTCGCCCAGTGGCCCCCGGCCGGCACCACCACCACCTACTGGCTCGGCTCCGGGGGTGGCCTGACCACGACCCGTCCGGCGTCGGGACCGCAGGGCAGCGCCACACTCCGACTGGACCCGAGCGTGCGACCCGCCACCAGCCTGCCGTCGACCGGCAACGCTTGGGCCGCCGCCCCCGACTGGGACTGGACCACGGTCCCGGCCGCCGACGGCCTCGGCTTCCAGACGGCACCGTTCACCACGGACACCACGATCGTCGGTCCCGCGGCCCTGGACCTGTGGGTCCGGTCGGGGTCACCGGTGGTGGACCTGCAGGCCACCGTCACCGAGGTACGCCCGGGAGCGGGCGACGAGGAGTACGTGACCTCGGGCTTCCTGCGCTCGTCCAACCAGGTCGACCGCTCGCCCACCCGGCCCCTCTCGGTGGTGCCCACCTACCTTCGTGCCGACGCTCGCACCTTGTCGGCCACCCGGTACGAACTGGTCCGGATCCCCATCGACCCGATCGTCCACACCTTCCGGGCCGGGACCGAGCTGCGGGTCGTCCTGTCGGCCCCGGGTGGTGACCGCCCCACCTGGGAGTTCGCCACCCTCGACGACGGGCAGACGGCGTCGGTCGGCTTCGGGGGCGTGGCCGCCTCGCGGCTGGTGGTGGACGTGGTCCCCGGCATCCGGGCCACCGCCGCCCTTCCGACCTGCGGCATCCTGCGCGGCGAGCCGTGTCGGCCCTACCTGGCGGAGGGCAACCAGACCTGACCGCCCCCCGGGGCGGGACCGCTCAGCGGAGCCCGTCCACCCGACGGAGGGCCGCCTCGGCGTCGGCCACCAACTGGCGGACCAGGTCGCCCGCCGGGACCAGGGTGTCGATGGCCCCCACCCCCTGGCCGCTCGGGTAGCACTCCCGGGACGGGTCCACGTCGGGGTCGTCCGGTCCGGTGGGCAGGTGGAGGACCCCGCCGGTGATCGACCGGAGCATCTGCTCGGGAAAGGGCGCGAGCTCATCGGGGTGGTGGTCGAAGTACTCGGTGTAGCCGTTGGCCAGCACCCGCATGGGCTTGCCGCTGTAGGCCCGGCTCACCGTGGTCCGACTCTCGTCGGCGGCCAGCAGGGCGTCGTGGTAGCCCAGCGACACCCGGGCCTCGGGCGTGGCGATGAACCGGGTGCCCAGCCACACGCCGTCGGCCCCGAGGGCCAGCGCCGCCGCCATCCCCCGGCCGTCGACGATCCCCCCGGCGGCGACCACCGGCACCCGGTCCCCCACGGCGTCCACGATCTGGGGGACGAGGGGCAGGGTGGCCACCCGCCCGGTGTGCCCTCCCGCCTCGGTGCCCTGGGCCACCACCAGGTCGCATCCGGCTTCGACGGCCAGCACGGCGTGGTGGACCCGCCCACACATGTTGACCACCAGCACCCCGGCGTCGTGGCACAGGGTGATCACCTCACGGGGCACCCCGAGGGCGCCGACGAAGATCCGGGCCCCGGCGTCGACGATGCGCTGGACCTGGGCGGTCATGTCCCCGGGCATGGCCGTGAGCAGGTCCACCCCCCACGGCTTGTCGGTCGCACCGGCCAGGGCCGCCATCTCGGCGCCCAGGACCTCGTCGGACATCGTGGCCGCCCCCAGCGTGCCGATCCCGCCGGCCTCGGACACCGCTGCTGCCAGCCGGTGGTAGCTGACCCCGCCCATGCCCGCCAGCATCACCGGGTGCTCGATGCCGAGCAGTTCGGTCAGTCGGGTCTGCATGGTGGGCCTGCCTCTCGGGAGGGGGGTGGCTAGAGCTCGCCCGGGTCGGGCGGGACGTCGACGGCATAGTTCTGGAGGATGTCGAGGGGCACGATCTCGGTGGCCCGCTCGTGGGTGGAGGCGAGCACCACGAAGGCCGCCGCCCCGTCGTGGTGGGCCCGCAGCCAGTTGGCGGCCGTGACGCACCAGCGGTCACCGGGGACCAGCCCGGGGAAGCGGTGGGCGGGCACCGGGGTGGACAGGTCGTTTCCGATGGACCGCTGGTGGGCCAGGAACTCGGCGGTCACCACCGCGCAGATCGTGTGGCTGCCCCGGTCCTCGGGTCCGGTGGTGCAGCAGCCGTCGCGGTAGAAGCCGGTCACCGGGTCGGTCCCGCACGGATCGAGGCGGCCACCGAGGACGTTGCGATCGGGCACGGCCGCGCTCAGTTGTAGGTCTCGGCGTCGAGCACGTCACCGCCGCCGACCTCGGCCAGGGTGATCTCGTGGCCGTCGACCCGGTCGACGCGCACCAGGGCGTCGAGGTGGCCGGGGGGAGCGCCCCGCCACTTGGCCGTGGCCTTGGCCCTGGCCTCGTCGCGATCGGCGGCGACCACCAGCACCACCTCGTGGTCCTCGCCCATGCGACCGGCACCGACCGGGCCACCGAGATATGCGGCATAGAGGTGCATGCCCGGGACCTTATCCGGGGTGGGCGCGGCCGTCCCGGGAGCGGTCACCGGAGGGCGTTCTTGACGAAGTCGTCGGTCCCGTGGCCGACGGCCAGAGGGGCGCCGCCGTGCCAGCTGCCGCGCAGGTGCCGTCGGACGGCCGCCTCCCCGTCGGCGGTCGCCCGGGCGGCCGCGTGCCAGAGGTCGGCGTGGTGGAACAGGACGTCCCCGCGCTCCTGGTAGACGGCGATCTCGCCGGGTACGCGTTCGAAGCCCGGGGGGATGCCCTCGGTGCCGCCGAGGTGGCTCCCCGGGAGCACCCGCAGGAAGCCGTTGGCCGGGGAGGTGGGGTCGAGGTGGACGGTGAAGGCGACGCCCGGCCAGATGTCCAGGTGCGGGCCGGACTGGTGGTCGGTGTGCCACCCGATCCGGGAGTACGCGGATCCGGGCCCGGGTCGCGCGTCCTGGTAGACCACGCCGAACTGCTCGTAGTCCAGGAGCCACGCACCGGGCCCCAGCAGCCGCCGGTTGACCTCGACGCAGTCCGGATGGTGGACGAGTCGGTCGGCGGCGGGGGAGGCCCGCGTGGCGAAGCACACGTAGTGGGCGAAGGGACGGCCGTCGATTTCTGCGTCGGGGGCGTCCAGGATCCCGGTGGCGTGGCGTCCGTCGAGTTCCCCCGCCAACAGCTGCTCCTGGGCGGCGGCCAGCTCGGCGCCGGCCACCGACAGCTCGTCCCCACCGAGTGCGCCCCGCAGTGTGGCGTAGCCATTGACCTGGAAGAACGAGCAAATCTCGTCCAGCTGGTCCGGGGCGAACACCCCGGTCGGGGTGGCGGTCACGGTGCGTCCGCCGGTCCGGGGCGATGGGCGGGCGAGGTCATGCCCCGATGGTAGGCGCGGCGGCCCGACCACTCCCGGTGACTCCCGGCGCATCCGATTGCATTGCCGACCGGGTTCCCCTAGGTTGCCTGTGGATTGCCGGCCCACCCCGGGGGAACGACAGGGGAGCACCGGCGGCTCGCATATCGGTACGGGAGGGGCGACTCTGGAGGTCGCACCGACATGACACGTCAGGAGAGACGTAGATGAGAGCATCACGAGCACTGTCCACCCGGATCGCATCGGTAGGAGCCGCCGTGGCGGTCGCCGCCGCCGGCCTCGTCGGTGCGGTCGGCCTGGTGGCCACGGCCACCCCCGCCGGCGCCAGCACCCCGCTGGGCACCACCAGCTGTGCGCTCTCCACCGGGACCCAGTCGATCACCGCCTCGATCGCCGCCACCATCTCCCCCAACCCGGTCAACGCCGGCAACGAGTACACCCTCGCCGGACTGCAGCTGCAGTCGAACCTGGTCGCCAACGCCACCATCTCGGCCGCCGCCGGCCTCACGCTGAAGGTCACCTTCGCCAGCACCCTGACGGCCACCAACGCCACGCCGACCAGCGAGCCGGTGTCGTTCACCGGCTCGGTGACCCTGCCGAAGCCGTTCCCGGTGGGGGCCGAGGCGCCGATCGTCCTCGACGGGACGGCCGGGGCCTTCACCGCGGACGGTGGAGGCGTCACCTCGACCTCGGTGGCCATCTCGCCGTCGGGTTCGCTGACGGCCACCCTCGGGGCCACCAACATCACCGGGGCGTGCACCGGGCCCCCGCCGGTGGTCATCGCCACCGCCGCCATCAAGCCGGCCGCCGGGACGATCACCACCGTGATCCCGAACTCGGGCAACTGGACCGGTGGTACCCAGGTCAAGCTGGTCGGGAAGAACTTCGCCGGCGTCTCCGCCGTCCACTTCGGCACTGTGGCCGCCACCGACGTCCGGCTGCTCAGCCCCAGCCTCATCGAGTGCACCGCCCCGCAGGGGGCCGGTTACAGCCCCGGCACCGTCACCCAGTCCCCGGTGGACGTCACCGTCACCACTCCCGCCGGTCAGTCCAAGGTCCAGCCGAACGACCAGTACACCTTCGTCGACCTGACCCTCGGGGCCGTCGTCACCGGCGTCAGCCCGTCGGTCGGCCCCGCGGCGGGTGGCGGCCCGGTGACCATCTTCGGGGCCGGGTTCGGGACGGCGGCCGCGCCGCTCGCCTACGACATCTACTTCGGGACGGTCGAACAGCCGAACTTCACCGTGGTGAACGACAACGTCCTCACCACCACCGTTCCGCCCGGTGCCGGTCTGGTCAACGTGACGGTCTACGGCGGCGACGAGTCGACGCCCTCGGTGATCAGCCCGGCCGACCGCTACAACTACAACCCCGGGTACATCCTCACCGGATCCGACGGGGGGATCTTCTCCTACGGCCAGGTGCCCGGTAACGCCGGATTCTTCGGTTCGGCCGGTGGGCTGACGCTCAACAAGCCGATCGTCGGGATGGCCCTGACCCCGGACGGTGGTGGCTACTGGCTGGTGGCCGCCGACGGCGGGGTGTTCGCCTACGGGGACGCCGTGTTCTACGGGTCGGCCGGCAACGTCGCGCTCAACTCGCCCATCGTCGGGATCGCCGCCACCCCGGACGGAGCCGGCTACTGGCTGGTGGCCGCCGACGGGGGCGTCTTCGGCTACGGGGACGCGCTCTACTACGGCTCGACCGGCGGCCAGACCCTCAATGCGCCCATCGTGGGGATCGCCCGTGACGCCGCCGGCACCGGCTACTGGCTGGTGGCCTCCGACGGTGGTGTCTTCGCCTACGGCTCGGCCCCGTTCCTCGGCTCGGCCGG
>Ga0302196_10003449_pt1 | contig 14468 bp, 13 predicted proteins | sample II_Bog_N1_3_FD_198794 | JGI IMG/M metagenome (GOLD analysis project Ga0302196, IMG submission 198794) | Peat permafrost microbial communities from Stordalen Mire near Abisko, Sweden - II_Bog_N1_3 | ecosystem: Environmental > Terrestrial > Soil > Wetlands > Peat | place: Sweden: Abisko...
GCCGGAGGTCTCCCCACCGTGGTCAACGAACTCCTGCAGGGTGGCTACCTGGACGGCACCGCCCTGACCTGCACGGGAGAGACGCTGGCCGACCAGGTCGGGCGGCTGGCCCCCCCGGCCGCCGACCACCGTGTGATCTACTCCGTGTCCCGACCCTTCAAGGACACGGGCGGCCTCCGTCTGCTGCAGGGGAACCTCGCTCCTGACGGGGGGGCCATCCTGAAGATCGCCGGCGTCGAAAGCGGGATGACCGGTGGCGTCTTCACCGGCACCGCCCGCGTATTCAACGGCGAGCGGGCATTGATCGACGCCCTCGACGAGCGCCCCGGCGACTTCGCCGACAACGACATGGTGGTCATCCGCTACGAGGGACCCCGCGGTGCTCCGGGCATGCCGGAGATGCTCGACCCCACCTCGAGGATCACGACACTGTGCCGCCAGCGGGGGATCACCATCGCCCTGATGACCGACGCCCGATTCTCAGGAGGGTCGGTCGGCCTGGTCATCGGCCATGTCTCTCCGGAGGCTCTGCTCGGTGGGCCCATCGCCCTGGTGGAGGACGGGGACACCATCACGGTCGACATCAACACGGACCGGATCGACTGCGTCCAGCTCGATGACCCGGCGGTGCTGGCCCGACGGTCCGCGGCATGGCAGGCGGCCGTCGACGCCCACGGCGGACTCCATCCTGACGCCACTCCCGTCACCCACCGGGTGCTCAAGCGCATGCGGACCACCGCACGCCCGGCACTGCTGGGCGGCGGCATGGCGGTCGACTAGTCCGACCGGGCCGGTCCCGGGTGGACCGGTAGGGTGCTGCCCATGGAGGGTCCGTTCGCCGCACCTCCCGATCACCCGTGGAGCCGGGTGTCACCGCGCCTGGCCAGCATGCGCCGGGCCGTCCTGGCGGGGGTCGGCCTGCCGGCCACGGTGGTGATCGCCTACGCCTGCGGCCTGGCGTCGGCCACGGCCGGCGGCATCGTCGGCGCCGTGGGCCTCGTCGTGCTGGCGGCGGGATGGTTCTCGATCGGCCGCAACCTGAAGTCGTGGGGCTATCTCGAGCGGTCCGACGACCTGATGGTCACCCACGGCGCCCTCTTCCAGCGGCTGGTGGTGGTGCCCTACGGCCGCATGCAACTCGTGGACGTCGAGGCCGGACCCATCGAGCGGTCCTTCGGTCTGGTCACGGTGAAGCTCCACACCGCAGCGGCCACCACCGACGCCCGGGTGCGTGGGCTCACCCCGTCCGTGGCCGAGCCGTTGCGCGACCGGCTGACCCAGCGGGGCGAGGCCCACGCCAGTGGCCTCTGAAGGCGGCCCACCGTCCCTGGGGGCCGGAGGATCCGGAGGATGGGAGCCCGCGCGCACCGGGTCCGGTCCCGACGAGGAGACCTTCCGGCTCCATCCGCTGACCCCCCTGGCTCTCGGGGGACGGATCCTCGGTCTACTGGTGGTGTTCACCCTGTTCAGCCTGGCCGGCCAGCGGGCGGACCAGGGGGGCGGGCCCAATGTCGTGGCCCTCACCCTCTACGGCGGCCTGGCGGTGCTGGTGGTGGTCCGGGGCCTCATCACGGTGGCGGTGACCCGCTACCACCTGTTCGGCGGCGAACTCCGTATCGACTCCGGACTGCTGGCCAAACAGTCCAAGCGGGTGCGGCTCGACCGGGTGCAGAGCGTGGACGTCCTCCAGCCCCTGTCGGCCCGGATCTTCGGTCTGGCCGAGGTCAAGGTCACCACGGCCGGCACCGAGCGGTCGGCCGTGCACCTCCGGTTTCTGGCCCTCCCGGTGGCCCGGCAGCTGCGTGCCGATCTGCTGGGCCGGGCCGGCGGCGGCGGCGAGGGCGCGCCCGAAGCGCCCGAACGACCGGTGGCCGCCGTCCCCCACGGCCAGCTGGTCAAGGCGGTCCTCCTCGAGATGGTGTCGTGGCGACTGGGGCTGGTCCTGGTGGGACCGGTCCTCACCGTGGTCGGACGGCGGAACGGACACGGAGCCACCACCGGTGTCGGCGTGGTCATCATCGTCTGGTTCGTCTTCCTGGTCGTCATCGACGTGTGGCGGCGGATCAGCACCCTGTGGGACTTCACCCTGACCGATTCGCCCGACGGCCTCCGGATCCGCCACGGACTGCTGTCCACCAGCCGCCAGACGGTTCCTCCCGGCCGGATCCAGGCCGTCCTGATCCACCAGCCCGTCGGGTGGCGCCTTTTCGGTTGGGCCCAGATACGCATGAATGTGGCCGGATACGCCGGTGGCACCGACGCCAGGTCCACCATGCTCCTGCCGGTGGCCGACCGTGAGTACGCACTGGCCCTGGTCGGCTGGCTGTTGGGCGGGATCGACCTCAGCACCATCCCCCTCGACCGGCCGCCCCGTCGCGCCGCGGCGCGGGCCCCGCTGTGGTGGCGGGCGCAGTTGGTCGGATCGGACGAGCACGTCCTGGTGTCGCGGCACGGACTCCTCTCCCGCACCATCGACATAGTCCCGCACGAACGGACCCAGAGCACCCGGCTCACCGCCGGGCCGTGGCAGAGGGTGCTCGGCCTGGCCACGGTGCACCTCGACTCGACCCGGGGGCCGGTCAAGATCCGGGCGGCGAACCGGGACGCCGCCGCCGCCCGGCTCCTGTTCGACCTCCAGGTGGACCGGGCCCGACGGGCCCGGCTGGGCCGGTGGTCACCGTCGGCGCCCCGCCCCGGGTGACCACCATGGCGGTCGGGGTGTCAGGGGACCCACGCGGGGCGGTCTGGAAGAATCGGGTCATGCCTGACGACCAGACCCCCTGCGACCCCGAGGCCACCGGGTTGTCGCGGTCCATGCTCCTGGGTCCGACGGACCTGGGGGGTGACCCCTGGGGCATCACCGAGGAGCGGAGCTGGCCCACCGGCGGACTGGATTCCGACAGCGACAAGAGCCGGCGGGCCCTCCAGGCCGGACTGGTCACGGTGTGGCGGCTGATGACCCGGTCCGGGCCCGAGCGGTCGCTCCCGTCGGTCTGGGTCGAGGTGGTGCCCTACGCGTCAGCGGCCGACGCCGACCTGTCCCTGCGCCAGGTGCCCAGGTTCTTCGTCGGCGGTGGGCGGCCGGACGTGACCGTCCGGTCCGAACGCACCGTGGCCGACCGGGCGGTGCCCGGAGTGGCCGACCCCTGGGTGTTCGAGTCGTCGACGTCCGGGCCCGAGGGGGACACCGAGTCCCGTTACGTGGGGGGGACCGTGGAGCGGGTCCTGTTTCTGGTCTGCCTGTCGGCGCAGACGGAGCCCTGGTCGTGGGAGGACGTCACCGACGTGGCCACCCGCCAGGCCGAGCGGGTCCGTCTGATCCTCGACCACGGCTAGTTCGTCACCCCGGCCCGCTGATCGGCCCGCCGATCACCCCGCCGATCACCCCGCCGGGCGCCCCGTCGGGTCACCAGGGGGATCCCGGACTCCTCACCACGGGACCCCGTACCGGTCCCGGTGGGCTTTTTCGCTCACCGGCAGCCGCCGGGGCGGTCCGGCCGGCCGGTCCGGCCAGCCCAGGGGCACCACGGCCATGGGCCGGACCGACAGGGGGAGTTCGAGAAGTTCGGCCAGGTCGTCGGCGAACAGGGTGGCGAGGGTGGTCATAGCGGAGCCCAGGCTCAGAGCCGTGGCCGCCAGCAGCAGGTTCTGGGTGGCCAGGTACACCGAGGACGGAAGGGTCACGTCGAGGCCGAGGCCGGTGTCGCCGCAGACCACGACGATGACCGGTGCAGTGCCCATACCGGATTCGGCCCCCTGGTCCACCTCCCGGAGAAGGGACTCGTCGAGCCGACCGGTCGAATGTTGACGGCCACCCCCCCGCCACGCCTTGCGGGTCAGGTCGGCGATGGCGGCCCGCCGCCGGTCGTCCCCGACCACGATGAACACCCAGGGCTGGCTGTTCTCGGCGCTGGGAGCGTGGGTGGCCGCCCGGAGGCATGCCTCGATCAGGTCGTCGTCGACCGGTCGGTCGGCGAACCGCCGGGTGGCCCGCTGGCGGAGCACCACATCGAAGAACGGGGTCGAGTCGGCCGTGGGGTCGGGTACCGGATCGGTCGGCGGATCCGTCGCCGGCCCCGGGTCATCCATGGTCTCGGCTCGGGTGCAGCATCGTCGTCCTCCCGCAGGTCTCGCCCGAAGCTAGCCGAACCCACCGATCGCTCCCGGCGCCCGAGCGTGGCCGGGGAGCGTTCACTAGAGTCGCCCCGGAAGCCCCCCGATCTCCGGCCCCGGTCCGGCGTCCGGAACGGGGGCGGGTGCCCGGGAGGAGGGACCGTGCAGGACCACCGGTTCGAGTTCGAGGTCGAGGGGACGCCCGACGAGGTGTGGGACGTGTTCTGGGGGCGGATGCGCACCGGCATCCAGACCGACACGGTGAAGATCGAGATCTACCACCCCGGCGACGAGAACGGGAACGGTCTGGTCCGGCACTGTGACTTCCAGGTCCCGAAATACCTCCTGTCCGGGGGCAAAGCCCAATCGTGGGAGTGGATCACCGAGTCCGAACGCCCGGTGTCGTGGCGGTACGACGCCGTCGGCAAGCCCCTGTGGTCCCGGGCGTCGGGGTGGACCGGACTGGAGGACCTGGGTGGGGGCAGGACCCGGGTCTCCTTCCGCGAGACCTACGAGGCCTTCAATCCGGTCATGCGGGTACTGCTCGAGAAGCGGGTCCACCACTTCATCTCCAAGGGCAACGACAAGCTCATCGAGGCATCGGTGGTGCGTTCGCTGCGCAAGATGCGCGAACGTCGGGCTGCGTCGCCGGACGGAGGGTCGCCGGCCGGAGGGTCACCGGACGGCGGGTCACCGGACGGCGGATCCGGCTCGGCCGCGGTCACTCCGGGCGGCCGAGCCGGTCCCACTCCCAGCTGATCACCGACCGGTAGGGGGCGGCCAGCAGCGGTCGGACCGGAGCGCCCTCCCAGATCTGTTCGAGGACCGGAGCCAGACGCGGCCCGACGGCCGCCGGATCATCGTCGAGGTAGCACACGGTCATCCGGTACTGGCCCCCGGTGAACATGGGCCGTCGGATGGACGGGGTGGTGGCGTAGGTCCACGCACCGGCCACCCCGGGCACGGCCACCAGCTCCGGGAGGATCTCCGTGTAGGTCCTCCGGCGGTACGCGTCCAGGGCCCCGGTGCCGACGGGCTCGACGGGCTCCTCCACGATGAGGTAGATCCCGCGGTGGGGCCGGAAGGGCACGACCTCGGCGGAGACCAGCACCCGGGCCGCGGCCTGGGCCTCGAGGAGCCGGAGGGCCCCCCGGTACCGGGAGGGCAGGCTCTGGGAGAACCTCCCGCGCTCGGCCAGGCGCCGCCCCAGGGCCAGGAACTCGTCGAGTGTCTCGTCCACCGGGTTCCCCATCAGGTAGCAGACCACGTGGTCGACCCCGGCCCACTCGTCCACCTGGGCCGCCCGGACGTCACGGCACTCCGGTGTCGAGACCCACCGCTGGCCCAGGATCATCCCGGGCAGTTGGTACTGCTCCGGCATGTGATCGGTCTGGTGCCACTCGAGGTACGGGCGGTCGTCACCCGAGGGTGACCGCTGCGACAGGGAGAAGAAGCCGACCTTGACCCGGTTCACGTGGGGCCGTCCGCGCCCGTGCCGGCCCGGGTGTCGGGGTCGGCCGGGGGCCGCTCAAGGGCGAGCAGTGCCGCCAGGGCGTCCAGCTGCTCGAGATAGTGGGACAGGGACTGGTGGGTGAACCAGAGCTGCACGCCGGTGGCACCCGCCGCCACCAACCGGTCGATGATGACCCGGGCACCGTCGGGGTCGGCGACGGGGTCGAGCGGCCGTCCGTTGCGGAGCACGACCTCGAGTGGCTGTTCGCGGGCGGCCCACGCCGGGGTGGTTCGGGCCGCCTCCAACATGGCGGCGACGTCGGAGGCCTTGATGCCGAACGGTGCCCAGCCGTCCCCCAGCTCCACGGCCCGGCGGAGGGAGCGGGCCGTCCTCCCCCCGATCCACAGCGGCACCGACGGTTGGACCGCGCACGGATCCAACACCACGTCGGAGTAGCGGAAGAAGGGACCGGAGTACTCGGGCAGGCGGGTGGACAGCGATACCCGTAGGGCCCGTAGGGCGTCGTCGGCCCGGGCTCCCCGGTCGTCGAACGGACGGCCGAGGAGGTCGAACTCCTGGCGCAGGGACCCGACCCCGAGGCCCAGGATCAACCGCCCGCCGGCGATGTGGTCCAGGGTTCCGTAGCCCTTGGCGATCTCGAGGGGATGGTGGTAGCCGAGGACCACCACGTTGGTGGCCAGGTGGATCCGGGTGGTCGACGCCGACAGATAGCCGAACGTGGCCAGGGGATCCCAGTACCGGCCCCCCCGGGCCGGGGCGATGTCGGTCGGGACGACCACGTGTTCGCTGCAGGTCACGAAGTCGTAGCCCAGCCGTTCGGCCCCGACGGCGACGGCGGCCACATCGTCGATGGTGCCGTCGACCTCCCAGGCGGCGTGGACCTCCGGCACCATGCTGACCACGGGGGTCGTGATCCCCACCCGGAGGGACCGCAGCGCAGGGTCCGGTGACGATGGGGCCGGGCTGTGACTGTCACCCTGAGGGGCCACCGTGTCTCCTTCGGGTGTCCGATCGACGGCAGAAATGTAGCACCCACCTCGGAAATCAGCCCCCGGTCCCGACTCCTGGTGGGCGGCGGGGCCCGGTGTCCGGTCTCCCGGTGGGCGGACGGGTCGCTTGTCCGGGCATCGATCGACGAGCAGAATGCCCTCATGGCGGCTCCGAGCGGGGACGTGACCCTCCTGTTCACCGACATCGAGGGCTCCACCCGGCTGTGGGAGGCCCATCCCGACGCCATGGCCGGGGCCCTGCAGCGCCACGACACGGTCGTCCGGGGAGTGATCGAGGATCACGGTGGCTACGTCTTCAAAACCGTGGGCGACGCCTTCTGTGCCGCCTTCGCCACCGCGGCGGACGGTGTCGGTGCCGCCGTGGAGATCCAGCGGGCCCTCGGTGGCGAACCCTGGGACCCGGAGGTGACCATCCGGGTCCGTATGGGGCTGCACTCGGGGACCTGCCAGGAGCGCGACGGGGACTACTTCGGGCCGGTCGTCAACCGGACGGCCCGCCTTGAGGCGGCGGCCCATGGAGGCCAGATCGTGGTGTCAGCCACCACGGCGGCCCTTCTCACCGCGTCACCGGTGCCCGGGGTGACGCTCGTCGACCTGGGCGAACACCGTTTGAAGGATCTGACCCGTCCCGAGAGGGTGGCTCAGGTGGCGTCGGCCGGACTGGTGGTGGACTTCCCGCCCCTGCGGAGCCTGTCGCACCCCGACCTGCACCACAACCTGCCCCAGATGGCTTCGAGCTTCGTCGGCCGCCGGGCCGAGCTGGCCCGCCTCAGGGAACTCCTGGCTGTCAGCCGCCTGGTCACCCTGACCGGCTCCGGGGGGACCGGGAAGACCCGCCTGGCCCTCCAGGCCGGGGTGGAGGACCTCGACGGCTCGGCCGACGGGGTCTGGTTCAGCGACCTGTCCCCCCTCACCCACCCTGACGCCGTGGCCCGGGAGGTCGCCACCGTCCTCGGCGTCCCGGAGGTGCCCGGGCGCGATCCCCTCGACATCCTGGCCGAGAGCCTGGCCACCCGGCGCCTGCTGCTCATCCTGGACAACTGCGAACACCTGCTGGCACCGACCGCGGCCCTGGTGGCCCGCCTGCTCAACGGGTGCCCGGGGATCGTGGTGCTGGCCACCAGCCGCGAACCGCTGTCGGTGCCCGGCGAGCACGTCCTGCGGATCCCCCCCCTCGGGCTGCCGGGGGAGGGTCCAGATACCGACGCCCTGGCCGAGGTGCTGGGGTCGGAGGCCGCCACCCTCTTTGTGGACCGGGCCCGGGCCCACGACGACCGGTTCGTCCTCGATGCCGACACCGCTCCGCTGGTGGCCACCATCTGCCGGCGCCTCGATGGCCTGCCGCTGGCCCTCGAGCTCGCCGCCGCCCGGCTGCGCACCATGAGCCTGGGTGACCTCGGAACCCGCCTGGGGGACCACCTGCGGCTACTGCGCCGGTCCGGGGGTCCGGCTGTCGAGGGGCGTCAACAGACCATCACGGCCCTCATCGATTGGTCGTACCGCCTGCTGAGCGACGCCGAGACCGCCACCTTCGCCCGTCTTTCGGTCTTCGCCGGTCCGTTCGGGCTCCCCGCCGCCATGGCGGTCGGGGCGGACGACGACCTGGACCAACTGGACGTCGAGGACGCCGTCTTCTCTCTGGTGGACAAATCCCTGCTGGTCGCCGAGGCCTCCGGGCCGACCACCCGCTACCGGTATCTGGAGTCCGTGCGCCAGTTCGCCTCGGCGCGGCTCGAGGCGGCCGGGCCCTCCGAGGCCGACCGCGCCCGGGTCCGTCTGGTCGCCTTCTACGAGGGGCAGGTGGCCGAGGCCGAGCCCAGGTTGTTCGGACCGGAGGCCGAGGAGTGGTTCGGATGGTTCGATGACGAACGGCCCAACCTCCTCGCGGCCTTCGAGCACGCCGCCGCCGGCCTGGGCGCGGGCGATCGGGGGTTGGCCATGGGGGCGGCGCTGTATCTCTATTGGCTCTATGTGGAGACAGCCCTCGGCGTCGAGGTGCTCGGACGGGCCCTGTCGCGGGAGGCCGCCGATGTGGCCGTTCCCGTGCGGGCCAAGGCCACCTGGGTACTGGCGGAGATGTTCGATCACATCGGTGACTCCGAACGGGCTGAAGTGCTGGCCGAGGAGGCCTTCTCGATGGCCGAGGGAGCTGGGGAGCTGGCCGTGGCGGCCCAGTCCCTGAAGGTGGCGGCCCTCTGTGTCTTGGCCCGGGGCCAACGGGACGGCGTCAATCCGGCACGGGAGATGATCGAGCAAGCCCGGCAGCTGGCCGAACGGTCGGGTGACCCGGTGGCCATAGCTTTCGTGACGTGTGATACCGGCAACGTCCTGTTCGAGTTCGGCGATATCGAAGGAGCGCGCCAGAAGTACGGTGAAGCTCTCGCTTGGTGCAACCGGGTCGGCAGTGACCTGGGTGCCGCCCTGGCCACGATGAACCTCGGCAACATCGCTGAGGTCGTCGGTGATCTCGATGAGGCGTACAAGCAGTTCATGTCGTCGTTCGAGCAGTTGCAGCGCCAGGGACGTCATCAGGTCGGCCCACTGGCCGGGATGGTGGCGCTGAACCTGGCCAACCTCCTGGCCATGCGGGGACACTCCGAGCAGGCCTTTGAGTTTCTGGCTCTCGGGGTGCGCAACGCCAGGGTCCTTCCCCCCTGGGTCACGCTCCTCTGCACGGCCCTCGTGGCGAGCGCCAACGGCTACCGCGAGATGGCCGCGGTCTTCCACGGCGCCATCGGGTCACGCTTCGAAGCCACCGGCGCGCTGGACGGAGACCTGGCGGCCCGACTCCATCGTGACGGCCTCGGGGCCCTCCGGGCGGACGGAACGTTGGACGCCGACCGCCTGTACGAGTCGGGACGGCGGATGTCGGAGGACGAGGCCCTCCGTCTGGCTGCCGAGTTCGTCGCCCGGCACGTGAGGCCGGACGCCGCAGGCGTCGGCTGACCGGTCCGGCCCGCCCACCGGCGGGTTCCGGCACCTGGTGGCCCCGGCCGTGTCCGGTCTGCCATGCTCTCCGGCATGTTTGACGATCTTCTCCAGGCCAACGAGCGGTATGCGTCCGGGTTCTCCCTGGCGGGAATCCCCGCGGCCGCCGCCAAAAAATTCGCTCTGGTCACCTGTATGGACAGCCGGATCGAGCCGCTGGCCATGCTGGGACTCGTCCCCGGGGATGCGAAGATCCTCCGCAACGCCGGAGGCCGGGTCACCCCGGACGTGCTCCGGTCCCTCATCCTGGCCACGAGGTTCCTCGGGGTGGAGAGGATCGCCGTCATGCAGCACACCGGTTGTGCCCTGGCTCACCGCAGCGACGACTCCATCCGGTCCGACCTCTCGGGACAAGGCGTGGCGTCGGGGGAGTGGGAGTTCCTGGCCATGCCGGATCCGGACTCGGCACTCCGCACCGATGTGGAAGCCGTCCGTTCCTGCGGGCTGTTGGTGCCCGGGGTGACGGTGGAGGGCTGGCGCTACGACGTCGACACCGGTGCCGTGGCGAGGGTCATTCCGAGCTGACCGAGCTGACCGGAGGGGACGGGCTGGTCCGGCCCGGACGGGCTGGTCCGGCCCGCCGGGGACCGGAACCCGGTCAGGTTCCCGCGAGGGGGGCGAACGAGTACGTGTACGGGGTCACCTTGGGCGAGTTGATGTAGGCGGGCTTCCCGCCGACGGACACACCGACCGCCACCGCCGACGCCCCGACCTGGACGGTCATCGTGCCCTTGGCCCGGTAGCGGAGGAGCTGGCCCGCAGCTTGGACCCCGCTCACCAGCGGGACCGCCGATTCGGAGCTGGTGACCTGCACCCAGCACCGGCCCGAGGTCGAGATGGCCACGGTGAAGTCGTGGGTCGCCACGGTGTATGAGGCGCTCTGGCTGGTGAAGGAGCTGAGGACCACAGGGCTGGCCTGGTGGGGCTGGTTGCCGGCTCCGCCCCCGGCCGACGGGTGGGTGGGAAGGCCCACCCGGAGGATGTGGGAGCGGACCAGCCACTCGGGTCGCCACTTCTGGATGCCGAATCCCACGGCCGTCACGATGACGAGCACCAGGGCCAGCCAGGTCACGACCTTCAGCCACGTCGGGGCACGGAGGCGCCGGCGGGCCTTGGCCACCGCCCTCTTACTGTGCCGGATCTCCTGGCGGGGGACGACCGGGAACGTCCCGGTCGGGGCGCCCGAGGACGTGCCGTAGCCGTAGGCCGCCGAACCTCCCGCCGCTGAGCCGGCACCGGCCCGGGGCACCTCTCCGGTCTGGGTGAAGGCCCGCAGGTGTTCGGGCTCGGTGGTCACCGTCGTGACCACGGCGGTCACCGCGGCCGGCACCGCCTGGGTGGCGGCGAGGCCCAGGGGCGTCTGGGCCGCCCCGGGGGCGCCGAGGAGGGCGGTGTCGGGGGCGCCGGACTGATGGTCCGTCCAGGCGTCGATCATCTCGAGGGCCAGGGCGTCCCCGTCCAACCCGAGGAAGGCCGCGTACCGCCGGAGGGTGGACAGGGCCAGGGCCTGGTCGGGAAGGCTGTCCAGGTCCCCCTTCTCGAGAGCCTCGAGGTGGGTGATGGGCCGGTCGAGGCGGTCGTGGACGGTCAGAAGATCCAGGCCGCGTTCCTCCCTGGCCTCCCGAAGCAACCGCCCGATCCCCCCGGCCGGGGAGTCCGACTGTTCATCGTGGTCGTCGCGGCGGCTGGTGGTGTCGCCGCGTTGCCAGATCACGTTCTGTCTCCTGACTTTCCCGTACCCAGCAAGGATACCGGCTCACCAGTGGTTTTCGTCGCGAACGGACGAACCGGATCATTCGATCACCCGTCGGGTCGACCGGGGCCCGCCACTCCGACCGGCTCAGGGAATGTTGCGAGCACAACTACCGTTGGAAGGAGGGGCGTAGGATGAGGTCGGGACACGGCCCGCCCGGCAGTCCGGTGGGCCGCTCGGGCGGCACCGGCCGGAGGAACGGCCGGGTCGACGGGTCCTGCGCCGAAGGCGACAGAGGGACGAGACGAAAAGGAAAGGGAGGTCGGCGATGCCGGCAGTTACCGTGGACAATGTGCTGGCTCTGCCCCGGGTGGAGGGGCCCGACGCCGCCGTGGCGACCGACCGACCGGTGCTCTCGGTGACCACGGCGCCGGCGGGGTTCGAGGGGGAGGGCTTTCCGGTGCGGAGGGCTTTCGCCGGCGTGGACCGTCACCACTTGGACCCGTTCATCCACATGGACCAGATGGGCGAGGTGGAGTACGCGCCGGGTGAAGCCAAGGGGACCCCGTGGCATCCCCACCGGGGTTTCGAGACCGTCACGTACATGATCGACGGCACGTTCCGGCACCAGGACTCCATCGGCGGTGGGGGCCTCATCACCAACGGGGACACCCAGTGGATGACCGCCGGCGGGGGGATCCTCCACATCGAGGCACCCCCGGAGGAGCTGGTGGCGTCGGGGGGGCTGTTCCACGGGATCCAGTTGTGGGTCAACCTCCCCCGGGCGGAGAAGATGATCGCTCCCCGGTACCAGGACATCGGCTCCTCCCACGTGGTGCTGCTCACCTCGCCGGACGGGGGAGCCCTGTACCGGGTCATCGCCGGTGAGCTCGGGGGCCATGCCGGCCCGGGCTCCACCCACTCACCCATGGCCATGGTGCACGCCACCCTTTCGCCCGGCGCCGAGGTGCGCATCCCCTGGCGCCACGACTTCAACGCCCTGGTCTACGTGTTGAGCGGCCGAGGCACCGTCGGGAGCCAGGGGCATGCCGTCGAGACCGGCCAGTTGGCGGTGTTCGGCGAGGGGGACTCCCTCACCGTGGCGGCCCGGACCGACCAGGACTCAAGGTCTCCGGCCCTGGACGTGCTGATCCTCGGTGGCCGGCCCATCCGCGAACCGGTCTACGCCTACGGTCCGTTCGTCATGAACACCCGCGAAGAGGTGGCGCAGGCCTTTGAGGACTACCAGGCCGGACGTCTGGGCACCGTGCCCGCCGACCACATCGAGTCCTGACCCTGCGGCCGGGCCGCGGCCCGGGCCGTCACCGGGCTGTGGCGGTGGCCGGGCCGGCGGTGGCCGAGCCGGTGGTGGCAGCGGTGGGCGGTGACACCGGTCCGAGCTCGGAGCGGCGCAACCGGAGGGTGTCGAACCAGTAGCGCACGGTCCACGTCGGCCAGTTGTTCGTGACCCGACCCGAGCCCGACTTGTACCAACTGGTGCAGCCGGTCACCCACGTGGTCGCCGCCATCAGCTCCTGGGTCCGTTCGTCGTCCCGGCGATAGGCCTCCGGTGTGACGCCGACCCGACCGGTCATGCCGGTACCCGGGCCGGCGGCCGGGGTCCGGGCTGTGGTGCGGGTGGAGGTGCGGGTCTGGAGTGCCACCGCCTGGAGGATCAGGTTGATCTGGCGCTCCACCATGAACAGGATCGAGTTGTGGCCCAGGTTGGTGTTGGGCCCGTAGAGCAGGTAGAGGTTGGGGAACCCGGCCACGGCCACCCCCCGGTAGGCGTGGGCGCCCCGGGCCCACTGGTCGGACAGGCGCCGACCCCCCTCACCGGTGACGGGGATGTGGGAGAGGAACTCCGTGGTCACGAACCCGGTTCCGAAGATGAGGACGTCGGCCGGACGGCGCTGCCCGTCGACGGTCACGACGGCGTCGGATTCGATGTGGTCGATGGGCCGATCGACCACCTCGACGGTGGATCGCATCAGGGCCGGATACCAGTCGTTGGAGATGAGGATCCGCTTGCAGCCCACCGGATAGTCCGGGACCACCGACTCCTCCGGAAGGCGCTCAGAGACCACGTCGGCCCGGATGCCCTTGATGAACAACCGACCCAGCTGGCGTCCGGCCCAGCTGTCCTTGCGGAACCACAGCCACCGCGACTCGAGGATCCAGTAGATCCACCACCGGTACGCCCGTTCGACGGCCGGGACGCGCTCCAGCATCCAGCGGGTGCGGGCGCTGTAGGGGCGGTCCTTTTTCGGGCCGACGTAGTTGGGGCTGCGCTGGTAGATGGTCACCGAGGCGGCCCGGGCCGCCACCGGCGGGACGAACTGGATGGCGCTGGCCCCGCTGCCCACCACCGCCACCCGGCGTCCGGCCAGATCGGACCGATGGTCCCAACGGGCCGAGTGCCAGGCCGGCCCGGCGAATCGGTCGAGGCCCGGTACGTCGGGGATGAACGGCCGGTTGAGTTGGCCGCAGGCGAAGATCACCGTGTCGGCGTGGATCACCCCGGTCCCCCCGGGCTCTCCGGTGGCCCCATCCACCCCATTGACCCCGGGCTCTCCGGCGGTCGCTGCTCCGACCCCACCGTCTGGGTCCCGCGGTGCAACGGTCAGGTTCCACACGCCGGAGGGTTCGTCGAACTCGGCACCCAACACCGTGGTGCCCAGGCGCAGGTGGGGTCCGATCCGGAATCGCTCAACACACCACTCGGCGTAGTCGAGGATCTCGGGCTGCTCGGCGAACCGGCGGGTCCAGTCGGACTTCGGTGCGAACGAGAACGAGTACAGGTGGGAGGGAACATCACACCCGCTGCCCGGGTAGGTGTTGTCCCTCCAGGTTCCGCCGACGCCGTCGGACTGTTCGACGATGGTGAAGTCGCGGACTCCCGAACGGATCAGCTGGATGGCGAACCCCAAACCCGACAGCCCGGCTCCGACGATCACCACCCGGGGTGTGCTCCGGCCCCGACGACGGGCCGCCGCCACGTCGCGCCGTAACTCCCTGCGCCCGATGTCCAGTGCCATCTGTGAGCTCTCCGGTTCCGGGACGACGACCCCTGTCCGTCGTCGTGCGGGTGACGACCCTACCGGTCGCCCTCACCCACTGCCGATGGTACGCCCACCGACCCCACCGACCCCACCGACCCCACCCGGCCCGGCCCGACCGACCCCACCGT
>Ga0302196_10003453_pt1 | contig 14462 bp, 13 predicted proteins | sample II_Bog_N1_3_FD_198794 | JGI IMG/M metagenome (GOLD analysis project Ga0302196, IMG submission 198794) | Peat permafrost microbial communities from Stordalen Mire near Abisko, Sweden - II_Bog_N1_3 | ecosystem: Environmental > Terrestrial > Soil > Wetlands > Peat | place: Sweden: Abisko...
CGCTCGTGATTGGCGTCGGTCGCGCTCACGCAACGGCTGCCTTCGTGTGGAGCTCAGCGTGCATGGCTCATGCGCTGGGGCATTCGCGCCGACCGAACCCACGAGGAGCCGGGGCCGGGAGTGCGCCTTCGCGGGCGCGATCCGGTCCGTGCGCTCGGACCCCAGCGAGAACACAGATGCAGCTCATCAGCGCAACCTATCACCGCCGAGGAAGCCTTCAAGGACCCTCCGGGCACGTGCTCGGAGCGCTGGCGCTCGCGCTGGCGGCGCTCGCGCTGAGCGTTTCGCCGGCGCTCGCGAGCACGGAGAGCCTGCTGATCACGGGGGCGGGAGACGGTCATGGGGTGGGCATGAGCCAAGAGGGCGCACTCGGCTACGCCGAGCACGGCGCAACCTACGAGCAGATCCTCGCCCACTACTACACGGGCACGGCCCTCGGCCAGGCGCCGGCGGGCAGGATGGTGAAGGTGCTGGTCGGCAGCAGGGTGAAGACGCTGCCGCTGGAAACGTACGTGCGAGGGGTCGTGGCGGCTGAGATGCCGTCGAGCTGGCCTCTGGCGGCGCTCGAGGCGCAGGCGGTGGCATCGAGAACGTATGCGCTGACCTCGGACGCGGGCGGGCAGAAGTTCGATGTGTATGCGGACACGCGCTCGCAGATGTATGAGGGCGCGGCGGCGGAAACGGCGAGCTCGAATGCGGCAATCGCGGATACGGCGGGGCAGATAGTGACCTATGAAGGAATGCCGGTGACGACGTACTTCTTCGCGAGCTCGGGCGGGATGACGGAGAGCGTCCAGAACTCCTTCCTGGGCGCGTCGCCGGAGCCCTGGCTGATAGGCGTCGCTGATCCGTACGACCAGGGACCGCTTCACACGTGGAAGGTGGCCCTGAGCTTCGCAACGGCGACATCCCGCCTGCGTGGCGTTCTGAAGGGCAGCTTCCGCGGGATCGAGGTGCTCAAGCGCGGGGTCTCGCCGCGGATCGTCTCGGCGTACGTCATCGGCTCGCGCGGCAGGACGCTGATAAGCGGCCCGGAACTGGCGGCGCGCCTGGGATTGGATTCGACATGGGAGTACTTCAGCGTGATCCGCGGAACGAGCGTGAAGCGCGAGCCGGAAGGGAGTGGCCGGGCCCCCTCGCCGCCAGCAACGGCGCCGGCGCCATCTCCCCCGGCGACGAGCCCTCAGGGTGGCGCTCAGGCCCCGCCGGCGGCGTCTGCGGCGTCGACTGCGGAGACGGGCGGCGTCAGTGCCGAATAGCCGCCCGCACGCGCGCATAGGATATGTGTCCGTTGCCAACCGCTCGCGCCCCCCGATCGACCACACTCCAACGATGAGCCTTCGCTCGACGATCGCGTTGTTCGCATGTGCAACCTCGCTGGCGCTGCCGGCGGCGGCGTCGGCGGCGCACTCGGTGGGCACGAGCTCGCAGATCTCGTGGGTGCGCACGGCGACGACGCGCTTTGTGACGGCGGAGCTGAAACGCGACCCATCGGAAGCGTGCGCGGTCCTCACGGCACAGAAGCGGGCGACGGTCCATCACCGCACGTGCGAGCAGCGCTGGGGATCGAAGATCGCGACGATGCTCCATGAACCGGGCGAGCGCGCGCGATTGCAGGCGGACAGGCACGCGATCGCGACGGCGACGGTGATCGTCCGCGGCAACCTGGCGACGATTGAACTCCCGACGCCGCTGCTGAACGGCTCGAACGAGCTGCTGTGGACGGAAAACTGCTGGATGGTCAAAGGCTGAGCACCGCCTGAGGCAGAGCACGCGCGCACCGGGAGAAATACCCTGCGCGAATGGACGCACCGCTCCTCCTGGCTGACATCCCGTGGCTTCTGTATCGGTCGTACTTCGGGCTGCCGAAATCGATCGTGGACGGCGAGGGCCGTCCGGTGAACGCCCTGTTGGGAACGGTGAACGCCCTGTTGGGAGTTATTGATGGGCGCCTGCCGGCGCGTCCTTTGCGTGGCGTGGTTGGGTGCCTCGGCGCCGAGGATGCGGACTACCGCGTGAAGCTGTACGAGGGCTACCACGCGCAGCGCGAGGAGATGCCGGTGGAGCTGGCGGCGCAGTGGGCGAAGGCCCCGGAACTGCTGTCGGGGTTCGGCTGGACGGTCAGCTCGAGCGCGGAGTTCGAGGCGGACGATGTGATGTTCTCGCTGGCGCGCGGCGAGGAGGAGGCGGGAGGAGGCGCGCTGGTGCTGACGGGCGACCGCGACCTCTACGGCGCGGTGAGCGAGCGCGTGGCGGTGGTCGACCTGCGAAAGGGGGGCCCGGAAGAGGTCGGCCCCGAGGAGGTGCGCGAGCGCTACGGCGTCGAGCCGGAGCAGGTGGCGGACTTCATCGCCCTGCGCGGAGACCCCTCGGACGGCCTTCCCGGGGCGCCGGGAATCGGAGCCAAGACGGCTGCAGAGCTGCTTCAGCAGTACGGAACGCTTGAGTCGCTGCTGCTCGAGGCCGGTGCGCCGGAGGAGACGCCCGCACGCGAGCGGGCACGCAAGGCGGCCGGGAGCACACCTGAACGCCCGCCGAGCTCACGACAGCCGATGCGCCCGCGCACGGCGTCGGCGCTACGCGAGAACGCGGACCTGTTGCGGACGTTCAGGAAGATCGCGACGCTTCAGCGGATCGAGCTGCAACGTCCGCCGGACGGCACCACGGACTTCGCGGCCGGCGCGCTGGCGGCGCGGGAGCTCGGCATGGCGCGCCTGGCCGAGCGCCTCGAGCGTCGCGCCGATCAGTCCGCCGGCTGACGAGGTTCTCCGAGCCAGCTCTTGGGCGCCGTCAGTTGACGGCTGAGACGGCGTACGCGATGAGGCTGAGATTGGCTAGCGTGTCCTGTGAGCTTGAGCTGGTGCAGGCGAGGGTGATCTTGCCGCTCGAGAGTGCGCCGGCGCCTTCGAGGCTGACCTGCGCGGGGGTCTGGTCGTAGGGCAGGACGATCGCCTGCTTCACAGAGGTGCCGAAGGAGAGCGTGCAGGTCAGTGGATGCGATGAGCTGCCGACAGTCCCTTCGGCGTTGGCCGTGGCGATGTAGTTTCGCCCGACGGGAGCGGTGAGCGTGAGGGTGTCTGCCTGCTTGGAGACACCGGAGGCGGTGGCCGAGTAGGCGGGCTCGGAGCCTGCTGATCCGGGCGCCCCGGCCGGTCCGGTTGCGCCGGCCTTGCCGCTCGCGCCGGTCGGTCCGGCTGCTCCGCTCGCTCCGGCGGCGCCGGTTGCTCCACGGGCGCCGGCCGCGCCTGTGACGCCGCTGGCACCGGTCTGACCCGTGGATCCGGTCGCCCCGGTTGCACCCCCGACGCCAGTCGCGCCGGTTGCTCCGGCGGCGCCCGTTGCACCCGCCGCCCCCGGCGCGCCGCCGGCTCCGGTTGCTCCGGTTACGCCGCTCGGCCCGGTCGCACCGGCTGCGCCTGTCGGACCGGCTGCGCCTGTCGGACCGGTGGCGCCTGTCGGACCGGTGGCGCCGGTGGCGCCCGGGTTGCCGCGCAGGCCTTCAGGGCCAGGTTCCCCGGCTGCGCCCGGCGCTCCTTCGGCACCGGTCGCCCCGGTCACGCCCTTGGCGACGGTGTACGTGATGACGAGCTCCTCCGATTCGCCTTTGGCTTCGGTCACGCTGCCATTGACGGCCGTCGGGTCGATGTAGCTCGAGCCGGCGCCACCGCCGCCCGCCACGTCGTAGGCCTCGCCACCGCCACCGCCGTAGTAGCCCGCCCCGCCGCCCCCGCCGCCGGCATTCTGCGTGCTCGCACCCCCGCCGCCCGACCCGAGAGCGCCGTTGCCGCCGGCCTGCGCTTCTTCGGACCCGCCCGATCCGCCGCGGCCGCCGCTTTCCTCGCCGCCGCCTTCGCCGCCGTTCACCCGGATGAATGGTTCGCCTTCTGCCGAAGGTTCGCCGTTAGAGGAGAACTCCTCCGCGACGGTCCCTTGGCCACCGCCTCCGGCGCTGGCCCCCGCACTGCCTCCAGCGCCTCCCCTGATGGTGACGGTGTTGTAGAACGGGGGTTCTTCGACCAGCTCGTAGGTGTCGCGTTCCCCTGGCTCTCCGCCACCCCCGCCGCCCCCTGCGACGAGCACCCTGGAGGCGAGCGAGCCCGCGGTGGCGAGCGCGGCGGCGGCGCCACCCTTGCCCGCCGCCCCGCAGCCGCCCCTGCCTCCGCTCGCGCCGGCCAGGAAGCTCACATGAAGCGTCTGGCCTTCGCTTACGGGCAGCTCGGCGGTGAGCTTCGCGCCGCTTCCGCCCTTGCCGTCGTAGGCCACGTCGCAGCCGGTCCCCCCTTCACCGGCGCCGCCGATCGCGGTCACCTGAACGCTTGAGACCCCGAAGGGCACCTCGAAGCTCTGTTCGCCTTCGGCGGGCAGGAAGGTCTTCGTTTCGGCGCTCGCGGACGCGCTCGCGACGAGCAGAGTGACAGCGGCAAGCGTGGGTGCGGCGATGCGCAGGCGGCGGGCGATCATCAGTTGACCCCCGAGACGAGGTGGGCGGAGAGGCTCGCACTGACTATCTGGTCGCCGTGGCCGGAGGCCGCGCAGCTGAGCGTGATCTGGCCGCTTGCGAGCGCACCCGCTCCCTGCAGATGAAGCTCTGCGGGCGACTGTTCGTATTCGAGCTCGAGAGTCTGCTCGATCACTTTGCCGAAGGAGAGCGTGCAGCTGACGGGGTGCGAGGAGCTCGTGACGCTCCCCTGCACCTCGGCACTGGCGGAGTAGGCAGAGCCTGCGGGCGCGGTGAGTGTGAGCGTCTTCGGCGGGGCGCCGGCACCGCTGCTCGTGAAGTACGCGTGCTGTGCGCCGAGAGAGCCTTCCGCTCCGGCCGGGCCGGTGGCTCCGGTTGCGCCGGCCGTTCCGGTTGCTCCGGTCGCCCCGGTGAGACCCCTCGCTCCGGTCGCGCCGGTCGCTCCGCGCGGGCCGGGTGGGCTGAGGCCTGCCGCGCCGGTGGCGCCGGTTGCCCCGGCGGCGCCAGTTGCACCCGCCGCACCGGTCGCTCCGGTCAGGCCGTTTGCCCCGGTCGCGCCCTTCGCTCCGGTTGCGCCGGTTGAACCGTTTGCGCCGGTCGCTCCGTTTGCGCCGGCTCCGCCCGTCGCGCCTGTTGCTCCCGTCGCGCCTGTTGCTCCCGCCGCGCCTGTTGCGCCGCTCACGCCGCTGACCCCCAGTGAGCCGCCGGCACCGGTCGGCCCCGTCGCGCCGGTTGGGCCGGTTGCCCCGGTCGGTCCGGTCGCGCCGGTCGGCGATCCGGCGGTATAGGTGACCTCCACCTCCTGCGGTTCACCCTTGGCTTCGGCGACAACGCCGTTTGCAGCGAGCGGGTCGATGTAGCTGGAGCCCGCACCGCCGCCGCCGCCCGAGTCCCCCTCGATGGCGCCGCCACCGCCACCGTAGTAGCCCGTGCCGCCGCCACCCCCGGCCTCGTTGGCTTGTTCCGTCGGGCTCGCACCTTCGCCGCCTGACCCGAGCGAGCCGTTACCGCCACTCATGATCCGGGATTCGTTCGACGGCTCCTGGCCGCCCTGGCCGCCCCCGGCGGCGCCACCGCCTTCACCGCCTGAGGCTTCGCCGGCGAACCCACCTTCACCTTCGGCTTCGCCGGCATTGAAAAAGATCAATCGCTCCAACCCGGCGGTTCCGTTCCCGGCGATCGCTCCGGCGCTACCGCCGTTGCCGCCCGTTACGCGAAAGGTGAGAAGTCGTTCCGGTTCATTGTTGATCGGCGGGACTATCGGGGTGGTTTCCTTTGTTCCCGGGACGCCACCGCCGCCACCGCCGCCGGCGACGATCACACGGGAGGAAAGCGAGGCCGCGGTCCCGAGCGCCGAGGCGCCACCCCCCTTGCCCCCGTTCCCGCAGCCCGCGTCGCTTTTGCCTCCGTTCGCGCCCGCCTGGAAGCTCACGTACAGCTTGTGGCCTGCGGTCACGGGGAGCGTGGCGGTGACCTTTGCGCCGTTGCCTCCCTTGCCGTCATAGGTCTGGTTGCAGCCGGTTCCCCCTTCTCCGGCCCCGCCGATCGCGGTCACCTGAATGCTCGTCACGCCTGTGGGCACTTCGAAGCTCTGAGCGCCTTCGGCCACCACGACTGTCTTTGTCGTGGCCGAGGCGCCGGCGGCGGGGATGAGCAGCAGCCCGAGAACGACCGCTGGAAGGTATCTCCGCGAACGTGTCATCTCAGTTCACGCTCGTGACCTGGTAGGCGCTGACGCTGGGGCTGAAGACCCAGTCGTAGTGGCCGTTGCCGGCGCAGGTGAGGCTGATCGGACCGCTCTTCAGCAGGCCGGCGCCCTGGAGCGTGATGTCATCGAGCGACCGGTTCGAGTTGACAACGACGCTCTGCATCGCCACCGAGCCGAAGTAGAGGGTGCAGGTGACCGGGTGCGAGGCGCCGTTGACTTCAACATCGCCGTTTGCGTTCACGACGTAGTAGCGCCCTGTCGGCGGAGTCAGTTCGAGGATCTGCCAGGCCTCGCCGCCGTTGGTGCTCAGCGCGTACTCATGCCCGGTGCCCGACACGCCCGGCGCTCCGGCGGGACCGGTCGCCCCCTTCACGCCCGCGGCGCCGGTTGCGCCGGTCACGCCGCCGGCTCCTGTTGCGCCGGTCGCTCCTGTCGCTCCCGCGGGGCCCGTCGGCCCGGGGCCGCCGGTCGCACCGCTCTGGCCCGTGGCGCCCGTGGCGCCCCTCTGGCCGACCGCTCCCGTCTGACCGTTCGGACCTGTCGCTCCGGTCACCCCCGAAGCTCCGGTCGCTCCGGTGACGCCGCTGGCACCGGGCGAACCCGCCGCGCCGACTGAACCTGTCGCACCTGTCGCGCCGGTGCTACCGGTCTCACCCGTGTTACCGGTCGGGCCCGTTTCGCCGGTCGGACCTGTGGGGCCGGTTGCGCCGGTGGTCCCGGTGGGACCGGTCGGCCCCGTCACACCGGTCGCGCCGGTGGCGCCGCCGATAGGGGCCACGGCCATCGCCGTGGCCGGGAGGCAGCAGAAGAGGGCGCCACAGATAAGCGCGATGCGCCGCGATGCGCGCGCTCCGCCCCTGCATCGACGTCCAGCCATCCCTGCCTTCACCCGCCTCGTCTCCGTTCTCCGCGTTGAAAGCCCGGGCGAGATTACCAGAGGGTCAGCCCCGTGTCACCTCTCCTGAATCAACTGGACGGCTTCGTAGCCCTGCACTTTGACTTCTCCGGCGGTGGTGGCACTCGCCGAGCAGCCCGCCGGCGCCTCGCATTGCAGTTCGCCGGAGGCAGCACCCTGGAACGCCATTCTCGACTGGTATGAGCCGTTGATCGTGACCGAGGTTCCTCCGCTGGGCGGCCCGCCACTGGGCTGAACGCTCGTGATGACCGGAGCTTCGGTGAGTGCCCCCCAGAGATGCCGCCGACGCGGATCCTGGACCGCCCGCTGCGATTAAGAGTGTGACTACGTCGCTTGCAGGCTGGTCCCCGGACCCGCACGTGCCGCCAGCGGCGATGTTACGGGGTGAACTTGACGGTGATCACATCGCCGTCGGTCATCACGTAATCGCGGCCCTCGAGGCGCAGGGTGCCACGATCGCGGGCGCCCGCGTAGCCGCCCGCCTCGACCAGCGCCTGCCAGCCGATCACCTCCGCGCGGACGAAGCCCTTCTGGATGTCCGAGTGAATCTCACCGGCGGCATGCCAGGCGGTCAGGCCTTCGCGCAGGTGCCATGACTGCGCCGGCTTGGCCTCACCCGCGGTGAAGAAGGCGATCAGGTGAAGTAGTGAAAAGGCCTCCCTGACCACGCGCTCGAGACCGGACTCGCTGACACCCAGCTCCGCGCGCATCGCTGCCGCGTCCTCGCTCTCAAGCTCCGCGAGCTCGGCCTCGATGCGTGAGGAGACCGCCACCGCTCGAGCGCCCTGGCTCTCCGCGTGGGCGGCGATCTCCGGCGGGATCTCATCCGAGCCCTCATCCACGTTCGCCACGAACAGCACGGGCTTGGCCGTCAGCGAGCCCAGGTCACGAGCCGCCGCCGGGGCCTCCTCGGGAACCGGCACCCCCCGCGCCGGGCGCCCGGCCTGCAGCTCGCCGATCACCTTCTCCAGGTAAGCCTGTTCGGCTATCGCGACGCGATCGCCGCTCCTCGCCTGCCTCGTCACGCGCTCGATCCGGCGCTCCGCCTGCTCGAGATCTGACAGCACGAGCTCCGTCTCGATCGTTTCGATATCCGCCAGCGGATCGACGCGGCCCTCCGGATGAACCACGCCCTCGTCGGTATGCGCGCGCACCACGTGGACGATCGCGTCCGTCTCGCGGATGTTCGCCAGGAACCTGTTGCCGAGACCCTCACCCTCGTGCGCCCCCGCGACGAGGCCGGCGATGTCATGGAAATCGATCGTGTCCCACACGATCTCTGAGGCGCCGACCGTCTCCGCGACCTGTTCCAGACGCGCATCCCTCACCGGGACGACGGCGACGTTCGGCTCGATCGTCGTGAAGGGGTAGTTCGCCGCCTCCGCGCCCGCGTTCGTCAGCGCGTTGAACAGCGAGGACTTGCCCGCATTCGGCATGCCGACGATCCCGATTCTCGTGCTCATCGCGGTGACTCGACCGGCTTGCGCACAGAGGGGAGCGTCCCGTTATCCGGCCCCGCCAACGCGATCGCGCCCGGAGCGCCGGCGCCCTCCTCGGCCGAGCGGCGGGTGACAAGGGCACCCAGCGCCGTACCGAGCACCGCGCCCGCAAGGACGTCCGATGGGTAGTGGACCCCGAGGTACAGCCGCGACATCGACAGCCCGCCCGCCAGCGCATAAAGGGGAATGGCGGGGAGTCCCAGGCGCGAATAGACAAGCGCTCCCGCGAACGAGCTGCTCGCGTGCGCGCTCGGGAAGCTGAGCTCAGATGGGGTGTCGGTCAGCGGTGGCAGACCCCGCAGGACCGGACGGCGGCGGCGCACGACCCGCTTGATCGCCGTGTTCAGGACGTAGACCAGCGCGACGGTCCCCGTCGCGCGGCGCCAGGCATCGCGGCGCGATCCGTCCACCGCCGCGCCGACGGTGCCCATCGCGAGCCAGACACCCGCATGCTCACCGAGCCGCGAGAACCTCGCCACCACATGCTCGGCGCCCGGCGTGTGGCCGCGCGTACGCGCCAGGAGCAGAAGCCGCTCGTCGAGCGAGCTCAAGGCCTCTTAGGCGCCGAAACCGACGCGCAGCTCGTCGCTCTCGGAGCGAACGTAGAGGACCTGCGCGAGATCCAGGCGCACCGGTCCTTCCTCACTGTCGAGCTCATGCCAGCCGGCCGTGCCCAGCGCCTTGTTCAGCGCCTTCAGGTCATCCTCGCCCACCCTCAGCGCGAGCACCTGTCCGCCCTGGAATCCGATGCTTATGCGTATCGCCGAGGGTGCCATCAGTGGGCCCCCAGACCGGCCGCGGGCTCGACAAGCTCGGTCAGCGCACCGTCCGTGCCGCGGGGGTGCATGAACGCCACGCGCGAGCCGCGAATGCCGATCCGCGGCTCGTCATCGATCATCTGAAGGCCCGCTTCCTTCAGGGCGGCGAGCGTCTGCTCGATGTCAGCCACCTGATAGGCGACGTGATGAAGTCCCGGTCCCTTGCGCGCGAGGAACCGGCCGACCGGGGTCTCCGCATCGAGTGGGGCGAGCAGCTCGACGTGGTTCTCACCGACGTCCAGGAGCACCGCCTCGACCCCCTGATCTGCGACGACCTCCCGGTGGGCGACACGCAGCTGGAACCGGTCGCGGTAGAGCTCGAGGGCCGGCTCGATCTCCTCCACAGCCAGACCTATGTGGTCGATCCGCGTGAACACTCAAAGAGAGTCTATTCGCCCGTGGGCTCCGTCGTGCCCGTCGCCGACGCGACTTTGCCGGTGGGCGTCTCGGCGGCCGTCGCCGCGACCACCCGCAGCCCCGCCCCCGGCGCACGCTCCATACGCGGAACCCCCTCCATGATCCGCTCGATCCCGTCGCGCTCGAGCACCTCGTCCTCCAGCAGCCGCTGCGCCAGTGCATCGAGCTGGTGGCGGTGGCCCGCGATGATCTTCCGGGCCGCCCGGCGCGCCTCCTCGATCAGATCCTGGCGCTCCTCGTCGCGAATCCGCAGGGTCGTCTCCGAGATCGGCACGTTGCCGTCCGGCGTGCGCCCGACGCCGCCCGTGACCATCGCGTAATCGTGGACCATCGAGTGGGCGATCTCCGCCACTCGCGCCAGGTCATCAGATGCCCCCGTGGTGATCGCGCCGAACACGATCTCCTCCGCAACGCGACCACCGAGCAGCACGGTCATGTAGTCGAGCAGCTCCTCCCTCGTCTTCAGGTAGCGGTCCTCCGCAGGCAGGTTGAGCGTGTAGCCCAGCGAGCGCCCACGCGGCACGATCGAGATCCGGTGGACGCGATCGACGGTCGGCAGCAGCTCGCCGCACAGCGCGTGCCCGGCCTCGTGGTAGGCGACGACGCGCTTCTCGTGCTCGTTCAGCACACGTCGCGATTGAACGCCCGCGATCACCCGCTCGAGCGCAGCGTCGAAGTCCATCATCTCGATCGCCTGCGATCCGCGGCGCGTGGCGAAGATCGCCGCCTCGTTGCAGATGTTGGCCAGATCGGCCCCCGTCAGCCCGCTCGTCTGCTGGGCGACGAGGCCGAGGTCCACCTCGTGCAGCGGCTTGCCGCGCGTATGGACCTCGAGAATGCCCTGCCGGCCTTTCACGTTGGGGGGCACCACGTACACCTGGCGATCGAAGCGCCCCGGCCGAAGCAGCGCAGGGTCGAGCTTCTCCAGCAGGTTCGACGCCGCGATCACCACCACGCGTCCGTTTGAGGAGAACCCATCCATCTCCACCAGCAGCTGGTTGAGGGTCTGGTCCTTCTCGCCCGAGATGTCCATCCCGCGACGGCCGCCCACCGCGTCGAGCTCGTCGATGAAGATGATCGCCGGTTCATGCTTGTGCGCGATCGCGAACAGCCGCCTGATGCGCGCCGCGCCGAGGCCCGCGAACATCTCGACGAAAGAGGCCGCCGACTGGGCAAAGAACTGCGCTCCGGACTCATGGGCGACGGCCTTTGCCAGGAGCGTCTTGCCCGTTCCCGGCGGCCCATGCAGGAGGATCCCCTTCGGCACCTTCGCGCCGAGCGAGTGGAATGGGCGCGGGTCGCGAAGGAACTCCACGATCTCCTGGAGCTCCGCCTTTGCGTCGTCCGCTCCCGCCACGTCGTCGAACGAAACCGCGTCTCCCGATGTCGGTCTGATCTGCTGCGGCTTGATCCGCGGCATCACCTTCAGCGTCCGGAACAGCAGGATGATGATCACCAGGAAGAACACGATCCCGACCACCGGCTCCCACTGGAGCGCGGCGTTCTGGATCTGTTCGACGAGCGACGTGTGCGGCGCGGAGACGGCGGCCGGTGTGAGCGCGGCGCTCCTGGCAGCCCCGTGCGCAGCCGCCACCGGTGCCCCCGCCGCTTGGCCGCCCAGCCAGCGGTGCACCGCAATCCCTACGGCTCCCACCACCCTACCGAGCTCATTCACCATCCTTGGCATCCCATCCATTATGGGGCTCGACCGCTCCCCATTCGCAACTTTTCTGGCGTCTCAGCCGAGCACGCTCGTGGCGAGGTCGCGATAGAGCTCCGTCGCGAAGCCGAGGTCGCGCACATCGATGCGCTCGTCCGCCCCGTGAATCAGTGGCGCCGTCTGCAACAGCGACTGGTGGCGATGGGGAAAGAAGCCGTAGGCGACGACCTCCGGAAAGGCCTCGCGGAAGTGGCGAGAGTCGGTGAAGCCGGGAAGTATCACCGGCACCACGTGTGCCCCCGGGTCCTGCTCTGAGATCCAAGCGGAGATCGCGTCCATCAGCGGCGTCTCGATCGGCGAGCGGTTGCCCGCCATACACTCCGTGAACTCGATCCGGAAATCATCCTCCGGGCCGAGAACTTCGGCGATCCCTCGGCGCACCTCCGCCTCGCCGAGGCCCGGCGGTACGCGGCAATCGACCCTCAGCTCGGCGCGGCTCGGGATCACGTTGATCTTCTCCGAGGCGCGGATCCGCGTCGGCGTGAAGGTCACGCCGAGCATCGGCTCGAACATCGTCGCGAGGCCCTCGTTCGCCGCGCGCAGCCGCTCGACCGACGCGCCGGGATCATCAGGGTCCTCGCCGATCCCTCGCAGGAACGCGCGCGGCTCGGCGGTCAGCTCATACGCCGGCTGGCCGGCCGCGAGACGGTCGAGCACGGGGCCCATCTTCAGCAGCGCGTTTTCCCCCATGCGCGGCATCGAAGCGTGGCCGGCCACCCCGTCGGTGTTGACCGTGAAGCGGAACACGCCCTTCTCCGCACAGCACACTCCGTAGCACCGCCTGCCCTCGTATTCGAACACGGCACCGCCGCCCTCGTTCACGAGCAGATCGCAGCGGACCTTCTCCGGGTGATTCTGGGTGATCCACTGCGCTCCCAGCGCACCTCCCGTCTCCTCATCGACGACCGCGACGATCAGGAGCTCACCATTCGCCGGTCGCCAGCCCGAGCGGGCCAGCGACGCCCCGGCTGCAACCTCGGCGGCGACCTGCGACTTCATGTCCAGCGCGCCGCGCCCCCAGAGCTGGCCGTCGGCGAGGTCGCCGGACCAAGGGTCATGGCTCCAGTCCGCCGGGTCCGCCAGCACCGTATCGACGTGGCCCAGGTAACAGAGTGTCTGCCCGGCCGAGGAATCGCCGGCGCCGCGCAGCCTCGCCACGAGGTTCGGGCGCTCGGGCTCGGCGCCCAGAAGCTCGCATTCGAACCCGGCCTCAGTGAGGTGAGCGGCCAGGAACTCCTGAGCCGCCCGCTCGTTCCCCGGAGGATTGACCGTGTTGAAGCGGAGGAGCTCGACCAGCAGCTCGGTCGCCTCGGCGGCCGGAGAATCTGCGTTCATCTGCCGGGGTGCGCGTCGATCATGCGCTGGATCGTACGCCGATCTCCGACAACTCCTCCCTGCTCAGAGGAAAATGGCAGGCCACGCTCGTGCCGCCCTCCGTGTCCGAGAGCACCGGCTCGGTCACCGAGCAGATCTCCTGGGCCTTCGGGCAGCGGGTGTGAAAGCGGCAGGCGCTCGGAGGATTGGCCGGGCTCGGAACGTCTCCGCCGAGCACGCGGCGCTCCTCCCCGTGGCGCGAGGGATCAGGCTGCGGCACCGCCGCCAGCAGCGCCCCCGTGTACGGGTGACGCGGAAAGCCGTAGAGATCGTCGCTCGAGCCGATCTCGACGATCTTGCCCAGGTACATGACCGCCACGCGATCGCACATGTGCCTGACGACCGACAGATCGTGGGCGATCAGCACGACCGTCAGGCCGAAGCGCCGCTGCAGGTCACGCAGCAGGTTGAGCACCTGTGCCTGGATCGAGACGTCGAGTGCGGACACCGGCTCATCGGCGATCAAGAGCTTCGGCTGAAGCGCGATCGCGCGCGCCACGCCGATGCGCTGGCGCTGGCCGCCGGAGAACTCGTGCGGGTAGCGGTTGTAGTGCTCCGGGTTCAGCCCGACCGTCTCCATCAGCCTCTGCACCTCGCGCTTGCGCTCGGTCCTGTCTGGAAGCAGGCCGTGGATCGCGAACGGCTCGCCGATGATCGAGCCGATCGTCTTGCGCGGGTTCAGCGAGGAATACGGGTCCTGAAAGATCATCTGAACCTCGCGGCGGACCGCCTTCAACGGGCGCCGCGCGGTGTGCGTGATGTCCTGGCCCTCGAAGCTGATCTCGCCGGATGTCGCCTCGAGCAGGCGCGTGATCAGGCGCGCCGTCGTCGTCTTCCCGCAGCCGGTCTCGCCGACGATGCCGAGCGTCTCCCCGCGCCTGATCTGAAAGCTGATGCCGTCGACCGCCTTCACGGCGCCGACCTTGCGCTGAAAGATGATCCCGCGGGTGATCGGGAAGTGCTTGACGAGATCACGAACGCTGACAAGCTGATCGGTGGACTGCTCGACTGCGTTCACGAGGACCCCTCCGGCGGACCGACCGCGGCGAGCGCCTCGTCCGGCGTCCCACCGTCTCGCAGCTGCGCCCACAGCTCGCGCCGCCTCGCCCCGTCGAGCAGGCATGCGACATGGTGGCTCGGGTACTCGGGGATCGGCTCGAGCGCCGGATCGATCCGCGAATGCTCGGGCTCGGCGTACGGGCAGCGGGGATGGAAGTGGCAGCCCGAGGGCGGGTTGATGAGGCTCGGGGGGGTGCCCGGAATCGGCACGAGGTCCTCATCTCGGGGGCGGTCGAGTCTCGGAATCGACCTCAAGAGGCCCCATGTGTAGGGATGCTCAGGCGCCGCGAACACACGCGCAGCGGATGCCGTCTCTACGATCCGTCCCGCGTACATGACGGCGATGTCATCCGCCATCTCCGCCACCACGCCGAGGTCGTGCGTGATGATCACGATCGCCATTCCCAGCTCGCGCTGGAGGCGCTCCATCAGGCCGAGAATCTGCGCTTGGACGGTCACGTCAAGCGCGGTCGTGGGCTCGTCCGCGATCAG
>Ga0302196_10003455_pt1 | contig 14458 bp, 11 predicted proteins | sample II_Bog_N1_3_FD_198794 | JGI IMG/M metagenome (GOLD analysis project Ga0302196, IMG submission 198794) | Peat permafrost microbial communities from Stordalen Mire near Abisko, Sweden - II_Bog_N1_3 | ecosystem: Environmental > Terrestrial > Soil > Wetlands > Peat | place: Sweden: Abisko...
TCGTCGGCGGAGTCAGCTCGAGCGCATCGAGCGCGTCGATGACGATCTGCGAAACGATCAAGCGCGCATTGGGTTTGTCGTCGGCCGGCACGACGTGCCACGGCGCGGCGTCGACGCTGGTCGCCGTCAGCGCATGCTCATAGGCGCGCATATAGTCGCGCCAATAGCCGCGTTCCTCGGCGTCGGCGTGCGAGGCCTTCCAGGTCTTGTCGGGATCGTCGAGGCGCTGCAGCAGGCGGCGAAGCTGCTCGTCCTTCGACAGATGGAGATAGATTTTGACGAAGCGCGTGCCGTTGGCGTGGAGATGGCGCTCGAAGGCGCGGATCGAATGCAGCCGTTCGGCCCACAGCTTCTTGTGGCCGCCTTCGGCCTCCAAGACGCCCTCATCGCGCAGCAATTCGGGGTGGACGCGCGTGACCAGCACCGGCTCGTAGTAGGAGCGGTTGAAGACGCCGATGATCCCGCGCTCGGGCAACTCGCGCGCCTCGCGCCAAAGGAAGTCGTGCGCCGCCTCGGTCGCCGTCGGCGCCTTGAAAGCGACGACCTTGCAGCCCTGCGGATTGAGACCGGACATGACATGGGCGATCGCGCCGTCCTTTCCGGCGGTGTCCATGCCCTGCAGAACGATCAGCAGCGCGTAGCGGCCGGAGCGGTACAGATGCTCCTGCAGCTTGCCGAGTTTCTCGACGTGCTTGGCGAGGTTCGCCGCATAGTCCTCCTTCGCGCCGTAAAGCGGCTCGACCTTGGTCGGACGCTTGGCGAGGTCTGCCGGTTCGCCGTCGGTGATGCGATAGGGGCTGACGTCGATCTTCATCGCTTCGTCTTCCTTGGCGCCGTCACAGCGGCGGGTGGCCTTCGGCGCGCTTGGCCATCTTGGTGAATTTCTTGGTCACCCGGTCGCGCTTGAGCTTGGAGATGTGGTCGATGAACAGCACGCCGTCGAGATGGTCGATCTCGTGCTGCAACACCGTCGCCAGCAGACCCTCGGCGAGGATCTCCTGCTGCTTGCCGTCGCGATCGACGAAACGCGCGCGCACGCTCGCCGGCCGTTCGACCTCTTCGTAATATTCGGGGATCGACAGGCAGCCTTCTTCGTAGACCGAGCGATCGTCGGCCGACCAGACGATCTCGGGGTTGATGAATTGCAGCGGCTGCGGCGGCTCGTCCTTCTTGGCGAGGTCGACCACCACTAGGCGCAGCGCCTCGGCGACCTGGATCGCCGCCAGGCCGATGCCGGGCGCCTCGTGCATGGTCTCGACCATGTCGTCGAGCAGCTTGCGCACGGAATCGTCGACCCGCTCGATCGGCTTGCTGATCAGCCGCAGCTTGGGGTCGGGCAGGGTGATGATGTGTCGCAGCGCCATGGTCGCGAAATCTCTCTGGTCCGCTCAGATAATGGCCCGGCGGCGGTAGGTCAAATCCGTTCCTCCTTCGTTCGATTTGGCGCGGCGAATCGGATAAGCTTCCGCCATGAACCCTACGCTCGTTGTTCTTTACGGCTATCCCGTCACCTTCGCCGACGCGCTCGGCGCGATCGCGGTCCTGCTGCTGGCGCTGATCGTCGCGCTGCTGCGCGCCAATGCGGCGCGGCGGCGCGAGGCGGAGGCCGCCGCCGAGGGGCGGCGCGAGCTCGAGGCCCAGCTCGCGCTGCTGGCCCAGTCGAACGCCGAACTCGGCGGCCGGCTCGGCTCGATGAGCGAATGGCTCGGCTCGCGCCAGGCCGATCTCGCCCGCGTCATGTCGGAGCGGCTCGACAACGTCAGCGCGCGGCTCGGCGCCGGGCTCGAAAGCCACGCCCAGACGACCGGCGCCAACCTCAACAAGCTCAACGAGCGGCTGGCGGTGATCGACGCGGCGCAGGCGCGCATGGTCGGCATGACCGAAGAGGTCGTGTCGCTGAAGGACATCCTTTCCAACAAGCAGACGCGCGGCGCCTTCGGCCAGGGGCGGATGGAGGCGATCGTCACCGACGGCCTGCCGGTCGGCGCCTATGAGTTCCAGGCGACGCTGTCCAACAAGGCGCGGCCCGATTGCGTCATCCGCCTGCCGGGCGACTCGCGCGTGCTGGCGGTCGACGCGAAGTTTCCGCTCGAAGCCTTCACCCTGTTCAACGATGCGCGCGAAGACGAGGCGCGCAAGACGGCGATGGCGCGCGTGCGCGCCGACGTCGGCAAGCACGTCAAGGACATCGCCGAGCGCTATCTGCTGCCGGGCGAGACGCAGGACATTGCGCTGATGTTTGTGCCGTCGGAATCGATCTATTCCGACCTGGTCGAGCATTTCGACGACGTCGTGCAGCGCGCCCATCGCGCCCGCGTCGTCATCCTTTCGCCGTCGCTGATGATGATGGCGATCCAGGTGACCCAGGCGATCCTGCGCGACCAGAGCATGCGCGACCAGGCCCACGCCATTCACGCCGAGGTCGGCAAGCTGCTCAACGACGTCCGCCTGCTCGCCGAGCGCACGGCGAAACTGGAAGGCCACTTCCGCCAGGCGCAGGAGGACGTCGGCCTGATCGCCACCTCGGCCGAAAAAGTCACCCGCCGCGCCGCGCGCATCGACGCGATGGAGTTCAGCGAGGAAGCGGAGAAGGTGGAGACGCAGCCGAATTTGAGGCTGGCGACCGGCGGGGAGTAGGGGGCGGCCATGACAGGTTGGGGCGCAAGAGGCGTGAGTTTGCGGCGCCCTCAGCTCGCCGCCCGTCTCAGCCACGGCCTTGCCCCCGCCGGCGCCTCGTGCTGCCCCGGCGCCGGCTGATAGAACAGCGCCCCCTTCGGCAGCCGCCCCTCTTTGAGCGCCCGCAGCGTGTTGGCGTCCGTCACTTCGAACGAGGTGAAGCCGCAGCGCTGCATCAGCGCGATCTCGTCGAGCAGCACGTCGCCGGTGGCGCGCAATTCACCCTTGAAGCCATGGCGCTCGCGCAACAGCTCGGCGTAGGAGAAGGCGCGGCCGTCGGCGAACTTGTCGAATTTCAGCGCCACCAGGGGCCGGCGCGCCGCCTCGGCGAGTTCAGCGACCGCATCCTTGCCGGCGGCGACCGCCACGCCGACCGGATCGGCGCGCGTCTCCAGCGTCGCCTTTTCCGCGCTCCACCGCTCGAACGACACGATGATCGCGCCGCGCTCGGGGAGCGGCGCGACATCGTCACGCGTCGTCCATTTGTCGTCGGAGAAAGCGCCGTCGCGCCACAGAGCCATCAGATATCCTGCCCCACGCTCAGCGGCTCGGTGTGGATGCCGCATTCGGACTTGGTGCGGCCGCGCCAACGGCCGGCGCGCGGATCTTCGCCCGGCGCGACGCGGCTGGTGCAGGGCAGGCAGCCGATTGACGGAAAGCCCTTGGCGACCAGCGGATGGGGCGGCAGGTCGGCGGCGCGGATGTAATCGAGCAGGTCGCTCGCGCTCCAGCCGACCAGCGGATTGACCTTGACCCGATCGCCCTCGGCCTCGAACAGCGGCACGCGCGACCGCGTCGCGCTCTGGAAGCCTTTGCGGCCGGTGATCCAGGCGTCGTAGCCGTCGAGCGCGGGCGCAAGCGGTTGCACCTTGCGGATGTCGCAGCAGCGGTCGGGGTCGCTGGCGAACAGGAACTTCTCGGGATCCTCGGCCGCTATGACCGCGGCGTCGGGCTCCGCCATGACGACGTTGGCCAGCCCGAGGCGCGCGACGAGTTCGTCGCGGTAGCGCAACGTTTCCTCGAAATGCTGGCCAGTGTCGACGAACACGACCGGCGTCGTCGGATCGACCTGCGAGACCATGTGCAGCAGCACGACCGAGTCGGCGCCGAAGCTCGACACCAGCGCGATGCGTCCGGGGAACAGGTCCTCGATCGCCAGCCGCAGCAGCGAACTCGCCTTGACCTTGGCGAAGCGGTCTTCGAGGCGGCTCAGGGCGATCGCGTCGCCGAACAATCTGACGTCGTGGGCGCTCATCAGATGTCGGCTCCCGCATTGCGCTGGTAGAGCGCTTCCTTGAACGGCGTCGGCCCGAGGCGGCGATAGGCGTCGAGGAACGCCTCCCCCGGCCCGCTGCGGCGCGCCATATAGGTGTCGACGATCGTCTCGACCGCGCCGACCACGGTCTCCGAGCTGAAGCCGGGGCCGATGATCTGGCCGATCGACGCGGTCTCGTCGCCCGAGCCGCCGAGCGTGATCTGGTAGGTCTCCTCGCCAGCGCGTTCGAGCCCGAGAATGCCGATGTGGCCGACGTGGTGATGGCCGCAGGCGTTGATGCAGCCGGAAATCTTGATCTTCAGCGGCCCGATGGCGCGGGCGCGAGCGCCGTCGCCGAAGCGCTCGCTGAGGCGCTGGGCGATCGGGATCGAGCGCGCAGTGGCGAGCGCGCAATAGTCGAGCCCGGGGCAGGCGATGATGTCGCTGATCAGCCCGGCGTTGGGCGTCGCCAGGCCGACGGAGGCGAGCCGGTCGTAAACGGTCGTAAGGTCGTCGAGCGCGACATAAGGCAGGATGAGGTTCTGCTCGTGCGAGACGCGCAGTTCGTCGTGCGAATAGTCCTCGGCGAGGTCGGCGACCGCGTCCATCTGGTCGGCGCTGGCGTCGCCCGGCACGCCGCCGATCGGCTTCAGCGACACGGTGACGATGGCGTAGCCGGGGACCTTGTGCGACACGACGTTCGACTCGAAGAACTTGGCGAACTGAGCGTCCTTGCCGCGCCGGCGTTCGACCCGCTCGTTCGTGCCGGAGCGCGGCGCGAGCGGCGGCGGGGCGAAATAGACGGCGATGCGCTGGATCTCGTCGGCCGGCAGTTCGAGCGACGCGCCGCCGCGCGCGGAAAACTCCGCTTCGACCGCGTCGCGCAACGCCTCGAGGCCCTTCTCATGCAGCAGGATCTTGATGCGCGCCTTGTATTTGTTGTCGCGCCGGCCCTCGAGATTGTAGACGCGCAGGATCGCCTCGGCATAGGCGAGCAGGTCGCGCTGCGGCAGGAATTCGCGCACCTTGTGGCCGATGAACGGCGTGCGGCCGAGCCCGCCGCCGACATAGACGGCGAAGCCGAGTTCGCCCTGATCGTTGCGCACGATCTGCAGGCCGATGTCGTGCGCCTGGATGACGGCGCGGTCCTGCGGCGCGCCGTTGACGGCGATCTTGAACTTGCGCGGCAGGAACGAGAACTCGGGGTGCAGCGACGACCATTGCCGCAGGATTTCGGCGAAGGGACGCGGATCGGCGAGCTCGTCGGCGGCGACGCCGGCGTAATGGTCGGCGGTGACGTTGCGAATGCAATTGCCCGAAGTCTGGATCGCGTGCATCTCGACGCTGGCGAGCTCGGCGAGAATGTCGGGCACGTCCTTCAGCGCCGGCCAGTTGAACTGCAGGTTCTGTCGCGTGGTGAAATGGCCGTAGCCGCGGTCGTACTTGCGCGCGATCTCGGCGAGCTTGCGCATCTGGCGCGCATTCAGCGTGCCGTAGGGCACGGCGATGCGCAGCATGTAGGAATGGAGTTGCAGATAGAGGCCGTTCATCAGCCGGTGCGGCCGGAACTGCTCTTCGGTCAACTCGCCGGCGATCCGGCGGCCGACCTGCTCGCGGAATTGGCCGACGCGCGCCGAGACGAACGCCGCGTCGAATTCGTCATAGCGATACATGCGGCTTCTCCGTCGGCGCGTGGGCGGCGGCGATCGGCGCCAGGCCTTCGGCCTGCTTGCCGAGATCGCGGCGCACGGTTGGCCCCGTCGCGCGGATCGCCTCGCGCAGCGTTTTCGGCGCGTAATGGCCGTTGCGTAGCTCGACCTCGACCGCATAGGGGTCGACGATCAGGCTCGCGGCGACGTCCTCGCCCGCGCGCGCGAGCGCGGCGGCGGCGTCCTCGTGGACCGCGGCGCGGGCGAAATCCGCGCTCCAGCCGCCGGCTTCATCCTGGAACACGACGATCCCGTCGATGAGCCGGTTGGCGGTGACAATCTGCGTCAAACGAAAGTCCCTTTCGCCGGTCGAGGCTTCTGTCGAAGTCTGCCTGCGCTGACGCGGCGCGCCGCAATTCACGTCGCGCTGCTGACGAATTTGTCTGCGATCAGAAGTTCGTAGCATATTGTACGAGACAAATCTAGGCGATTATGTGTCATACATATTTGCAATGATATACACCGTCGCGCACTCATTTGGCCAGGTCGAAGGCGGCGAGAAAAATGGTAAGCGCGCTGACGCCGCCCATCAGATCGACAAAGATGGCCAGGACCGCCAGCACGCCGAAGAAAGGATGCGCGTTCAGCTGCCGCGACAGGATCGGCCGCCGTCCGGCTGGCGTCGAATAACCGGCCCGATCGGCGCGCCTGACGCGCGCCGAGGCCCGGCGCACGGCGAAGAACGGCCACAGGCTCATAGCGGCGAGACGCGCGACGATGAGAATCGCCAGCGCTGCGGCGGCCTCGAACCGCGCGAGCGCGTTGGCGCCCGAATCAGAAAATTGCGAGCCGGCGGCGATGGCGACGATGAACGCGGTCGCTTCAAGGCTAAGGACGGCGAGCGCGAGCAGCGGCGCGTCGCGCGCGGCGCTGATCAGGCCCGGAAGCAGCGCCGCCGCCCACGCGCTCCGCCAGGCGCGGAGAAGGTCAAGCTTTCGCCCGGACGCGCGCGCCTCGTAGATTGCGATCAGGTCGGCGCGCGCCAGCGCCGGCTGACGATCCTCGGGCGGGATCAGCGGCAGGCCGTTGGGCAGGCGATAGGCGTCGCGACCGCCGGCGCGCCGCTTCGCCATCGCTCGCTCGCTCGCGCAGGCGGCAAGCCAGTCGGCGAGGCGAGCGCGCCGCGACAATTCCGGCAGCCGCTTCGCGTCGTTGGCGACGCGGGCGAGATCGAAGTCCTGGTCGAGCCGATCGACCAGCGCGAGCAGGTCGGGATCGTGCCGCGCCGCCTCGCGCTCCGGCTCCGGCAGGCGCCCGGCGAGCAACGCCGCGAGCTCGCCGCGCGCCGTCTCGCGCTCGGCGAGCGAAAGCGCATCGGCGAGGTCGAGGACCGCGCGCCAGGCGGCAAGGTCGCGAAACCTCGCGTCCGTCGCGGCGGCGATGTCGGCGAGCCGGGCGCTGAACGCCGCAAGGCGGCCCCCGTCGCTGGTCGCGGCGCGCGGATCGTCGCGCGGGGGCGCTTCGTTCAGCTCGGGCCCGACCGGCGTCGCGACAGGCGCGCGCCATCGCGGCGGCGCCCTGTCGTGGCGGTCGGGCGGGCTCGGCGTCGAGGCCGGGGCGCGCCATCGCGGCGGCGGGCGCGCGCCCGAACCCGGCGTCGCGTCCTGCGCCGCCGCGTCGCGCCCCGCCTCCGGCGGCGCGTCGCCGTGGTTGGCGTCGGCCTGCTCGCCGTCTTCGGCGGCCGGCGCGGGTCGCCAAGCAAGCGCGAACGCGCGCGCCTCGACCAGCCGCTGGAAGCCGACGGGGTCGTCCTCCGGCCGCGTGGTCCGCAGTCTCTCGGCATAGGCGCGCAGGATCGCGCGCACGTCGGTCGTCGGCCCGACGCCGAGCACGTCCCACGGACTCATCGCCGTCCGGCCGCGCGCGTCATAACGTCGGCCAGTTGCGCTCGAAACCGTCGAGGTCTGCGGCGAAGCGGTCGCGCAAGGTCGAGGCGTCGCGCAATTGCTGGTCGGCGAGCGCGATCTCGAACTCGGACAGCAGGCGCTTGATGTGCTCGCGTTGCGCGCCGAGGCTCTCGGCGTAGAGGCGCTCGGCGCGCGCGATCAGCGCCCGGTTCTCCGCCTGGTCGCGCGGCGGTGCCTTGATTTCGGCGAGGGCGAGGAAGCGCTTGTCGAGCTCCTCGGTGCTGAGGTTCGCCTCGTTGCGGAACACCCGCCGCTCGCGCTGGCCGCTGGTCTCGCCGACGACTTCGACCTCGAGCGCGCCGTTGACGTCGTAAGTGAAGCGCACCTCGACGCCTTCGCGCCCCGCCGGCGCCAGTGGCACCGGCATCCGCAGTTCGCCGATCTTGATGTTCTGCGCGGGCCGCAGGTTCTCGCCCTGGAAGACCTCGATGACGATCGCCGCCTGATTGTCGGCGGTAGTGTAGTAGCGGCCGGAGCGGCTGATCGGCACGATGGCGTTGCGTTCGATCAACGGCGACATCGTCCGCTGGTCCGGCGCGCTCGGATCGCGCACCGAAACGCCGAGCGTGAATGGGCAGACGTCGGTCATCACCACATCGGCCAGCGCCGCGTGGCGCGCCTTGAGCCCCGCCTGCGCCGCCGCGCCGAGTGCGACGACATGGTCGGGCCGCGGGTGGGCGAGCGGGAAGCGGCCGAACAGCCGCGCCGCCAGCGCGCGCACCATCGGCATGCGCGTCGCGCCGCCGACCAGCACCACTTGGTCGATCGCCTGCGGATCGACGCGCGCGTCGGCGACCGCGCGCTCGATCGGCGTGCGCAGCCGGCGCAGCAGCGGCTGGGCCGCTTCCTCGAATTCTGTCCGCCCGACTTCGCCGCTGCGCGTTTCGCCGGCGAGCGCGATCTCGTAGGCGGCCCCGTTCTGGGCGCTCAGCGTGTGCTTGACCCGCTCCGCCTCGCGCATCAGCCGCGCCAGGTCGGTGGGCGCGAGCTTGTCGGGATCGACGCCGTGACGCCGCGCGATCAGCGCCACCACAGCGTCGCGGAAGTCGTCGCCGCCGAGGTGCGAATCGCCGGCCGAGGCGCGCACTTCCATCACCCCCTCGAACTTGTGCAGCAACGACACGTCGAAGGTGCCCCCGCCGAGATCGAGGATCAGGAATCGCCCTTCCTCGACCGAATCGAGCCCATGGGCGAGCGCCGCCGCGGTCGGCTCGTTGACCAGACGCTCGACCGCGATCCCAGCGAGCCGCGCCGCGTCGAGCGTCGCCTTGCGCTGCGGATCGCTGAAATAGGCCGGCACCGAGATCACCGCCTCGCCGATCGCGCCTCCGGTTCGCGCCTCGGCGTCATCCTTCAACGAACGCAGCACCAGCGCCGACAATTCCTCGGCGCGATAGAACCGGCCGGCGAGCCGCGCGCCGGCGGCCGAGCCCATCCAGCGCTTGAACGAGGCGACCGAGCGGTCCGGGTGGGTGACGAGCCGATCAGCCGCCGCCCGACCGACCAGGACGGCGCCGTCCTCGGCGATGCTGACCGCCGAGGGCGTCAGCGTATCGCCGAGCGCGTTGGCGACGAGCTCCGGCCCCGAATCGGTCCACAGCGCGATCAGCGAGTTCGTCGTCCCGAGGTCGATGCCCGCAATCGCCATGAAGCTCCGTCCCGTCGCCCTCGCCGCGGACGGAGTTTTCCGCGACCCGCGGCGGCTTGTCTACATGAAGCTCTGCGGGTCGACGTCGACCGCGATGCGGACACCGCCGCGCGGCGGCGGAGCGGCGGCGATGAGCGCGCGGAGAAACCCTTGCAAGTCGGCGCCGCGCGGCGCCTTGAGCGTGAGACGGAAGCGATGGCGGCCGCGCAAGACGGCGATCGGCGCCTCTGCCGGACCGAGCAGGGTAATTTCGTCGCCCTGCGGCGCGCCGCCGAGCGGGGCGACCCGCCAGCCCTTGCCGGGCGGGAGCGCGTGGCCGGTGCGGGCGAGCGCGCGCGCATGCGCTTCCGCGCCGCCGCGGTCCTCGCCCGAAACGATGATCGCCGCCAGTCGACCGAACGGCGGCAGCGCGCCGCGCCGACGCTGCTCGGCCTCCTCGGCGTAGAAGCGCTCGACGTCGCCGGCGATCAGCGCGGCGATCACCGGATGTTCCGGCTGCCAGGTCTGCAGCAGCGCGCGGCCCGGTCGTTCGCCGCGTCCGGCGCGCCCTGTGGCCTGCCTGAGGAGTTGGAAGGTGCGCTCGGCGGCGCGCGGATCGCCGTTCGACAGGCCGACGTCGGCGTCGACGATCCCGACCAGCGTCAGCAGCGGGAAATTGTGGCCCTTGGCTACCAGCTGGGTGCCGATGATCAAGTCGTAGTCGCCACGCGCCGCCGCGTCGAGTTGCGCGCGCAGCCGCTCGATCCCGCCGGGGAAGTCGGACGACAGCACCAGCGTGCGCGCCTCGGGAAACAACGCGGCTGTCTCTTCGGCGAGGCGCTCGACGCCGGGGCCGCAGGCGGCAAGCGTGTCGGCCTCGAGACATTGCGGGCAGACTTCCGGGCGCGGCTCGGTGTGGCCGCAATGGTGGCAGACGAGCGCCTTGCGGAAGCGGTGCTCGACCAGCCAGGCGGAGCAGTTCGGGCACTGGAAGCGATGGCCGCAGGCGCGGCAGAGGGTCAGCGGCGCGTAGCCGCGGCGGTTGAGGAACAGCAGCGACTGCTCGCCGGCGGCAAGGCCCGCTTCGACCGCCTCGACCAGGCGCGGCGCCAGCCAGCGGCCGCGCGGCGGGCCTTCGCGGCGAAGGTCGATCGCGGCAAGGTCGGGCATCGGCCGCTCGCCGAACCGCGCCGGCAGCTTCAGCCAGTCGTAGCGGCCGCGCTCGGCGTTGACGCGCGTCTCCAGGGACGGGGTCGCTGAAGCGAGCACCACCGGCGCGCTCTCCAGCTTGCCGCGCACCACCGCCATGTCGCGCGCGTGGTAGACGACGCCGTCCTCCTGCTTGTAGGCGCCCTCGTGCTCTTCGTCGACGACGATCAGGCCGAGATCGGCGAAGGGCAGGAAGAGAGCCGACCGCGCGCCGACGACGACGCGCGCTTCGCCGCTGGCCACGGCGCCCCACAGCCGCTCGCGCTGGCGGGGCGAGATCGCCGAGTGCCACTCGGCCGGCCGCGCGCCGAAGCGGGCGGCGAAGCGGTCGAGGAACTGCGACGTCAGCGCGATCTCCGGCAGCAGCACCAGCGCCTGCCGCCCGGTGCGCAAGGTCGCGGCGATCGCCTCAAAATAGACCTCGGTCTTGCCCGAGCCGGTGACGCCTTCGAGCAGGATCGTGCGCGTCGCGCGCGCTTTGACCGCGCGCTCCAGCGCTTCCGCGGCGGCACGCTGGTCGGGCGACAGCGGCAGGGAGGCAAGATCGGGGTCGAGCGCGGGCGCAGCGGGATCGGGGTCGAGCGCGACAAGTTCGAGCGCGCCGTCGTCGACGAGGCCGTCGACGACGCCGACCCCGCATTGCGCAGCCGCGGCGAGCGCGGCGCGGGTCTGCGGCGAATCGATCGCCAGCGCCGCCATGACGCGTTGGCGCGTCGGCGTAGCGCGCGCGGGCGTTTTGCCGCTCGCCTGAACCGCGAATTTCGTCGCCGGCGCCGCGGCCGCTTCCGGGCCGCGCGTCGCCATGCGCAGCGCCATGCCGCGCGGGGCGAGCGTCCAGCGCGCGACCCAGTCGACGAAGTCGCGCATCGCGGCTTTGAGCGGCGGCCAGTCGCGCTTGGCGGTGATCGATTTGAGGTTGCCGCCGTCGCCTTCGCGGACTGCCCAGACGACGCCGGTCGACACGCGCGTCCCCAGCGGCGCCGAGACGAAATCGCCCGGGCGAAGCACGAGGTCGCGCGGGACTTTATAGGAATAGAGCGTGTCGACCGCGACCGGAAACAGCGCGTCGACAATGACGCCTGGCGTCGCCCGCTTGCCGTCGTCGCTATCCGCTGGGCTCATCGCGCCCCGCGATAACACGCGGGGCGAGCGCAGGGAAACAGCGTCGGCGGCGCAAAGTTCAACCGGCGCGAAACGGACGCGGGAGTCAGGCCTTCGGCTTGTCGGCTTCGGCGGTCTTGGGCGAGCTATCGACGCGCTCGGCGATGCGCGCCGACTTGCCGCGCCGGTCGCGCAGATAATAGAGCTTGGCGCGACGCACCTTGCCGCGGCGCACGACCTTGATCGAATCGATCACCGGCGAATGGACGGGGAATACGCGCTCGACCCCTTCGCCGTAAGATATCTTGCGGACGGTGAAGCTCTCCTGCAGGCCGCCGCCGCTGCGGGCGATGCAGACGCCTTCGTAGGCCTGGACGCGGCTGCGCTCGCCTTCGGTGACCTTGACGTTGACGATGACCGTGTCGCCGGGGGCGAAATCGGGGATTTCGCGGATGGCGCTGAGCTTGGCGACCTGTTCGGCCTCCAGCGTCTGGATGATGTTCATTTCCGTCTCCATGCCGTGACGCCGGTCCGTTATAGAGCGGTTCGGCGAGCGCTTCGGCGCGCTGTTTTCATTTGAGGCCGGCCTCATACAGCAAAGCCGCGACTGTGTCGAGCCGCGGCGCCAGGGCGGGTTGCCGGGCGGCGGGTCGGCGGCTATTTTCCCGGCGCGCTCCGCGCCCCAAGTCGGGCGGCGGCATGCGAACCGAGGGAAATGACGATGACATGGCTCCGATGGGCCGCGGCGCGCCTCGCGCCGGCCGGTCTCGTGGCGCTCGTCGCGGCGGCCGCGCCCGCGGCGGCCTCCGACGCGACGGTCGCCGCCGAACTGATGCGGCCGGGGCCGCTGCCCGACATCGTCGAAGGCGGGGCGAGCGCCCCGGCGACGATCGTCGAATACGCCTCGATGACCTGCAGCCATTGCGCCGCCTTCCACGAGCAGGTGTGGCCGGCGCTGAAGGCCAAATACGTCGACACCGGCAGGGCCAAGTTCATCCTGCGCGAATTTCCGCTCGACCCGCTCGCCACCGCTGCGTTCATGGCGGCGCGCTGCGCCGGGCCGGACAAGCGCGACGCGCTGATCGACCGCCTGTTCGCGCGCCAGGAGGAATGGGCGTTCCGCGACGAGCCGCTTGAGCGCCTGCGTCACGAGACGGGCCTTTCGCCCGCCGATTTTCTCGCCTGCGTGAAGGACAAGGCGCTGTTCGACGGGGTCAACGAAACGCGCGATTCCGCCGCCGATCGCTTCGGTCTCGACTCGACGCCGACTTTCTTCGTCAACGGCCACAAGCTCGACGGCGAACCGGCGCTGCCGGCCTTCGACGCGGCGCTGGCGCCGCCGCCGAAATAGCCCGGTTTCGCACAGATTTCTCCGCTGCGGGGCTTGATCGCCGTGGCGCTTTATGGCGGCTTGCCGCAGAAATTCGCGTCGGCTAAGCCGACTCAACGCCGGGCGCGCTCGGCGACCGCGAACGGCGACCAGAGGGCGAGGCCCATGAAATTCGAGCGCCTGCGCCTGACCGGCTTCAAGAGCTTCTGCGATCCGACCGAGTTCAAGATCGAACCCGGTCTGACCGGAATCGTCGGCCCCAACGGTTGCGGCAAGTCCAATCTCGTCGAGGCTTTGCGCTGGGTGATGGGCGAAAGCTCGTACAAGAACATGCGCGCCTCGGGGATGGACGAGGTGATCTTCTCCGGCGCCGGCGCGCGGCCGTCGCGCAACCTCGCCGAAGTCGGCCTGACGCTCGACAATTCCGACCGCCGTGCGCCCGCCGCCTTCAACGACGCCGAGACGATCGAAGTCACGCGCCGGATCGAGCGCGAGTCGGGCTCGACCTATCGCGTCAACGGCCGCGAGGTGCGGGCGCGCGACGTGCAACTGCTGTTCGCCGACGCTTCCACCGGCGCGCGCTCGCCGGCCCTGGTGCGCCAGGGCCAGATCGGCGAGATCATCGCCGCCAAGCCACAGGCGCGGCGGCTGATCCTCGAGGAGGCGGCCGGCGTCTCCGGCCTGCACTCGCGCCGCCACGAGGCCGAACTCAGGCTCAACGGGGCGGAGGACAATCTGTTGCGGGTCGAGGACGTCCTCAAGCAGATCGACGCGCAGATCGACAGCCTCAAGCGCCAGGCGCGCCAGGCCCATCGCTATCGCAATCTCGCCCACGACATCCGCCGCCACGAGGCGTTGGCGCGGCTGATCGCCTGGCGCGACCGCGAGACGCATTGCCTCGACGCCGAGCGCAGGCTCGAAGCCGACCTGCGCGAAGTCGGCGAGCGCACGCGCGCCCAGGCCGAGGCGGCGCGGCTGCAGGCGATCGCCGCCGCCGACCTGCCGCCGCTGCGCGACGAGGAAGCGCGGGTCGGCGCGGCGCTGCACCGGCTGACGCTGGCGCGCGACGCGCTCGCCCAGGAAGAAAATCGCGCCAAGGCGCGCGTCGCCGAACTCGAGCGCCACGTCGCCGAATGGGCGCTGGATTCGCAGCGCGAAGAGGCGCTGATCGCCGACGCCGCCGAAGTGACGACGCGGCTGGCGAGCGAGGACGAAACGCTCGCCGCCGACGCCGCGCGGTCGGAAGACGCCAAGCGCGAGGCCGAGGAGCGCCGCGCGCGGCTCGAGGAGCGGCTCGCCGCCGCAGAGGCGGCGCTGGCCGAAGCGCAAGCGGCGGCCGCCGATCTCAATGCGCGCCGCAACGCGATTTCCGCCGGGCTCGTCGAAGAGGCGCGCCGCCACGCGCGGTTCGAGAGCGAATGCGCCGCCGTCGCGCGCGAGCGCGAGCAATTGCAGGCCGCCGCCGGCGAAGAAGCCGCGTTGCGCGCCGAAGCCGAGGCGGTCGAGACGCTCGCCCAGGCGCTGACTGACGCGGAAGCTCAGGCGCTCGCCGCCGAAGCCGCGCATGTGCAGGCGCGCGAAGCGGAAGCGCGGTCGCGCGGGCCGCTCGCCGAGGCCGAACGCGCCGCCCAGCGTATCGACGCG
>Ga0302196_10003458_pt1 | contig 14451 bp, 15 predicted proteins | sample II_Bog_N1_3_FD_198794 | JGI IMG/M metagenome (GOLD analysis project Ga0302196, IMG submission 198794) | Peat permafrost microbial communities from Stordalen Mire near Abisko, Sweden - II_Bog_N1_3 | ecosystem: Environmental > Terrestrial > Soil > Wetlands > Peat | place: Sweden: Abisko...
TCACCCAGATCAACACCTACGACGTGATCGAGGAGATCCGGCCCGATCTACAGGGCGATCCCAAGAGCCTTGACCTTATCTACATCCGATCGCCGTCGACCGGACAGATGGTTCCGCTGAGCGCCTTCGCCAAATGGACGACGACGCCGGTGGCGCCGCTATCGATCAGCCACCAGTCGCAGTTCCCTGCGGTCACGATCAGCTTCAACCTCGCCCAGGGCGCAGCGCTCGGCCAGGCGACGGCGGCGATCCAGCAGGCGGAGCGTGATTTGCGCCTGCCCCCCAGCCTGACAACGACCTTCCAAGGCAACGCCCAGGCCTTCCAGGATTCGCTGACCACGGTGCCGCTGTTGATCCTTGCGGCGCTGGTCGTCGTCTACATCATCCTCGGGGTGCTCTACGAGAGCTTCATCCATCCACTGACGATTCTGTCGACCCTGCCCTCGGCCGGTTTCGGCGCGTTGGCGACGCTGATGCTGTTCGGCTACGAATTCAGCCTCATCGCGCTGATCGGGTTGATCCTGCTGATCGGCATCGTCAAGAAGAACGGCATCATGATGGTCGACTTCGCCATTTCAGCCGAACGCGACGAACATCTGACGACCGAGCAGTCGATCCGCAAGGCGGCGCTGCTGCGCTTCCGCCCGATCATGATGACGACGATGGCCGCAATGCTCGGCGGCGTACCGCTGATGCTCGGACAGGGCACCGGCTCGGAGTTGCGCCAGCCGCTCGGCTACACGATGGTCGGCGGCCTGATCTTCAGCCAGGCGCTGACCCTGTTCACTACGCCGGTGATCTACCTCTATCTCGACCAGCTTTCGAATTGGCTGTGGCGCTCGGCCAAGCATCCCGAGACAGTGTCGGCGCCGGCGCCGGAAGACAATGAGCCGACGCCAGGCCTTGTCGATCGCCGCGAAGCGGCGGAATAGCGGCGCGGCCCGGCGCGAGCCGCTTCGTCAGAACGTGGTGCGCTGGCGCATCGCCGCCGCGAGCGTACCGTCGTCGAGATAGTCGAGCTCGCCGCCGACCGGCACGCCGTGGGCCAGGCGCGTCACCTTGATCGAATAGGGGCTCAAGAGCTCGGTGATGTAATGAGCGGTCGTCTGGCCGTCGACGGTGGCGTTGACTGCGAGCACCACCTCCTGCACCCCGCCCTCGGCGACGCGCGCCACGAGCCCGGCGATGTTGAGGTCTTCCGGCCCGACGCCATCGAGCGGCGACAGCGCGCCGCCGAGCACGTGATAGCGGGCGCGGGTCGCCTGGGCGCGCTCGAGCGCCCACAGATCGCCGACCGACTCGACGACCACCAGCGTCGCACTTTCGCGCCGCTCGTCGGCGCAGATCGTGCATGGGTCGCGAGTGTCGATGTTGCCGCACACCGAACAGGCGACGATCCGCTCGTGGGCGACCCGCATCGCCTCGGCGAGCGGCCCGAGCAGTTGCTCGCGCTTGCGGATCAGATGCAGCGCCGCGCGCCGCGCCGAGCGCGGTCCCAGCCCCGGCAGACGCGCCAGAAGTTGGATCAGCCGCTCGATTTCCGGGCCGGCGACGTTCGACGACATGGGGCCTCAGAACGGCAGTTTCATGCCCGGCGGCAATTGCAGACCGGCGGCGAGGCTCCGCATCTTCTCCGCCGAAAGGCGGTCGGCCTTGCCCTTGGCGTCGTTGTAGGCGGCCAGGATCAGGTCCTCGACCATTTCCTTGTCGGCGGGCCTCAGCAGCGACGGATCGATGGCGACCGCCTTCATCTCGCCCTTGCCGGTCAGCGTCACCTTGACCATGCCGCCGCCCGACTGGCCTTCGACGTCGACCCGCGCCAAGGCCTCCTGCGCCTCCTGCAGTTGCGCTTGCACGGCCTGCGCTTTCTTCATCATGCCGAGGATGTCGACCATCGCTGCGCTCCGCTCACAATTCGTCGTCGTCAGGCGCGTCGACATAGCCGACCTCGTCGTCGCCGCCCGGCGGCGATGCGGCGGGCGGCGAGTCAGGGCCGCGCACGTCGACGATCTTGGCGCCCGGGAAGCGCTCGAGAATCTTGCGCACGACCGGATGCTCGCCCGCGCCCCCTAACCGCTCGTTGCGGCGCGTCGTCTCCTGCTCGCGTAGAGTCGGCGCGGTCGCGCCGGCGGCGAGCGTCACCATCCAGCGTTCGCCGGTCCATTCGCCGAGGCGGCGCGAGAGCGCCTGGACGATCTCAGGCGAGGCGCCCTGGACGAGCGAGAATTCGATTCGCCCCGGCTCGAAGCGCGCGAGGCGGACGTCGCTCTCCAGCGCCTGACTCAGGCGGATGTCGCGCCTCGTGCGCGCCAACGCGACGACGTCTGCGAAGCGGGCGAGGCGCGGCCCGGCCGGCTTCGGCGCGGGCGCCGGGCTCGGGGCGAGATGCGCCCGCAGGGCTGAGCCCTCGCTCGACTGCGGCGAAGCGCGCGCCAGCGTCGGCGCGGGCGCGACCGCGCTGACCGGCGCGACGCGCGGCGCCGCCTCGCTCGATTCGGCAAGCTTGCGCAGCGCATCTTCCGGCGTCGGCAGGTCGGCGGCGAAGGCGAGGCGGATCAGCGCCATCTCGGCGGAAGCGAGCGGCCGCGGCGAATCCTTCACGTCCTCGACGCCCTTGAGCAGGATCTGCCAGGCGCGAGTCAGTTGCCCAAGCGACAGCTTCTCGGCCATTTCGGCGCCGCGCCGCCGTTCGCTCTCGCTGATCGCGGCGTCGTCGACGCCGTTCGGCGCGAGCTTGAGGCGCGTGACAAGATGGCAGAATTCGGCGAGCTCGATCAGCAGCTCGGCCGGATCGGCGCCGGCGAGATGCAGCTTCGCGGTCAGGTCGAGCGCCGGAGCGATTTCGCCGGCCATGGCATAGGCGAAGAGGTCGATGACCTCGCCGCGATCGGAGAGGCCGAGCATCGAACGCAGGTCGGCGGCTTGGACCCTGCCCTTGGCGCCGTGAGCGATCGCCTGATCGAGCAGCGACAGCGCATCGCGCACCGAGCCTTCGGCGACGCGAGCGATCAGCGACAAGGCGTCGGGCTCGGCCGACACGCCCTCGAGGCCGGAGATCTTCTCGAGATGGCGCACCATCACGCCGGTCTCGATGCGCTTGAGGTCGAAACGGATGCAACGCGAGCGCACGGTGATCGGCACTTTCTCGATCTCGGTGGTCGCGAACAGGAACTTGACGTGCTCGGGCGGCTCTTCGAGCGTCTTCAGCAGGCCGTTGAACGCCTGCTTCGACAACATATGCACTTCGTCGATGATGTAGACCTTGGTCCGCGCCGAGACCGGGCGGTAGCGGGCGTTCTCGATGATCTCGCGCACATCGTCGATGCCGGTGTGCGAGGCGGCGTCCATCTCGATGACGTCGACGTGCCGCGATTCCATGATCGCCTGACAGTGGACGCCGAATTCCGGCATGTCGATCGACGGCCGGTCGATCTTGCCCGGCAGCGAATAGTTGAAGGCGCGGGCGAGAATGCGGGCGGTCGTCGTCTTGCCGACGCCGCGCACCCCGGTGAGGATATAGGCCTGATGGATGCGCTCGGCGGCGAAGGAATTGGCGAGGGTGCGCACCATCGGCTCCTGGCCGATGAGGTCCTCGAAGCTGGCGGGACGGTATTTGCGCGCCAGCACCCGATAGCCGGTGTCGGCCGGGGCGGGCGGTAGCCCGAGGGCAAGCGTCGGTTCGGCGGCGGCGGATTCCGGCGGGTTGTCGTCAGTCATCCGCCAAAGCTCGGGCGCCAGAACCGGGCGCGGCTCCAGCTCGAGCGCGCCTCAAGCGAAAGTAGGAGGTTGGACAAAAACCCGCCCTGGCTCGTTGGGGCTGCTTCCTTCCGGACCTGACCCGGTTGGCGAGCGGTACGTCCTTCGCCAACCTCCCGGGCCCTATTTGGCCCATGCGGGAGATCGACGCAAGGGCGCGCGCCCTACGGAATCTGCGGGCTCGTCAATTGCGCGCCGCCGTCGATCGCGTGCAGCTCCGCCGTGGAGGGCGCCTTGATGCTGCTGTTCAATTTTCGCAGCATCGTCAAGCACAACTCTTTTGTCGCCTTGTCTTTCACCGTGTCTGACAGTTTAGCAACGTAGTAAAACGCCATCGCCCGCTGAGAGATCGAATCGTCATAATAAAAAGGATCGGCCAGTCCCTCGGGGCCCTCGGTGTTATTGTCGGACATTTGACGTCAACGCCTCGATGATTAATTTTCGAACCAAGGGTCAGAGACACCCGTTGGAAGAACACAATGTGACAGTGAGCGAGACCGTGGCGATTGTATGGCGACGGGAACGCCGGGCGTGCGACCGAGAGAAGCAGCGGCGCAGCCGGCTCGAGGTTACAAACGCTCAGTTGGGATCGGAGTCGCCCTCGTCCAGCTTTGCGACTACACCCCCGGCGATGGAACCCGCCGCGCCGCGCCTGCGCATCTATATCGACGCCGACGCCTGCCCGGTGAAGGACGAGACCTATCGCGTCGCGGCGCGCTACGGGATCGGCGTGTTCGTCGTCGCCAACAGCCCGATCCTTGTCCCCCGAGCGCCGGGAATCGAACGAATCGTCGTCGCCGCGGGGCCAGACGCGGCGGACGACTGGATCGCCGAACGCGCCGGGCCGGGCGCGATCGTCGTCACGGCCGACATTCCGCTCGCGAGCCGCTGCGTCAAGGCCGGCGCCGAAGTCCTCGCCCCGACCGGCAAGCGCTTTTCCGAGGACTCGATCGGCATGGCGCTGGCGACACGCAACCTGATGGATCATCTGCGCGAGACGGGACAGGCGACCTCCGGCCCCAACGCCTTCGGTCCCCGCGACCGTTCGAATTTCCTCAGCGCCCTCGACAATTCCGTGACCCGGCTGAAGCGCGCCGGCGTGAGCAAACCCTGAGCCCTCGCCGGGCGTCGCAATCGCTGCGCCGGGCGCAGCGATGCGGCGCTCTTCCCCCTCGCGTCGGCGAGGGTTTCGGCTATAGTGCGGGCCATTCGCCGGAGCCTGTCCGTGATTGTCGCCGCCCGTTCCCCGTCCTTTAGGCGCGCCGCCGCATTGGCGCTGGTCTTCAGCCTGGCGTTGCTCGCCGCCGGATGTGGTCGCCGCGGGCCGCTCGAACCGCCCAGCGGCGCGATCGCGACGCCGGCCCCGACCCCGACGGCGAGTTCCGATCTGAGCGATCAGCTCGGCCGGCCCAAAAATCCGCCAATCGCGCGGCCGAAGACGCAGTTCGTGCTCGATCCGATTCTGTAAGTCGCCATGCACCATTTTGCCTACCGGAACGGCGCGCTGCACGCCGAGGACGTGCCGTTGGCGAAAATCGCCGGCGAGATCGGCACGCCGTTCTATTGCTATTCGAGCTCCACCATCGAGCGGCATTTCGAGGTGTTCCGCGCCGCCTTCGCCGATCGGCCGGCGCTCGTCTGCTACGCGATGAAGGCCAATTCCAACCAGGCCGTTTTGGCGACCCTGGCGCGCCTCGGCGCCGGCATGGACGTCGTCTCCGAAGGCGAACTCAGGCGCGCCCGCGCCGCCGGCGTGTCGGGCGACAAGATCATTTTCTCCGGTGTCGGCAAGACGCGCGAGGAGATGGCGCTCGGCCTTCACGAAGGCATCCTCTGCTTCAACGTCGAGTCCGAGCCGGAGCTGGAGACGCTGTCCGAGGTCGCCAACGCGCGCGGCGAAACGGCGCGCATCGCCATCCGCGTCAACCCCGACATCGACGCGCGCACCCACGCCAAGATCTCGACCGGCAAGGCGGAAAACAAGTTCGGCGTGCCGATCTCGCGCGCCCGCGCCGTCTACGACCGCGCCCGCGCCCTGCCCGGGCTCGCCGTTGTCGGCGTCGACATGCACATCGGTTCGCAGATCGTCGACATGCAGCCGTTCGACGACGCCTTCGCGCTGCTTGCCGATTTCGTGCGGACGCTGCGCGCCGACGGGCACGCAATCGACCACGTCGACCTCGGCGGCGGTCTTGGCATTCCCTATCGCGTCGACAACGATCCGCCGCCGCTTCCCGACGTCTACGCGAAGATCGTCGCGCACCGCACCCACGACCTCGATTGCACGCTCTATTTCGAGCCGGGCCGGCTGATCGTCGGCAACGCCGGGGTGCTGGCGACCACGGTTCTCTACGTCAAGCGCGGCGACGCCAGGAACTTCGTCATCGTCGACGCGGCGATGAACGACCTGATCCGCCCGACGCTCTACGACGCCCATCACGAGATCTGGCCCGCCGCTGAGCCGGCGCCCGCCGGGCCGCGCCTGCGCGCCGACGTGGTTGGGCCGGTGTGCGAGAGCGGCGACTTTCTCGCCCTCGACCGCGAGCTCGCCGAACCCAATGCGGGCGACCTGCTGGCGGTGATGTCTGCCGGCGCCTACGGCGCGGTGCAGGCCGGAACCTACAATTCTCGCCTGCTGGTCCCCGAGGTCCTGGTCAAGGGCGATCAATACGCAATCGTCAGGCCGCGGCCGAGCTATGCGGATTTGATCGGCCTCGACAAACTTCCGCCGTGGTTGCAACGTCGCTAGTCTGTCTGGCGCCGGTCCGGCGGGCGGACGGCGCGGAGACGCCTCTTTGGATTCGAAGCAGGCAGACAACTCGCGACGCGACGGGGCGACGCGCATCGGCGCGAAGCTGACGGCGCTGGCGCGCCGCGCCGAGGCGGTGATCGTCTTCGAGCGCTTCTGGCCGCCGCTGGTGTGGGCGGCGACGCTGGCGGCGCTGTTTCTCGCTGTGTCCTGGATCGGTCTGTGGCAAGCGCTGCCGCGGGTGGCGCGAATCGGCGGCGTCGCAGCCTTCGCCGTCGCCTTCGTGATCGCTCTCGCCCCGCTGGCGCGACTGCGCCGCCCCGTCCGCGCCGAGACCCTCGACCGCCTCGACCGCGATTCCGGCTCGCCGCACCGGCCCGCCGCCTCCCTCGACGACCGGCTCGCGATGGCCGGCGACGACCCCGCCACCGCAGCGCTGTGGGCGCTGCACCGCGACCGCCTCGCCCGCCAGGTCGAGCGATTCGTTCCGGCCGCGCCCGCCCCCGGCATGGTGTGGCGCGATCCGCGCGCACTCAGATTCGCCGTGCTGCTGGCGACGGTCGCCGCCGCGCTCGTCGCCGGGCCGGAGCGCTACGGCCGGGTCGCCGCCGCCTTCGACTGGCGCAACGGCGCGAGCGCGGCTGCGACGGCGCGGCTCGACGCCTGGATCGACCCGCCCGCCTACGCCGACAAGCCGCCGATCCTGCTCGACCTCGCCGCCAACCGCGACCCGTCGCAGAAGATCGTCACGCCGGAAGGCTCGGCGCTGGTGGTGCGCGCCGATTCCGACGTGTTCGAGACGCGGGTCGAGGGCGCCATCGCGCCGGTCGCCTCCAAGCCGGCCGACAAATCCGCCCCCGCCCCTGCTCCCGCCGCTGCGGGCGCGCCGACCGAAAAACGCTGGACGATCGCGGGAGACGGCGCGGTCGTCTTCCGCCGCGACGGCGCTGCGCTCGGCCGCTACGAGATCGAGGCGACGCCGCTTGGCGCCCCGACCGTCACGCTGCTCGAGCCGCCGCGCGACAATCTCAGCGGCTCGCTGACGCTGCATTATTCGCTCGCCGACCGCTACGGAATTGCCGGCGCCGAGGCCGAGTTCGCCAATCCGGCCGCCGGCGCCGCGCCGCCGCGCTCGCTCGTTCCGCCGCCGAAACTGACGCTGCGCCTGCCCAGCACGGCCAACGGAACCGGCGAAGCGAGCACGACCGGCGACCTTTCCGAACATCCGTGGGCGGGCGCCGAGGTCGTCATGAATCTCAAGGCGACCGGCGTCTCGGGAAAGGTCGGCGCCGCCGCGCCGACGACGTTCACGCTGCCGCAGCGCGCGTTCCGCAATCCGCTTGCCCGCGCGCTGGTCGAGCAGCGGCGCACGCTGGTCCTCGATCCCGACCACGAACAGCCGCGCGTCGCCAAGGCGATCGACGCGCTGACGATCGCGCCCGACCTCTTCCAGACGCCGGCCGGCGTCTACCTCGGCCTGCGCCAGGCGCGCGCGCAACTCGCCGAGGCGCATGGCGACGCCGACCTCATCGCCGTCGCCGACCTGTTGTGGGCGATGGCGCTCAGACTCGAGGACGGCGACGCCTCGCAGGCGCAGCGCGACTTGCGCGCCGCCGAGCAGAAGCTGCGCGAAGCGCTGCAGCGCGGCGCGAGCGACGAGGAACTGCGCAAGCTGACCCAGGAATTGCGCGACGCCGCCGAACGCTACATGCGCGACCTCGCCCAGCAGGCGCCGCAGCAGCCCAACGACGCCGACGCCCAACTGCCGCAGCAGGATCTCGAGTCGATGCTCGACCGCATGGAAGACATGGCGCGCAACGGCGCGCGCCAGGACGCCGAGGCGATGCTCGACCAAATGCAGGACATGTTCGAGAACATGCGCGGCGCCCAAGACGCCCAGGAGGACCAGGCGAGCCGCGAGATGCGCAAGCAGATGGACGAGCTCGGCAAGCTTCTGCGCGACCAGCAGGCGTTGCGCGACGACACCTTCCGTCAGGATCAGCGCGAGCAACTCGGCCGCGACGCGCCCGAGGGCCAGGGCGATCAGGGCGGCCCGTCGCTCGAGCAGCGTCAGAAGGCGCTCGGCGACCGTCTGGCCGAGTTGCAAAAGCAAATGAAGTCGCTCGGCATGAAGGGCGAGAAGGGTTTCGACGAGGCGCAAGGCGACATGAAGGAAGCCGAGGGCGACCTCAAGAGCGACGGCCAGAGCCAAGGCCAGGGCGACGCGCAGGGCCAGGGTGAAGGCCAGGGCGACAAGAGCGGCGGTGGGCTCGACGATCCGGGCCGAACCGGCAAGGGCCGCGCCGTCGAAGCGCAGGGCCGCGCGCTCGAAGCCTTGCGCCAAGGCGCGCAGGGCCTGCAGCAGCAGGCCCAAGGCAACGGCCAGGGCGGCGGCCGCGGTTACAGGGCGATGAGCCGGCGGCCGGGCGCCAGCGGACCCGGGCGCGATCCGCTCGGGCGCGATGCAGGCGATCGCGGCGGCGCGCTCGAGGGCGCGCTGCATGGCGGGGCCGACGTCGCCGAGCGCGCGCGCCAGGTGCTCGAAGAGTTGCGCCGCCGCCTCGCCGACCCGAGCCGGCCGGAGGAGGAGCGCGACTATTTCGAACGGCTGTTGAAGCGCGACTGAGCCTCACGCCTGCCGACCGCGACGAATTGGCCGCGACGCCGGCTCAGCCTATAAAGGCCGACTCGATCGGAGCCGCCATGCCGACCTTCGCCAGCGCCCTCGTGGCGATCGCCGTGATCGCCGTCGCCGCTACGCTTCTGTTCGGTTTCCTCAATCTCGCTCGACCGGGCTCCGGCGAGCGATCGCAAACACTGATGCGCTGGCGCGTCGGACTGCAGCTCCTGGCGGTGGCGGTGATCGTCATCGTTCTGCTGACGCGCATGCACTAGGGAAGGCGCGGATGGTCCGGCTCAATCGCATCTACACGCGCACCGGCGACGACGGCACGACCGGGCTCGGCGACGGTTCGCGCCGCGCCAAGCACGACGCGCGGGTCGAGGCTTTCGGCGCGGTCGACGAGGCCAATTGCGCCATCGGCCTGGCGCGGCTGGAGACGCGCCACTCCGACGACGCCGCGCTCGCTGCGATCGAGGCGACGCTGGCGCGCGCGCAGAACGATCTCTTCGACCTCGGCGCCGATCTTTGCGCGCCGCCGGCGCCAGGCGAAACGGATGCGCGGCTGCGCGTCGCGCCGGGCCAGGTCGAGCGGCTCGAACGCGAGATCGACGCGCTCAACGCCGATCTCGCGCCGCTGCGCTCGTTCGTGCTGCCGGGCGGGACGCGGGCGGCGGCGGCGCTGCACCAGGCGCGCGTCGTCTGCCGGCGCGCCGAACGCCGCATCACGGCGCTCGCCGCAATCGAGCCGGTCGGCGCCGCCGCGTGCGCTTACGTCAACCGCCTCTCCGACTATCTGTTCGTCGCCGCGCGCGTCGCCAACCAAGGCGGTCGCGCCGACGTGCTGTGGGTCCCCGGCGCGAGCCAGAGCGAAGCGAAGTGAGCGGCGGCGTGCGCGATCTGGCGACGGCGATCGGCGCCATCAGCGGCACCTCGATGGACGGCGTCGACGTCGCGCTGATCCGCTCCGACGGCGAGAACCGCCTCGAGGCCGGCCCCGGCGCCACCTACCCCTACCCCGCTGAGGTCGCCGCCGAACTGCGCGCGGTCGTCGCCGATCCTGAGCGCGCCTCCGGGCCGCTTGCGGAACTCGAAGCCGCGGTAACCGACGCGCATGTCGCGGCGGTCGAGCGCTTCGTCGCCGAATTCGCCGTCGATCGGCGCGAGGTCGAGATCGTCGGGCTGCACGGGCAGACGGTGCTGCACCGGCCGCGCCAGCGCTTCACCCGCCAGCTTTGCGACGGCGAGCGCGCGGCGACGGCGCTCGCCATCGACGTCGTCAGCGATTTCCGCTCCGCCGACGTCGCCGCCGGCGGCGAAGGCGCGCCGCTGGCGCCGCTCTATCACGCGGCGATGTGCGCGGCGCTCGACAAGCCGGTCATGGTCCTCAACTGGGGCGGGGTCGGCAACGTCACCTATCTCGGGGCGGCGGGCGAGATCTTCGCCTTCGACACTGGGCCGGCCAACGCGCTGATCGACGATTTCGTCGCGCGGCGGCTGGGCGCGAGCCGCGACGAGGACGGGCGGCTTGCCGCGACAGGCCGCGCCGACGAGGCAATCGTCGCGGCGCTGATGCGCGATCCGTATTTCGATCGGCCGCCGCCGAAGTCGCTCGACCGCAACCACTTCCACGCCGCTGCGCGCGCAGTCGAACGCTTGAGCGACGGCGACGGCGCGGCGACGCTCGCCGCCTTCACCGTCGCGGCGACAGCGGCGGCGGCGCGGCCTTTCCCCTCGGCGCCCAGGCGCTGGCTGGTGTGCGGCGGCGGCCGGCTGAACCCGACCCTGATGAAGGGGCTTGTCGCCCGGCTCGCCGCTCCGGTCGAACCGATCGAGGCGATCGGCTTCGACGGCGACGTCGTCGAGGCGCAATGCTTCGCCTATCTCGCGCTGCGCTCGCGCGCCGGCCTGCCGATCTCGCTGCCGACGACGACCGGCGCGCCGCGGCCGCTGACCGGCGGGCGGTTTTCGCCGGCCGGGACGGAACGAGCGGCGAAACGTCGCTTGCGCTGAGGCGCGCGGCGCGTCTCATAGAATTTACGGCGGCGAGCGAGTTGGCAAAATGCGCACGTCGCGCGGATACAAGCCGGCATGAGGAGGAAACGATGGCGACGCCGCACAATTTTCTTGCCGAGCTGGTCGGTTGCTTCGCCACGCCGGTCGCCGAGAATCCGACCGTCGCGATGATCGAAGCCGCGTTTCGCCACCACGGTATGAACGCGCGCTACATCAATTGCGAAGTCCAGCCGGCGGCGCTCGGCGAGGCGGCGCGCGGCGCGCGCGCGATGGGCTGGCGCGGCTTCAACTGCTCGATTCCGCACAAGGTGGCGATCATCGCCCATCTCGACGGGCTGGGCGATTCCGCCGCGACGATCGGCGCGGTCAATTGCGCGGTGCGACGCGGCGACAAATGGATCGGCGAGAACACCGACGGCGTCGGGTTCATGGAATCGCTGCGGACGCTGATCGACGTCAAGGGCAAGTCGATCGTCGTGTTCGGCGCCGGCGGCGCGGCGCGCGCGATCGCGGTCGAGGCGGCGCTCGCCGGCGCGCGGCGCATCGTCATCGTCAATCGCAGTCCGGCGCGCGGCGGCGAACTGACCGCGCTGATCAACGCCAAGACGCCGGCGAAGGCCGAATTCGTTTTTTGGGACAAGACCTATCGCGCCGGCGACGGGGACGATGTGTTCGTCAACGCGACTTCGATCGGCCTCTATCCCGATGTCGAGGGTCGGCCAGACGCCGATCTCTCTGCCCTCAAGCGCGACGCGGTCGTCGCCGACGTCATCCCCAATCCGCCGCGCACGCTGTTCCTGCGTGACGCCGAAGCCCGGGGCCTCAGGACGCTCGACGGACTCGGCATGCTGGTGAACCAGGGCGTCGTCTCGATCCGCCACTGGTTCGGCGTCGACGTCGATGCGGGGGTCATGCGGCGCACACTCGAGGATTTGTTCGGCGCCTAGGACGCCGCCGCCGACGCGAAAAAAAAGGCGCCGCGCGGGGGGAGACGCGCGGCGCGGGCCAGTTGTGCGGGTCAGGCCTTGTCGATCGCCCAGGGGCCAGGGCCCGACGCGGCGAAATAGAGAAAGACGAAGCAGAACAGCACCGCCGGCTCGCCGAAATTGAGCGCGGGAAAGAAGCTGTGCGGGAAATGGGCCAGGAAGTAGGCGACGGCCATGAAGCCCGACAGGACGAAGGCGACCGGGCGCGTCAGGAAGCCAATCAGGATAAGGGCGCCGCCGATCAGCTCCATCGCGCCGGTGAACAGCAGCAGGCCGTGCGGCATCTGATCAAGGCCGGTCAAGATCGGAAAGCCCAGCAACTTGCCGGTGCCGTGCTCGAGCAAGAGCAACCCGACCACGATGCGCAGGACGGAGTTGAGATACGGCGCCCACGCTTTAGGAAGGATGGTGAAGTTCACGTTGTTCCTGTCGTGTGTTTGAGGCGTCCCGCCCAGCGCGCCGGCGCAGATCAAACGCGATCCACGCCGGATGGTGCGGTGGCGTCGCCTTTAGGCGAACTTGGCGATCTGATCGAAGGCGAAGCGCGGACTGCGCGGGAACAGCTTCTCGTAATCGCCATAGCCGATGTTGATGATCACGTTCGACTTCACGTCGGTTCCGGCGAAGAACTCGGCGTCGACCTTGGCGTTGTCGAAGCCGGTCATCGGGCCGGTGTCGAGGCCGACGGCGCGCAGGGCGATGAGGAAGTAGGCGACCTGCAAGGTGCCGTTCTGGAACGCGCTGCGCTCGGCGAAAGCTTCATTGCCGGAAAACCAGCTCTTGGCGTCGGCGTGCGGGAACAGGAACGGCAGGTGATCGTAGAACTTGAGGTCGTAGCCGACGATGGCGACGACCGGCGCGGCGAGCGTCTTGTCGAGGTTGCCGGGCGCCAGAGCTGGCGCGAGGCGCTGCTTGGCCGCCTTCGAGCGCAGGAAGACGACCCGCAGCGGCGACTGGTTGGCGGCGGTCGGCCCCATCTTGGCCAGATCGACCGCCTGCCGCAGCAACGCTTCCGGAACCGCCTTGTCGACGAAAGCATTATGCGTGCGCGCCTCGTTAAAAAGCAGCGCAAGGGAATCCGAGGACAATATCTTGGGTTCGGCGACGTGGACGGTCATGGTCGGGTTCCTTTGAGGCGAAATCGCTGCGTTTAAGATGGGGGTTGCGATCCATCGGCGCAATTGGCAAAATAGTCGCAGAACCCATCATACGGAGTGATCGATGATCGATCCGCTGACCCTCGACCAGATGCGCGCCCTCGTCGTCGTCGCCGACGCCGGCAGCTTTTCCGCCGCCGCCCGGCGGCTCGGCCGCGTCCAATCGGCCATCAGCCAGTCGATCCAGACGATGGAGGCGACGCTCGGCGTGACCCTGTTCGACCGCTCGACCCGCACCCCCGCCCTGACCGAAGCCGGCCAGGCGATCGTTAACGACGCGCGGACGGTGCTCGAGGGCGCCAAGGCGATGCGGTCGCACGCCGAGAGCATCGCCGCCGACGTCGAGCCGGAGATGACGCTGGCGGTCGACTCGATGTTTCCGACGCCGCTGCTGATGGCTTCGCTCGACGCCCTGCGCCACGAATTCCCCGACCTGCCGGTGACGGTGTTCACCGAGGCGCTCGGCGGGGCCGAGCAGCAGCTGCGCGACGGCGCGGCGCGGCTGGCGATCTGCTCCGTGCCGGGGGGCGCGTCGCGCGACCTCAGCACCCTGTTCCTCGCCCGGGTCGCGTTGACCCCGGTGGTCGCCGCCGACCATCCGCTCGCCGCCGTGGCCGGCCCGCTCGGCCGCGAGGCGCTGGAGCCCTACGTCCAGCTGGTCCTGACCGACCGCACCGACATGACGCGCAACATTCAGGGCGGGATCGTCGCCTCGCGCATCTGGCGCTTCGCTGATCTCTCGACCCGGCTCGAATTCCTGCTCGGCGGCTTCGGCTGGTGCAACATGCCGCTGCATATGGTCGAGAGCCACATCGTCGCGGGCCGGCTGAAGCGACTCACGCTCGCGGGAAGCCCGGAAGTCGAATTGCCGCTCTACGTCGTTTACGAACGCGGCCGCCGGCTCGGACGCGCCGGCCGCTGGCTGATCGAGGATATGCGCGCGCGGCTCAAGACCTGCCCCGGCGCGCACCGGCGCGTCGACAATCATCGGTCGCAGGCCGACGACCTCGTCGCCTGAGCGCGGCTGTGGATGGTTCGGCGGCTGACGAGACGCTCAGCCAGCCCCTGCCGGCCGGGGGGTTGCCTTTTGCCGCGCCGCCCGCGATAAAGACGGGGACTTAAGGGGGGCTTAACCATGCAACGCGCGGCGTTGGTGGGCCTGGTCCT